>Ga0209976_10000543_pt1 | contig 24303 bp, 24 predicted proteins | sample SumtaG_FD_182806 | JGI IMG/M metagenome (GOLD analysis project Ga0209976, IMG submission 182806) | Deep subsurface microbial communities from Indian Ocean to uncover new lineages of life (NeLLi) - Sumatra_00157 metaG (SPAdes) (version 2) | ecosystem: Environmental > Aquatic > Marine > Oceanic >...
TGCCGCCATCTAAGGCTGGAATCGGCAATAAATTTAAAATTGATAGATTAATCGATAAAATTGCCACAAACTGCAAAGTAGTTAAAAACCCTTCTTTTATTACCCCTTGAGAAATCTGGTAAATCCCTACTGGCCCAGCCACATCTTTCGGCACCTCACCTCTAAACAAGCCATAAACCATCATCCCCAAGCTGACAATAATCTCCTTTCCCCAGGCTAAAGCCTCTTTTAATCCCACCCACATCCCTCTAAATGGTCTTTGCCAATAAGGATATAAAACTGTATCTACATTAACCACTGCTATCCCTAAAGCCCCTTGACCTTCAGGAATCTCTGTCTCTGCCCTTAAAACCACCTTTATCTCTCTGCCATCCTCCAATCTCAAGCTAATCTCTTCTCCTTTATGCTGACCAGTAAACTCACCAAACCGCTTGGCTAAACTCTCTTTTCCCCATTCAGCTACCCCTTCAACTCCCGCAATCTTGTCCTCTAGCTTAATCCCCGCCTTCTCTGCCGGCGAATCCTTAGCTATGCCAGTCACAATTAAATAGTCCACTTCCTCAGGAATACCCATCTTAGTATAAATCGCTCCAAACAAAACTATCCCTAACAAAAAGTTCATCACCACTCCCGCCAGTAAAATTGTCACTCTAACCCGTTTTGGCTTATTAAAAAAAGCCCGTTCTTGTGCCAACATGCCTGAAAACCTTGGAGTTTTACCAATAGCTACAGCCGTTTTAACCTCTTCACCGTCTTCACCATACATCCTTACAAACCCGCCAAACGGCAACCAATTAATACTATATATAGTTTCCCCTATCTTCTTCCCCCAAAGTCTTGGCGGCAAGCCAAAACCAAATTCCTCAATTAAAATCCCGGCTCGCTTAGCCATAATAAAATGGCCCAGCTCATGAACCAAAACCAGGACCGACAAAATTATAATAAAGGAAATAATTGATACCATCAGATTGCCATTAACTCTTTTTCTTTAGATTGCTCCATCTCATCCAGCTTGCCATTAAACTCCTTCAATATTCCCTGCAGCTTAGCATACATCTGATGGACATCATCCTCTGACACCCCGGCTTCTTCCTTCTGTCTATCAATCTCCTTTTTTACCTCCAGCCTCGCCTGTCTTAACATCGCTTTACCTGCCTCCACTTTCTGCTTAACCAGCCTCACCAGCTCACTTCTTCTCTCCTCAGTTAAAGCCGGAATCTTAATCCGAATCAAATCATTATCCACTACTGGCTTTAAATTCAAGTCCGACTGATTAATCCCCTCCTCAATCTTTTTCAGCAAATTAACATCCCAAGGCTTAATCACAATACTATGTGCATCTGGAGCTGTAGTACCAGCCAACTCTTTAATCTCCATCCATGATCCCTCATATGCCTCCACCTTCACCCCTTCTACCATCGCCGGCTTAGCTCTACCAGTCTGAACTCCCATTAAATCTTCTCTTACCAACTCCACCACCTCATTCATCTTAGCTTTTCCTGAGGAAAAAACACTTTCATCCATACTATCCAAAGTTTACCACATTTTACGGCTCAACTCGCTTAACTCCCTTAATCTTGTCATAATCCTTATCAAACGACATTACCTTACCTTTATATTTCATCTTTGCACAAACTGCAGTATAAGCATCAACAAAGCTTACGTTCTTTATTCTTAAAACATCAATAACATTAAATAAAATTTTTCTATTACACTTAATCTGCCTTAAATCAATCAATAGCTCTAGTGATTCGAGAATTTTTAATTTAGGATATTGATATAAAGATTTTAAAGTCCAATAAACTTCTGCAACCGTTACATCAACCAACTCGCCCTTTCTGCCTGATTCCAAAAACTTCCTAAATTGATTTGCTTTAGCAACATCATCATTAGTTAAAAATCTAATCACTACATCAGTATCAATCAACATTTATATTTTTCCTGCTACCACATCCTTAATATATGCCCTTCTCGCCGCCTTTTTACTATACTTCACTCCTGATTTAGCAAACACTCCCTGTAAATCTAAAAAGCTTTTTGCTGGTTTTAAAACCAACTCTTTAGTCTTAGCTCTCCGTCTAGTAAAAAACACCACTTTTTGGCCAGCCTTAATCCCCAGCAACTCTCTAAAAGTTAATGGAATTGTTACCTGTCCCTTGCTAGTCACTGTAGTTGCTAAAGGCATAGTATTACTACTATAGATTAGTAATACTTAGTTGTCAAGTATTACTTACAAACTCAACCTGACAATCTTCTCCACCACCACATTTTCCTTAACCTTTACCGCTGTTTCCTTGACCAAATCCCCGACCTTTTTCTTTGAATCTCGAATATATTCCTGCTCTAGCAACTCCTTCACATTCTTAGGCTCCATGCTAGCCACCTGCATCGCCAACTCCTTACACAAATTCTGAAACTCATCGCTTTTTCCTACAAAATCAGTCTCACACTTAACCATCACCATTGCCCCCACTCTTCCGCCATTATGCACATAAGCATACACCTGGCCTTCAGCTGTGGCTTTACCCATTCTCTTCTTCAGCTTCTTCAAGCCCTTTTTCTTTAAAATCTGTTTGGCCTTTTTCTCATCCCCCTTAGCTTCTTCCAAAGCCTTTTTCACCTCCATTATTCCTGCCCCAGTCGCTTCCCTCAGTTTTTTAATCTCTTTAGCTGTCACTTTAGTCATTTTGTCTCCTCCTGTTTAGATTTTACCTTGCCTTGCAAGGCTTTGCCATCAGTTACTGCCTCAGCCATCTTGCTTACAATCAACTTAACTGAACTAACCGCATCGTCATTAGCCGGAATCATATAATCCACCAAATCAGGGTCTGCATTAGTATCCACCATTCCCACCACCATCACTCCTTTTGCCTTGGCCTCTTTAACTGCCGAAATCTCTTTTTTAACATCCACCACAAAAATTGCTTCTGGCAACCCAGTTAACTCCTTTAAACCCCCAAAAAACCGCTCCAATCTCTCAATCTCTCGATCAATTAAAACATTCTCTTTCTTAGTATATTTCTTAAACTCACCAGTCTCTTTTTTCTCCTCCAACTCCTTTAACCGCTTAATCCGCTTATTTATCTCTTCCCAGTTAGTAATTGTCCCCCCTAGCCAGCGCAAAGCTACATAAGGCGTACCACATTTTTCTGCCTCTTCCTTAACAATCGAAGCTGCCTGCCGCTTAGTCCCCAAAAATACAATTGTTTTTCTTTCAGCTACTAAATCTCTGACATACTTCATCGCTAGCTGTAACTTCTCCGCTGTAATTCCCAGATCAAAAATATGCACTCCTTCTCTTTTAACATAAATGTATGGCTCCATTTTCGGATTCCACCGTCTGGCTTGATGCCCAAAATGACAACCTGCCTCTAGCAACTCCTTTAAATCAATCTCGTAGTCTTTAGTTTTTTTTGCCATAAAAAAAGGCCTTCCTTTTACCTCCACCCATCAGCTATCAGGAAGGTTGATGAGTGTGCGTAGTCTAGATAATATACCCTACCTCAAGTAAATTTTCAAGTAAACTCACCACTGTCAATGGCCCAATCCCCCCTGGCACTGGGGTAATCACCCCAGCTTTTTCCTTAACTGTTTCAAACTCCACATCTCCCTTTGGCCAACCCACATCAATCACTACTACCCCTGGCTTGACCATCTCTGTCTTAATCAAACCAGCTTGACCAGTAGCTGAAACCACCACCTCAGCCTCCTTAGTCACTCTACCTAAATCACCTTCATCCACATCCACTCCCTTAACCTCAAAACCTTTATCACCCAAATACTTAATCAATCTTCTACCAATCAAGCCCCGACTGCCAACCACCACCACCTTAGCTTTCCTTACTCCTGCCAATTCCAACACTCCAGCCACTGCCTTAACTGTTGCCATGGTAAATCTTGAATCTTGTCTTAAGCCATCCACATCTTTCTTTAAATCAATCACTCCCACAATCCTCTCCCACCAGGCCTCAAACTCGCTTCTCCTCATACCTTGCTGCTTACCCCAGTTTACCCCTGGCCGTTGGACCATAATTCCTTGTACCCTGTCATCCTGATTATATTTCTCAATCAATCCCACTATCTTCTCCACCTCTGGCTCATCAACTACCTGCTTCTCAAACTCTATCCCCACTCGCTCAGCTGCCTCTGCTTTTAACCGACAGTAAAGTAAACCAGCCTCATCAGCCTTCATTACCAAACCCGCTAACTTAAACACCCTGCCCTTAAGCTTAAAAGCCTCAACTTTTTTCTTCAGCTCAGCCTCTTTTTGCTCAGCCAGCTTATTTCCATCAATCACTTTCACCATTCTTATACACCTGGTACTGGATATTTTTTAGAAAAATCAGCTATCTCTACCCTCATTTTCCTTAAAAACTCATCCTTCACAATCCGTCTCCGAAAGCTCTTAACAAACTTCCGTCTGGCTGCTGGGTCTTTAGGTAGTTTCTCATCCTTAACATGCTCCACCACCGCATTTATCCATTCAGCAATTTGTCCCATCTCTTTCTCTTTCATGCCCCGGCTAGTTAAAGCTGGTGTGCCTAAACGCAAACCTGAAGGATAATATGGCGAGCCTGTATCATAAGGCACAGTATTCCTATTCACAATTATCCCGGCCTTTTCCAAAGCCCAGGCTACCACCCAACCTGACAAACTCTGCTTTCGTAAATCAACCAGCACCAAATGCTTATCCGTTCCTCCTGAAACCACATCCAAACCAGCTTGCTTAAACTCTTCAGCTAAAACCTGGGCATTTTTAATCACCTGCTTAGCATAGTCTTTAAACGCCTTGGTCTGAACTTCTTTGGCTGCTACTGCAATTCCAGCTATTGAATGAATATGTGGCCCGCCCTGAAGCCCGGGAAAAACCGAAAAGTTAAGCCTATCCATATATTTCTTTTTACCAATAATTACTGCTCCTCTTGGGCCCCTAAAAGTCTTGTGAGTCGTAAACGTCACCACATCAGCATAAGGAAACGGTGAATTTAAAACTCCAGCTGCTATCAAACCAGCTTCATGGGCCATATCTGCTAAATATAGTGCCTTCGCCTCTTTAGCTATTTGACTCATTCGCTGATGATCAATATCTCTGGGTACAGCTGTCCCACCAGAAATAATCATCTTAGGCCTAAACTTTCTCACCTGCTTTTCTATCTGATCATAATCAAAGACCCGACTCTGCCGATTAACATGATAAAACTTCACCTTAAAAATCTTCGATACCAAGGTCACTTTTCTGCCTGGCATCTGCCAACCATGAGATAAATGTCCCCCATCCGGTAAATACATTCCCATAATCCGATCACCTATCTTAAGCATTGCATTATAAACCGCTACATTGGCCTCACATCCAGAATGCGGCTGCACATTCACCCCCCACTGCTTTCCATTTAATCCAAACGCCTGTAAAACTCTCTTTCTTGCCAAACTCTCCACCTTGTCCACATTCACATTGCCTTGATAATATCGTCTCTTTGGATACCCCTCCGCATACTTATTCATCAAACAACTCCCCACTGCCTTCATCACTTTAGCCGAAGCATAGTTTTCTGACGGAATCATCTGCAGCTGATCTGTTTGCCTCTGTTTTTCTTGTTTAATAATCTCCAGTATTTTGTCCATAAATCTCCTAAAAAACTAGTTAATTGAATATACCACAGCCCTACCTAAAAACTCTTATTCCTCTGGTCAATCCTGTCAGACCATAAATCTATTTTATTTTAATCAATACCAAAGTCAACCACAAAAATTGGCAAAGATGGTATTGACGGCAATTTTGAACTAGACAATCCCCAGATTTTCTTCTTTTTAGCAGTGTCTTCTATTACTCTTTCTACCATTTCTATTAACCACTGCTTTCTCTTCTCAAACTTCGGACTTTCTTTCTTGCCAAAATCTTGTCTCATCATTTTAGATTTACTCCTAAACATCTTCACCGCTGCCTGATGCTGCCTCATTATCATTTTTAAAGAGCTTATTACTCCAGCATCAGTCTGATCTAACGATAAATGACGTCTTAAAAACTCTTCACTTAAGCTCATTCCCCTAGCTATCTCTTCAAAATGCGCAGTTAACTGTCCAGCCACTGCTTTAGGATTGCTAATCTTTCCCTCTCTTTCTGCTTCCTCAATAATTTTCTGGGACATCTCTAAATATTTTCTATCAACTACTCTAGTACTACCCTCCGCCATATCTATAGCAAACTCTTCTACATATTCAAGCCTTCTTTTTAAAGACACATCCAACCAAGTAGCCTCAAAAGCAGACATCTCTAATCCCTCTCGATAATCACGAATAATCTCATAAACTATTCTTAATAAATCATCTTTAAAATCATCCGATTTTGGCTTATACTTTTTATCCGTCAAAGCCCTATCAATCATATCTTTATATTCTAGGTCATCAAAAGCAGCAAATGGCCTTAATACTCCTTTCCTTTTTGCCATCATCGTCCTTATATTAGCTAAAAAGGGCGGCGCATTTGAATCTCTTTTATCAGCCGCCGCTACTCTATGTATTAACAACTCAAGCAACCATCTGTCTTTCTTCGACTTTAATTCCTTCAATCTATAATTATTAAACCAGCCTTTCTCCAAATGACGCTCCAACCACAATAAAACCGAACCCTCCTTTCTAAAACCTTCCGCTTCATCTTTTAAAATTTCTGCGAATAAAGGAATCTCCATATCCGCTCTTTTAGCAAATTCCGGATAACTATGCCAATAAACTGACTGCGTCGCTAAGCTGATTTGCTTATCAGTCAGCTCTAAACCATGCTGCCTTCCTAGCTCCATTGCTCCAGCTACAAAAACCGCCCCAACACGACCATGGCCACCTTTTATTTCTGCATCAATCTGAAGATGATCATGAAATAAACAAGCTATCGCTCCAGCTATAGTAAAATCCCTCAGATCTTTTTTAGACAAAGACATTACTTCTGGTGTATAAACACAAGCCACAATAAAATTCTGCCACACCCTATTTAAATGCTGAATCCCATGGTCAATATTTTCTGGAGCATGTAATTTTTCTCTTAAATCATCTGTTAAAAAAGTATTCACCATTATGTCAACCTTATGCCAAGCCTCAGGCACTATTTCACGAATAAACTCTTGTTGCTCTTTTTTTCTGTCCTTAATTCTTCTCAAGGGCAATAAAACTTTTTCTTCTGGCCGGCTTAAATCCAACACTAATGATTTAGAAAGCTCTAGTAAAAATGTTGTGGAAAAATATTCTGATCTTCTTTGAGCATCATGCTGCTCAAGCTTCTTACCCGGTCGCTCACTCGCCATAGCTTACTCCCACTCCATTGTTGCCGGTGGTTTGGTAGTTACATCATATACCACCCGATTTATTCCCTCCACCTCATTCACAATCCTCGTCGACACTTTAGCTAATAAGTCATAGGGGAGTCGGGTCCAGTCTGCCGTCATTGCATCAGAAGAAGTTAATGATCGAATGGCTATCATTTCCTCAAAACTTCTTTCATCAGCCTTAACTCCAGTTGTCTGCAGCGGCACATAAACTGCAAATGTCTGCCAAGTCTCCTTTGGCTTCATAATCTTCCCCATCTCCTCCTGCAAAATCGCCTCTGCCTGCCGTAATCGCTCTAATCGTTCCTTAGTCACCTCCCCTCTAATCCGAATCCCTAAGCCTGGACCAGGAAATGGCTGCCGCCACACCACTGACTCTGGCATCCCTAATTTCTTAGCTATCTGCCTCACCTCATCTTTGTATAAATCTCTTAAAGGTTCTATTAATCCTAAACCCATCTTTTCCGGCAAACCACCCACATTATGATGAGTTTTAATCACTTCAGCTGTATCATGTTTTTTAGCACTCTCAATCACATCCGGATAAATCGTTCCCTGTACCAACCACTTAACTCCTCCCCACTTCTTAGCTTCTTTTTCAAATAGACGAATAAACATTTCCCCTATCCGCCGCCGCTTTTCTTCTGGATCAATCACTCCTTTTAATCTTTTTAAAAACTCTTTTTCTGCTTTAACAGTTATCAAGTTCTTACCAAACAACTTTTTAAAGTCTTTCTCCACCTGTTCAGTCTCACCTAGCCGCATTAAGCCTGTATCCACATACACACACCGTAACTGCTTACCCACGGCTTTATATACCATCCTCGCCGCTGTTGATGAATCCACTCCGCCTGACAACCCACAAATCAACTTATCCTTACCCACCTCATTCTTAATCTTCTTAATTTCCTGCTTTAACCACTGCCCTCGACTCCAGGTCTTCTTAGCCTGACAAATATCTATCACAAAATTCTTTAACATCACCTGGCCTTTATCAGTATGCTCTACCTCAGGGTGAAACTGGACTCCATACAAAGCTCTCTTCTCATCAACCATAGCTATATGCTTGGCATATCTTGACCTACCTTCAGTTTTAAAACCTTTGGGTAGCTTGATCACCTGATCACCATGACTCATCCACACGCTCTGTTGACTCCTCAACCCCTTAAACAACCGGTTCCTTCCTAAACTCACCTTCTCCCGACCAAACTCCTTATCTTTACCTAGCTTGACTTTACCGCCCAACAACTCGCCCATTAACTGCATACCATAACAAATACCCAACACCGGCACTCCTAACTCAAATATCTGCTTATCAACTGTAAATGAACCTGAGATATATGTAGTTGCCGGACCGCCTGATAAAATTATCCCCTCAACATCATTCCGTTTCTTTAAACTACTCGCCCTCGTCTTATACGACACAATCTCACTATAGACTCCCAAGTCTCTAACTCTCCGCGCAATCAAATGAGTTGTCTGCGACCCAAAATCAAACACTAAAATCATACACCCCTATTCTACCAAAAACACCCGATCATTCTCTCCCAACTTCTTGACTCTCACGCAGGAAAACACCTTAACTCCTAATTCAGCCACTGTTTCTAACCCGCCCTGAAAGACCTTATCAAACAACACCGCAAAACCCATCACCTTCACTCCCCGTTTCCTTAAACCCTCAACAATCCTCACTCCAGTCTCACCTTTAGCGCAAACATCATCTACTAATAACACCCTATCACCTTTTTTTACAAACGATAAATTAATACCTGAAAACACATCCATTCCAGCTGTGCTGGTAGTAAATGACCGCACTTCTTCCCGATACACATCCTTCCATGAAGTCGGAATATTCTGATCTTTTCGAGAAGTATGCAGCCTAACCTGACCATCAAGCTCCATAGCTACTGCCGCTGCTAAAAAGTTACCTGAATGAGGAATCCCATGAACTGTATCTACCTTATCAGCCTTAAACTCCTTAGCAATCACCTTAGCCGCCGCCTTCAACACCTCTGGTTTCATCCGCAAATTAAAAGAAGACACCGACACATAACCTCTATCTGCATCAATCACCTTAGCTTCCCGCAAAAACTCTTCTCGTAAAAACTTAAGTTCCTTTCCTGTTTTAACTAAAGCCATAATCTATTATAACTCAAATTCTTTTTAATAATTAATTCTTACACACGAAATACCGTCTTAACTTTCTTTATCTCACCATCTGCGCCCTTAATACTTCTACCTATAGTAAAAACTTTAGAACCTTTTTTAACAGGCTTCACTATCGTTGTCGCTGTCTCGTTTCCATCCCACCCACTTGGCGCCCTAACTTCAAGACTCCCATTTTCCAGCCTCGTTACAGTATTATCCCCTACCACCTCTGCCTCTCCTACCTTAAGATTAATCTCATCAGGATTAACTTGAGAACAATTCTCCATAACACCTCCTTTAAGTCTATTTCTGGCCAATAAAAATAGGGCCTTTTTCAAGCCCTGCTTTAAGTTATAAAACTATCACCACTTTCTGTCAAGCCTCAATTTTTTCTCATTTAGAAGACTTACTGACAGGAACCTCTGGGGCAGGCTCCGAAGATATTATGATATTATACTCATCCTGTAAAAGATGAGCTTTCTCGTCATCATTTAACCTCGGGAAAAACTCATCATCCTTTGGTAACGATGTCGGCTTCGACTTAAAATAAACTTCTCTACGTAAAGTCATCTTCCCTCCTTTCTATATTTTCAATTTTCAGCCACTAAAAAAGGGCTTTTTCAGCCCTAATATCTTCAGATTAAACTAATTATCGCTTGCTTGTCAACCTTCAATTTCCTCCGCTATCTTCTCTGCCACGCTCAACACCTTTAACTTCTTAGCTTTCACCCCGCGGACGCGGGGCTCGACTGTATCTGTCACCACTATATTCCCAATCGGACTTTGGTTCAGCTTTGCCTGAGTACCTTCAACATATAAATGGTGAGTGGCTGCCACTTCAATTGATTGAACTCCTTGTTGCTTTAATAGTTTAGAAACCGTTATTAAGGTTCCTCCAGTAGAAATCAAATCATCTTTAATTAACACCTTTAAACCTTTAACATTTTGACTAATTCCCTGCACCGTTACCTTACCAGTCGCAAAATCCCGCTTTTTATTCACATAAACCACATTCAGACCTAAGTCATTAGCAAATCTGGCTGATGACTTAGCTGCCCCAGCATCTGGAGATACCACTACTGCTCTTTCATCCACCTTGTTTTTAAAATATTCTACAAAAAACTCTCTGCCTGACAAATTTATCAATGGTGCTTCAAAAAATCCCGGAATCGCCAAATTATGCAGATCATAAGTAATCACCTTATCTAAAGACACTGTCTGCAGCATCTTTGACACCACCTTAGTTGATAAAGCTTCCCCTACCCGAAACACCTTATCCTGCAATGAATATCCCAGCCAAGGAATCACCGCTATAATCTCTTTCACTCCCTTTCTTTTTAAAGCATCACATATCAAACAAAACTCCACCAAATGCCTATCCACTGGGTTAGATAATGACTGGACCACCACTGCTTGTTTCCCCACTCGCGGTTCAGTCACATAAACTCTCGCCTCACCATTAGGAAACCTGCTCAACTCAATCTTTCCCAACCGCGTTTCCAACTTTTTAGCAATCCTGCTAGCTAACAACTTATTTGACGATCCACTAAAAACTAACATCTTACCTATGCTTTATACCACGCCGGTAGGAAATGGCGCAAGATATGACCAGCATCTCCCACCCCTCGATTACCGATTAAATAGTAAGCTTGATTCAAACTATCACTCTCGCCCACACTGTAAAAACTTGTAGCTATCCCCATCTTCTTCAAAGCCTGCCGATTAAACAACACTCCTTGCTGAGTTAAGCTAATCGCCCGATGATTAACTTTTTTTGGCTTAAAACCTACCTCTGCCAAAGCCACCATTAAAGCCGCCGTTGATGCTCCTGAAGCTGGATTAACAAAATCACTTAAAAATACTTCCTCATTCTTTAATCTCTTACCTATCTCTCTCCACTTAATCGTCACCGTCAAATTATTCTCCGCTTCATCCACCAGATGCGTTCTTTTAGTCACCACCTTAAATTCATCTTTCAGCTTCTCATTCATCTCCAGTTCTAAAGCCAATCGAGTCGCTACCAAACCTGCTCGCTCCAAGCTCACCGGAATTCCATAAGCCTTGTCAAATCCAAACTTTTTCTCATGTTTTTTTAATAACTCGTAGCCTTTCTCAGCTAACTCAAAATATTCCTGGCAAAAACCCTTATCATCATAAAACTTAGGTTTGGCCATTACCTGCTCAGCTAATTCATTGACCTTGTCCATCAATTTCTTCGCCTTATCATAATAATGCTCCAGCACCACCACCCCTTCTTTTCTCAACTCATCTTTATTCCATTTCCCATACTGACCTTTATACTTACCAATCAGGCCCTGAAAAGTTGACCCAAACTTAACCACCGCATCCACCTTAGTATCCCCGTAAAACTCTTCTGGATGACGCAACCTCGGCTTGACATTAATCTTCCCTCCAGTCTTAGCCTTAATCATCTCAATCGACTGACCACTAAACTTCATCTGTCTCCTAACTGCCTTTGACAATAATGTAGTCTGCTTTGACTTCTTTTGCAATATCTTCACTGCCTCACTCGCCACCACCGCCACTGCCTCCTCCATCTGTTTACTGACTTCAAACGTATCCCTGACCCTATCAGCCACCACTACACACACCGCTCCAGCCTTAACCCCAAAAATACTTGATAGGGTTAATAATGCACTGGCTTCCATCTCAAAGTTCTTCACTCCCGCCATCTGTAAATCCTTAAAAATATGCTTTTTATGACTAGCTAAATAATCCTTATACCCCGGCCGACCCTGACCAGTGTAAAATGTGTCTGTGCTAGCCGTAATTCCCAGATGATAGCGCAGCTTATGTTTCTCCGCCGCCTTCACCAAAGCATCCACCAACCGAAAGTCTGCCACCGCCGGATACTCAATCATGGCATAATCCTGACTAGCTCCATCTAGCCTGACCGCTCCGGTCGTAATCACCAAATCCCCTAGCTTCATCTCTGGCTGTAAACTGCCACAAGTACCGACTCTAATAAAAGTGTGGGCTCCAATCCTCACCAACTCCTCTAAACCAATCGACAAAGATGGCGAACCAATCCCTGACGACATACAAGCCAACTCTGCTCCCTGATAAACTCCTTTCATGGTTCGATAACCCCGATAATCAGCCACCTTCTCCTGCTTATCCCACAAAGCCGCAATCTTATCCACTCTCCCCGGATCACCTGGCAATAGTACATAGGCAGGAATATCCCCTTTCTTCATCCGAATATGATACTGCAGTCCTTCTGTCTCCGGACTTTTAGCTGACTTAGCTTTATACACCATAAAAGTTTAAAAAAACCACCCAACTGAGTGGTTAATTAAATAATTTATCCTTTTTTTAAGTTTATTTTTATGAAAATAAACTTACCCACTTTTATCTCCCCAATTGACCATCTTTATCTAACGTTTCGGAGTTTTTTACTCCTCCTGCTCCCCATACAACAGGCTTTTCAACTGGCTTCCCTTTCTCTTTGTCATTACCTCCTCCACCTGAATCTCCTTGTTTCTTCTCCTCTTTTCCTTTAGGATCAAAACTCAATCCTAATTCGCTTAGAGATACCATTCTACCCTCTTTTTCTTTTTAATTCATAAAAAAACCAGAGCTTTGGGCTCTGGGATTTAAAGATACTAGACTCTTACCAACCTTGTCAACCCTTAAATTATTCTCTCCTCTTGTAAAACCCTTAATATCTTCTTATGAACCACCTGCCTGGATAACAACTTTCCCTTAATATCTACACACTTAATCGCCCGCCAGTGCTTGTTCTTTTTGGCCATTTGGTTATACACTCCCACTACCTTTCTCTGATACTCCACATCCACATCCGCTAAATCCCTTTTGCCCTTGTTTTTCAATCTCTGCTTAATTAACTGTTGTGACACTTGAAAAGGCAGACTTAAAAAAATTACTAAATCTTCTTTTACTAATTGATTAAAACCATACTCTAGCTTCTCGATCCACTTCATTAGTTTTTCTCGTTGCTTGCCTTCTAACTTAGCTCCCTGATGAGCCAGGCTAGAAGTCGCATACCTATCCGCTATTATCACCTTATCTGCCTCTAACCACTCCAATATTTCTCCTTTGGCTGCTCTTCTATCCATAGCAAACGGCAAAGCCACTAAATACGGACTTAATCTCTGCCCCCACTGACTGGTCAATATTGCCTTAACTATCTTGCCATAAACATTCTCATACCTGGGAAAATCCATGGTTTCAACCGCTATTTGTTTTTGCTTTAAATAATTAAACAGCAGTTTTACCTGAGTGGTCTTACCTGAACCGTCTGTTCCGTCAACTACTATCAGCTTACCTCGACGGCTGGCAGACCTACCTGTCATAAATAGTTCCAGCCCAGTTCCTTGAGTTTCTTTAGCACACTCTTAGCCAGTTTCTCTTTAATCTTGTCATTAGTAGCAAAATTATAATCATCGGTATTAATCGCCAACACCACAATATTAATGTTATTAGCCCCGCCTAACCAGGCTTGATTAACTGCTTTCATATATAAAAAGTAATCACTATCTATCTGTTCAAACTCTCTTAAAGTTCTCTCTGCCCGCCTAAGCAACACCTTGTCACTGGCCGTTAAATACACCAACACATCAGGCGCCGGAATCTTCCCCCAATTAAAGCTATAAAAATACTTCACATAATCTTTAAAATGCTTTAACTTCATCCTACCTTTAAGCGCATTGGTCAACGCATAACCAAAATCCATCTCCGGATGCACATCCTGAATCCAAATCGCTCCCTCAGCTCCATGCTTCACCTGCTCATATTTTCTTTTAGCAAACCACTTCTGCGACTCAAAAATTGCCTTAGACGAATCCTTATAACTCTTTTTTAAATGCGGATTATGCCGCCAATCCTCTAAACTCACCATTATTGGTAAACCCATTTTTAAAAACTCAATCCCTAGCACCTTGACTGCCGTTGATTTCCCCACTCGCATGCTGTCTGACCCTACCTCAATCCTTGGCCACCGATCCCTGCTATACTTCAACGGCCTTCGAGCATAGGGGAGTTCTAAACTCTCTAAATACTCTCTTAGCTTTGGCTCCAACTTTTTCAACTCCACCCCCCTCAACCTCTCCAACCAATCTCCTGATTTTTGTTTCTTGGCATGTAGTAAATGATAATGATCATCACAAGCCGCTCCATAAAGCTCACCTGCTCCTACCACCAACTGCTTCTCTTTCTTAAGTTTAGTAAAAGTCAGTTTAGCAGGCTGCTTACAAGCTCCATTACCATAACGATAATCACACCGGGCAAAACCTTCTGTCACCTTATCCGCCAGCTTCATCAACTTTCTGGTTGGCCCAAAATCCTGTCGCTCTGAATCTAATAATAAACCAGCGGCAAACACCTCCATTTCCATATCTTTTAAGGCTTTAATCACCTCTACTAACTCCTCGGTAAAAAAATTGGTTTCATCAATAATTACCCTATTAGTCCCCTTTAATCGCTTGACCCGCTGCAAAATCTGCTTCGGTTTTTCATGAGACACCGTCACTGCTTCTACTTCATCCCCATCATGACTCCTTAACACCGCCTTCTTAGTATAACGAGTATCAATACTCGGCTTAAAACAAATTACTCCTCTGCCATCCCCATAACACTCAATCAACCAATTAGTTTTATCTGACCACATCGGCCCATGTCTAACTATTATTCTGCCTCTTTTTTTTGGCATACTTTGGCTACTATATATAAACTCAAAGATTCAATCAACTCTTATCTGTTTTTGAAAACACCATCAACACCTTATTTGAATCGCTATTATCAATAACTTCCAGTCTACAATAACACTACTACCCTCCGGCCGTCGGGTGATTCTGTTATCGTAATATCAACTTTGGGACTGGCCTCGATCTGCCGTCTTCGGCAAAACCGGCTTATTCCAACTCGCCCACTTACATTTCGGATAATTCCCACAGCCATAAAACTGCCTACCCCTCCGGCTCTTCTTAATCACCACCTCACTCTTGCAATCTCCACACTTAACCCCTTCCACCACCTCTTTATAAGTCGCCGTATACTTGCACTCCGGAAACTTACCGCAACTTAAAAACTTACCAAACCTGCCCACTCGAATCACCACCTCACCCTTCTTACAATCCGGACATTTATCACCTGTCTTTTCCACCGCAATCTTAACCCGCTTGGCTGTTTCTATAACCTTCTCTACTTTTTTTTCAAACGGAGTATAAAACTCCTTTAACAACCTATTCCATTCTTCATTCCCCCGCGCCACTTCATCCAAACCCTCCTCCATATCAGCCGTAAACTCATAATCCATCACTTTAGGAAAATACTTAATTAAAAACTTCGCTACCGTTACTCCTACTGGTGTAGGATATAATTTCTTTTCTTTTTTCTCCACATACTGCCTGACTTGAATGGTTGATAAAATCGGCGCATAAGTCGATGGTCGACCAATCCCTTTTTCCTCCAACACTTTAATCAAACTCGCTTCTGTATATCTAGCTGGCGGCAAAGTAAACTTCTGCTCAGGCATTACCTTAATCAGCTCCAACTCATCACCTTGACTCAACTCTGGCAATTCCTGACCACTAATCTTATACATCTTCGGATTAACCTTTAGCCAACCATTAAACTTCAATCTTTCCCCTCCTGCCTTCAACTCATATTTTTCTCCAGCTTTCACTCTGACCGTGGTTTTATGTAAAATCGCTGGCTTCATCTGACAACAAACAAACCTCTCCCAAATCAAACGATACAATCGCTTAGCTCCTTGACCCATCTCCGCCGTCTCTCGCTTTACTTTAGTCGGCCGAATCGCTTCATGAGCTCCTTGCACCATTCTCGATTTACTTTTGTAACCGACTGGTTTTTCTGGTAAATACTCCTCCCCATACTGACTAACAATATACTTCCGCACCTGCTTCACCGCCTGGCTAGCCATATTAACACTATCTGTTCGGTGATAGGTAATTAGCCCCTTTTCATACAACTGCTGGGCTTCTCGCATAGTCTTTTTTGCACTCCAACCAAACCGATACCCGGCTGTTCGTTGCATGGTTGAAGTCATAAACGGCGGCAACGGATACCTCTTCACTAATCTTTCCTTTACCTCACTCACCTGATACTTAACTGCCTTCAGCTCCTTCTCCACCCCATCTGCCCTAGCCTTATCCCCAATCTCAGCCTTTTTCCCTTCAATCTTAACCAGCTCCACTACTATCTCTTTATCTTTCTTCAACCTCACCTTTATCTGCCAATACTCTTCAGCTTTAAACGCCTCAATTTCCTTCTCTCTTTCCACAATCAACCGAACTGTCACGCTCTGCACCCGACCCGCTGACAAACCCCGCCTCACCTTCCGCCACAAAACCGGTGATAACTTGTAACCCACCAATCTATCCAAAATCCGCCTGGCCTGCTGAGCCTCCACCAGCTTCTTATTCAACTTACCTGGACTTTCCAATGCCTTAGTTATTGCTGACTTAGTAATCTCATGAAACACAATCCTGGAAAACTTACCCCCATCCTTAAGCAAATACTTTATATGATAAGCAATCGCCTCACCTTCCCGATCTGGGTCAGTCGCTAAAACAATCTCCTCTTTTCCCTTAGCCGCTTTTTTCAACAATCTAACATATTTTTCCTTGCTTTGATCCACCACATAATCAGGCTTAAACCCCTTCTCCACATCCACCCCCAACTTACTCTTGGGTAAATCCCGGATATGACCCATTGACGCCTCTATCTGATAACCCTCACCTAAAAACCGACTCAAAGTCTTAGCCTTGGTCGGCGACTCCACAATCACAAGTTTCATAACTCAAACCATATCACACTTGTCAAACTCCAGGCAAATTCAACTCCTCCAAGATATCCTCCACCTTAGTCACCAGTTTAGCTCCTTCCTGGATTAAATCAGCTGCTGCTTGAGAAGCTGGACTATCAATTGGCCCAGGCACTGCCCATACCTCCCGGCCATACTCAGCTGCCCAAGTGGCTGTAATCTTAGTGCCGCTTTTCTGCTTGCCTTCAATCACCAAAGTTCCTAAACTTAAACCAGCCATCAATCGATCTCGAGCCGGAAAATTACCTCGGCTGATTGGATAACCTAATGGATATTCACTCATCAAACTCCCGTCAGCTTTAACTATCTCCTCAGCCAAACTCTGATGTTCTGGTGGATAAATCTTTTCTAAACCATGACCCAAGACTGCTACAGTTTTACCTCTATAATCTAAACACGCCCGATGAGCCCTTCCATCAATTCCCCGAGCTAAACCCGAAACTATCACCAACCCTTCTTTTACCAGGTCGCTGACTAATCGCTTAACTGTTCTTCTCCCATACTGACTCATCTGCCGCGTACCTACCACCGTCACCCCAGCTTGACTCAACAACTTTATTGAACCTTTTACAAACAATATAAAAGGCGCTGTATCAATCTCTTTTAATAGTTTAGGATACTCTTTATCATCAACTGTAACTATTTTTATCTCCCGCCTCCCCAGCTCCTCCATCTCCTTATCTAAGTCCTTTCCCTTCTTCCATGCTTGCCATTTATTCACCATTTCTCTTTTCAACCCCACCTGCATTAACCGGCTTTCTCCTGCTTCCCAGATATCTTTAACTGACCCAAAATACTCTCTTAATAACTTAAATCGCTTTGGCCCCAAACCTATAAACCCACTCAACCCCACCCAGTATTTTATCTCATTTTTCTGCATATCTTTACTGCCTCGAAAACCAATATGTCAATAAATCCTTAACTACTGGCCCTGCTTCATAAGAACCTTCACCCGCTTCCTCTCTTAAAACCGTCACCACTATCTGGGGCTTTTCTATCGGCGCAAAACTTGTCAACCAAGCATGAGTCCTGTCTTCTGGATCACCAAACTCAGCTGTTCCAGTCTTAGCTGCCACATAAATCCTTTCCCCTTTAACCTCAAACTCAAACAACGGCCAGGCTGTTCCACCTGTCTCTGCTACTTGTTTTAAGCCTTCAATCACCAACCCTAAACTCTCCTTTGATATATCCAACCGCCGACACATATCCTTATCTGTCTTTAACAAATGCGGCTGACACCACTTACTCCCACCAGCTATCACACTCATCATCTGATTCACCTGTAACGGTGTCATTAATATATCCCCCTGACCAATAGCTGAAATATATGTATCACCTAAATACCACTGCTCACCTTTAAACTCCTCCTTCCACTCCGGATCAGGCATCAACCCATTGGCTTCGCCCGGCAAATCAATCTCTGTCACACTCCCTAACCCAAAATACCTAGCCCACTCAGACAAAGCCGTCATTCCCAACCGCTCGCCCAACTTGTAAAAGAAAATATCATTACTCCGGGCTATGGCTCTAGTAATCTCTAACCTCCCTTCCTTCCTGCCATGCTGGTCATAATACCAATTACCAAATCGATAAGGCCCAATCACAATCTCCCCCGTATCCTCAATTTCCGTCTCCTCATCCACCTTGCCTTCCTCTAACGCTCCGATGGCTGTCACTACCTTAAACACTGACCCCGGCGGATACTCCCCCCCAATGGCTCGATTAAACATCGGCAAGTCTTTATCATTAACAAACTCTTCCAGCTTATCCGGCCTAAACCCCGGGCTACTCACTAAAGCCAAAATCTCCCCTGTCATTGGATCACTGGCCACCACTGCCCCTGGCTCTTTAGCCATTAACTCATAAGCCTTCCGCTGCAATCCCAAATCTAAAGTCAAACTCAAATCCCTCCCCTTAACCGGCTCTTTTCTGCCAATCTCCCGTAACACCTCACCTTCAGCATCCTGTTCCACTAAAATCCCGCCGTCCTCACCTCGCAAACTACTATCATACTCTTTCTCAATCCCCATCTTGCCAATCACATCACCTAAGCCAAACTGACAATCATTTCCCTCTTCACACATCTTTAACTCCTCCTCACTAATCTCCCCCGCATAACCCAGCACCTGACTCATGGCTTCACCAACCACATACTCCCTGCCCTCAGCTGTATTTTTCACCACCATCTCTCCATGCCGATCATAAATCACTCCCCGCCTGGCTCTAATTATTTCCAGCTTAACCCGATTCTCATCCGCTAAGACTCGATAATAAGCCTGATCCACTGCCTGCAAAACTATTAACCGGCCCACCAAAAAAATCATCACTAGAATTAACAATCCATAAAACCAATCTATCCGCTTCATAGCTGCATTATAGCCAAACTTTCTAAAATACTATATATTTATACATATGTCACTTCGCATTCTCTGGCGCTCCACTGTCTTTATCATCACCCTGCTACTCATCTACCTGGCCTTCCCTATCCTCATCGTTCCTTCCTCTCTTCCTGCCGTCAAACAAATGTTTGTTGCCAATGAATTTCCTGAAGAGTACTATCCTGAAACACCAGTGGTTTCTGCTCAAGGTACTCCGACTGACCTAGAAATCTATGAACTCCAAATCCCTCCCCTTCCTACCTTAAATGACAAACTTCAATTAATTAAAACCATTCACCAGCAAGGCATGGACCTTATTTTGCAAAAATAGCCTACCTTAACCCCCGCTTAACCCTGACCGTCTCCAACAACTTCTCATCCTCAAACAACTTACCGCAGCCCTTCACCACCGCATCTTGAGGATCATCAGTCACCCAAACCGGCATCTTAGTCACTTCAGTAATCACCTCATCCATTCCAAACAACAAAGCTCCACCTCCAGCCAACACAATCCCGTGCTGCAACACATCTGCCACTAACTCTGGCGGTGTTTCCTCAATCGTATCAGCCACTGCCCCAACAATCTCCTGAACTACCGGCGCCAATGCCTCTCTTATCTCTCCGCTCTTCATCTTCAAAGATCTGGGCAACCCTTTCTCCATATCTCTACCTCTGACTACATGACTCTTCTCTTTTTCAAACGGCCTAGCACTGCCAATCCCTATCTTAACTTCCTCGGCCGTGGTTTCTCCCAACAATAAACCATGCTTTAACCGAGCTGATTTAATAATCGCTTCATTCATCTCCTCGCCCGCTATCCGTAAAGATCGATTAATCACAATCCCCCCTAAGGAAATCACCGCAATCTCAGTTGTTCCACCCCCAATATCCACCACCAGCTGACCATCTGGCTTTTCTACCGAGATACCGGCACCTATGGCTGCTAACATTGGTTCTTCCACCAACAAAGCTTTTCTGGCTCCTGCTCTAAGAGCCGCATCCTGAACCGCACGCTTTTCCACCTCAGTCACCCCAGACGGAATTCCCATCAATACTTTTGGTCGGGCCAATCTGGGCATCCAACCCACATGTTGATGAATTTCTAAAAAGTAATGCCGCAGCATATCCCGAGTCGCATCAAAATCAGCAATCACTCCATCTACCAACGGCTTGATCACCTCAATCTCCGCTGGATTCTTCCCCAACATCTTCTTGGCCTCCCCCCCGACCGCCAACAACTCCTTAGACTTCTTTTTTCTAGCCACCACTGTTGGTTCTCTCACCACCATCCCCTTACCCTTCACCATCATGACTGTATTAGCCGTCCCTAAATCAATCCCTAAATCATAACTAAACCAATTGAAAAGTCTATCTAACATAGCCATAACTATATCATTTTTTTCCCATTCTACCATAAGATGCTATACTGACCATATGAATTTAGACAAACTTACCTCTAAAATCATTGCCTATTCCTTCTACCTTCTATTAATCCTTGTTCCTCTTATCCTCACTCCCTATAACTACGAGCTCTTTGAATTCAACAAAATGCTCATCGTCTACTTCTTCACCATTATCATTACCACCTCTTGGCTAGTTAAAATCATTGTCAGAGGTAAATTTATCTTTAAAAGAACTCCATTTGATCTTCCTCTCGCCCTATTCTTAATCTCCCAGCTCCTCTCCACCATCTTCTCTATTGATTCTCATACCTCTCTCTGGGGCTATTACTCTCGCTTTCACGGCGGCCTCTTCTCCAGCCTCTCCTATCTTTTGCTCTTTTATGCTTTTGCTACTCACATGACTAAAAAAACCAAAAACTGCCTAAAAATCATCCTCACCACTGCCTTAATTGTGGCTGTTTATGGCATTCTCGAACACTTTGGCATTGACAAACACCTCTGGGTTCAAGATGTCCAGAACCGAGTCTTCTCTACCTTAGGCCAACCTAACTGGCTGGCTGCCTATCTCCTCACTCTTATCCCTCTATCTCTGGCTCTTTTCCTTAGGACCAAGTCAAAACCCCTGAAAATCTACTATCTCTCCCTTTCTCTTATTTTCTGGCTCACTCTTCTCTACACCAAATCCCGCTCTGGCTTAGCCGGCCTAGCTTTAGCCTACGCTATTTTCTGGGGACTAATATTACTCAAAACCAAGCTCAAAACCTTCCCTTGGAAAAAATTCCTCCTTATCTCTTCCCTTCTCGGCCTCATCACTCTCCTTGTCGGCACCCAATACACCCCCTCTTTTAAACAGCTCCTGCCTCAACCAACCTCAACCACTCCTCAACCTCAAGTCAATCCCCAAAAAACTGTCCCACCCAACATTACCTTAGGTGGCTCTAAATCAGCTGATATTCGTCACGTTGTCTGGCAAGGCGCCATTGATATCTGGAAAAAGTATCCAGTTTTTGGCTCAGGTGTAGCCACCTTTGCCTACTCCTACTACAACCACCGGCCAATTGAACACAATTCTTTATCAGAATGGGACTTTCTCTACAATAAAGCTCATAACGAATTTCTCAATTTTCTGGCTACCACCGGTGCTTTTGGCCTATTTTCCTACTCCCTTATTATCATCTGGTTTACTATCTGGACCTTTAAACACTTTAAAAAACATAAAAACCATCTCTTACCCGCCTTCCTGTCTGGTTTTCTTGGCTTAGCTGTGTCTAACTTCTTTGGTTTCTCGGTCGTTCCCGTCGCCCTCTTCTTCTTTCTCTGGCCCGCTTTTAGCCTGAATCTGACCACTAAACCAGCCTCCCAGCCCAAAAAACCTCGATATTACCTCTTAGCCAACACTGACTACATTTTCATTACCCTAGTTATCTTTACCGGTCTTTTCCTTTGTTTTAAAGTCATCAATACCTGGCGAGCTGACTATCACTTTAGCCATGGTAAAGACTATATTAAAGCTGAGCAAATTCCCACCGGCTATGACCATCTAGAAAAAGCCATCTCCCTCTCTCCTCAAGAACCCCTATTCCTCTCCGAACACTCAGAAGCTGCTGCTAAACTGGCTGTTCTTTATCACAGTCAACTCAATCAACCGCCACCTGATCTGCCGCCTGACCAACTGCCAGCTTTCCAACAACAACTCACCAGTCTTCGTGATCAACTCATCATCATCAGCCTTCAGGACTCTGACCAGGTTATTTCTCAAAACCCAGTCCATCTCAGCTACTGGAAATCCCGCATCAAAATCTTTCTCTTGCTATCAATCATTGATCCTCAATTCCGCCAACCCGCCTTAGAAGCCTTTCAAAGCGCTATTGACTTATCTCCGACTGATCCCAAACTCAAATACAACCTAGCCCTGCTCTACAACCAACTTGGCCAAATTGGTTTAGCTGAGCAAGTCCTTAAAGAAGCTCTTAATCTTAAGCCTGACTATCAAGCTGTTCGCTTTAACCTGGCTTCCCTTTATGAACAAACTAACCAGCCTGACCTAGCTAAACAACACTATCAATACATTGTTGACCACTTTCCTTTAAACCAAACCGCCCAGGAAAAACTCGACCAACTTCCATAATCTGGTTATTTTTTATCGGACTCGCCACCTTCACTTTTCTCGCTCGGCACATGTGTCGTCGCAGCTCCTCTTAAAAAAGCGTCTGGATCTGCCTCAAGTGCCTTTTCTGCAGTCTCTTGAAATCCTTCTGGCTGGGGTCTTCCCGAGCCTGCAACTGCACCTATAAATCCAGATCCTGATGCTGGACCTTTCTCTTCATTTTTTTCCTGATCACCACTCATATTTTTTTCCCTTAACTATTTAATTAACAATAATTATTTATCCATAATACCACAAATCTAATGATATAATCACTTTATGCTCAAAATCATCAAATATCCTCATCCCGCCTTGAGGAAAAAAGCCAAGCCAGTTAAAACCATCACCCCAGCCATCCAACGATTTTCTCAGGAACTTCTCCAGGTTTTAGTGTCTAAAAAGGGTGAACCTTTAGGTGTTGGCCTAGCCGCTAATCAGGTTAATAAACTCTGGCGCATTTTTATTATCAAAATGCCTGATGATAAATTCCAAGTCTGTATTAATCCCCAACTCTTAAAAACCTCTAAAAAAAACCTCAAAGGCCTGGCTGAGGATAAACACTTTCTCGAGGGCTGTCTCTGTTTCCCTGGCTACTATGGCTTTGTTAACCGCTCTATAAAAATCAAGGTTAAATACCAAACTCCTCAAGGTTTAAGCAAAACTAAAACCCTGACTCCACCCCATTCCTCCTACTTCCAACACGAACTTGACCACTTAAACGGCATTCTCTTCATTGACTACATCAAACAAAGAAAAGAACAGCTATATCTCGCTGACAAACAGAATAAAATGCAGCCAGTTGATAATCCTTTTGCATGACCATCCTCTTCTTTGGTTCTTCTCAATACTCAGTCATTGTTCTCAAACAACTCCTTAAAACTGATCATAATCTCCAAGTCATTACCACCTCTACCCCTGTTAAACAATTTTGTCAGAAAAATACAATAACACTACTACCCGCCGGCCGTCGGGTCAGACTGTTATCGGTTGATCTGATTATCTCGGCTGATTATGGCCACAAAATCCCTCAATCTCTTCTCAAGCAAGCTAAAATCGGTTCCCTTAATCTCCACCCCTCTCTTTTACC
>Ga0209976_10000544_pt1 | contig 24300 bp, 24 predicted proteins | sample SumtaG_FD_182806 | JGI IMG/M metagenome (GOLD analysis project Ga0209976, IMG submission 182806) | Deep subsurface microbial communities from Indian Ocean to uncover new lineages of life (NeLLi) - Sumatra_00157 metaG (SPAdes) (version 2) | ecosystem: Environmental > Aquatic > Marine > Oceanic >...
GGCACTCTCGCAGGACCACTGACGGGTATCTCTGGGATAGTTTCCGCTGAAGCTTTCGGTTCAGGCGGCTCCGTCACGGGTGCAATCACCGGAGCGGCGGGCATCGTATCGGCTGAAGCTTTCGGCACTGACGGGACTGTCGCGGTCATCGTAGGTGCAAAGGGCATTCCATCTCTAGAAAACTTTGGCGCGGACGGTTCGCTTCTATTTCCGATGCTAGGTCTAGTGGGGATTCCATCGGCGGAACGGTTTGGTCAAAGCGGCGCGGTCCTTCAGCTTCTCGACGACCCGGTAGCTTCCGGATACTCACCCTTTGTTGTTCATGTAAACGGTCAACAGATGAACGCGCTTGTCGACTCTGTCAGGATCGACCGGCAGTTGAACTTCTTAGGCGCTACATCCTTCCGAGTCTATGATTCGGCGGGAACTTACTTCCCATCTCTCGGTCAGGATGTTCTACTCTACTTCTGGGATGAGGCTTCTTCCGACTGGAAGAAACTCTTCGCGGGAACGGTTGACAGCTTCGAGACGACGAAGTCACCGACGACGGGCGGACTCGAAACTTTCCATGACATTCAGGCGACAGATTGGGCAAAGGCACTCTCGCGGCGGATCATTCGCGCGAAGTACGCGGAGAACTCCTTTGGAACACTAACGTCGATCCTCGATGATATCAGTGAGAAGTACTTGGTTCCGGAAGGAATATCTTATCTCAGTCAGGGAGACCCAGGAATCGTTATCGGCGATATCGAGTTCGACGCGATCCCGTTGAACGAAGCGCTTGACAAACTCGGAGAACTTACCGGATGGAACTGGCAAGTCGATTTTGATAAAAACTTCCGAATGTATGATCGACCTGCGGAATCAACTTCGGCACCATGGGCGATTACTGAAACGCCTAACGAGGACTGGCGGAATCTTCGTGTCCGGAAGAATCGCGGACTTTACCGGAACCGGATTTATATCAAATCAACTTTCGCGAAAGCTACGACTGGTGTCACGGGCGCTCCCGGATATACGATCTTCGGCGGACCGGGCGGGATCATCACGTTTGAGTACACGGTTCCGACTGACACAACTGTTGACGGTCTTCCGGTCTTCTACTCCGGTCAATTCCTCTCAGACAGTCGCTACGAGAACCACATCAAACGGATTCTGTCAGTCACGCTGAATGGAACTCCGTTGTCATGGTACTACCTTGATGAGGGGGGCGTTCCGTCCGACTGGGATTACGTCGTTGTTTATGGAACCTCAGACGATGAGACTTACCCAGGGAAACTAGACATGGTCTGGAATCATCTCGGGAAACCGGGCGCGTATCCGACCGGGGGAGACATTCTCCGGGTTACGTTCGAAGCGACAGAGCAGATCGGTGGAACGGTTCAACCTTCCGGAAATATAAGCTCTGAGTCTCAGGGCATTCCGCCGATGGTTGTTGACAATCAAACGGAGATCGACGCGCGGGCGGCGGTTGAAGGCGGAACAGGCATCTATGCGTCGAGCGAGATCGTTAATGATGTTGATGACCCGCAACTACTCGAAGAGTACGCGAACGCACTTCTCGACCGCTTCTCAGAGTTCGGTGTCGAGGTTACGGTTGAAACTGAGAAGTGGGGTCTCGAACCGGGACAGGATATGTCGTTGAACCTGCCCTCATGGAATGTGACCGGCGTCACTGGCACCGTCGAGCGGGTCACACTAGAAGAGCGTCAGAGAACGGTGCTCTCACACACGGTCACAGTCTCGAATCAGATCCAACAGAGAGACGCTCTCGCAACGATGCAACGTTTGGTTCGGCGTATCCGGCAGAATCCGGTTAAGCAATTGAAGAGTATTGCTTTCAACCTTGCATGGGATTCTCCGCCGCTTGATCATCCGGGGATCGTAGTTAGGAACGACGTAGCTCGTCAAGAGTTGCCATGGAACCTGACCTTGAAAGATATTAAGGTCAACTTTGCGACTCCGCCTACAGGAGCTACAGTCTCTCTCGATGTGAAGTCAAACGGCGTCTCAGTTCTTCTTTCCGGAAGTATAACCGAGATCGGATCGGGACAGTATACCTTCAGCAGTTTCGTGGCGGCTCCGCTCACACTGCCGAAGGGCGCGATCATTCGGATCGACATTCTTCAAATAGGTTCGACGACTCCCGGCAAAAACGGAACCGTCACCGTCACAGGTTATGTCTAATGGCGGTCCTTCTAATCGATGGCTTTGACGGTCACTCTCAGTTCAATGACTACCGACGCTGGACAAAGGTCAGCGACAGAGGGGCTCGAAGCCGATATGAGTATGGGCGCTACAACGAAAACGGCGACTCACCAGATCGGCGGGATGTTGGCGGTTACTACTCGAATACTGGATTCGGCTACGGTGGTCAGACTCTTGCTTTCCCAAACCGGACCGGAGATCTCTTCTGGCGAATGGACTTCCTTAATTTTGGACGCGCAGGCGTTCCTCGCTCAGTCGCAAATTGTGCGTATTTTCGCGTAGCTTCCGGAGACACGAGCATCGTACACTCATTTGTTTGTAAGTGGGATGCGGGGGATGCTCGATTCTACTACGAACTCTGGACAGCGGGAACGAAGGCGGACAAGTTCGGCGGCACTTTCGCGCAACAGAATGGGATCATCGATCCGCTTGACGAATTTGATACATGGCGGAGCTTCTATGCGGACTTTGCTTCCGGAACAATAGGAGTGGAAGACGTCGCTGTCTTCAGTGGAACACCGGGCGGCAACCAACCGATGATCTACTACCAGGACTTTGGAGCGCGGGATGTCGTTTTTGACAACTGCTACGTCACCGATGAAGCGGATATCAACGTTGGCGATCTAGGAGACTGCCGCGTTCAACTTCTCACGCCTGTCGCCAATGATGCGATCTCCGCTGGCATTACGAAGAGCCATCCGGGGATAGATGAATGGGATTTAGTTTCCGACTACTGGGCAAGTGGTATCTTTGACGTTCCGGACTATGATCAGTACCTCGTTTCCCAGTCTGGCATGGCGGCAACATTTTCAAAGCGGTACGCCTACGAATATGAGATTCCGTTAGCGGTCGCGGTCACGGTCGCGGCGCAAGCGATGGACTCCGATAGCGTCGTAGTCCCGACGTTGAAGATCGATGGAACGACCTATTACGCCGACTTGATCAATGGACCCTATACTCCGGACCCGGCTACTTTGACATGGACTTCAGGCAATCCGGACACAGATCGAACCTCGATTCAGTTTGTCTGGAATCGCAACCCTGCAACAGGATCTGCCTGGACTTTTGCCGAAATGGTTTCAGCAAAGATCGGTTACCACCAAAGCAGTGGGGGAACTGTCCGAATCTTTTCAGTGTATTCAGAGATTCTCTCACCGAAGGGAATTCCGGTTTTAATCGACGGCTACGGCTCGAAGATCTACTAGACCGGATAATTAAAGGCGTGAGAGAAGAAGAGCAAACTCCCGAAAATGATTGGAACAAATACGAGCGTCTCGTCTTGAATGAACTCCGTCGTCATAGCGATGTACTGGAATCGATGGCGCTGAAAGTTCAGACTCTTGCAGTCGAACTCGCGAAGTATGCGGACCATGAAGAAACCCTTTCGACGCTGACGGAATCAAACTCCCTGCTACGGGAACGAGTCGCTAGTCTGGAGATGCGGTCGAGCATCATAGGCGCGGCGTCTGGATTCCTTGCGGCGCTCGGGACTGGCATCGTCGCGCTGATCATTGCACAACTAGGTAAGTAACATGAAACTCTTTTCGAGGTTCCCATACAATGACTGAACAACTTTCCGGAGACAATGTAATCATTGCGATCCTTGCATCCTATGTAATTCAGTTCTTGAAGAACTCTCCCGCGAAAGGGCTGAGCTTGTTCACGGCTGAGCATCCGGGTCTTCTTCGTGGCTTCTCTGCTTTGGTCGCGGCGTTGTCAACAGCGGGCATCCTCTACACGTTTGATGGCGGCGTTCTGACGATTACCGGCTTGACTGTAGCGAACATCGTCGGTTTTTTGTTCAACGCGGGCGGTCAGTATGTGATGCAACACTCCGCTTTCAAAATGCTGATCAGCAATCAACCGAAGAAGATCCAATATCCAGACCTGAAGTAGAAGACGTATCCTTGCGGAACTGGGGCTCTCTGACGCGCTCCTGAGGGTCTCAACATAGTTCGGGGCATTCGAAGCGTTTGACAGCGTCAGAGAGCTTCTTCTCGTGCTAGTCCTATTCCTCTGGACAATCTCCGGAAGATCTGCTAGCATTGGATCAATTGATACTCGCCTAGAGATGACCGGGTCCGCCATGATCCGGAACATCTTTTCCGAACCTTAGAGGGTCGGACGCGGGAAACGAACGACCCTCTTACCTCCCTAGTCTTACCTTCGAATTCCGGAAAGATTCCTTCTAAGGTCTAGTCTTGTCTAGGATTGTACTAGTACTCGATTAACTCTTTGAGGGGAAAACGCTTCTGGAAGCGGGTCTTATTGTTCCGGAAACGACGAAGGACCCAGCGACAAACCGGGTCCTTCTGGAGGTTACAAACACTTTTGAGTTGCCGCGCGGTGATCACGGGTTAGGCGATCCCGGCGACAACTTCATAGTAATACATCCGGAAGCTTTTGTCAACTCCTAAACTAGAGCGAGACTGGAATCCTCTCCCGATACCATCCGGGAACTTTTCCCGCTGCTTTTTCTTTCTTTGTGAAGGTCCAGCGATCCCAAGATGCTTTGACGTTCCAGCGAGAAACTCCGTCCGCTGTTGCCTTTACTTCGGCTTCCGTCTTTTCAAAGTAAACATAGATTGCCCACTTACCAGTTTTCAGGAGAGATCCCGGAAACTGCTTCTGAACTTTCCTCGCTTCGGCTTTTGCTTCTTTGTTCGTTTGAACTCTGTCAGCGTCTAGCATGATTCAAGAATAAACCTTCCGGAAGCTTTTGTCAACTCCTAAAATAGATCGGGACCGGAACCCTCTCCCGAAAGTTCCGATCCCTGTCATGAGTGGGGACCGCTTACAAGGCAAATCCCCTATTCAATTGTGTGACAAATCGTTAGCGTCGTATAGCGTCCTCGCTTTCTCCGGAAGGATTCTTTATCGTCCGCTTCCGGTCGGACGTCAGGAGATCTAAGCTCCTATGACCTTGTAATAACCTCGACCGGCAACTCTTGTCCCAAAGTAGTTGTCAGTGATGACAGGATTCTCGCCAGTGTAGAAGCCGACAGAGGCGGCGATTGCGCTCTTCTCTGCACGAGTCAGGACGGTAGGAAACTGCTTATTGATAACCTCTTTCCACGAGGTCGAGACGGTCACGCGGTTGAAGGCGGCGGCAAGCTTCGGAAGAGTGTATCCGAGATGCAGAGGACTATCATTCAGCTTTGCGAGAGAGGCGGTGATTCTTGCGTCTGTCATGATTAAAGCTTAAACCTTCCGGAAGGTTTTGTCAAGAGAAATCTTCCAAAAAGTTTAAAAAGATTTAGGCTCATGCGTAACCTGAGAGTGATAGACGAATCGCGGCAATGATCATCGTGGCGTCTTGGGCGAAGAATTCCTTTCGGTCAAGTTCAGGCATTCCTTCGTACAGCGCTAAAACCAATTTCGCGAAGCCCAACGTAAGGATGTCACTGTCAACCACTAACGCGGTCTCATCCTTCACTGCTTTCCGGCAAGCATACAGAAACTGTAGTCCAGTCATGATCGGTTCACATGGTTGACATCTTGCCATAGTGCGACCTCCAGGTTTAGATATACGCGGTTGATTGCCACGGACTCCATTGGAGCACAGGTTCCGGAAAGATGTCAAGAGGAATCTTCTGGAAACTATCCTAGCTTGTATACGGGAAACTATGCTAGACTGAATAGCATGAGGACTGTGGTCAAAGGAGAGGTCGGAAACCGTTTCACGCGGCTCGTTTATCCGTTCCCAGATGACCTCTCGGACGAGTTCATTTTTCGTCCGAAAGACTATTACTGGCAGATGAAACGACGTCGCGGGTGGGACGGCTACATTCGTCTGATGAAGGGGTCTCTCGTTCCTTCCGGATTGTTCTTGCACCGTTACAAACAAATCGAGCGGGAGCGAAAGCTTCACTTCCGATTGAGAGACCTTCGACGTCACGTACAGTTCAAGGTCGACTCACTGGAAGGCTTCCAGCTACCAAACAAATCTATCGAGATCTGGGAGCACCAAAGTCTTGCGGTTGAACGAATGATGAAGCGTTCAAACATCGGCGGGATAATTCTCAATGCGACCGGCTCTGGGAAGACAATGATCGCGGCTATTTACTTCGCGATCATGGAAGGTTCCGGAATCTTTGTAGTTGATGAGTTGACGCTCTTGTACCAGACGAAGGAAGCATTCGAGTCAGCTCTTCAGGAAGAGATCGGCGTCATCGGTGATCAGGAGTTTGATCCGAAACGGATCACGGTTGCGACGATTCAAACTCTTCACAAGTATCGACAGTCGAAGATCATGAAAGATCTTGGGAACAACTGTTCAGCAATGTTCCTCGATGAATTGCACCTTCAGCTAAACGAACGGACCCGCGCGACGTTGAAACTACTTCAACCAAGAGGCGTCTTTGGTCTTACGGCGACGCTCGAACTCCAGAAAGATTACGCGCTGTTCCCGGCTCTAGCGCTCTCCGGTCCGGTCGTCTACAACTACCCGTACGAGAAGGGCGTCAGAGAGGAGAAGCTCTCTCCGGGAACGGTTGTCGCGGTTGACGTCATGCGTCACATAAACTTCGAGGAAGGTGAACTCGAAGAGCTTCCGTACACGGTGCTCTATGGAGAATATCTTGTGATGTCTCCAGAAAGAAACGAAGCGATCTTTGCTCTCGCTCGGGAGGCGTTCAGACGCGGCAAGCGGACAGCGATCCTTGTTGACCGGATAGCACATATCGAACTGATTATGGATGAACTAGCGGACCTGAATCCTCAGGCGATCTATGGCGCGGTTCCGGCGAAGGTTCGCAACCGGGCGCGGAAAGATTTCGACGCGGGGAAGGTTCCGCTTCTCGTTTGCAATCGAGTCTTTCGGAAGGGAGTCGATATCAAGTCGCTCGATGTGATCATTGAAGCAGCGGGCGGGCGTGATGGGAACGACGTCAAACAGAAGTATGGGCGCGGCGCTCGGATAGTTTCCGGAAAGACTGGATTGATCTACTTCGACATTGGCGACAAGGCTCCAACCCGTGGTTGTAATCCCTTCAGGGATGCGACGCTCTCACGTCGTAGGGCGCTCAGAGAATTGAAGGTGACCGTCGATCCTCAGCTCTGGAGGAACAATGCTGGCTATCTCTTTGATCTTGCTGAGACCCGTCTGAAGGGGCTGATATCGACAAAGTAGGAACTTTCTTTCTGGGAGGGAATCCCCTACGGGGATTCCCGAGTCTTTCTTTGAAGAACAAAGGAATAGAGGATAAGGTAATACAGGTTCGAACTAGCTAATGTCTACCTTCGCTTCGCTCAGGCTCACTTCGTTTAGACAATAGCTAGTTCGGGTTCTCGCGTGCGCGAGACCCTTTCGCTTCGCGGTGATTCCGGAAGGATCGGAGAAAGGCGTATCTTCAATACATGGACAAACGGGAAGCATTTCGAAAGCGACTATCGGCAACCGAACTTCAAGCGATGCAGTTCGTCCGTCGTGTTGAGCGGGCGCTTTCCAAAATGGGCATCGATGTGATCCTTGATACAAAACCGGAGACCCTTGTCCGTTTGTTAAACTTGAGGGGTGCTATTTTGAAACATCGGCTCCCGCTGTCTGAGCTACTCGGTATCTTGCTTGGGAAGTACCGACGCGGCAAGGGCGCGAGTTCAGATCGATTAGGTGTTTCGATAAAGGTCTTGACAGGAACGTCGGCAATGAAGTACCTTGACAGTCAGGTTCAGAAAAAATTTCCCAATGGTGAGCAAATCAAATCATGGCGACTTCGAAAACAGCAGGCGATAAATTCCGCAACCTTCAGCGTTCAACTCCCAGAGCACCCGGAAGAGTTTCCGGAAAGATACCTAGAAGCCCTAACCGTACATCGCGAGAAAGCCTCCCACGAAGCGGATCGGCGTCTGTTACGACGCTACCGCAACTCACCTTGGACTTGACGGCAACACTCGCGGAGTCGGTCTTATGCCGTCTCTGATCGACGACGTTGGTTATCAGGATTCTCTCCTGTCGCTGATCATAAACGACCGGGCGTTCCTCCGAAGACACTCGACGCTTCTCGCGGCGGGAGACTTCAAACCGGCATCGAATAGCGGTTCCCGTGATCGATGGATCATCGCGACAAAAGCACTCGACCACTTCAAAAAGTACCGTGAACCTATCGGGAAACTGATCGGCGTCGAACTGAAGGAACACGTTCGGATTGCTCGATTCGGGAAGGACCGGGCGAAGGAACTCGCGGGTCTTGCTCGGAACCTACTCCACGACGACCCGAACGCGAAAGCTGTTTCAGATCGGCTTATCGAGTGGCGGGTTACAGCGGAGCGGACGAAGGCAATCGACGAAATCATTGAACTGAATGCGGCGAACGAACTATCGAACGAAGTCTTCGCGTCCATCGTTCGGCGGGTCTCTTCAATTGAGGACTCGATAGGGGTCGAAGTCGCGGAGTACTACGCTACGCTTGAAGATCGGATCATGCGCCGCGCCTTCCGGAAGGACTCCCGTTATCCGGCGATCATGATCGATCCCGTTGATCAGATGGTTCGCTCCATTGCGAGAGGTCAGCTCGGTCTCGTGATGGCTCCCTACAAGCGCGGGAAGAGTCTCTTCCTGATCCAGATCGCGAAGGCGTACACTCTTCAGGGATTGAACGTTTTATACATCACGCTCGAAGACCCAAGAGATGACGTGGAGGATCGCTTTGACGCGGGCATTGCAGAGATTCCAGTCAAAGAAGTTGGTGATGATCCGGATGAATTGCGGAGACGTTTTGCGAGGTTCCGGAGACTTATCAAATCAAAGCTCAAGATCTACGACGGAACGGATGGCGGGATCACAGTCTCTAAGATCATTCAGATCTATGAAATGGAGAAGGAACTCGGGTTCAAGGTTGATGCGATTATTGTCGACTACGATGAAGAGATCGAACCGGAAGCAAATAACCAACAACGGCGAATGGACTTCGATCAGATCTATCGGGCGCTTCGTCGCTTCATGGCGCGGGAGCAGTTACTAGGATGGACTGCTGCTCAGACGAAGCGGAACACATCGGACTTAAAGATCATCGTTGGTGATGAGGTCGGCGAAGATATTGGGAAAGCTAAGAAGGTCGCTTGCTGTTTCGCTCTCGGTCGCGGTGATTGGGGAGACGAGTCGATCTATGTCCATGTCGCGGCTCACAAGTTCGACCGGGGAAACATTGGGTGTAATATCATGCCTGACCTTCCTCGAATGCTGGTCTTCGACCGCGACGCGACGCAAGCAATGGAGCGGGCGGACGTCTTGAAACAGCTTGAAGAACTGGAGAACGACGAATGACCTTCCTCGAAGCTCTGACCTTTCGCGGCGTTCAATACAGGCGCAACGTCTCTCGGAGAAACGAAGTCAACCTATGCTGTCCGTTCTGTGACGACATGAGGTTCCGCCTCGGTTTGAACTATTTCAAATCTGTTGCTCATTGTTTCAACTGCGGATGGAAGAGTCGGAAGGCGACGCGGCTGATCCTGCTTCAGCTTCAGATTGATTCAGTCTCTATCTACGATTCCGGGATGGACGTGGTCGAGGAAGCCGAAGAGAAACCGTTAGAGCTTCCGGAAGACTTCACACTACTATCAACGGTGGAAGAAGAAGACGGTCCTCTCTGGACAGCGCGGCAGTACCTACTAGAGCGCGGTGTTACTCCGAAGGTTATTGAGGAACATTATCTAGGTGGTTGTCTTTCCGGAAAGTTTGGGTACAGGATTATCATTCCGGTCGTGTTCAAAGAGGAACTAAAGGGGATCGTCGGACGTGACTGGACAGGATGCCGGGAACCGAAGTATCTCAACTCAGCGGGTGAACGTTCGATGTACAATCTTTCTCCGGAAGGTAAGGGTCCGCTCTTCCTCTCAGAAGGTTGTTTCAAGGCGGTCGCAATTGAACAGGCGCTTCTCAGATTCAAAGTCGGAAGCTCGGCGCTACTTGGTCACTCAGTAACGGAGCTTCAGGTTGATCAGATCCGGGAGTCGGGTCATCGCCAGATGGTCATCTTCTCGGATGCGGATCGCGTCGGCGTTGAAGGGGCGATCAATGTCGCGGACCGGCTCAGCGATGAGAACTTCGATGTACGTTTTGTTCATCCGCTCCCACTTGCGGACGCGGACGACTTGTCTCAGGAAGAGATCCAGACAGCGGCGATAGGTGCTAAGCCATGGTCACGGTCGCTTCGTCAGAGGGTCTCTCTGGAGGTTGCAAACCTATGCTAGAATCTGGCGACGTTGTCTTTGTGGACCTGTCGAATCTCGTTTACCGGGCGCACTATGCACACCAAAGACTGACGGACTCCGCAGGGAATCCGACCTCTGTTCTGTTCGGGGTTCCTTCGATGATTCTCACGCTGCTAGAGATCGCTTCTAAGGCGCGGATTGTTTTCTGTTTCGACTCCGGATATCCCGGCGCAACCCAGAGGCGCTCGTTCCGCTATAACATCCTTCCGGAATATAAGGGACAGCGGAAGGTAGACGATGAGAAGAAGAAAGTTCACGCTCAACTTCCGGAACTTCTGAAGTTCCTTCGGATATGTGGCTTCGCAACGGTGGCGGTTCCGACGCTCGAAGCTGATGACCTGATCGGCATCGGGACACGGTGGGTCCGCGACAAGATCGCGGGCGCTTCCTACTTCTACTCGAACGATCAGGATCTCTTCCAGTTGCTTTCTCGAAGGTGCTTCGCTCTCAGACCTGAGAACGGTGGTGGTATCAAGCTCTACACGGCAGCGGACCTGAAGGAAGAGCACGGTATCACGTCGGGACAGTGGTCGCGTTACAAAGCGCTTGCAGGCGATCCAAGTGACAATATCAAAGCAATCAAGGGTCTCGGTCCGGTCGGCGCGAAAGCGATGATCCTAGACGGCGTCGATCCTTCGAAGGCGGACTTCCGGAAACTTCCGAATGAGGTTCGGTCGAAATACCCAAAGCTCCGTGCGAGATGGGATCGAGTGCATCGATGCTTCCGGACGGTTTACATTCCGCGAACGAGTGACTACTCCCAGTTCTCCGGAGCGACAAAGGATCACATCGACCGCGAACTTACAACTATGTGGGAAACGATGGAACGCTTCATGACGAAAGCGGAGCGGGCGAAGAAAGCGAAAGCTCTACTAGAGTGGATCGGCGGGGTTGAGAGCGGATATCTTACGTCTCGCATGACAGAATTTTTCAAGGGCGCTACTGTCCGGTAAGTAACCTAAGTGATCGGAGATTGCGGATGTCGGATCATCCTACAGAAATTAAATTTGAAGACTACTCGCGGCTTCTTTGGAAACTCGCACATAGATTTTACTCCCGGATACCACCATCTTTCCTGAACTCTGTCGATGTTGAGGATCTCTATGCAATTGGAGCGGAGCATTTCATTTACGCGAAGCAGAAATTCGAGGACCGGCGCGGCAAGCGCCAACCATTCCCAAAGCTTCTTACCTACGCGGTCTCGCGTCGTCTTCAGGATGTCCTAAAGGGGATGAACTATAAGAAGCGGAAGGGGGTCGTCGTGAGTTATGACGATCCAGTAGAGGGCATCTTCCTTCCAGTTCTTTCCGAGATGAATCCAGGGGCGGAAGAGCGGGTACAGCGTTTCTACGATCTCGCTTCAGAGGAACTTCGAGAGACGCTTGATCTCTATGTGTTCGGCGGTCAGCTTCCGGAGAGAGCATCGTCTCGCGTATTCTCACATTTCCAAGCTGAGGTTCAATGGTTGTCGGCGCAGACGTCGGTCACGGTCGAAGATTTCCTCTACTTGTTTAAATGAAACCCGGAAAGTCACCAATCTTGATTTGTATTGATTGTGGAGATCGTTTCTCTACAAGCGATGTTGGCGGCTTTCTTTTCTTTCCGGAGTGTATGACGTGCTACCGATGTCTGAAGCGACTGTCAAAATATCCGACACGAGCGTCATGTTTTGGTAGTGAACTCTATGATCGAGAAGCGGACGAGTGTTCGACCTATTGTCAGGATCGGCTACCTTGTCGGCTGTTTGCAGAGGGGCGTATCATGCGACTGATCGAGATGACGGCGAAAATTCGAGCGGAAAGTCTCCGTTGTATAACTGAAGTTCAGAAGCGGGAGGCTGGATTCAAAAAGACGGCGAAGAATAATCCGTTCACGCGCGGGAGTATTGCGCGACCGCTCTTTGATAAGATGCGCGACAGTGGAATGACTCGGGTCGAGTTTGATCAGTACCTCGAAGAGATGGGCGGAGACCACGCCTACTACCTTCGAACCTTCCGGAAGCAATTCAAAAATGGCGTCGAGTGGGTCTTTGATGAAAGTGACGGGAAGCTTAGGGTCAGGGTGCTATGAAAATTCCGATAGACAAATTGTTAGAGGTGGTAGCGGTTCTTGAGAAGGTGCCAAAGGTGAACGCGCTTCCAGCGTCACACCTACTGCGGATAGCGACGAACGCAACGGTCGGACGAATCTTCTTTCGGGCGGCGTCATCGCTCCAAGCTCAGACATGGATTGAAGGTCAAGTCGGCGAAGCGATCAGAGCGAATGTTAACCGGGCGCTCTTCCTTCAGTGGATTAAGGGACTGAAGAAGTTGAGCGGGGATCTGACGATCTCTCAGGTTGACGATACTCTAATCGTTCGCGCGGGAAGACGTTCCGGAAAGTTTCCGCTTCAGGAATCAACAGAAGGGTTTGAACCGTGGCCGAAGACGACGAAGGCAACTCAGCTAGATCTAAGTGGCTTCGACTACGACTTCATTCGACTCGCGCTTAGCTATGCGGGCGGGGAAGGGATTGATCCTTCTCTTGATTGTGTATGGTTTACTGGAGACTCGCTTCTCGCTTCGAATCAACTCACCATGATAAAAGCGCCAGTCTCCGGAAACTGGAGAGGACCCGTCCCGCTTGATCTGCTTAAGGCGGTGACTTCAGACTCAACACTCTGGCGAAACACGGAAGCGGCGCGGGTCACTTTCGCGGGCGGGTCGCTCTACAGGACCTATGATCGGGACACTCTCAAAAAGTTTCCGGAAAAACACTTTGAGAAACTCTTCGCTCTTGCTTCGAAATTCAAACAAGGGATTACACTTTATCCGGTTGGGACTGTTCTTGCGCTTCTTCGTGAGATGTCCCAGTTCGCACACAAGTCAGAGGCGGAAGACATCACGGTCGGGATTGATACAGAGAGCAAGGAAGGGAAGGCGCTCTTCGTGGTCTCTACGCCTTCGGGAACGTTCCGGGAGTCGTTAGACGTTACCTCTCCGGGGGATCGACTGACGATCCTTATTCCGCCTCTAATGCCCTTCCTGAGTCTCTGTCCCGCTGATGCGGCGGTTGAGATCCTCTATGGCGACAAGACTTCTCCGTTTCTGATCAAGTGTGAGAACCTCGACGCTCAGCTTCTCGTTTCGCGGAAGGTTCTCTAATGGAACCGCTTCCGCAGGGTCCACCGATGAACCTCTTTGATCTTCCACGCGCGGGCGAAGGGGATTCAGCGGTTGAGTTCTCGCTTGCGTGTGGGGACTGTGTCTGTGAACAGTGTAAGAAGTTGTATGTCGATCATCCTATGGACTGGGATATTCTCGACTTTCAAGACCTTCCATTTTTAAACATTCTTTGTGATGGACGGCGGGTCAAGCTATGAATCCCTTCAAGAGACTTGCGGGTGAATCGGATTCAGAGGTCGAGTTTATTCGAGCGGGCGGAGACTGTGTCTGTGACGAGTGCGGAAAGCTGTACTATGATCATCCAATGGATTACGAGAACCTCGACTTCAACGGCGGACCCTTCTTACACATTCTTTGTAGTGGTGAACGAGTGAAGCTATGAAGTCGGCGACTCCTGCTTTGTGGCTGAACCTCTTAGACCCGGAACGTCCGATGCTTTCGGACGGGAAAGGCAAACCAAAGAAACGTTCCGGAAAGTTTGGATACGGTTGCCATAACTGTCCGCTGGACACAGAGGGGCGGCGGAAGGTTCTCGGGCATAAGAGGATACATCGGCGGCGGGCGATGCTCTTTAGTTTGTCGGTGGGCAAGCAAGACGTTATCAATGGACTCGAACTCACGGGCGCGGAAGGGAAGATGGTTTGGGAGGAGATGGAAGCGGTCGGTCTCTCGCGCGGCGACTTCGATATTCAGAACATCGTCCGCTGTCGTCCCGTGAAGAAGGCGCAAGGCGGTTTAGTTGTTCTCGACCGGGAACCGACCGGCGAAGAGATCGCGCACTGTAGACAGCACACTGATACAGCGTTCGGTCTCAACAAAGGGAAGGTCGAGATCATCGTTGCGCTCGGGAAGAAGACAGCGATGACGCTCTTCGGGAAAGAGTACAAGGGCGGGGCATCTATCTTCTGGAGTGAGAAGTATGACGCGATGGTTTACTGTCTCGATTCACCTTCATATTTCACGCGCGGTAAGTATGCAGAGTGGAAGCTCGAAATGTTTCAGAAGCGATTGTCAGCGGTTGCGGAACATCTCAAGTATTCAGGTCGTTTCGGATGGCTCAAAGCTCAGAACTTGAAGGGAGTCTTCAAACCGAAGAGTGTCCGGAAGGTTGTCAGCGATGCGAGACGCGCAGCGGAAAAAGGTGAGCGGGTCTCGGTCGATATCGAGACCGGCTTCTTCGGTCGCGACCGGGAGAAGAAGATCATTTGTATTGGCTTCTCATGGGCGAAGAATCAAGCGCGGACGGTCTATCTGAATCACAAAGACCTTCCGCTCATGACTCCGGGGGAACGTCGGGAAGTTCTCGCGGCGCTGAAGGATCTACTCGAAGACAAAAAGATCGAGAAAGTCTTTCAGTACGGGAGCTTCGATGTTGATGAGATTCTCGCGCTTCTCGGGATCACGGTTCACGGCTACCTATATGACACGATCTATGCGTCTTTCCTCAATCAGTCTTTCCAGAAGAGACACGGTCTTGCAGCGGTCACGCAACGGGGTTACCCAGAGTATGCAGGATATTACGATCTGATCAAACCTTACGTTGCTGTTTCCGGAAACTATGCGGACATTCCAATTCCAATCATGACGCTCTACAATGGCGCGGATGCGGCGGTGACAAAGCGGATGGAGCTTGATATCATCGCGGCTCAGAAGGTGGACTTCTCGCTTCTCCGAACCTACACGCGGGCGGGATGGACGCTCGACCGGATGGAAGATCGCGGACCTGTCCTCGATATGGATCACTTCAAACTAGCGGCGCGGGTCATCCCTCATAAGGTGGAGAGTTTGGCGAACGAGATCCGGATCATAGCAGATAATCCAGACTTGAACCCGAACACACCGGAAGAGATCGCGGAAGTTCTCTATGATAAGCTCGGGTTCGAACCCTTGGAACCGGACACGAAGGGGCGCGGACAGGGAGTGTATCGCGTTGGTCACAATAAGAAAAAGAATCCGGAAAGATCAACGAAAAAAGAGATCCTCGAACTTCTCGGTCGGAAGTACCATAACGACTTTCCGGAAAAAGTAATAAAGTACCGGCGCTTCTCTAAGATGGAATCAACCTATCTGTCAAACTATCTGAAGTCGGCGGAGATGAACAAAGGCGAACTCCGGACTAAATGGTTTCTGACCGGCGCGGCTACTGGGCGTCTTCGATCTGGTGGTTCTCGTGATGGGTTCGATGGCAAGGTGAACTTCCAAAACTTACATGGTTCTCCGTTCCTTCAAAACTTGCTCGTGAGTGATCGTAACTGGCGATTGCTTACAGAGGACTCTCGACTCTCTCAGAGGCTCCTAGAGGCTTTGGATCGTGAACAGAAGGGACTTCCCTACTCGCTACCAGAAGAGATCCTCGACCTCGACGCTTTCATTTCGAATGACTATGGTCAGATCGAGATTCGGATGTTGGCGGAGTGTTCCGGCGATCCTCTCCTCTCGCGTCAGTTCCGCGAAGCTCACGCTTCCGCTGATCCTTCCGACCCGCGCTCAGACATTCATTGTCTCGTCGGGAACCTTTTGAACCCGGCATGGTCACTAGAGTTTATCAAGGGCGACAAGGAGACGCGGACGTTTGTTAAAGGTTGTCACTTCGGGATGGTCTTCGGATTGTCTCCAGACGGTCTGTACTTTTACCTCACAGCGCAAGGGGTCAAGACCACGAAGAAACGGGTCGCGGAGTTCCACGAAAGATATTTCCGGAAGTATAAGGGTGTCGCGCGGTTTATCAAATATCAGCGGGCGTTCGCGGAGAAGTACGGCTACGTCGAAAACATTTTCGGATTCCGGCGTATGATCGGCGGAGAAGATGACCGGGATACGAACCCGGCGAATCAGGCGATCAATACTCCAATTCAGGGCGCGGCTCACACGTTTCTACTTTGTGCAATGGCTTTGATGAATGTTCGACCGGATCTCTTTCCGGCGCTCAGTCGCCCGATCATGGAAGTACACGACGCTATTGTCTGGCGGACGAAGGTTCGTGACCTTCCGGAAGCTCATAAACAATCGAAGTTTTTGCTAGAGAAAGCAGTCCCGCAATACATCCGGAAAGTTTGGGGACGTTCGTTGAAGGTTCCGTTACTTGCTGAAGCGACGGTCGGGTTCCGCTATGGAGTCCAGGTCGATTACGAGGGCGGACCGCTTCCGATTCTTTTGAATGACTGGAAGAACAAGAACGTGAAGGTAGATGCGAAGATGGCAGAAGAATTTGAACTCGCGGCGTGATCGCGTATTAGTAAAGGGTCAGGATGGAATTATCAGAACACATTGCTAAAAGCGTAGACGTCGAGGAACTCTTGAACGGTCTTGCATTCGATGCGGACACGATTGTCTTAGCGGGCACAACTCAAGCGACGTTGCACGAAGCGGCGTCGAGACTCCGGGCGCAAAAACAAGAGGAACGACTAAACGCAAAAGCGTACCTCGAAATGATTGAGGCAGACGCATATCTCGCGGCGAAGCGGCATCTTGAACGTATCGGAGAAAAGGCGACGGTTGATATTGTAAAGTCGATGGTCGCAACTCAGAAGAAAGTTGCGAAGGCAAAGGCGCGGCTTAACACGGCGGAGGTGGAGGAAGAGTACACGAAGTCTCTTCTCGAATCCTTCCGGCAGCGTGGCTTTGCGCTTCAGGTTGTTAGTGGTCTAGTCGAGGGAGATCTGAAAAACATAGGTCGAACTTTGATTAAAGAGATGGCGACGAAGATCTCAACAGAAGATATAGAAAAAAGTCTCCGGAAAAAATATCCGAAGGGCAGTCTGTAGAAAGGTGGTCATCTTATGGGATGGCGCGAAGATGCACGAAAAGAAGTAAAGAAAATCATGGCGGGCGGGAAGTTCAAGCTGAAGGAAGGTGAAAACACTTTCCGCGTTTTGCCAAACAGAAACGGTCTGGACCGTGCTCCCTACATCATTATCATGCAGCATGGGGACGTCGGTCCTGACAAACGGCTAGTCAACTGCGGTAAGGACACAGACGGTCAAGGTTCTTGCTGGCTGTGCGACCGCGTCATTCCGAAACTGGCGAAGAGCACGAAGAAGAGTCTGCGGGACAAAGCGGAAGCGATGCGGGCGAAGCGTCAGATGATCATGCAAGTCGCATCCGTTGATGGCGGCGACTGGGACGGTCCGTTTCTCTGGTATGTCAGCACAGGTGGCGCGAAGTCGCTCTCGACAAAAATGCAGAACCGGCTCTCTTCGACTCGGGTGTTCTATGATCATCCGATCAAGGGCAGGAACCTGACGATCAATCGCGTCGGGACTGGTATGAAAGACACCAGCTATGGCGCTCCGGAACCGGACGAAGGGCGGACGCGCGTTCCGAAGGAAATTCTGAAAAAGCTCAAACGCTTTGAGGAGATCATTCCGGAATACGATCCGGCAATTCAGAAAGCGATGTTTGAGGGGAAGGAACTCCCACGTCGAGAGACAAAGGAGGCAGAGGACGAAGCTCCGAAAACGTCGCGACGTCGTCCGAAGGCAGAACCGGAAGTCGAAGTTGAACCGGAAGTGGAAGAAGTCGAAGTTGAACCGGAAGTGGAAGAAGCTGAAGCTGAACCGGAAGGCGACGACGGCGACGACTTTGACTTTGAGGGAGATGATTCGGAAGCCGAACCGGAAGCCGAACCGGAAGCGGAAGCGGAAGCTGAAGCTGAACCGGAAGCCGATCAGGGAGAGTTCGATTTCGAGGGAGACGACTCGGAAGCCGAACCGGAAGCCGAACCGGAAGGCGACGACGGCGACGACTTTGACTTCGAGGATGAGACCGAAGCGGAACCGGAAGCGGAACCGGAAGCGGAACCGGAAGGTGACGATCTCGCTGATTTTGATTTTGATTTCGAAGACGGCGCAGACGAAGCAGCAGCGGAACCTCCAAAGAAGGCGGCTCCGAAGAAGACCACTGCAAAGAAGGCGGCTCCGAAGAAGACCACTGTAAAAAGAGCAGCTCCGAAGGCAGCTCCGAAGGCGGCTCCTCGAAAGACAACGCGGCGTAAGTAGCAGCACACTGGGAGGGTCCGTTTTTCACGGACCCTTTTCCAGCTTCCGGAAGGTGACACTATGGCAACGGCAAAGAAGACAGCAACTCCACGAAAGAAAGCGCTTCCGACCTCGGAAAAGATCCGTTCCGCGTTGAAACACAAACCGTATCGGATGCTTGAGAACCGGCGACTCGATACAGGGAACGTCGGCTTGAACGCGGTGTTCGGTGACCACAAAACAGGGATCAGGGTTCCATCGATAATTGAACTGTCTGGTCAACCGTCTTCCGGAAAGTCTGTAATCGCGACAGACATCGGCGCGGTCGCACAGGCGGCTGGTTTCATTGTCGGCTTGCTCGACTTCGAACAATCGTTTGACGAGAAGTGGAGCACAACTCGCGGTCTGAAATGCGGACCGGAGGAAGAACAGTTTACATTACTTCAACCATACCTCGGAACAGTCGGGACGGAGAAAGAACCGCATCTGATCACGGGCGAAGAGCTACTGAAAGAAGCAGAACACTGGATGAAGGCAGTGAGGGCGGCGGATCGGAATCCCTTCCTGATCCTCGACTCGGTCGCGTCGATCATGCCAGAGGGCGCGGCACAAGACGAGATCGACGACCAGAACATGAGGAACGATCAGGCGCTTCCGAAGCTTATGTCGCGGCTCATGCCACGCTGGATCGGTGTCGTCGCATCATGCGGCGGCGTGGCGATCTTTATCAATCAACTGAGACAGAAACCGGGGATTGCGTTCGGCGATCCGTGGTATTCAAATGGTGGGAACGCTCTCCCCTTCTACGCTCACGTTCGGGTCCGGATGCGGCGGAAGGGGAAGGATTCCGGAAAGATGCGACTCGGTTCTGATATCATCGGGATCAAGGGACTTATGAAAAACCACAAAAACAAGGCGGGCGGGGTCGAGGGTCGAGAGATCGGCTACAAGATTTACAACGATGGACGCGCTCAATTTGTTAAGGCGGATAGGATCTGAAACTATGGCTACACGTAAAAAAGTAATGACGAAGAAGGCAACCACGAAGAGAGCGACGAAGAAGGGCGCACCGACAAGGGAACAGCATCGGACCGGGCGTAAGTCGATGCAACTGGATTTTGATCCACGTGAGTTCCTACGTGAGATCATTGATGAAGTGATCTTCAATGACGGTTCACTTGAAGAAGCCGACAAGAAAATCGCGGTACTCTTCGAGGGGCGCGGAGAGCGGGAGCGCGAACAGATGGGGCGTCAAATGATGCCGCTTGTCTCGCGGCTTGCTTCAGCGGCTCCGTCTCTCGCTTCTATGGTATCGGCGCGGACCCAATGACTGGGCGTCTCCAAAACGTTCTAAGACCGCGTCAATTGAAACACTTCATCGGACTTGACGTGGTTCCGATCCTCGAACAGTTTCGGACCGGCGCTCCGTTCGGATGGGTGCTTTCCGGAGACGCGGGAACGGGGAAGACATCACTCGCTCGGCTCTTAGCTTTGCAGTACCATTTCGGGAAGGACGAACTTCCGGAAAAAGCGTGGGATGAACGAGTTATCCTGAACATTCTCGAACGGAATGCTTCAGACCTAACCGGCGTTGATGGAGCGAGAGAGCTAATACGACAGTCTTCGCTGATGCCTTCCGCTCCGTCTCAGGCGCGGGTGTTCATTCTCGATGAAGCTCACGCGCTCTCGAAGCAAGCGCAAGACTCGCTCTTGATGCCAAGCGAACAGGGACCGGGCGTTTGGATCTTCTGCACTACTGAACCTTCAAAGTTGAAGAAGACACTTCGAGACCGATGTTACGGCGTACAGATGCGGGAGTTAACTTCCCCTGGTGTTGTGACCTTGATCAAGCGGGCGGCAAGGGCGGCGAAGTTTTCCGGAAAGACAGAGCAACTCGCGCGGGAGTTGAACACCTATGGGGTTACGCGACCGAGAGCAGTTATCAATGCTTGCGAGTTGTTCTTTGCGGGGAAGAATGAGAAGGCGGCGGCTCTCGGTGCCGACGTCGAGTCGAACGGCGTCGATGTGATAGGTGTTTGCCGTCACGTCAACACGGGCAATGCAAGCGGTATCGCGGAGTTGATCGGAGAAGCAACTTCAGAGGAACTTCGAGGAACTCGTCTTGCTTGTCTGAGTTATCTCCGGAAGGTTCTTCTCGGGAGTCCATCGTCGGTCAGTTACAACAGAGCAATTCAGGCGCTCGGGTCTCCAGTTCCTCCAGAAGATCCGGCGGCGGCAGCAGTTATAACGGCGCAATTGCTCGAAGCAGCGTCATACATTAGAGGCGCGAAGCGTTCTTAGAAGCTCTTTGGGGCGTCGCGCGTTCTTCTTAGTCTCGGGGGAGGGTGAGAGAACGGCGACGCTCTGAGGGGGACAGGATCGAAAGGATAAAGAGAATGATTCTCTTCACTTCAGACTGGCAGTTATCGAACTCGAATCTTCCGCGAATGGATCAGGTTGTCAAAGAGATCTTCACGATCCGGAAGAAGCATCCCTTCACGCATATAATTAATCTTGGCGACGTCAAACACGCGATGTCTCCTCCGATAGATGTTCGTGTTGTGAATTGGACTATCGAGATGATTGCAAACTTCTCGAAAGCAGAGATCGGGACCTCTTTCCTTCAGGGAAATCATGATCGGATCGCGCTAAACGACGGCGCGGCTGATTGGTTCCCTGCGCTCGAACGGTTCGGGTCTCAAGTCTTCTCGTCTCCAGGGTCTTTCCGGTTTGGTGGTATCACGTTCTACATGATTCCGTTCTTCCGGAAAGATGAGGATTTTCGTCAAGCGGTCCTCAGGGCATCGGAGGAAGCGAACGCGTCAAAGTCTCCCGCTGTTATTTGTTTCCACCAAACGGTAAAGGGTGCGTCGCTTCGAGTTGGAACTCAGGTCGCAGATGGATCAGATGACTCGGAGGTTGATGATCTCTGTCCCGGAGTCTTTCACGCTTGTATAGGTGGTCACATTCATAAACCTCAAGTGTTGCGAGGACAGTTTGGGGCGGTTCATTACGTCGGCTCTCCGATCTGTCACGACTGGGGAGAGGTCAATCAGCAGAAGGGCTATCTCTTCCTGGACCGGCGCGGGAAGCTCACGCGGATAAATTCCAAGCTACCCGGATGGGTCGACCCGGATCTTCCAGACTTTCCGACGAAGCGTAGAAACTGGACTGGTATTGATTTTCGTTGTCGAGTTCCAGTGTCCGGAAAGAATTCCTCAACTGAGCTTGCGACAGCGCGGGCGCGACTGGAGAACAAATATCCCGGCGCGGTCCTTCATATCATTCCGGAAGTTATCGCGGACGGCGCGGCGGCGCTGATCGATCCGGAGTCAGGGCAGGATGAGGCAGTAGTTCAGTATGTGAAGGATACGGCTCCGCCTAACTTTCCAGAAGAGAAGGTGATCGGGTATCTGAACTCAAAGATTGAGGCGGCGGGCGGCTCAGCACGTAACGTTCGCGGGATTGAGTTTCAAAGCGCGGTCGCAGAGAATGTTCTTTCGTTCGAGTTTGTGAAGGCTGACTTCTCGATGAAAGGGATCACGGTCGTATCTGGAGAAAATCTTGATTGGGATGAGTCTAATGGTTCCGGAAAAACAAACTTCCTTCAGCTTCTTGCGATTGCGTTGTTCGGTCGGACACGGAAGGGGCAGAAGGCGGACGCATGGGTCCGCGACACAGTTCCAAAAGAGAAGGCGTATGTCGCACTTGAATTGATCCTTCCGGATGGTCGTGAGATGAAGATCTTGAGACAGCGCAACCCGGCGAAGTTAGAGGTCACTGTCGGCGACAACATCACAACAGGGAAGGGCGCTCAAGACGATATTGAGACGCTCACGGGGTTAACGTGGGATCTCCTAACCTCTGTCATCTACCTCGATCAGAGTGAGGGCAATACGCTTGTAGACGGAACGGACGGCGAACGGAAAGCACTGATCTTCCAGGTCCTCCAATTGGAGAAGTACGAAACGGCGCGGAAGCTTGTTAAGGCGGATCTGTTCGAAGCTGAGAAGCGGGAAGCGAGAGCACTTCTAAACAAGGATCATGCGGTGCAACGTGTTGAAGAGTTCGAGGATCTTATCGAGTTGGCGTCGGACGGTAAGATCAATGTCAATGTGGTCAATGCAGAACTTGCTTTGCTGAAGAAGAAGTTTCGGGGGAACGCAGCAAAGAAGGGTAAAGTCTCCCAGAAGTACGCGGACGCAGACGAAGCGGCAGACAAGTTGAAGCCGAAGCGCGACGCGGCAATGACCGCTCACGCTTCCGCAGTTGCGACGGCTGGGACAGTAGAGAAGGCGTTGCGTTTGGCGGAGAGTCTGAGAGCGACTTGTTCAAAGTGTGGTCAGGACATTGCAGAAGAATATCGCGTGACTCGGGTCAGTGAGATGACACGAGAGTTGGCGTCTGCGAAACGAAAGGCGGTAGGTCTTGCTTTATCTTTCCGGAAACTTGAGGGAGCGATAGCGCAGTACCACAAAAAAGCGGAGGACGCGGGCGAAGAACTCGACGTCCTTCAGCAAGCGGCACAAAGTTATGACCGTGGTATCGCAGTAAACGAACAACTCCTCTTGAGAGGAAAGGAACAACAGAAGCGACTTCAGGAACTCAGGACGAAACGGACAGCGGCGAAGAAGAGCGTTAAAGAGTGGATGGCGAAGCACGACAAAGCGTCGAAGTCGCGGATCGTCTTTCAGTACTGTGTCAAGGCGTTATCGAAGTCTGGCATCCCGGCTTACTTGACCGCGAACCTTTGTCCTCGACTATCAGCGGCGGCTCTCACCTACTCGGAACTGTTCGCGGATGGTGCGATTCAGGTTGAGTTCGTGATTGATGAGCGTCAAGACCTCGACGTTCAGGTTACAAATGAATACGGTGGTGCGGGTCTTCTCGCTCAGTCGCGCGGAGAGGCGTCGGTCGTTTCGCTGATCGTTGGCTTCGCGCTTCGAGATGTGATTACTCCCGCAAACATTCTGATCGCGGACGAACCCGGCGACGGTCTCGACGAGAGACGCGCTACGTTGTTCTCTCAGGGGCTACAGGAGATCGAAAGCAGGTTCGGGGCGCTCTGGGTCACGACACATAATCGAACGATCCTAGAGGCGCTCAGCGATGCGCGTCAGATCAAGATCACAAAGAAAGGGAAGGTCTCTGAAATATGCGAAGAATTGTAATCGTCGGCGCTCGACATCGCGGGTGGAACACGGAGCGATCATATCAGACTCAGGAAGCGACAGAACACGATACGGCGGCGGTCGCGGAACTCCTCACGAAGAGCGGGGTCGAACATGGTGAGTTCATGGTTCTGTCGCTTGGGTGCGATATTGGATTTGGGCGGATGGTCCTTGCTTCCTGTGAGGATCGGAAGATTCCGTTCGTCGAGGTTCGAATCAAGCGGACGAGAAAAGTCCCGAAAGAGGTCTATGAACTTCTTCACATTGCGCGACATGCGGCTCTGCTCGAACTAGGAGAGGAGTTTCATCTTTTCATAGCAGGTTCACGGATCGCGAACCTCGAAGATTTTGTGCAGCGGTTAGAGATCGGGAAGGAACGAAGACCTTACTACGTTTATGATGAACAAGGAAGAGTTGTTAGCACAAACCAGAGCTAGAGGTGGGCGCTCGACCGCGCAAATCCCATTCTTACTCAGGCGGGCATGGTACAGGCGCGGTGGCATCGTGACGGCGCTTCGACATGGTCCGGAGTTCTGTCGAGAGAGGGCGCGGAAAGCGGCTAATGTTCGA
>Ga0209976_10000545_pt1 | contig 24258 bp, 32 predicted proteins | sample SumtaG_FD_182806 | JGI IMG/M metagenome (GOLD analysis project Ga0209976, IMG submission 182806) | Deep subsurface microbial communities from Indian Ocean to uncover new lineages of life (NeLLi) - Sumatra_00157 metaG (SPAdes) (version 2) | ecosystem: Environmental > Aquatic > Marine > Oceanic >...
TATTATATCACTTTTCTCGAGAAAGTCTAGTAATATTGGTTAAAATCTTATCGAGTTTTTTAAATAACTTCTCAGGAGTTTGATGGTTTTTAACTAGAAAGTCAGCGATAGCAATTGGCCCAGCTTTATTAAGATTTTCCAGCTCATCAATGTCTCGCTGGCGGGCTTGTTGGGGAGTTAAGGGCCGAGTTTTTCTTTGAGTCAGTCGCTGATAACGGGTGGTTGGCTGAGAATAGATAGTGAGGAGATAAAGTTGGGGGAATTTGTTTTTAAGATAAAGATATTCTTCCCATGAGTAGAGACCGTCAAGAATAACTAAGGGGGATTTTTTTAAAGCTTGTTTAATGCGGGGTTCTATTTTGATAGCGTAGGCGGCCATGCCGAGCTCTTGTCTGAGTTTTTCCCGATATTGTCGTTCGTTAGCTTCTGTAAGAGGTAAGCCTTGGGCTTTAACACCCAGGTCAGTTTGATCACCAAAACGAATGACAGGAAGGTTTTGGTTGGCAAAGTGCTGACAGGCAAGAGATTTGCCGGAGCCGGCCATGCCAACAACAGCGAGAATAATTGGTTTAACTGGAGGCATGATTAACTTCAATGTGTTTAATAATATCTTGGTGGATTTGGTCGATGGTTTGTTCGCCGTTAATTTTCTTAAGCAAGCCTTCTTCCTGATAGAACTTAAGAACATCGGCTTCTTGCTGATGATAGATTTTCAGACGTTCTTTGATTTTTTCAGGAGTATCATGGAGACTGCCGTCAGGATTTTTGCGAGCTCGTTTGGAAAGGCGTTTAATGGATTCTGCTTCAGAAACTTCAAGATAAAAAACAAAGTTAACTTGTTTGTTATATTTTTCTAGTTTGTCTGCTAAGAAAAGAGATTGGGTGTGATTACGAGGAAAGCCGTCGATGATAAAACCGTTTTGAACATCAGCTTCCTTAAGACGCATTTTCCATAAAACAAACATTTCGGAGTCAGCTACATAATGGCCTTTTGCCAGAGCCTCACGACAGACATTGCCCATCAAGCCCTTGTCTTCAGCAGAATATTTTCTGACCAGATTGCCGGAGCCGAGATTAGGAAGTTGGAGCTTGTCGGCCAGCATTTTGGCTTGAGTGCTTTTGCCAGAGCCCTCAGGGCCATAGAAGATGATAAACATAACTACTCCTTTAGAAAACCTTCATAGTTTCTCATAATTAATTGAGCTTCTAAAGATTTGCTCACTTCTAGGATAACTGAAACCACAATCAAAATACCAGTGCCACCAATGGTTAAGGTGGTAATGCCGGTGGCATAACGAGCTAAAGAAGGCAGAATAGCAATTAAGCCGAGAAAGATGGCACCGGCTAAAGTAATACGGTTTAAGATAAAAGATAAATGGTCAGCGGTGGGACGGCCAGGCCTGATGCCAGGAATAAAGCCACCGTATTTTTTAATGTCTTCAGCGATTTTGTCAGGATTAAAGGTGACGGCAGTATAAAAATAAGTGAAGCCAATAACTAAGAAAAAGTAAATAAAGTGATAAGGAGCTTTATTGGGATCAAAAAGATTAGCCAGGCTTAAACCAAAAGAGGCTATTCTGGTGCTATCTACTTGCTGGAGATAGCGACCAATAATTGAGGGCATAACTACCAAAGAAACAGCAAAGATGATGGGAATAACGCCGGCTTGATTGACGCGTAAAGGCAGATGAGTGGATTGACCGCCAGATTGAGTAGCACCGCGAATCCGGCGAGCATAACGAACAGTGATTTGACGAGTAGCTTCGTTAACATAAATAATGCCGGCGATAACAGAGATGCTCATTAAGGTAAAAACCACGATATTAGTTAAGTTAAGGGTTTGACTAATGGCACTGGTTTGGAGAAGGGAGATGGGTAAGCGACCAACAATGCCAGCGAAAATAAGCAAAGAGATGCCGTTGCCAATACCGTATTCTGTTAATAACTCGCCCAGCCACATTAGGAGAATGGTGCCGGCTACCATGGTAAAAACAATATTAAGGGTAGTTAAAGGATTAGTAATGCTAATGATTTGTTGATTTTTCAAGAGAACAATCATGCCGATAGATTGAAGGGCAGCTAAAGGCACGGTTAAAAGACGAGTATATTGATTGATTTTTTCTCGACCAAACTCACCTTCTTTGGAAAGCTCTTCGAGTTTGGGAAAAATAATGGTGGCGAGTTGAAAGACAATGGAAGCATTAATGTAAGGACCTAAACCAAGAGCCATGATGGAAAAATTGGCTAGAGTGCCACCAGAGAAAATATCCAATAAGCTTAATAGTTGGTTAGAGCCAAAAAGTTGTTTTAAGGCATTAAGATCAACGCCGGGAACAGGAATGTGCGCAATAAAGCGAAAAATGGTGAAGATTAGCAAAGTAATGAGAAGTTTTTTTCGAAGATCCTTAACTTTTAAGGCGTTGATTATGGGAGTGAGAAATTTGGGCATTTAGGATTTTTTCTTTGACTGGGCGGGTTTTTTGGCAACCTTTTTTGGTTTGGGCTTGGGTTTGGGTTTGGGTTTAGACTGAACAGGTTTTTTAGATTTAGGGGCGGGTTTTTTGGCAATTGGCTTTTTAACTGGTTTAGGCTTAACAAGCTTACCACCAGCTTTAATTATCTTTTTCTCGGCAGACTTGGAGACTGGTAAGGCAATGGTTAATGGATGTTTAAGTTGACCATCACCCAGGATCTTAACTGGATGATTAATGGCTTCTTTGGGTAATAAGCCTTGTTTAATTAAAGCCTTTGTATCAACGGTGGAATTTTTGGGTAATAAATTAAGATGCTTAAGGTTAAAGATTATGGGTTGAGATTTAGTGGATTTAAATCGAAGTTTGCCTCGCAGCATGGGAAGACGACGAATTAAGCTTTTGCGCATGGCCGTGCCTTCAAAATATAAAGGAACCTTGCCTCTAGCTTTTTGGCCTTTAGCGCCTCTGCCAGCAGTATGACCGCCTTTGCCTGAACCATAGCCGCGACCGACTCGTTTTTTGGATCTAGTGGTAGTGGATTTAAGTTGCTTAAGCATCATAAATTCTCCTATTCTGCCTGAAGTTGCTTCAGGGCTTTAATAGTAGCATAAACATTACTGGCTTTATTACGAGTGCCTAAGACTTTACTGGAAACGTCTTTGATGCCAGCAGCTTCCATAACGGCTCTGACAGCGCCACCGGCAATAATGCCACTACCAGGAGGGGCAGGCTTGAGAATAACTTTGGCAGCGCCAAATTTAACGGTAATATCATAAGGAATAGTGGTATTCTTCATAGGAACTTTAAAAAGATCCTTTTTAGCTCTTCTGACGCCTTTTTTAATGGAAGACAAAACATCAGGGGCTTTGCCTAAGCCGACACCAACCCGGCCTTTTTTATCACCGACAACCATGAGAACAGAAAAGCCAATTTGATTGCCGCCTTTAGTTTTTTTAGAAACTCGATTAACTTGAATGACTTTTTCTTCAAATTCTTTTTCTGGAGCGGGTCTTCTTGAATATCTCATATTAAAATTTTAAACCATTTTTTCTGGCAGCTTCAGCTAAAGCTTTGATTCTGCCGTGATATTTATAGCTGCCGCGGTCAAAAACAACTTGAGTGATTTTTTTCTTTTGGGCAGCTTTAGCAATGACAACGCCAACAGCTTGAGCAGTCTTAAGATTAGCTGGTTGTTTAAGCTTGAGACTATTGGCAGCGACTAAGGTAATGCCTTGAGAGTCATCGATGATCTGAGCATAGATATGTTGGCCTGAACGAAAGACGGTTAAACGGGGTCTGGCAGTGCTACCCAGAGTCTTGGAGCGAACTCGAGTTTTTCTTCTCTGGCTGGGATGCCGATAGCGTTTGATCATAATTAGGCCTCACCTTCCCCGGTTTTGGCAGCTTTACCTGGCTTAAGACGAATGACTTCACCTTGATAACGAACGCCTTTGCCTTTATAAGCATCGGGGGGGCGAAAGGCACGAATATTAGCAGCGACTTGGCCAACCAGTTGTTTATCAAAACCTTTAATGGTGATAAATTTTTGATCTTTAGTTTCCAAGGTGATACTTGAGGGTGCTTGGTAATTAATGGGGTGAGAGAAGCCTAGAGTTAGTTCAATGCCTTTGCTTTTAGGGTTAACTCGATAACCAGTACCATGAAGCTCTAAGATTTTACTAAAACCTTCGGTAACGCCAGTAACCATGTTGGCAATCAAACTTCTGGTTAAACCATAAAGGGCTTTGGTTTGACGGGAAGTGGCTTTTTGGGTGACGATGACTTGATTATCTTGGAGTTTAACTTGAATACCGGGTGGAATTTGTTGACTAAGTTCAGCCTGGGATGATTTAACCATTACCTGATTTTTAGTGATGGTAACGGTAACACCTTGAGGAATGGTAATTGGTTTTTGACCGATTCTAGACATATTAACTTACTTTACAAATAATTTCGCCGCCAAGATTTTTTTGCTTGGCTTGTTTGGCAGTCATGATGCCTTGAGAGGTGGAAAGAATAATCAATCCCCTGCCTCTCATAATTTTATTAAGATCAGCTACAGCAGTGTAGATTCTGACACCTGGTTTAGAAATTCGAATTAAGTTGGTAAGGGTGGGTTTACGCTGGGAGGATTTAAGAGAGATTTCTAAATTCTTGTGAGGAACTTTGCCGGTAACTTGATAGTTTTTAAGATAGGCATGTTTAACTAAGATTTTAACCAGGTTTTCTTTTAGTTGAGAATAAGGAGCAACCACGGTCTTTTTATTGACGCTTAAAGCATTTCTAATTCTGGTTAAAAGATCGGCAAGAGGATCGCTAAGCATAGTTTACCAGCTGGCTTTGATAACACCAGGTAGTTCTCCTTTGTGGGCTAATTTTCTAAAACATAACCTACAGAGGCCAAAATGACGCATGTAGGCACGAGGTCGACCACAAAGTTGGCAGCGGTTTTGTTTCCGACTAGAAAATTTTGGCTTTTTGGCTTGCTTGGCAAAAAATTTGACTTTAGCCATATTACTTACTGGGCTTCTTAGTTGAAGCGGGTTTCTCCTTTTTTTCAAATGGTATGCCCATGAGCTCTAGCAAACGCAGGGCTTTTTGATCGTCGTTGGTGTTGGTAACAATAGTGACTTGGAGTCCACGGACTTGGTCGATTGTATCATAGTCAACTTCATGAAAAACGATTTGTTCTTTAAAACCTAAAGAGTAGTTGCCGTGGCCGTCGAAAGCAGTTCGACTAACTCCCTGAAAATCACTGACCCGAGGAAGAACAATAGAAATAAGTTTGTCGAGAAAAGCATACATTCTCTCGCCTCTAAGAGTAGCCATAACGCCAATAGGATCGCCTTTTCTCGTTTTGAAACCAGCTTCGGCTTTACGGGCTTTGGTGATAATGGCTTTTTGACCAGCAATTAGACTGATATAGGTGGCAATTTTTTGAGCAATGCCTTTGTCGCCAGCACCATCTTTAATGCCAAGGTTAATGATGATTTTTTCAATTCGAGGCACAGCCAGGTTATGCTTTAAACCCCAGTCTTTTTTAAGGGTGGGGACAATTTCCTGGATATATTTTTGTTTTAAGCGATTCATTTTTTACTCGTGCCTCCATTAAGGGGTTTTTGACATTTACGACAGATTCTGACTTTTTTCTTGGCTTGACCCTGGAAACCAATTCGAGTGGGCTGATGACATTTAGGGCAAATTAAAGCTACCTTGGCAATATTTAAAGGCTTAGGAAGGTCAACAATGCCGCCGGGTTTATTTTCACCCTGAGCTTTAAGATGTTTTTTGTAGATATTGACGCCGGAAACAAGAATGGCGTTTTTTTTGGGAAAGATTTTCTCGATCTTGCCGGTTTTACCTCGGTCTTTACCGAGGGTAACTTTGATGGTGTCATTGATTTTTAGCTTCATAAGACTTCTGGCGCCAAGGAGGCAATTTTACTATAACCGATGTCTTTTATTTCTCTAGCAATCGGGCCAAAAATGCGGCTACCCATAGGCTCTTTATTTTTAACATTTTCTAAAACAACAGCGGCATTGTCGTCAAAGCGAATATAGGAGCCGTCAGAACGACGATGCTCTTTTCTGGTACGAACGATTAAGGCTTTAACCATTTGGCCAGTTTTAACTTGAGCATGAGGGTTGGCATCAATAATTGAACAGGTAGTTAGATCGCCAATCCGGCCAAAACGGCGTTTGGAGCCACCATGAACTAAGATAACCCTAAGTTTTTTAGCGCCAGAGTTATCAGCGGCTTTAAGAATACTTCTGAGTTGAATCATATTTTTTTAATTACCTGCCATCTTTTGCGTTTACTAATAGGCGGGCACTCTTGAATAATGACTTTGTCGCCAGGCTTAAGAGTGAGTTTGTGGTTATGAGCTAAGTATTTTTTCCGTTTGGTAATGGTTTTTTTATACAAAGGGTGAGTCCAGCGCCTAAGAACTTCCAGTTTGACAGTCTGGGGCGTGGTGGTATTAAGAACAGTAGCGGTAAGTTGTTTTTTCATGATTTTGGTTTAGTTTGTTTTTGATAAATGAGGGTTTTGAAAACCGCGATTTGATGACGAGTTTTTTTAAGCTGACTGGTGTCTTTGAGTTGATTGGTTTTAAGTTTAAATCTTAAGTCAACAAGGTCTGTTTGAGCTTTAGCTAAATTAACCTGAAGCTGCTTGAGAGTTTGCTGATGAAGTGAGGTTTTATCTTTAGGTTTCATATTAAATTCTAGTAACAAACTTTGTTTTAAAAGGTAGTTTTTGAGTGGCTAGCCGGAAAGATTCACGAGCAGTGGGTTGGTCGACACCAGCTAGCTCAAAGATAACCCGGCCGGGCTTGATAACACAGACATAGCCTTCTATTTCGCCTTTACCGCCACCCATGCGAACCCCAGAGCCTTTTTTAGTATAGGTTTTGTCAGGGAAAACTCGGATCCAGAGCTTGCCGGCTCGTTTGGTGTGGTGAGTAATGGCTTTTCTGGCGGCCTCGATTTGCCTAGCGCTTAACCAGCCACGACCGATTGCTTTAAGGCCATACTCACCAAAGGAAACTCGAGAGCCAGCGGTGGCGACGCCTTTCATGCTGCCTCTAAAGTGTTTGCGGTATTTTTGTTTTTTAGGTTGCAGCATAGTTATTTAAGATCTTTTTCGCCTTTATAGACCCAGACTTTAATGCCAACATAGCCAAACTTGGTTAGAGCTGGTTGTTCAAAATAGTCAATATCAGAGCGAATGGTGCTTAAAGGCACATTACCTTCAGTATATTTTTCTGTTCGAGAGATTTCTGTGCCTGCGATCCGGCCAGCTAAAGCAATCTTTATTCCTTTGGCGCCGGCAGTGATGGCTTTTTCTAAGGCTTGAGCGACAGCCCGACGATGAGGGTAGCGCTTGACTAGCTGGTCGGCTAGCCTTAGACCAATGAGGCGGGCCGAGAGATCAGGGCTTTTCATTTCAATGACATTGAGCTCAAATTTAGGGGGTTTGCCGGATTTAGGATCAGGAGTAAGTTTTTGGGCAATGAGTTTTTTAAGCTCTTCTAAGCCAGAGCCGCCGCGGCCAATGACTACACCAGGTCGGGCAACATTGAGAGTAATCTTAATGGTGTTAATGGAGCGGTCTATCTGAACATCAGTAATGCCAGCGAGTTTGAGTTTATCAAACAAAAATTCCCGAAGCCTAACGTCTTCGAGAACGAATTTTTGATAGTCTCTGGCATCAGCATACCAGTTGGATGACCAACTATAGAGTCTGCCGAGACGGAAGGCTTTAGGATGAACTTTTTGACCCATATTATTTCTTTGATTTCTTTTTAACTACTTTTTTAGGTTTTTTAGAGACAGGTTTAGATTTAGTTAATTTTTTAGGTTTTTTAGGCTCAGGAGCTTTTAAAACAATTTTAATGTGACTGGTGCGTTTAAAGATTGAGTGGGCTCGACCCCGAGAAACTGGTTGCCAACGTTTGTAAGTAGGACCTTCATTGACTTCAATTGATTGAATCAAAAGAGAGTCTTTAGCTAAGTTATGATTATTAACAGCATTAGCTAAGGCTTGCTTAAGAGTTTTAAGTAAAGGAGTGGCAGCTCTTTTTCTAAGATGACTAAGGATAGTGACGGCCTCGTCAGGGGATAAACTCCTAACATAATTGGCGACTAACCTAATTTTTCTAGGGCTGGTGCGAATGAATTTAGATTCAGCTTTAATTAACATAAATTTTAAGTTTTGGTAATTAATCTTTTAACCATCTTGCCGTGACCTTTAAAGGTTCTGGTGGGGGAAAATTCACCTAGACGATGGCCGACCATGGCTTCATTAACAAAAACATCAATAAATTTTCTGCCATTGTGAACTTGAAAGGTGTGCCCAACAAACTCTGGGGCGATTTGACTGGCTCGAGACCAAGTTTTGATAGGTTGTTTTTTGCCACCAGCTTTCAGCTTGTCAATCTTTTTGAGAAGCCTTGGATCAACGTATGGTCCTTTTTTAGATGATCTTCCCATATTTATATTTCCAGAATATATGCAGCGCCAGGTTTAACCCTATCCGTATATTCTTCTTTATCAGCAATATTTGAACCTTCAAGCATAATTTCATTCTCTGATAGATTAGTGCTTAGCTCAGTAAGCACCCTCTCACGGCCTTCTGTGTCTTCTGACAAATTAACAATCTTTACTATTGTGATCCTTTGCATTGCAACATTTTCAGGCTTATTTGGATCCATAGGAACAGGCATTTTTATAGCATCTCCAACTGTTAATTGTTTTTGTTTTGGTTTATTTCTTTCATCCATAATTATTTCCGCCTATCTTTGATAATAAATTTATTAGAATATTTTCTTTTACGCCTGGTTTTTTTACCTAAGGTCTTTTTACCCCAAGGGCTTAAAGGTGAAGGCATACCGATACCAGAGCGGCCTTCACCACCACCATGAGGGTGAGCTCCGGGGTGCATGGCGACTCCACGAACTGATGGGCGAAAGCCCATATGGCGCTTGCGACCGGCTTTACCAAGCTTGATATTTTTTAATTCAGGATTACTGACTTCACCGATTGTAGCATAGCAATTCAAAGAAACTTGCCTAATTTCTCCAGAAGGAAGTTTGATGGCAGCAGTTTTGTCTTTGCTTTGCAAAATGGCAGCAGTTCCAGCAGAACGAACTAGCTGACCACCTTTGCCAGGAATTAATTCGATGTTATGAATGATGGTACCAACAGGGATGTTTTTAAGAGGTAAGGCGTTACCCGGTTTAATCGGAGCTTTATCAGCGGCGAGAATAGTTTGACCAACTTTAACTTCTTGAGGAGCTAAGATGTAGGCTTTAGCACCGTCGATAAAGTGGAGCAGAGCAATGTGGGCACTGCGATTAGGATCGTATTCAAGGCTAGCCACTTTAGCAGGAATGTCTTTTTTCTGGCGCTTAAAGTCAATCATTCGATAAAGACGCTTATGACGACCGCCACGATGACGAACAGTAATTTTGCCACTAAAGTTACGACCGGCTTTGTAGTTGATTGTTTTAGTGAGGGATTTCTCGGGTTTTTTCTTGGCTAAGCCAGAAAAGTCCAGATCGCGACGGTGACGTCTACCAGGAGTGGTGGGTTTATATGTTTTAATAGCCATAATTATTCGCCTCGCATCTGAGTGGCAGCAGATTTCTCCTGAACTTTAGGTTGCCTTCTGAGACCAAACAGGCCTCTTTTTTGGGGTTTTTCGGTTTGAGATTTAACGGATTTTTTAATGGCTAACTTAGCTTTAGTTTTAGATTTAGCTTTTTTATCAGGAAGTTGAAAATAGTCAATGGTTTCACCAGGCTTAAGGGTAACAATGGCTTTTTTTCTGTCAGGAGATTTAGCGGGTAAGCGTTTTTTGCCGCTGCGGCGAGTTTTACCAGCTAGTTTTAAAATTCTGACTTTGAGAACAGTGACATTAAAGAATTCCTCAACCGCCTGTTTGACTGAAGTTTTGGTGGCCTGAGGAGTAATTAAAAAACTAAACTGACTGGCCTCGGCCAGCTTAAGGCTTTTTTCAGTAATGATGGGTTTGAGTAAATTTGAAATTGACATAGTTACTTAAGATAATGTTTTTCTAAAGCTTTAAGTGATTCTTTGGTAAAGATAAGTTTGTGGGCATTTAAAACTTGGTAGGTGTTAAGATTGACGGCTAAAGCGGTGGTTAAGTAAGGCAGGTTATTGGTAGCTCGCTGGATGGTTTGGTTAGGTTGAGCTAGTAACAGAACTAGTTTTTGGGGTTGGTTAACTAGTTTTTGGAAAAGCTGATGGAAAACTTTGGTTTGAGGTTTAAGTTTATCTAAATCAGTTAAAACGAGGGTGTTTTTATCATTAAACTGTTGAGTGAGGGCGGAAAAAAGACTAAGTTGTTTCATTTTCCGAGTGAGTTTAAGTTTGTAGTTTTGCTCGCCAGTCGGACCATGAGCTTTGGCGCCGCCAACGAAAATCGGGGCATTGCGACTACCATGACGGGCTCTGCCAGTGCCTTTTTGACGCCAAATCTTTTTTTTAGAAACAACTATTTCTCCTCGGGATTTAGTTTTAGCTGGAGATTGACGTTGGTTGGAGAGATAAACTCGGACAGCTTGAGTCATAAGGGATGGATTGATTTTGGCAGCAAAAATCTGGTTAGAAACCTTGGTGGTAGAGATTTTTTTGGCTTTGGTATTATAGACGTTTAGAGATGGCATATTTATTTAGCGGCCTTTTTAGGCTTAGCCTTAGTTTTTGTCTTAGTCTTAGTCTTTTTGATTGATTTTGAAGACGGAGTTGATTGGGGAGAAAAAAGTTTAACCGGCTTTTTGACTGAGCCGGTTTTGGTGATTTTAAGCAGAGAGTTTCTGGGGCCAGGAACAGTGCCGGCAACGATTAAAAGGTGCTTGTTTGAATCGAAGCTAACGATTTGTAGTCCGGTAACTGTCTTGGTAGTATGACCAAAATGTCCAGGCATTTTTTTGCCTTTCCAAACCCGGCCAGGATCGGTACCTTGACCAATTGAGCCGGGAGCTCTTTGTCTATCTGATTGGCCATGAGTCCGAGGACCGCCATGGAAACCCCAACGCTTAATAACACCAGCAAAACCTCTGCCTTTGGAAGTGCCGGTAACCTTAACTTTATCTCCGGACTGAAAAACATCGGTGACTTTGATTTGGTCACCGAGTTTGAGCTTAGTCTCCTGTTGAAGTCTGATTTCTCTTAAAAAACGGGGAGCCTGGCTAAGCTTGGCTCCTTTAAGATGTTTTTTAAGGGATTGGTTAAGGGATTTATTAGATTTTTGCCCCTGGGCGCACTGAATGGCCCAGTAACCATCTTTAGTCTTGGTCTTGACTTGGGTAACGGTTAGGGGGTCGACTTTGATGTTAGTAATCACTAAACGATTACCTTTATCATCAAAGGCTGATTGAGTATCTAGTTTGGTGCCAAAAAATGCCAAAATCATAAATTACATGCGGATTTCAATGCCAACGCCGGCAGGCAGTTCCAGATGCATCAGGCTGTCAATGGTTTTATCGGTTGAGTCAAGAATATCGATGAGGCGCTTATGGGTAAGCAGCTCGAAGTGTTCTCGAGCGTCTTTATCCGCATGAGGACTGGTGGTAACACAGATCAATTTTCTCTTGGTAGGGAGAGGAATAGGACCAACCACTTTAGCGCCAGTGGAAAGAGCGGTGTCTAAGATTTTTTGGCAGCATTCATCAATGATCCGATGATCATATGACTTTAACCTGATTCTGATTCTGCCTTTAGACATAGTTTAGATAAGATAAGAAGAGCCCGAAGGCTCACCTTATCAGATTAATTGTTAAAACTGATGACGAGTTATTTAGTAATTTTACTGATCACTCCAGCGCCGACGGTTAAACCACCCTCGCGGACAGCAAATCGTAGGCCTTCTTCAAGAGCAACTGGTTGAATGAGCTTGACATTCATCTTGGCATTATCGCCAGGCATAACCATCTCAACACCCTTTTCTAGAGTGACCTCACCAGTAACATCAGTGGTTCTGATGTAAAACTGGGGTTTATAGCCAGAGAAGAAGGGAGTATGACGACCACCTTCATCTTTGGAGAGAATATAGACCTCGGCTTCAAACTCGGTATGAGCGGTAACCGAGCCGGGCTTAGCCAAAACTTGACCGCGTTCAACATCGTTTTTCTCAACGCCTCGGAGAAGAATACCGACGTTGTCGCCGGCTTGGCCTTCGTCGAGTAGTTTTCTAAACATCTCAACGCCGGTAACGGTGGATTTCTTGGGTTTTTTGAGGCCGACAATCTCAACTTCCTCTCCAACCTTGATTTTACCGCGACCGATTCTGCCGGTAACGACGGTGCCTCTACCTTTAATAGAGAAGACGTCCTCGACTGGCATGAGGAAAGGTTTATCAAGTGGTCTTTTGGGTTGAGGAATGTGATCATCTAAAGCTTTTAGGAGCTCTTCGATTGATTTTTGAGCTTCAGCATCACCTTCGACGGCTTTAAGAGCAGAGCCTCTAATAACGGGGATGTCTTTGCCGGGAAACTTATATTTTATCAGAAGCTCCCTGATTTCTTCCTCAACTAGATCAACCATTTCTTTGTCGTCAACCGCATCGACTTTGTTGAGGTAGACAACAATGGCTGGAACATTAACTTGGCGAGCTAAGAGAATGTGCTCTCGAGTCTGGGGCATGGGACCATCAGTGGCAGCCACAACCAAGATAGCGCCATCCATTTGAGCAGCGCCGGTAATCATGTTCTTGATATAGTCTTTATGGCCAGGACAGTCAATGTGGGCATAGTGACGTTTTTCGGTCTCATACTCGAGGTGAGTAATGGAAATAGTGATGCCCCGCTCTTTTTCTTCTGGAGCTTTATCAATATCTTCAAATTTGAGAGCTTCTGCTAGTTTTTTCTTGGCCAGATGCTGAGTTATGGCGGCAGACAGAGTGGTCTTGCCGTGATCGACGTGACCAATGGTGCCGACGTTAATATGTGGTTTGGTACGTTGAAATGTAGCCATGTAACCTCCTTTTAATATTAAGTTTTTTTGTATTTAATATATTTTACTTTTTTTTAGGTTTTTTTTCATCCTCGGTTATTTCAGCTGAGGGTTTAGCTTTATTAATAATCTTATCAGTTATATTTTGAGGCACTTCCTCATAATGAGAGGGCTCCATGTAGAAACTGGCTCGACCTTGAGTCATAGAACGAAGAATTGTAGCATATTTGGGCATTTCTGCCAGAGGCACATCAGCATTAATCAGGGTGACATTGCCTTTTTTAGTGGTAGCTTGAACCTTGGCCCGCTTAGAAGACAGGTCGCCAATTATTTCACCCATGAACTTATCAGGAGTAGAAACCTCCAGTTTCATGATGGGTTCGAGAAGAATGGGATTGGCGAGTTTAACGGCTGCTTGTAAAGCCATGGAGCCGGCAATTTTAAAAGCAATTTCAGAAGAGTCAACGTCATGATAGCTGCCGTCGTAAACTACTGCCTTCATGTCAACCAAGGGATAACCAGCAATGACGCCGTTTTCCATGGCTTCTTTAACCCCTTTGCCAACCGCAGGAATGAATTCTTTAGGAATACGGCCGCCAACCACTTCTGAGATAAACTCAGAGTCGGTGCCTCTATCTTGAGGTTCAATTCTTAATAAACAATGGCCATATTGACCTCGACCACCAGACTGACGGATGTATTTACCTTCGGCTTGAGCAACGGATTTGATGGTTTCTTTGTAAGCGACTTGGGGTTTGCCGGTGTTGGCCTCGACTTTGAATTCACGTTTCATGCGGTCAACAATGATTTCGAGGTGGAGTTCGCCCATGCCAGAAATAATGGTTTGGCCGGTTTCTTGGTTAGCCTTGATGGTAAAAGTAGGGTCTTCTTCAGATAGACGCTTGAGAGCATAGCCCATTTTTTCCTGATCAGCTTTGGTTTTGGGCTCGATGGCTAAAGAGATAACTGGGTTGGTAAAGGTGATGCCCTCGAGGATAATAGGGTGGGCTTCATCGCAGAGAGTGTCGCCGGTAGTGGTGGTTTTAAGACCAACGAGGGCGACGATTTCGCCGGCAGAGGCAGCGTCGATTTCTTCTCGAGTATTAGCATGCATGAGTAAGATACGACCAACGCGTTCTTTTTTATCAGTAGTGGCGTTTAAAACATAGCTGCCGGACTTGAGGGTGCCGGAGTAAACCCTGACATAGGTCAAACGACCAACATGAGGGTCGGTCTGGATTTTAAAGGCTAAGGCAGCAAAAGGAGCATTGGTTTTATGAGATCGAATAACCTCATCCTGAGTGCCGGGTTTAAAGCCTTTAATATCAGGCACATCAAGAGGACTAGGAAGATAGTCAACAACGGCATCTAAAAGCGGCTGAACGCCTTTGTTTCTAAGGGAAGAGCCACAGAAGGTAGGGACAAGTTTGTAGGCTAGGGTGGCTTTTCTAAGGGCTTGCTTTAGTTCTTTGACAGTGGGCTCTTCGCCTTCGAGGAACTTGGCAAGTAATTTATCGTCATGCTCAGAGATTTGTTCAATGAGTTTGGCGCGGTATTCAGCTACTTGGTCTTTCATGTCAGAGGGAATATCAACCTCCTCATATTTAGCGCCGGTTTCATCACCTTTCCAAACCAGGGCTTTTTGCTCAAGAAGAAGAACTATGCCTTTAAAAGAAGACTCTACGCCGATGGGTAGAGTCATGATGGCTGGGTTAGCGCCGAGACGATCCTTAATATCTTGGACAGTGGCTAGAAAATCAGCGCCGAGCTTGTCCATTTTATTGGCAAAACAGAGACGGGGAACGTTGTATTTATCGGCTTGACGCCAGACGGTTTCGGACTGAGATTGAACACCTTCTTCAGCATCTAAAACAGTAATCCCCCCATCTAAAACGCGGAGGGATCTTTCAACTTCAGCAGTGAAGTCAACGTGGCCTGGGGTGTCAATGATGTTGACCCGATGCTCTTCTTGAGAAACAGCGCCGGGCATGGTGGGAGTCCAGAAACAGGTAGTAGCAGCTGACATGATGGTAATACCTCTTTCTTTCTCCTGTTCCATCCAGTCCATCTGGGTAGTGCCTTCATCAATATCACCGATTTTGTAGGATTTACCGGTATAAAAAAGGATCCGCTCGGTGGTGGTGGTTTTACCGGCGTCGATGTGAGCAATAATGCCGATATTCCGGATTTTTTCCAGCGGCATTTGGCGTTTTTTCTTGGTATCTGATTGTTTATCTACCATAGTTTTAGTTTACTAGATCTCTCGGGAAAGGCAATAAAAAACCGCTTCATCTAGAAGCGATTGCTTCCGAGCAAATAGTAAATCAACTTAGTGGAGATATTTTACCTAATTTTAAGGGTTTTGTCGAGGGGAAAGTCTTTATGCGTAGATGTTAAGGCGGGGCTTTTGAAAGATTTTTTCTGTTTTGGTTCTTTTTTCTAAATATCTCTTTTTAGTGCGAGTGCCAAATTTGATATGGTAGTTTATTTTTCTTTCCTGACAGAATTTAGATACAATTTCTGCGCATTCATCATAGAATTCTTTATTTTCCTTAAATTGGTAAGAATCTGCATTATAGTTAAATTTTCCAAAAATAATCTTATCCGTAAAAGATATGCTATGTAGTAAATCTAATAGCTTTTGTTGGGCTAGATTGGGGGTGGGATATGGTTCCATGCTTATCCATGTCTTTAAACCTGCTTTATGAAGCATTCTTAATTTCTCGATTCGCTTCAGCGGAGAAGGGCTGAATGGCTCAAATTTGGATAAAAAGTTTTTATCTAAAGACACAAATGTAATTCCATATTCATTATTAACTCCATATTTTTCTTTATTTATTAATGCTTTTGGATATAATCCTTTTGTTAATACAGTGCAGCGGATATTATCTTGACTTAATCTAGCGATTATTTTCAAAGTTAAATCTCTGACCTCTGGTTGTTGATACATAAATGGATCAGTGCTGAAGCATAAGTGAACAAATTTGATTTTATGCTTATATTTAGGAATCTCTTTATTAAGCAACTTTAAAGCATTAGCAACAATTTTGGGTTTAATCCAATCGTTATAATCTTTTATAACCCCACATCTTTTTTTCATTATCATGGCATAACAAGGATACCGACAACCATGGGAACAGCCTTCAACATGATTAATACAATAATCAGCGTATTCAACACCACTTTTATAAAGAAGAGTTTTCCTATAAATCTTTGGCAGGCTTTTCGGTTTCATAAGAATGATACCAGTATAATGGCTTTTTACTTAAGATCATAATCTGCTTTGTTTCCAAATGGTAATCTCGCCTGTCCATAATAACCCTCACTGTCTTTTTTGTTAAAAATATAATCAACTATCTTTTTTGCAGCTGGAGATCTGCTGGCAAATAAAAGATAATAAGCTACTTCGTTATTATGTGGTCTAAGCATACGATATACGGAGCGATATTTTAATTGAGTATCTTTAAGAATCTCTGTTGCCCATTTTACTAGTATTTCTTTATCTTTTTGACCAAAGCATTCAAAAATCAGATTTAATCCATACCGGGATTTAACTGAATTAAATAATTTAAATAACTGGTCGCTTTTTTCTCCCCTTTTTAGCATGCTTTCAACCTTGCCTAAAACTCTAGGTGCGCCACAAATATAATTTAAAAGTAAGTCGTTTGGTCCTCTTTTGTTTAAAATTTGAGTAACTGTTTTCTTTTTTAAATCTTTTACACCGCATGGATCTATAAAAAATAAGGATGCATTCTTGCCAATTTTACTGAGTATGCTATTAATTATAATGTTGATATCCCCTGGATAAATTTTATAATCAACAATTCCTTTATAAGGCTTACAAAAGGTTTCCAGTTCCTTTAGATATTTTGGTTTTATTTCACAAAAAATACATTTTAATTCAACCTCTCCGCCGTATTTCTTCTTTATATGCTCTGCACAATTTAATGCAATAAGCGGGGATCCACTTATGGTGTTTTGCTGCCCATCTTTATGATATTTTCCTCTTCCTGCAAAACAATCAACATAGTAAGCAATTTTAAAATTTTTATGCCTTTTTTTTAACCATTGACTGAAGATAATTTTAGCCCAAGGGTGTATATAATCATCTAATATTTCCAGTTTTCTTTCAGTATGCGGTCTTTCTGTAAGGTCCCAATAAGTTTTTCTAGGCATTATACTAATATAACCCGAATTAAGAAGAGTTGTAAATAGCTAAAAAGGATTGATATAAATCTACCACCTAAAATGGGCAAAGGCTCTATTGGCTTCAGCCATTTTATGAATTTGGGTTTTCTTTTCAATGGCACCGCCTTGGTTTTTATGGGCGTCTAGGAGTTCTGCAGAGAGTTTGTCGTAGAAGTGATGGTATTGGGAGTTGGGGCGGTTTCTGGCAGCTTGGATGAGCCATCTGATAGCCAGGGATTCTCGACGGTCGCCTCTAACAGGGATAGGGACTTGATAGGCAGCGCCACCGACTCGTCTGGATCTGACTTCCATGGAGGGCTTGGCATTATCAATGGCTTGACGGAGAACTAATAGCGGATCTTCTTTTGTTTGGGCCTTAAGAATATCAAGGGTTTTATAGACATGTTTTTGAGCAATGGATTTTTTACCATCGTACATGATTTTATTGATAATTTTGGCAACTAAGCGATTTTGGTAAAGAGGGTCGGGAGGAGTAAGGCGCTTTTTTGTTTTTCCGGTTCTAGGCATAGGTTAAGCTTTCTTAGGAGTTTCTTTCTTGGGCTCTTCTTTTTTTGGCTCTGGAGTTTTATCGTCAGATTTGGCTTGAGCTTTATCATCAGTGGAGACAGCGCCGGTGGCAGCAGCGGCAGTGGTAGTGGCACCACTCATTTTGGTGCCATATTTGGAGCGAGAGGTTTTACGGCCAGTAACACCAGAAGCATCATATTTGCCTCTAATGATATGGTATTTGACGCCAGGTAGATCTCTGACGCGGCCGCCCCTAACCATGACAATCGAGTGTTCGGCTAGATCATGACCAATGCCAGGGATGTAAGCAGTAACCTCTTGTTTGTTGGACAGTCTGACTCGAGCAACTTTTCTGAGAGCCGAGTTAGGTTTTTTAGGAGTCATGGTTTTAACCACAAGGCAGACTCCCCTTTTTTGAGGGTTGATGGTAGAAATCATGCGCCTATCTGTAAGATTAAAGGTTTTACGCAAAGCCGTGGCTTTAACCTTTTTGGGCTGAGGTTTTCTTTTTTTTCTGACTAGTTGGTTAATGGTAGGCATATTAGTCTATTTTAGCTCGTTCTTCATTAGTGGGAATGAGTCGGCCGATTATAACATTTTCTTTAAGACCAAGGAGGTTGTCGACTTTACCACTAGCAGCAGCATTGGTAAGGATAGCGGATGTATGCTGGAAGGAGGCAGCTGATAGCCAAGATTCTGTATGAAGAGAAGAGCGAGTAATGCCCAGGACTATTTGAGCAGCAGTGGCTGGTTTGGCTTTTTTGGCTTTAGCCTGGATATTGGCTTTATCAAAACGAGTTTTTTCAATAAATTCACCGACTAACAGATCAGTGTCACCGACTGTCTGAACTTGAACTTTGTCAGACATTTTTCTAATAATGACCTCAAAGTGTTTGTCGTGGATAGGAATGCCTTGAGATTCGTAAACGCCTTGAATTTCTTGAATGAGATATTCTTGGGTGCCTCTGAGACCGCGGGTTTCAAGTAGGCCTTTAATGTTGAGGGCGCCAGAAGCTAGGCGTTCACCGACACCCATGAGTTGGTTGTTTTTAACCCTTACGGTTGAGGTAAGAGGAACTAAATAGGTTTTGGCCTCTGATTTTTCGATGGGAGTGATGGTGACTTCGTAACCTTGGGAGGTTTCTTCAATAGAAACTTTACCAGCAACTTCACTTAAGGGTGAAGCGACCTTAGGAGTTCTGGCTTCAAAAAGCTCTTCAACCCGAGGTAGGCCTTGAGTAACATCAGAAATGACAATACCGCCAAAGTGCTTGACTCTCATGGTTAACTGAGTGCCAGGTTCGCCAATTGACTGGGCGGCGACTACACCGACTGGGGCGCCAATGGTAACCTTTTTCTTGGTGGAAAAGTCCCAGCCATAACAGAGAGCACAAAGGCCGTGTTTGGCTTCACAGGTTAAAGGTGATCTCACCTTGAGCTCAGCTACTTTGGCTTTGGTGATGGCTTCAGCCAAGTCTTCGGTGATAAGTTCGCCTTTTTTAACCAAGACTTTTCTGGTTTTAGGATGAGTTAGTTTTTCAGCTAAGAAACGGCTGGTAATTCTGGTGGTAAAGGCTTGATTGCGTTTATCATTGGATTTAATCACCAGACCATCTTTGGCTTTACAGTCCTCGAGCCTAATGATCATGTCATGAGCGACATCAACCAGACGACGAGTAAGATAACCAGCATCAGCGGTTTTAATAGCGGAGTCGGTTAAACCTTTACGGGAACCTCTGGAGGAAGTAACGTATTCGAAAATAGATAGACCTTCTCTAAAGTTCGATTTTGTGGGCAGTTCAACGATTTTGCCTAAAGGATCGACTACTAAACCACGCATTGCCGCTAGCTGTTTTACCTGATCTTTGGAAGCTCGAGTACCGCCAGAATTGATGATAAATTTAACAGCATTGTTAACTTCAAAATTGTCCCAGGTTTTTTCGGCAATGACATCGGTGGTATCCATCCAGAGCTCGTTACTGAGACGACGTTTTTCTTCTCGAGTAATAAGGCCATTTTTGTAGTTTTCCTCAATTAGAGAGGCTTTTTTGTTAGCTTCCTTGATAATGATTTCTTTTTCGGGAATAATCTTGCAGTCACTAACAGCCACAGACATACCAGAAAGGGTGGCAGCAGAAAAGCCTAGATCTTTAAGGTCGTCAATCAGCTCGGCAATGTCTTCATTTTTACAAACATCAATAGCTTTCTTGATTAAGCCTTTGATGGTGCTAGCATTAACGGCCTGGTTGATAAAACCAAGCTCCTCTGGCAGAACTTGGTTAAAGAGGAGTCGGCCAATAGTAGTGTCAATAACTTGACCATTATGTCTTACTTTAATGGATTGGCGAAGTTTAATTTGGCTAGTTTGGTAGGCTAGAATAGCTTCGGAAAAAGAGGCATAAATAGTAGAATCAAGTTCAAGTTGAGAATCAATAGAGGTTAGGTAATAGGCGCCGAGAGCCATTTCTTTGTTAGGGATGGTAATGGGTGAACCATCGGCGGGCTTAAGTAGGTTTTTATCAGGCATCATATAATCGATAGATTCTTTTTTAGACTTTTTACTTAAAGGAACATGAATCGCCATTTGGTCACCGTCAAAGTCAGCGTTGTAACCAGCACAAACGCAGGGGTGAATCTGAATAGCACTACCTTCGATTAAGACTGGATAAAAGGCCTGGATGCCGAGTTTGTGGAGAGTAGGAGCCCGGTTAAGTAAAATGGGATGGTCTTTAACAATGTCTTCAAGAATGTCAAAAACCTCGAGGGGTTTTCTTTCAAGAACATGTTTGGCAGATTTAACGTTAGGAGCGTGGCCGCGGTTGATCAGTTCTCTTAAAACATAGGGTTTAAAGATTTCTAAGGCCATAAGCTTGGGAATGCCTGCCTGGCGGAGTTTTAAGTCTGGACCAACAACAATGACTGAACGGCCAGAATAATCAACCCGTTTACCGAGAAGGTTTTGGCGGAAACGGCCTTGTTTACCACGAAGCATGTCGGCTAAAGAACGAAGTTCTTTACTGCCGCGACGGCGAATGGTTCGGGCTTGAGAAGTATCAATGAGAGTGTCAACTGATTCTTGAAGCATGCGTTTTTCATTTCTGAGAATGATTTCCGGAGCACCGAGATTAATGAGGTGCTTAAGACGATTGTTGCGGTTAATAACTCGGCGGTAAAGATCATTAATATCTGAGGAAGCAAAGTGGCCGCCGGAGAGTTGAACCATAGGACGAAGGTCAGGAGGAATAACGGGTAGAATGGTAATGATCATCCAGGTTGGATCAATGCCAACTTTCTTGAAGGCCTCAATAATGCGAAGGCACTTGGTGGCTTTGATCTGACGCTGGCCAGAATATTTTTGAATTTCTTGCTTAAAACGAGAGGTCATTTTATTAAGGTTAAGTTTCTTGATGACCTCGAGGATGGCTTCGGCACCCATGCCGACTTCCATAAAATCGCTGGCGTTATAGTCAACTAGCTTTAAGTATTCTTCTTCTGAAAGAACGGTGAGGTCTTTAGTTTTTTTAACCAGGTCTTTAACAGCGGTGTAGATTTCTTTAGTGGTATCTTTCTCGGCCGCTAGGGTTTCTCTTAAAGAGGCGAGGTCGCGCTTGGTTTTTAAATTAGCTTCATTAACAGCGAGGTCTTGTTGTTCCTTGGATTTGATTTTTTTCTTGATAGCAGTGATGGCTTTAAGGCCGGCTTGTTTAGCTAGTTTGATGTCTTGATTATGCTTGATTTCTAAGTCTTTAATTTTAGAGTTAAGTTGTTTGTCAAGATCTTTGAAGATAGTTTTTTTAGCCCGGTCATCAGTCTCGATAACCAAGTATTTGGCGAAATAAATGACGCCGGAGAGATTTCGAGGTGAAATTTCAAGAAGTAAAGATAGATGGGAAGGACTACCTTTAAAGAACCAAATATGAGCGACTGAACAAGCGAGGTTGATATGGCCCATGCGTTCACGACGAACTCGACTTTGGGTAACCTCAACACCACATTTATCACAGATAATGCCTCGATAGCGAATGCGTTTGTATTTACCACAATAACATTCCCAGTCTTTAGTGGGACCAAAGATACGCTCGCAGAAAAGACCATCTTTTTCCGGCTTTAAGGTGCGATAGTTGATGGTTTCGGGTTTAAGAATTTCGCCATGAGACCAGGATTTAATGATCTCGGGTGAGGCGAGTTTAATCTGTAAACTGGTAAAATCGGTTAGTTTACTCATTTGGTTGATTTAGATTTCTTGGTTTTTTTGGCTGGTTTTTTTTCTTTCTTGGTTTGTTTTTTAGTCTGTTTCTTAGTTTCTTTCTTGGTTTTTTTGGCTGGTTTTTTTAAGGTTTTGGTTGAATCTTCAGGAGTATGATCATCTTCATCCTCGTCTTGGTCTTTAACAGCATCGTCGGTAGTGCCACTAGGGATAACATTAAGACAAAGACTGTTAAGCTCTTTAACTAAAACTCGGAAGGATTCAGGCACAGTGGCTTCAGGAATATCCAGGCTTTTAACAATAGCTTCAAAGGCTTTAGCACGACCAACAACATCATCGGATTTAATGGTTAACATTTCCTGAAGGCTATGGGCAGCCCGATGAGCTTCCAGGGCCCAGACTTCCATTTCACCTAAACGCTGACCACCCATTTGAGCTTTACCGCCAAGAGGTTGCTGGGTGACTAAGGAGTAAGGGCCGGTAGAACGAGCGTGGGTTTTGTCTTTGACCATGTGGATAAGTTTGAGAATGTAAGCGACACCGACAGCAGTTTTTTCTTTAAAAGGTTCGCCGGTTCGACCATCAAAGAGAATCACCTTGCCATTAACGGGTAATTTAGCTTTTTTAAGTTCTTGGGCAATTAACTCTTCTTCAATGTGCTCAAAAACAGGCAAGGCTAAACGGTAACCGAGTTTTTGGGCAGCCCAGCCGAGTTGAGCTTCTAAGAGCTGACCGAGGTTCATGCGAGCCAGAACTGATAAAGGAGAGATAATGATGTCAACTGGAGTGCCGTCGTCAAAATAAGGCATATCAGCGCTAGGGACAATTTTAGAGATAACGCCTTTGTTGCCATGACGGCCAGCTAGTTTGTCGCCAATAACAATCTTACGCATTTGAGCGACTTGAACAATAACTTTTTTAATGATGCCGGGGTCAAGTTCGTCGCCTTGGTCACGGTCAAAAATCTTAACATTAATGACGGTGCCACCTTCCCCATGAGGAATTCGTAAGGAGGTATCTCTAACTTCCCTAGCCTTTTCTCCAAAAATGGCGCGGAGAAGTCTTTCTTCAGCGGTAAGTTCTGTTTCGCCTTTAGGGGCAATTTTGCCAACCAGGATTTCATTGGGTTCGACCTGACTGCCGATAACTACAATGCCGTCTTCACTGAGGTTGGCGAGTTCGGTTTCGCCAACATTAGGAATGTCGCGGGTGAGTTCTTCAGGGCCAAGCTTAGTATCCATAACTTTAGATTCATATTCATTAATCATGACAGAAGTGAGGATGTCTTGTTTGACTAGACGATCAGAGATGATAATGGCATCTTCGTAGCCAAGGCCTTCGTAGCTCATATAAGCAATAGTGAGGTTTTGACCAAGAGCCAACTCCCCCTTATCACAAGCAGGCCCATCAATGATGACTTGGCCAGCCTTGATTTTGTCACCAATGTCTACCAAAGGGCGTTGAGAGTAACAAGTAGATTGAGTGGTGCGAGAAAATTTAGTCACCTGGTAATGAATATCTCTCCCAGAAATAGAAATATTCTCGGAAAGACTAGGTTTAAGATCTTTAAGTTTTTTAAGTTCTTGGGGGTCGGTTTTGACAATGACAACTTGAGAATCAAGATAGGTAACTTTACCAGAAACTAGGGCGGTAACGATGCGATTCATGGCTGAGGCGACAGCAGATTCCATGCCAGTGCCGATAATGGGAGAGTCGGGTTTAACTAAAGGAACTGCTTGGCATTGCATATGGGTGCCCATGAGAGCACGGTTGGCTTCATCGTGAGCAATGAAAGGAATTAATGAGGCAGAAGTACCGACTACCTGACGAGGAACAACATCTATGTATTCTATTTGGTTGCTGGAAACTTCCATAAACTCTGTTTGATAACGGGCAGGAACCCAGTCATCAGCAATGCAACCTTGGCTATCAATGTTAATCTCTGCATGAGTAATATAGTGGTTTTCCTCTTCGTCAGAGGCGAGATAAACAATTTCGTCGGTAATCTTCATCTTGGTTTGCTTGCCCCGAGTTTGTTTGACAACTTTACGATAAGGGGTTTCTAGAAAGCCATATTGATTAACTCGAGCGTAAAGAGCTAAATAGGTGACTAGGCCAATGTTGGGCCCTTCAGGCGATCTAACAGGACAGATGCGGCCGTATTGGCTGGTGTTAATGTCTCGCATAGAGAAGGAGGCGCGTTCACGAGTAACACCACCAGGACCCATGACTGATAAACGGCGAAGGTTGTCAAGTTCGGATAAAGGATTGGTTTGGTCAAGAATAGTAGAAAGACGATTACGCCGGAAAAAGTCGGAGATAGCAGCAATGACTGGTCGAGGATTGACTAAGGTGCTGGGAGTAATCTCAACATCAGCCTTGG
>Ga0209976_10000546_pt1 | contig 24184 bp, 25 predicted proteins | sample SumtaG_FD_182806 | JGI IMG/M metagenome (GOLD analysis project Ga0209976, IMG submission 182806) | Deep subsurface microbial communities from Indian Ocean to uncover new lineages of life (NeLLi) - Sumatra_00157 metaG (SPAdes) (version 2) | ecosystem: Environmental > Aquatic > Marine > Oceanic >...
CAGGACCGGCTGTAGGTTTTGATTTAGTAACAGAAGCAAATGGATCTGGTTTGGCAGTGGGAGCATCAGGATCAGCATGAATTTCTTGAGCATCATCTAAAGAAACAGGCTGGGGTCGTTGAGTAATTTGAATTCTAAATATTTTTCTGGCAATTTCATAATCAATATTAGCAACCAGTTTTTCAAACATGTTAAAAGCTTCAGCTTTGTATTCTACTAAGGGATCTCTTTGAGCATAACCTCTTAAACCAATACCTTCCCTTAAGTCATCAATGGAATCAAGGTGCTCAATCCATAAATGATCCATAGTGGAAAGCATTGTGAATTTTTCAATTTCTCTCATTAATTGAGGAGATACTTGTTTTTCTTTTCTTTGATATGTGGTGGCAATAATATCTGTGAGAGTTTTAGTTAATTCATCAGGATCATATATTTTTTCAATTTTTTTAATAATTCTTTTTTGTGAAGTAGGATCAAAAGGAATGATCTTAACAAAATCAGCCACAAGTTTTTCATAATCAATTAATTTTGTTTCCGGAAGCTGATGAAGGCTAACTAAATGTTCTGTTTCAGCAAAAAGAATATCAGTAACTTTTTGTTTTAATGTGTTTTTTGTTTTTGCTTTATCTTCAGTTTTTAGTATTTGACTTCTTTTGGTGTAAATAATCTCTCTTTGCTTATTCATAACATCATCGTAATCAACCACATGTTTTCTTTGATCAAAATGAAAAGATTCAACTTTAACTTGTGCCTGTTCAATAGCTTTAGTAACCATGACATGTTCTAAAGGAACATCTTCAGGCATTTTAAAAGCTGTCATTAATTTGGCAATCTGATCACCGCCAAAAATACGCATAATATCATCTTCAAGAGAAACATAAAATCTGGAAGAACCAGCATCTCCCTGTCTGCCGGAACGACCTCTTAACTGATTATCTATTCTTCTTGATTCATGACGCTCAAGACCAATAACATGCAAACCGCCTAATTTTTTAACTTTTTCATGTTCTTTTTGCCAATCTTGGTTATCTCTGCCTTCAGGATCACCGCCTAAGATAATATCAACTCCCCTGCCAGCCATATTAGTAGCTAAAGTAACTGCTCCAACTTTACCTGCCTGAGCAATTATTATGGCTTCTTTTAAATGATTTTTAGCATTTAAGACTTGATGAGGAATTTTTTTTCTTTTAAAGAACTGCTCCATTATCTGATTTTTTTCAATGGAAGGAGTGCCAACAAGAATTGGCTGGCCTTTTTTCTGGCGCTGTTGAATTTCTTTAACAATAGCGCCATATTTAGCCCGAGTAGTTTTATAAACCATATCAGGACTGTCTTTTCTAATTAATGGCTCGTGAGTAGGCACAACAACTGTATCTAAATCATAAATTTTCTTGAATTCGGCGGCTTCAGTGGCAGCAGTGCCGGTCATGCCGGAAAGAGTTTTGTACATTCTAAAATAGTTTTGGAAAGAAATAGTGGCTAGGGTTTTTGATTCCTGTTTAATAGTGACATTTTCTTTGGCTTCAATTGCCTGATGCAAACCTTCAGAATATCTTCTGCCAAACATTAAGCGACCGGTAAATTCATCAACAATAACAACTTCACCTTCTTTAATTACATAATCTTTGTCTTTGCGAAATAAAGTTCTGGCTTTAAGACCTTGTTCTATGTGATGCAGGGTGTCAAAATCTTTTTCATAAAGATTGTCAACTTTTAATTTTTTCTCTATCTTTTTAATGCCATGGTCAGTTAAATTAGCTGTTCTTAATTTTTCATCAATATCATAATCTGTATCAGGTGAAAGCTGGTCAACTAATTGAGCAAACTGATAGTACTTTTGGGTGGGTTCAGCATCAGGGGCAGAGATAATTAAAGGAGTACGGGCTTCGTCAATTAAAATAGAATCAACTTCGTCAACAATAGTAAAATTGTGACCGCGCTGAACCATTTGATCAAGTCTCTGAACCATGTTATCCCTGAGATAATCAAAACCAAATTCATTGTTAGTGCCATAAGTAATATCAGCAGAATAAGCTTCTTTCCGAGAAACAGACTTAAGATGGGCTAATCTTTTATCCTGAACAGAATTGTCAGTAAATTTAGGATCATAGATAAAAGCATTGTCGTGAATAATGGCGCTGACAGAAACTCCTAATAAATGGAAAACAGGCCCATTCCAGCCAGCATCACGCTGAGCCAGATAATCATTGACTGTAACTAAATGAGCTCCTTTGCCACTGATAGCATTTAAATACAAAGCAGGAACAGCAGATAAAGTTTTGCCTTCTCCTGTTTTTTGTTCAGCTACTTTTCCCTGATGAAAACAAATGGCAGCGATTAACTGTTCATCAAAAGGTCGAAGCTTGAGGGTACGATGAGCTGCTTCCCGAGCTAAAGCATAAACTTCAACAAGAAGTTCATCTAATGATTCACCTTTGGCAGACTGCTGTTTAAATTGTTTGGTTTTTTTAAGAAAATCTGCTTGCTTAAGTTTTTTAGTTTTAGCATCTAATTGATTGATTTGATCAACAATAAGGCGGAGTTTTTTTAATTCTCTTTGGTTAGTGTCTAATAGTTTATTGATGAATTTAAACATGATTATTGTTTAAGAAAAATGAGCATGTTAGCAGCAGTACGCTGAAGAGAAATGTTGGAGAAAATTGATTCCAGAGTGGTGATAAATTCTTTAGCTTTTTGTTTATGATGCTTAAAAAACAAATGGTTAAAGATAATAGTGCTATCTTTGTTTAAAAGTTTAATTAAATTATTAAGAAATTTTTTGGTTTTAAAAGGCTTGGGCATTTTTTTGCCTAAATAAACATCAATAATTACCAGATCGTATTTCTGAGGTTTTTTTTGTTTAGCTTTTTCAGCAACATATTGAATGCCGTCAGCAATAGCAATATTAAGATTTTTAACTGAAGCGAGATTAAAATGGCATTTTGCCACATTAATAACATGCTTGTCAATTTCTATTCCTGTCATTTTAGCTTGAGGAAAATGTTTTTGAATTGAGAAAGCACAATCACCACAGCCAAGGCCAATGATAAGAATGTTTTTGACTTTAGCATGAGGATTATCCTTCTTAAATTTGAAAATGGCTTTTTCCCAAATCTGTTTAACCATGCCGCCTGACTGCACCATATCACCAATAATTAATCGAGGCCGATTAAAAGCATAAACAACTTTAATAGTGCCGTTAATGGGAGAATGAGTTTTTTTAATTAATTCGTAAGTAAAAAAATGCTTAAGTTTTTTTATCATGAGATTTGATTATTTTTTGATTAATATATAGTTGAAGTACCTGAGGAATTTTAACTGAACCGTCTTTTTGCTGATAATTTTCTAAAATAGCAATTAAAATACGAGGACTGGCAATAGCAGTATTATTGAGAGTATAGGCATATTTTACTTTGCCATCAGAAGTGCGGTATTTAATATTAGCTCGGCGTGCTTGAAAGTCAGCCATAAAACTATCTGAATGAGTTTCGCCATAAGCATTTCTGGAAGGCATCCAAGTTTCAATGTCGTATTTTTTAACTTGAGGCTCACCCATATCTGCGGTGGACATGAGCATAACTCTGTAAGGTAAGTTTAAATCCTGAAGAATTTCTTCAGCAAATAAAGATAGTTTTTCCAGCCATTGTTTACCCTCTTTTAAATCATTTTTACAAATAACTACTTGCTCTATTTTGAAAAATTCATGAATTCTGTAAAGACCTTTAGTGTCTTTGCCATAACTACCAATTTCCTTTCGATAACAAGGAGAAAAACCAGCATAAAGCAAGGGTAAATCTTTAACATTTAAAATTTCATCCTGATGATAAGAAGTTAAGGGTACTTCAGCAGTGCCGGCTAAATAGCGAATGTCTTTTTCTTGTTTATCATTATGAGTTTTATAAATATCATCTTGCCCCCAAGGAAAATGTCCAGTATTAATTAAAGCTCTTTGATTAACAATCACAGGAGGAATAAAAGGAGTAAATCCTTTGGCAATCAACTTATTTAAAGCATATTGCATTAAAGCAAATTGAAGTAAAACAGCCTGATTTTTAAGAAAATAGCCCCGAAAACCAACTACTTTAACTCCTCTTTTAAAATCTATTAAATCAAGAGACTCTCCTAATTGAATATGGTCTTTGGGTTTAAAATCAAATTTGGTTTTTTCTCCCCAAGTTCTAACAATTTTATTAGCAGATTCATCTTTTCCTACAGGAACATCTTTGTCGGGAAGATTGGGAACTTGAAGCATTAAATCTTTAAAGTCAGCTTCAACTTTTCTTAACTGGGGCTGAATATCTTTAAGTTTTTCTTTTATTTGTCTACCCTTATCTCTATCTTCTTTAGTTAATTTATTTTTGGCAGCTCGTAAAGATTCAACTTGTAAAATTAACTGTCGTCTGGTTTGAGCAACATCAAGAACTTTATCAATAATATCAGGATTTAAACCTTTATTTTTAGTGGCTTGTTTAAGTTTTTGGGCATTATCAGAGATAAATTGAATATCCAACATATTTTTTATTATACAACAGCTAAATCAGCTTAGTGGCTCGAATGATTTCTTCGGTTTTGGGCAAACAGTCAGCAAAATTAATTTTGTCAGGTTTAATCCATTTAACAGCAGCTGTCTCATAATGAGTAGAGTGGGGTTTGCCGGAGATAATTTTGACTAAATAGCTGATAAGAGTGACCTGAATGTCTGTTTTAGGATAGTGATAAATATGAGTGGTGATATGGGAAATAAGCTTGATGATTTTAATTTTACAGCCGATTTCTTCTAATAATTCCCGTTTAACTGTTTGCTGGGTTGTTTCCCCAAATTCAATGCCGCCACCGGGAAGCTGCCATTTTAAATGAATTTGAAGGCGTTGAGGTTCATGGCGCTGAGTTAATAAAATTTCTTTTTTATGATTAATGCAAATTCCAATTACGCCAAATGCCTGCTGTTTTTTTCTGGTCATAAACCCAAATCTGAAGCAATCGCCTGCATGGCTTTAAGACTTAATTCAACAAATTCCGGTAAAGGAATATTTAATTTTTCTTCACATAATTTAATGTCTTCCCTTCTAGTGCCGGCGGCAAATGAAGGTTGTTTGAATTTTTTCATGATTGATTTAACTTTAACACTGGCTAAGTTTTTTTCAGGCCGAACTAAAGCAGTGGCCACAATTAAACCAGTTAAAGAATCGCAGATGGATAAGGACCAATCCATTAAAGACTGAGGCGGGTCATAATCCGGATTTTTATCAGCATTATGAGCTTTAATAGCCTGATAAGCTTCTTCAGGCAAATCAGCATTTTCCTGCTTTAAAATGGCTACTGATTTTCCGGCATGTTCTTTGTCATCTTTGATTTCTTCATAATCTAGGTCATGAGTTAAACCAACCATGGCCCAAATATCTGTTTTTTCAGGCTTAAGTTTTTGAGCTAAAGCTTTCATGATGGCTTCAGTAGCCAACATGTGCTTGATAGTGTTGGCAGTTTTAATATGTTTTTCTAATAGCTGTAAAACTTTTTCTCTGCTAATCATAAAGTATTTGGAATATCAATAAATTCCACCTTTAATTTATTTTTAAAATGTGATTTTATCATTTTTCCTAATTCCTGAACAGCAAAAACTTCTGTGGCATAATGGCCGCAGGCAAAATAGTTAAAGCCCATGTCTTTTGCCAGTGCTGGTCCACTTTCTCCAATGTCACCAGTTATATGCAATTCTATTTTCTTTTCAGCTAACTCCATTGCCCATGAACCATAAGGTTTACCGCCACCAGATACTACTCCAATTCTTTTTACTTTTTGTTTGCCTCCATATACGGCAAAGATATCATTGGAAAAAATATTGCTGCACTTTTCTGCTAATTTTTTAACATCTTGTGGCTTGTTAAACTCAGCCACCCAACCCCATTTGTCAAAGTAATTAAGATCTAGTTGTTTAGCTCCTAGTTTGGCAATTATTAGTGCATTGTTGCCAATTTTGTAATGAGAGTCTAAAGAATAATGATAACCGGCTACAGTTAAATCATGATTAAAAATTATCTTTAAACGCTTTTGTAAAGCCATATTAGGTCTACTGTTATATATATGTTTTTCAGTTAAACCTAGTCCATGATGCAATATGCAAAAATCAGCCTTTGTTTTAACTGCTTCTTTAAAAAAGTCTAAATTAGCTGATACTCCTAAAACTAGTTTATTAACATTGTCTTTTCCAAAAATCTGCACTCCATTAGCGCTTTTATCAACTGTCTGGGCTTTGACTAATAAATCTTGACCAATAGTTTGATGAATGAATTTAATAAGACTATCTCGCTTAACCATATTATTTTGGCTCAATAAATCCAGCCACCTCCACTTTGCCACCAAGATATTTAGTGACAATTTTGATTAAGTCTTCTAGTACTTCATCTAAATCTTTTTTAGTAATATCATGCACTGCCTCTGATAAGAACAAGACATTTTTAGTTTTTGCTGTAGCTCCAGTTCTCTGAGCATCTCGCCAACAAAGATCAACAATAAATGGCCCCTCCTGATCAAAATAACAAATCTCTCCTTTTTTTAAAGTCATTTCTTCTTTATCGCCCAACATCAATACTTTTTCTCCTCCAGCCGCTTTTTTCATCACTGCTGGTAGCCTTAACTTATCTAAATCAAATACTCCTTGACTAGCATGATGCTTCATTGCTATGAGATTACCAATATCCACTAAGGGATTAATCCAAGTTAAGTCTTTTCCTAAAGCTATTCGTCTTAACAATGCTTCCATTGTTGGTCTTCTTTTATGCCAGTCAATTCCACTTTCTTTAATTGCTTGCCGATAGGCTTTAATCTTTCGAGAATCATTAATATCTTCTACAGTAACCCCTTGAAGATTATTTACCACTCTATTTCTATACTCCTCAAATCCAGCTTTAGCTTTAGTATTATTTACACCCTTAATTACTACCATTGCTACCTTCATTGAAGGATAAGTTTGAACCATATCTTTTCCAATCTCTATAATTTCTGGTTTATTGATGATTTTAAACTTATAGCTGATTTTTTCATCTTTTTTCTCAACTCGATAATTAGCTGCCTCTTTTAATCTTTTACTAGCAAACTCTTTATTTTCAAATAACAACCAGCCAGCTTTAGGGCCATATTTTTTATCTAATAAAACCTCATAAGCTGTACCAAATGCTTGATTAACTGGTAAATCTACTTTTTTGGAAATGTCATATAATTCTTGTTGTAATTTATCTGGCGAAGCACTACCCATAGTAGCTTCACTGGCAAGAGATAAAAATTTTCGTTGTTTATCAGATAGTTTGGCTGCAACTTCCGGAATTTTAGAAGTTATAGCAAAAACTTTTTCTTCAGGAGCGTAAGTTTTTAACCAAATCTGGGCGTATTTGATTCTTTTATCTAATTCTTGTTTGTCAGCTGAAGTAAGAGGTTTGTTTTTAATTTCTTCAAACTTTTTATTAATATTAGTTTTAGGATCCTGAATATATTTAACTACATCTCTAAAACGAGGCAGAAATACTGGCTTATCAGGAATTTTATCTACTTGAGATAATTGCCAAACCTTAGCTAAATCATCTTTTTCTCCTTGTTGATAATACAAGCCTGCTAAACGATCATATTCATCAAAAAGATCAAGCATAGATTCATTGTTGTTGGGATCAAAGATAATAGCTTTTTTATAACTGGTTCTGGTTAATAAAAACTTGAGAATTTCCGGAGGTAAAGTCTGACTGATTTCAGCAGCAGAAATACCAATACCTTTAGAAGAAGACATTTTAACTCCACCTTTAACTAAAAACCATTCGTAAAGAAAATTGTATGGTGTAGGATAGTCAAACACTTGCTGGCAAATGGCTTTGGAAAGATCGTGAGAACCGCCTTCAGTCATGTGGTCTTTGCCAGCGCCTTCAACTGTAACTCCTATAACTTTCCAATGAGCAGCCCAGTCAGTTTTCCACATGAGTTTACCATTGTCATTGATTGGTTCAATCTCTCCTTTATATCCACATCCCTGAGCCCATTTAACTAAATCTTGTTTACATTCAAAAGTTACTTTTTGACCATCCCAGTCAGTAACAATAGTAGTACCAACCTTGCCACATTGAGGACAAATTACCTGATATGGATACCAATTTTTGGGTTTGTCATAGCCGGAAATATCATGATAAAGTTTTCTAATAAGTTTAACTTTATCTAAAGCTTGTTTAATTATTTGATTAAATTTACCCTGCTGATAATATTCACTTGACCAAATAATCTGAGGTTTTATTCCTAATTTATTAAAAACATCAATAAATTCCTGTCCATAGAGTTTAGCCATAGAATTATGACCTTTTTCCGGAGAAGGAATTTTATAAAGAGGTTCACCCATGTGTTTTTTAAACTTTTTAGGTAAATAGTGAGGAAATCCATCCATGGGATCCATGTCATTAAGAACATAAGTGTAAGTTGATTTTTTTTCTTTAGATAAAATAGATTGATTGATTAAATCATGAATAACTACACCACGAAGAGCACCAACATGAACCCTGCCTGATGGGGTTTTCATATCATCAACCCAATAAGGCTTGTGCTTAGCTGATTTGATTATTTGCTCGGCAAATTTGTCTGACCAGAACATATATATGGGTAGTATAACAAAAACCCCGGTTTTTACCCGGGGAAAGTTTTTTTATTTTTTAATTTTTAATGTATTTTTTGAATGTGGTAATTAACTTTCCCCGCAGGAGCTTCTATTTCTATTTTGTCTCCTTTTTTCTTGTTAAGTAATGCCTTACCAAGAGGGGAAGTATGGGAAATTTTCTTTTGCAAAGGGTCTGCTTCCCATTCACCAACAACTTTATAAGTGTGTTTTTTACCATTAACTTTGACGGTAACTTTACAGCCAAGTTTAACTTGATTAGAACCTGATTTTTTTGTGTTGCTGATAACTTTAGCTTTTCTGATTATTGTTTCTAATTCTTCAACTTTGCCTTCAGTAAAAGATAGTTCTTCTCGAGAAGCAGTATATTCACTGTTTTCTGACAGATCACCAAAACTACGAGCAAGAGCTACCCGTTTAATTAACTTTGGCAATTTTTCTTTTTGAAGCTGTTTTAATTCAGCTTTAAGTTCTTTAAGGCCGTCTTTGGTGAAATAAAGGTCTTTTTTTAGCATAGTAAAATACAGATTTGGATTATACCTTATCCTAGCAAAATTTCAATAATTAGAATTAACTGATAAAATATTAATATCATGCCATTAGATTATCAATCCGAGCTTTTCTATTTAGTTGACGAACATGACAATGTTTTAGGTTCTGTTGCAAGAAAAAAAGCTCATGCAGAAAAATTAAATCATCGTTCTATTTATATTATTGTTAAAAACTCTAAAGATCAGATTCTTTTCCAGAAAAGAAGTTCAAAAAAAGATACTCATCCTTATCTCTGGACATTGTCAGTAGGTGGACATGTTGCATATCCAGAAACATATCTTGAAGCGGCCAAAAAAGAACTTAAGGAAGAATTAGGAATTAATCTGCCCTTAAAATTTATTAAAAAAATTTATTTAAATGAGCCTAGAGAATTTTGCCATGCTTATTTAGCTAAAACTGATAAAACGCCTACAAAATTTGATAAAGATGAAATTTCTCAAGTTAAGTGGGTGGATATAAAAGAGTTAAATAATTTTATTAAGAGAAATAAAATTACACCAGCTTCTAAACAAGCACTTAAAGATATAAAGCTTCAGGACCTTCAGGTATGAAACCTGAAGGTCCTGAAGGTCTGACTGAAGTTTATAATTCATGATAAAATAGCTCAGTTAGGCCCTGTCGTCTAACGGTTAGGACGCTAGGTTCTCAACCTAGTAATACGGGTTCGATTCCCGTCAGGGTCACATACATAAATGATATAATATTCGGGAATTAACATTTATATTCTAAAAATTAATATGGTACAAAAGCCTGAGGCTAACACGGGGAAAAATGTGCCAGGGCCAGGTGACCCTGCATTCGAAGAACTACGTGAAAAGGCTAAGAATTATCTTGATGAGGAAGTTGTTGAAAGCATTAGTTCTATAGGTGATATGTTACATTATCTTGGTAGTAAATATGGTGACAAAGAGAATAAGCCTGAAGGCTGGAAAGATCTCTTTGATCGAGCAGAAAAACTAGACCCATTTTTAAGCGGGAGAAAGAAACTAAGAGGCAGACTTAAGGCTGAGAGTGATAAAAAAGAAGAGATAAGAAGTGAGATATTTAAGATAATGGCTTGGAGAATAAGAAATGCTTATAGGTCAGGAGATGACCCAGAAATAATAGCAAAAGAAAAAAGACAAGAAGAGCTAACAGTTTTGTTAAATAAAAAGCTTTAAACTTACTTTATAGGGTAAGTAGCTCGTGGCCTGCCAGTTTGACTTTAAAAATCCCCTGCAATTCTTCCACAAACCTCAAGAAAATCTCAAATACAATCTCTTAAAATATCCTATAGAGGGGTTAGATAACCCGCCTTGTGGCGAGGCAAGTCGTCCCCTGGGGTCACTCGAGATACTTCAAAGGGTTACTTCAGTACCTTCAGGGTTGAACCCTGAAGGTACTTGAGGTATTTTTAGCTTATTTGAAAGCTTCAAGGACAGACCTTGAAGGTCTTGAAGTGAGTTGGTTTTCATTAGTTGTTCTCTTAAGGCTTTAGCTTGAGGGAAACCTTTGCAATACCAGGCAAAATGTTTTCTGAGATTATAAAAAGGCTTATTGGGAAGAAGTTTAGTAAATAGCTTAGCTTGCTCTAGCATAATATCAAGTTTCATTTGAACAGTTGGTTGAATTTTGTTTTGGAAAATCCAGGGGTTGCCAAGAGCGGCACGACCAATAAGAACACCATCAACTTTGTATTTTTTAATCTTTTCTTTAGCCTGCTGATAAGATTTAATGTCGCCATTGCCAATAATTTTAGTATTAGTATTTTTAGCTAATTTAACTGCTTTTCCAATTTCTCTCCAATCAGCTTTGCCAGTATACATTTGTTTTAAAGTGCGACCATGAATAGCAATAGCTGAAGGTTTTGTTTTTAATAAATTCTTAATCCATTCCTGAGTAATAGGCTTATCTATGCCAATTCTGGTTTTAACACTTACGGGTATTGAAACTGCTTGTTTAGTTTTTAAAATAATTTCTTGAGCCAGTTCAGGCTGATTAATTAAAGCTGAACCTGCGCCCTGTTTATTTACTACTGACTTATCCGGACAACCCATATTAATATCAATTCCATCAAATCCTAATTTGGCTGCTATTTTGGCTGCTTTATAAAAATTTTCAGGCTTGGCTCCAAAAAGCTGAGCTATAATCGGGCGTTCAATCTTGTTAAAAATTAAATCCTGTTTTAATTTTTCATAAGCTTTTAGTAAACCGTTAACTGAGACAAACTCTGTATAGATAACAGAGGGGTGGCCATGTTTGGCCACAATATATCTGAAGGCGGCGTCAGTTATTCCGTCCATAGGAGCTAAGCCAATAATAGGTTGTTTAAGTTTTTGCCAGAAGTTAGGCATAATATAAGTATTGTAGCAAGTAGAGGTATAATAAGAGAATGGAAAAAACAGAAAAGATAATTAAATTTTTAGAAAAAACCTTTGCAGAGCAAGGATTTGATAAAGGTCTGGTAGGAGTATCAGGAGGAATAGATTCAGCGGTTAGTTTAATGTTAGGAGTAAAAGCTTTAGGAAAAGATAATATTTTTGCTGTGGAAATGCCCTACAAAAATCAGAAGATGAACATGGCTAAGCTGGTAATTGAGCAGGTTGGAATAAATGAGGAAAATAGAGTGGATATAAACATTGGAGAAATGGTGGATGAAATAGAAGGAAGATTAAAAGCAAGTGAAGATAAAATAAGGCTGGGAAATATTATGGCTAGAGTGAGAATGATTATTAGTTATGATTTAGCTAAAAAATACAGAGCTTTAGTAATAGGAACAGCCAATAAGTCAGAGAAATTATTAGGATATTACACTAGATTTGGAGATGAAGCGGCGGATATAGAACCGATGGTTCATTTATATAAAACCCAAGTGTATGAATTAGGAAAATATTTAGGAATAGATAAACAAATCCTGCGGGCTGAGCCAACAGGAGGATTATGGTCAGGGCAAACAGATGTTAATGAATTAGGCTTTAGTTATAAAGAAGCTGACCCAATTTTAGAAGAGTTAATAGATAAAAAAACAGATATGAATGAAATTATAAAAAAGTTTGATGAGAATTTAGTTAAAAAAATCCAACAAAGATTAAAAGAGGTAGAATTTAAAAGCAAAGTGCCGTTTAGTGTAAGATTAAAACATGAATAATATTCAGGTTAAAAAAGCCTCAGGAGAATTAGAAGCTTTTTCTGAAGAAAAAGTAAGACAATCTTTGCAAAGAGCCGGAGCTAAAGCAGAAGTAATTGAAAAAATTATTATTGATCTTAAAAGCAAACTTCATGATGGGATCAGCACCAGGGCAATTTATAAACAGGTGTTTAATTTATTAAATCAATTACAGGAAAATCAGGGTTATCGTTATTCTTTAAAAGAAGCATTAATGAAATTAGGACCATCTGGTTATCCGTTTGAAAAATTTATAGGAAAATTATTAGAATATCAGGGATATAAAACTCGGGTGAATGTGGAAATTATGGGCAAGTGTGTTAGTCATGAAATTGATGTTATAGCTGAGAAAAATAATGAGACTGCTTTAATAGAATGTAAATTTCATAATCATCATGGGATTAAAACCAGAGTAAAAACAGCTTTGTATGTGCAGGCTAGATTTGAAGATGTTGTGGAAAAAAATGAAAAATACAAGAATATTTGGCTGGTAACTAATACTAAACTAACTGATAGAGCCATTAGTTATGGTGAATGCAAAGGAATGAAAATGTTGGCCTGGAGATATCCTCAAGAAAATAGTCTGGAGCAAATGATAGAAAAAAGCAAATTGTTGCCAGTAACTGTGCTGAGTTTTTTAAGTCAAAAAGAAATAAGAATATTAATGGATAATAATATTGTGGTATGCAGAGATGCGGGGAAAATAACAGCGGAAACAATGATTAACTGGGGAATTGAAAAAGAAAAGGCAGAGAAAATAAAACAGGTGATAACAAGTTTCTTATAATATCTTCTAACTTCTTGCAATATCTTACAAGGTTTGGTAATAATATATTTATGGATGAAGATAGATTACTGCCCCGCAGAAGAGAAATTTTGGAAACTATTAGAGATCATAAAATGGTGTCATTTGATTTTATCAGAAGAAGATTTGTAAATGTTCCTGATAGTACTTTGCATTATGAGTTGCAACAATTGATGAAACATGGATTTATTAAAAAATTGGGAGTAAGCCGCGGAGCTTTATATAGTCGAAATTAAAGTTTAGCTTTTTTTAAGCGCAAAGCATTTAAGATGACTGATAATGAAGAAAAGGCCATGGCTGCAGAAGCAAAAATAGGTGAGATGCTAACATTAACAGGTTTTAAAACTCCGGCGGCAATGGGAATTAAAAGTGAATTATAGCCAAAAGCCCAAAATAGATTTTGCTTAATATTAGTCATGGTTTTTTTTGATAAAGTAATGGCTTTGTCTATTAAGATAATATCCCCTCTTAATAGGGTAATATCTCCGGCTTCAATGGCTACATCAGTACCAGTGGCCATAGCAATGCCAATATGAGCTTCAGCTAAAGCCGGTGCATCATTAACGCCATCGCCAACCATAGCTACTACTTCATATTTTTCTTTTAATTTTTTAATTTCAGCGGCTTTATCCTGGGGTAATACTTGAGCTAAAACTTTTTTAATGCCTAATCTTTTAGCAATTGCTTCTCCTGTTTGTTGATTGTCACCGGTTATCATGATTACTTGCAAATGATGATCTTGTAATTTTTTGACTACTTGTTGAGCTTGTTTTTTAGGTGAATCTTCTAGAGCAATTGCTCCAACTGAACGGCCGTTGATACTTAAATAAGCGATAGTTTTTCCTTGATTTTTAAGCTGCTGAACTTGGCTATCTAAAGTGGCGCATCTTATTACTTTGTTTTCTTCCATTAGTCTTTGAGTACCTAATAATAGTTTTTTTCCATTAACTTGACCTTTAATTCCTTTGCCTTCAATAATGCTAAAGTTTTTTGGATTTTTTAACTTAAGTTTTTTTAATTTGCTGGCTGTTACCATGGCTTCAGCAATCGGATGTTCTGAGGATTGTTCTAAACTAGCTGCTAATCTTAAAATCTCTTTTTTATCTAAAATTGGGGCAACGTCGGCCTGATAAATATCAGTTACTTTAAAATTGCCTTGAGTTAAAGTGCCGGTTTTGTCAAAAACAATGGCTTTTACTTTACCGGCAATTTGTAATTTGGCGGCATCTTTAATTAAAATGCCGCTTTTGGCTCCTCTGCCTGTTCCAACCATAATGGAAATTGGAGTAGCTAATCCTAAAGCGCAAGGGCAAGAAACTATTAATATAGTAATGCCAATAACTAAAGATGCAGTAAAAGGCAAATTGAAGATATAAAACCAGATTAAAAATGCTGTAATAGCAATCAATATCACTGCTGGGACAAAAATAGCGGAAACTTTATCTGCTAATTTTTGAATTGGTGCCTGCGAAGCTTGAGCTTTTTCAACTAGTTTAACAATTTGAGCCAGCATTGTTTGGTCACCAACAGCAGTGGCTTGCATAATTAATAATCCCTGCTTGTTAATAGTGCTGCCAATTACTTTGTCGTTTGTTTGTTTTTTGACTGGTTTTGATTCACCAGTAACTAAAGCTTCATCTATATATGACTGTCCTTTTATAACTAAGCCATCAACTGGTATTTTGGCTCCTGGTTTAATAACTAACTGATCTCCTGATTTAACTTCAGATATATTTATTTCAATTTGTTTACCATTTCTTAATACTATGGCTTTTTTGGCTTGAAGATTAAGTAACTTTTTAATAGCCTCTGAAGCCTTGCCTTTAGCTTTAGCTTCCAAATATCTGCCTAAGATAATTAAAGTAACTATGGCGGCGGCTGTTTCAAAATATACCGGCTGTTTTGTTGGAAAGACCTGAGGGAAAAAAGTGACGATGGTGGAATATATAAAGGCTGATCCTGTACCTAGAGCAATCAAAGTGTCCATGTTAGCTGTCAAAGATTTTAAACCTTTCCAAGCGTTTACAAAAAACTCTTTCCCTGAATAACCCATTACTACTGCTGTTAAAACAAAAGCAATTTGATGAGGTAAAATTTTTAACATTGATCCAGTGATCAATATTATTGTTAAAACTCCACTGACAACTACTTTTTGAATAGATTTTGTTAAATTATCAGCACAGTTAGCGCAGTGCATGCCGGTAGTAGGAAAAGTTTTTTTCATTACAATAATTGTATCATTCTAAGTTTGTTAAAAATTTTGGAACTTGCAGGAAAAAGATTTTCATAATATATTGGATTAAGTTTAAAATATTAAATTTAATGTTTAAAAAGAAAGGTGGTGAGTTGATAAATGGATGACATAAAACCAGTGGTAGGGACTGATACACCAGCAACTCCACCAACAGATACTCCAGATCCTGCAGCTAATGTACCTGTAACAGGTACTCCAGTTCCAGATCCTGTAGCTGATGTACCTGGAACAACCCCTGTTACTTCAGAACCGCCTGCTAAAAAACCAGCAGATGTAAAAGATGTAGAATTGCCCGGTGAGGGTGAAGGAACAGAAGCAGCAATGCCGGAGACTCCAGTAGAGACTCCAGTTGATGCAACTAAGTAAAATATTTTTAAAATTAAAAACAACTTGGTGATTAAATTCATCAAGTTGTTTGTATGACAAATGGCAGTTTTAACTAAAAAAGAAATTTTAAAAGAAATAAAATCAGGAAGAATTAAAATTACTCCATTTTCGGAAAAACAAGTAGGTCCTGCATCTATTGATTTTCATTTAGATGATAGTTTTAGGATTTTCCGCCAAGCCAGAGAAATTTTTCATGTAAACAGCAGAGTTGATTATCATAAAGTAACCAAACTTATTAAAGTTGATGATCATTTAAGTTTGTTGCCCGGACAATCAGCACATGGAATTACTAAAGAATCAATTGATTTGCCAAACAATATCTGCGGTTGGATTCAGGGACGAAGTAAATTAGCCAGAATTGGTTTAATGGTACATATTACGGCTAATTTTATACATCCGGGAACTAAAGGTAAGCAAGTTTTAGAAATGACTAATGCCGGACCAATGCCTTTAGCAGTTCATCCGGGAATTGCTATTTGCCAGATTATTTTAGAAGAAACTAAAGGAGAGGCGGAATATAAGGGAACATTCTCTGACCAAAAAACTCCTTGATGGCTTTTCTGTTGGAAATAATTAAGTTACAATATCCTCATGGGAATTTTTACTACGCTGGTGTACCAGCCCTTTTTTAATTTACTGGTAGGAATTTATTGGCTGTTAGATTTGGCTACTAATGGAAATGCTGATATGGGAATAGCTGTAATACTTTTTACAGTAGTGTTTCGAATTTTATGGCTGCCGATTACTTTTTCTTCCAGTCGAAGTGCTAAAGAAAGACATGATATTTCTGTGAAAATAAAAAAGATTAAAAAAGAATGTGCTAAAGAACCTTTAAAAGAAGAGTCAGAAATGAAGAAAATAATGCGTGGCAACCGAAGAATTGTAACCATGTCAACTTTTAATATTGTCTTTCAATTAATGGTGATGTTAATGCTTTATAGAATTTTTACCACTGGACTTAATGGAGCTGATTTTCATTTAATTTATGAGTGGATGCCAGAAATGCCAAAACAGTTTAATTTAATCTTTTTAAATAAATTTGATTTAACCAAACCTAATTGGACTTTGAATATAATTCAGTCAGTAATTATTTTAATAGTAGAAGGACTATCAGGAGCATTATCCCCTTTCCCAACCGGCAGAACAGAATTAATGGCTTTGTTTGTTTTGCCAATTGGAGCATTTACTTTTTTCGCCTATATGCCGGCAGGAAAGAAATTGTTTGTAATTACTACTTTGCTATTTACTTTAATAATTCAGCTTGTTAAAGGTGCTAGAATTATCTATTATAAATTTAAAGGTAATGCCAGAAAACTGGCTTATGGCCTGATTATAAACAAGGACAAAAAATAGTATGGAATTTGACAAACTAGTAGTATCTTTCTTGGTTGATGAAGTAGTGGGCGGGTTTTTTATTAATGTACCTCCGGGACATGTGGCTTGTTTGCATGATTTAGGCCGGGGAATAATTAAAAAAGTATGGGGTCCGGGATTGCATTTAAAAATTCCTTTTTGGCAAAGAGCTAAATTGTTTAATGCACAAATTCTTGAGTATTTAATCCGCCATGATTTTGATTTAAGCAATAAAGAAGTTATGGGAGATGAGGCAATTACACTTAAAACTTCTGAAGGAAAAAATATTCAGGCAGAGGGGTCAATTTTATTAAAAATTGATAAAAGCAAGGCTAATGACATGTGGGAAAATATTGGTGATAATTTTGTATCAAAAATTGTCAGGCCAGTATCCAGAAGCAGAATTCGATCTGTATTAGCTGAAGTGAGCTTGGATCAGGTAACCAGTTATAGAACTCAGGTGGAAGAAAAGATAACCAAAGAATTAAACAGTGTGTTAAATAAGTCGGGAATTATCTGTGACAGGTTTTTATTATCAGAAGTAAAAGATTTGGGCGATCTGACAACAGATAAAGATGATAAAGTAATATTATCTGTAGATAAAGACAAAAAGAAAAAAAGCTGAAAAGAAAAGCTAGACTCGTCCTTGTTAGAACTTGGTTTGGGAATATAATTAAATTTAGAAATGACTATAAAACCCTCTTCCTTAAAACTTATCAAGTTTACTCCAAAATATACTAATCAAGTAAAGTCTTTGGTATTTAAAGTGATGAGAGAATTAAGACCTGATGAGGATCCAACTAAAGAGCCAAGACATAAAGATTTGGATAAGATTGAGAATATTTATAAAAATAGGGGAAGATTTTGGATTTTTATTGATAAAGATAGAGTTGTTGGCTCGGTAGCAGTTTTAGAAAAATCTTTTAAAAAAGCAATGTTAAAGAGCCTATTCTTGGAAAAATCATATCGTGGTAAAAAGACAGGTAAGTATCTTTTACAACACGCTATAAAATTTTGCATGAAGAAAGGGTATCAAGAGCTTGAGTTAATTACTTCTCACCATACTTCAGTAGCTATTAAACTATTTGAAAAATTTGGTTTTCAGAAAATTCGCGACGATGGAGACTTGATTTATTATAAGCTTACTTTTTAAATTATCCTAACATAACAGTCTTTTTCTTCATTTTGTAGTGGTTAGTCCTTCGACCTGGCCAGGAGGGCTTTTTTTATGGATTAGCAGCAGGCAGGGCTTAGTGGACTATATTAGAACTTGGTTTGGGGATAATTTGTTAATTGGCGAAGAGTCTTGTGGAATGATCACTATAACGAGTTAATAAAAAGGCAGATTCGTAAACTTTGTCTTGATTGTAGAGGAGGCTTTCGTCTGGAGGTAAGTTTATAAAATCAATTTCCAGTTTATCTGCATGATTTTTAGTTGTTATCCAACCTTTAGCAAGTGCAAGTTCATCTTGAAGTAATAAGTTTATAGCTTGTTGTGTTTGAAGATTTGTGGTTTTTTGATCAATCAGGTGTGCTAGTGAGTAGGTAGCTAGAAGGCTGCGAAAGTAGCGTATTTGATGCCTATGGCCTTTGATTTCAGGGTCGAAGGAAATAACTGTAGCCACTCTTTCTGGAAAATTTATTTGGTCAAACAAAGTGTCTCTGAAATTAACAGTTGATCCTTCAGTTTTAAATGTGAATGGATGAATATCGCCATAATTATAGTGATCAACTAACTGTCCAGGTGAGAAATAATCAGTGAAAATAATTCTTTTTTGTAAAGCCAGACTTATTTCATTAGGATTTTCTAAAATTGCTATTAAATCAGATTCTAGTGCTTGAACTACATTTTCTTGAGTATATCCATTATTAAGATACCAACTCATAATTTCCCAATCTAGAGTTTGGTGATCAAATGGATCATCTACACCCATGTGATTAATGGCACATCTTCGTCTTCGGGATAATGTCATTAACTGCTTGGTAAGCAAGAGAGTTTCGTCGGCTGATAATACTTCAACATTTTTGTCGGGTGTAAAAGGTGGAATGGAAATAGATTGTTGTTCCTTGCCTTTCCGACCAGAAAATAGAGGTAGAATAAAACGCTTCATAAATATTAAATGTGAGGGGGATTATATATAACGAAAGAGGTTTAATCAATACTATAGGATTTTGCAGGGGTTAGTGGACTATATTAGAACCTGGTTTAATACTGATCGTGAGTGATTAAATCAAAAAAAAGATTAAGCAAAGACAATTTTTAAAACCTGATCCAAGTGAGAAACAAAGTGGAATTTAATGTCTTTGGTAACTTTTTTGGGAATATCTCTTAAGTCTTTTTTATTGTTTTTAGGAAGGATAATTTCAGTAATGCCGGCACGATGGGCAGCAATGGTTTTTTCTTTAACTCCGCCTATTTCCAATACCCTACCCCTTAAAGTAATTTCTCCGGTCATAGCAATATGTTTTTTAACTTTTTTCTTAGTTAGAGCAGAGATGAAAGCAGTAGCCATGGTAATACCGGCAGAGGGGCCATCTTTGGGAACAGCACCTTCAGGAACATGAATATGAATATCAATGGATTTATAGAAATTTTTATCAAGTTTTAACTGCTGCCAACGGGAACGAGTATAAGAAATGGCTGCCTGAGCAGATTCTTTCATAATATCTCCCAGTTGGCCGGTTAAAGTAATCTTGCCTTTGCCGGGAATAATGGCTGTTTCAATAAAAAGAACATCGCCGCCTGATTCTGTCCAAGCCAAACCAGTGGTTAAACCTATTTCGTCTTTTTTCTCAGCTAAAACAGGAGTGAATTTTTGCGGATCCAGATAGTCAATTAAATTCTTAGTAGTAATTTGAAAAGGACCTTTTTTCTTTTGGGCAATTTTTTTGGCAATTTTTCTAAATACTTTGGAAATTTCTCTTTCCAGATTTCTAACGCCGGCTTCACGAGTATAGCCGGTAATAATTTTTTTCAAAGCTGTGGACAATAATTTAACATTAGCCGGAACAAGACCATTAGTTTTAAGAGTTTTTTTAATAAGATATTTTTTAGCAATTTGTTGTTTATCATAAAGAGTGTAGCCGGAAAAACGAATAATCTCTAAACGATCTTTTAAGGCAGGGGGAATGGTGTCTAAAATATTGGCGGTGGTAATAAACATGACCTTAGAAAGATCAAAAGGAACTTCCAGATAATGATCAGAGAATTCATTGTTTTGTTCAGAATCAAGAGCTTCTAAAAGAGCGGCAGAGGGATCACCACGAAAATCAGTGCCGACTTTGTCAATTTCATCAAGCATAAAAACAGGATTATTGCTGCCGGCATTTTTAATTCCCTGAATAATACGGCCAGGAAGGGCACCGACATAAGTGCGTCTATGGCCGCGAATTTCAGCTTCATCTCTGATGCCGCCTAAAGACATTTTGGTAAATTTACGGCCAAGAGCTTTAGCAATAGAACGGCCAATGGAAGTTTTACCAACCCCCGGAGGACCAACAAAACAAAGAATAGTGGGACCATTGGAGGCTGATTTATCTTTGTTTTTCTTTTTTAACTGCATGACAGCCAAATATTCAACAATTCGTTCCTTAACCTGTTTTAGACCATAATGATCAGCTTCAAGAATTTTTTCAGCTTTTCTGATAGTGACATTATCAGGAGTAGTAATACTCCAGGGAATATCACAAAGCCAATCCAGGTAAGTGCGAATATAGCCGGCTTCAGGATTATAGGCATGCATAGAAGAAAGACGTTTTAATTCTTTAAAAGCTCTTTTTTTAACTTCTTTAGGCATTTTGGCCTTGGTGATTTTCTGTTTGTATTCTCCTGCGCCTTTATCTTCTTCAACTTCTCCGAGTTCTTTTTTAATAGTCTTCATTCTTTCTTTTAAAACAGTTTCGCGCATGGATTTGTCAAATTTTTTCTGAGTTTTGGAGGCAATGGAACGTTCAATTTCCAGAATTTTGAGTTCTTTAACCAGATGGTCAGAAGCTAATTGCAGACGTTTTTTAACTTCAAAAGTTTCTAATAATTGCTGTTTTTTATGATTAGGAATATCCAGATTGGTGGAAACTTGATCAACTAAAGCAGAAACAGAAACACCACCCATGACTTTCATAAACATCATAAAGTCAACAGACTTGCCGATGTTAACGGCTTTTTTAAAGTTATTCATCAAGTGCTTGGCTAAAGCAGTTACTTCATCTGATTTTTCAATTATTTGAGGAATTTCTTCAACTTTGGCAACTAAAAAAGGTTCTCTGGCTTCCATGGATTTAATGCGAACACGAGTAACTCCTTTAACTAAAGCATTAATGTCATTGCCGGTTTTAAGAACACGTTCAATGCTGCAAAGAGTTCCGATTGTATAAATATCTCTTAATTTAGGTTCATTAACTTTAGGATCTTTTTGAGTAACAAAGACAATAAGGCGACTAGTTCTAAAAGAAGCATCAACACCGGCACTGGATTTAGGCCGGCCAAAAGTCAAAACTGCCTCAGTATGAGGAAAAACTACACCTTCTCTTAGAGGAACTAAAGGAACAGTGTGAATAGGTCTTCTTTTTTGTGATGGTCCCAGCAAAATTGCCATAAGTTAGCAGTATATAAAAAAGAGTGCTAAAGGTCAAGGTTAATTTTATTTAACTTGTTATTCAAAATTACAGGCTTCATGGCTTGAATTTCTTCTGTGTAAATCATTTTAGGAATAGGATTGAGTAAGTATATAGGTTTTTTAGAATAATAGGCAAAACCCATTTCCATTAAAGTGTTGCCGCCAATATAGTTTTTAATCCTTTTTCTGGTGGGGTTAACTACTAAAACAGCATCTGCTTGCTTAATTTTATCAAAATGTAAAACAACAGCATGAGATTTGTTTTTCTTTTTAAAAGCAGGAATATCTTTAAAAGTCATCTTGTTTTTGTAAATTAATTCAGTAGTCCAGGGTAAAATTACTGTATGGCCAAGATCTTCTAATTTATGCTTAGCAATAATAATCTGATCATGGCATTTTAAAGAGGCGCAAATAGCAATTTTCATTTTATTTCTCCCGGCTGTTGATAATTATTGTAACTGGACCATCATTGGTTAAATCTATCGCCATATAGGCACCAAATTTACCGGTAGAAACTTTAAGATTGTTTTGTTTGAGTTTATCAATAAAAAGATTATAGTACTTTTCCCCTGTTTTGGGATCAGCGGCATTAATAAAACTAGGGCGATTGCCTTTGGAAACATTGGCAGCTAAAGTAAATTGAGAAATAACTAAAATCTGGCCATCAGTATCTTTTAAGGAAAGATTCATTTTGTCATTAGCGTCAGACATTATGCGAAGATTAGTGATTTTTTTAGTTAAATAGTCTAAATCTTTGTCTGTATCGCCTTTAATTACTCCTAAAAAAACAAGAAAGCCTTGAGAAATCTTGCCAATGGTTTTTTTATCAACAGAAACTTGTGCCTGAGAAACACGTTGAATAACAGCTAACATAAGTTTAATTATTTAAAGCCTGAGATTAAATTTTTGAGAGTGGCTTGTGGATTGGAGGATTTGGCAAATTCGGAAGCAACCAGAACACCGGCGGCGCCAAGAGTGATAGCTTGGTTAACATGAGCAGCAGTACGCATGCCGCCGCCGATTATCAAAGGATGGTGGGAGGCGGCAATGGCTTGTTTGATAAGATCAGGATGAGCTTCAATCATTGGGATAGGGCCGCCAATGAGCTTAGGATCTTCAAAGCCGATATAGTCAGGGTTTAAAATGGTGACTTGCTTGATTAATTCAATGGTGTCAGTGATAACCATAACTTGAAGTTTTTCCTGATGACAAAGCTTAAGGGTTTTTTTGATAACAGCTAGATCTACTGGGTGTTGGCTGTGGTTTAATAAAGTGCCGGCGGCGCCGTCTTTTTTGTATTTGTTTAGTTTGATTGGATCAACATGTTGAGTCCAAAGGTCGATGCTAACGGCTTGATTGGCTTGGTAAAGATCGCTGGCTTGGAGACAGGGAATGATTTTGACTGAAGTGGTGGAAGAAATCTTTTTTATTAACCGGCAAAGCTTGATGGCGTTTTGGTCAGTGGTTTGGGGATAGTTTTTGAAGTTTAAAAAAATCATGATTTATTATAGCTGATATAATACCCGCATGTCTTTAAGTCAAATTCCCTGGCAGATATTGGTAATTATTGCTTCTTTAATAAGAAGTTTAAGCTTAAGTTTAAATAAACATCAATCTCATAAAGCCTCAGCTTTGCAAGTACAAAGTATTAAATATTTAAGTGCTAGTTTGTTTATAGGTTCTTTTTGGTGGTTAACTTCAAAATCTCTTCCTGCAAATTGGTATATATTTTTTATTTTTGGTCTAGCTGTTGGAGTTAATGTAACTATTTATACCCAAGCTCAGAGAATTAGTTTATCGCAAACATCTTTGATTAGACCAATAGGCCAATTGCTGGGAATAACTTTAGCAGGTTTAATATTACAAGAATGGAAATTATTTACTGGTGATAAAGGAATATTGTTAATTTTTGCTTTAATATTAATGCCATTATTTTTCTGGCTATTTTATGAAATTGAATCACATTATTCAAAAAAATGGATTAAATTAGCTGTAACTTTTCTAACTATTTTAGCCGTATTTAAAGTAATTACTAAAATATTGCTAAATACAACAGATAATGCTGTTGATTTGTTAGTTTTCCAATATTTAGGTGCTTTTACTTCTACTTTTATTGGAGTTTTTATTAGAAAACATAAAATGTATATTGATAAAAAATTTACTATTAAAGGTTTAATTCAAGGAGTATTAGCTGGATTTGCGACTTTGCTATTTTATACAGCTTTAAAGAAAACAACTGTAATTCAAACTACTTTATTAAGTACTCCACTTGTGGTCCTTTTAGCAACATTGTCTGGTTTAATTGGATTTAAAGAAATTAAAAATATGACTAGAAAAAAATGGCTGGGAACAGGAGTGGCCGGAATAATAATGATTTTAGTTTTAGCTGCTAATCGCTAGATTGTTGACACTGAAGTTCCTGGGCAATAGA
>Ga0209976_10000547_pt1 | contig 24171 bp, 16 predicted proteins | sample SumtaG_FD_182806 | JGI IMG/M metagenome (GOLD analysis project Ga0209976, IMG submission 182806) | Deep subsurface microbial communities from Indian Ocean to uncover new lineages of life (NeLLi) - Sumatra_00157 metaG (SPAdes) (version 2) | ecosystem: Environmental > Aquatic > Marine > Oceanic >...
CAGTACGAGAGGACCAGCATGAGCCAGTCCCTAGTGTGTCTGTTGTTACATCAGTAGCATCGCAGAGTAGCTACACTGGTTCGGGATAACCGCTGAAAGCATCTAAGCGGGAAGCCCATCCCAAGATAAGGAATCCCTTAGTTCTTCGGAACTATGTAGACCCCTGGGAGACTACCAGGTAATAGGCAGCCGGTGTAAGTGGAGTAATCCACTAAGCCTAGCTGTACTAATTGGTCGAGCGAAAATAGACCTTTATTCATTAAGTGGTTATAAGGATCCTTAACGTTCTCTTCACTTTTCAGAGAGCCATGCCAGCTGGCAGGCTAGTTGAAAATATAATATAATACTTTTTCCGGTCTTCAGAGCGCTGTCGACCCACCTCTTTCCATACCGAACAGAGTCGTGAAAGGCAGCAGCGGGGATGATAGCTGAGGGGCAACCCGAAGTGAAAGTACCTCAAGGCCGGATTTTTTTCTCCCAAGGGTAGTTAATCCAGACGTTGTCGTTGATTTTTTTAACCCAGATATCAGGCTTGATGATGGTGCGAGGTTTGTAGTGGAGAGTGGCGATAGTCAGGGATTTAGGTTGATGGGTTTTAACGATATCAACAGCTTCTTTTAAGGTGGCGCCAGAGTCAGCTACATCATCGATAATTAAGACGGTTTTGTTTTTAATGGGGTAGGCGTTTAAAGGGGAGATGAGTTTGACTTTTTTGACTTGATAGTCAGCCTGACCTTCAGTTTGAACTTCTTTGAGTTGGAGAGTAATGATGGGCGGGTGATCAAAGTATTTGTTGGCCAGGATAACAGCAATAGGCAGACCGCCTTTGGTAATGGCCACCATTAGATCGGGAAGGGGTTTGATTTTTTTAGCTAAGACTTGACAGGCTTTTTCAATATCTTGCCAGGAAGGAGAATAGAGCTTTTGAGTCATAGATTATTTTACCAGATTAAGGTATACTGGCAACATTCTAAGTGAAAGGAGAGTTATGAAATGGCAACCAAGGCAAAGAAAGCGGTAAAGAAAGCTTCTAAGAAAGTGGTTAAGAAGACAGTGAAGAAGACAGTGAAGAAGGCTGATAAAAAACCTCAGACAATGGAGGAGTTGTTGGCGCAGACAGGGTATAAGTTAAAGGGGTTAAAGAAGGGGCAGAAGGTTAAGGGAGTGGTGACAGATGTGACCAAGAAGATGATCTTGATTGATATTGGAGCTAAGACTGAGGGAGTGGTGATTGAAAAAGAGTATGAGTTGGCTCGGGAAATGATGGAGGGTTTACAGGTGGGAGATGAAGTAGAGGCTTATGTAGGTTCACCAGAGAATGAGAGAGGTCAGATTTTGTTGTCTTTGCGACAGACAGTGATGAATAAGCGTTGGGAGTTATTTGAGCAGCTATTAAAGACAAAAAAGGCGGTTGAGGTGAGAGGTTTGGAAGTGAATAAGGGAGGGATAATTGTTAAGGTTCAGGGAGTGAGAGGGTTTGTGCCGTCTTCTCAGTTTGGCAGGCAGTATTTAGGTCGGTTAGATAAGCTGCAGAACAAGCCGTTTCAGGTTAAGGTAATTGAGGTGGACAGGGAGAAGAATCGGTTGATTTTCTCGGAAAAAGCGGTGAGTGAGCAGGCAGCTTTGGCACAACAGTCGGTGGCTTTGAAGCTGGTGAAGGTAGGCGATGTGTTAGAAGGAGTGGTGTCAGGGATTATGCCGTTTGGAGTGTTTGTCAGGGCTAATGTGGTAGGCGGTAAGGCGGCAAAGAAGACTAGTAAAACTAAGGCTGATAAGAAAAAAGAAGTAGAGAAAGCAGATGAGTGGTTTTTAGAAGGCTTGGTGCATATTAGTGAGATTTCTTGGGAAAAGGTGGAGAGTCCAGGAGTGCATTTTAAGACGGGGGATAAGATAAAAGTAAAGGTGATTGGGGTGGATGAGAAGAGCGCTAGGTTGAATTTATCGGTTAAGCAGCTAACAGGAGATCCGTGGATGAAGATGGTGGATAAGTATCCGGAAGGGAGTAAGATTAAGGGTGAGATTACTCGGTTGGCGGCGTTTGGAGCGTTTGTAAATCTAGAGCCAGGAGTGGATGGTTTGATTCATATTTCCAAGATTCCGGCAGATGAGGAGTTTAAGGTGGGGCAGACGATTGAGTGTTTTGTGGAGAGCGTGGATCCTGAACATAGGCGAATGAGTTTAGGGTTAGCTTTAATGAAGAAACCAGTAACTTATAAATAATGTGATATATTGAAAATATAAAGGAGAAATATATGGATAGAACTAGAATGATTGTTAAAGATGATACCATTTTAATTGATTTTAAATTGGTGTTTAGAGCCATAAAGGAAGAGAAAGGGGATTGGAAGAAGGTAGAGAAGGAGTTGTATGCGTATTTAGAGTCGGTGGGGAGAGAGTAGATTAGAGCCAAGATAATAGTGGTATACTAGAGGCATGGCTAAGCAAGTTTCGCGTTTTGTTTGTCAGAATTGTGGTAATGAAGAACCTAAATGGAGTGGTCAGTGTAGTGGATGTCAGCAATGGAATAGTTTAGTAGAGACAGTGGTGGCGGTTAAAAAGACTGGTTTTGGAAGGGGCAAGACAGGAGGCAGAACAGCAGTTAGGCTGTCTGAGGTAAGAAGTAGAGAGGTAGATAGAGTTAAAACAGGCATAGATGAGCTAGATAGGGTTTTAGGGAGTGGATTGGTAGGCGGGAGCGTGGTGTTGTTGGCAGGAGAGCCAGGGATAGGCAAAAGTACTTTGTTAACCCAGTTAGCTTTAAAATTAAACAAAGAGGTGTTGTATGTATGCGGAGAGGAATCGCCAGAGCAGATAAAGTTAAGAATCGATCGGATAACAAGACAGACTGATAGCAGGAGAAGCAAGTTGTCATTTTTAGCAGAGACTAATGTGGATATGGTGGTGGAAAGCGTTAAGAATATGGAGGGGTTGAGTTTAATTATGGTGGATTCGATTCAGACCATGACCACCGAGGATTTGAGTGGGATGGCTGGAAGTGTAGGGCAAATAAGGGAATGCGCATATAGATTACTCAATATGGCTAAAAAGCTTCATATACCAATATTTTTAGTGGGACATATAACTAAAGAAGGAGCGATTGCTGGACCAAAAGTCTTGGAGCATTTGGTGGATACAGTCTTGTATTTAGAGGGTGACAAGAAGCATCAGTTTAGAATTTTGAGAGCGCAGAAGAATCGGTTTGGGAGCGTGGATGAGGTGGGGGTATTTTTAATGGGCGATAAGGGTTTAACAGAGGTAAAGAATCCTTCAGACGTGTTTTTAGAGGAAAGACAGAAAGGGGTGGCTGGTAGTTGTGTGGTAGCGACCATGGAAGGGACCAGGCCGGTATTGGTAGAGGTCCAGGGGTTGGTGGTTCCTTCACAATTAGCAGTACCCAGAAGAGTGGGAACTGGGGTAGATCAGAGGCGGTTGCAGTTGTTGGTGGCGGTGTTGTCAAAGAGATGTCGATTACCTCTAGGGCATATGGATGTGTATGTGAATGTAGCCGGTGGTTTAAGATTAAATGAACCAGCAGTAGATCTAGGAGTGTGTTTGGCAGTGGCTTCGAGCTTAAAGAATAAGCCTTTGCCAGCCAGAGTGGCAGTGGTGGGTGAGGTAGGGTTGTTAGGTGAGATTAGAAAGGTGAGTTTTTTAGATAAGCGAATAAGAGAAGCTAAGAAGCTGGGTTATAGTAGGGTGATAGGGCCAAATCAGACAAAAACCCTGTTAGAAGCGATTAGAGTGTTAAAATAGGTTAAAGTTATCCACAGTGTTTGTTTTTTAGGGGATTAGTGGAGTTTTTCTTGAGGAAGAAGATTAGTGATTTATTATATAAGATAGCTGTTTTTCCTGATATTTTATTCTATAGGATTGACAAAGAGGTGTTTTTTGATAAAATAGTCATGTAAAAAGAGCATCACTATCGCAGTGGGGTACTCGAATAGTAATGCCCTTTTATATAGGTGATTTGGACAGAGAAGTCAACCTACCTTACAGTGATAGCACTCTGAAAAATTTTTGTCAAGACTAGGCTTTTGGGATGGAGAGTGATAAGTTGGGCAGGCCTATCACTCTCCTTTCGAGAGGCTAGAGGGAAATAAAGTATTATGAGATTATCTGGATTAATAAAAAATTCATAGTTGGTAATATTGACTACAGGGTTGTTGCCGTTAGTGTTGGGTAGGCAGGAGGCAAAGAGAAGGTTGGTGGAGTTAAAGAACCAGCAGATTACTTTTTCTGATTTATTAAGAATTGAGGCAGATAAGGTGAGTCAGGTGACTGAGGCAACTTACTTTATGATTGAGGTGCCGAAGATTGGAGCTAAGGCTAAGGTGATAGCCAATGTGGATTCTGGGAATAAAAGAGAGTATGAAGGGGTGTTAAAAGAAGGAGTGGCTCATGCAGCCGGAACATACTTGCCAGGCATGGGAGGCGGGGTGACTTTGTTTGCTCATTCAACTGATATTAGCGCTAATGTAGGAAGATATAATGCGGTGTTTTATCGTTTGGATGAGTTAGTAGAAGGTGATCAGATAGTGATTTGGTTTTTAGGAGAGAGGCGAGTGTATCGAGTGGTGGGGAGTAAGATAGTGGGGGCGAGTGAGGTGGGAGTGTTTGAGGCAGATAAAGGAGGAGAGAGGTTGTTTTTGGTGACTTGTACGCCGAGAGGGACAACGATAAATAGGTTGATAGTGGAGGCTCAACTCTTGACAGGTTAGAGAACTCAGGTTATATTAGCGATAGATTTGGAATTTTCCCCAAGCAATGTAGGTGAATTTTATTATTAATTGTTTTTCAGAAAGGATGTTTATATGCCGGTAAAGAAAACTACAGTTAAAGCTAAAGCAAGAGTAACTAAGAAGGCAGTAGAGGCAACAGTGGATGATTTAGTCGGCGGAGGCGGAGTGGTTAAGCGAGAACAAGAGGTTGAGTCTAAGCCAGTAGTTCAAGCAAGTGGACCGATTATGACTAATAGGCCGGCAGTGAGAAAGCCAATGAGGATGAGTGGAGTAAGAAGGCAAGTGGTGAGGAGGCCAGTGGTGAGAAGGCAAGTGGTGAGGAGGCCAGTGGTGAGAAGGCCAGTGGTGAGAAGGCCAGGGATGGTAGCTAGGCCGATGGTGACGAGGAGACCAGTAGCTCAAGCTAAGTTTGATGGGATGGTGGATAATCGAGTTATCCCTGATGCAGCTTGGCCAACAGAGGAAAAGACGGGCATGTTGGAGGTGACTCCAGAGGGCCATGGGTTGTTAAGGGCAGATTTTTCAGCGACAAATGATGATGTGTATATTTCAGCTTCGCAGATCAGACGGTTTAATTTACGGCCGGGTGATGAGGTGACTGGGCCGGCTAGGAAACCAAAAGATAATGAGAGGCATTGGGGGTTATTAAAAGTAGAGAAGGTTAATGGAAAGAAGTTTGAGGAAGGTAAAAGGCGGCCATATTTTGATAAGCTAATACCGATTTTTCCCAATGAAAAGTTAAAGTTAGAGACAGAGAAAGGTAAGTTATCAACCCGGGTGATTGATCTGGCGGCACCAGTGGGGAAGGGGCAGCGAGGTTTGATTGTGTCCCCGCCTAAGGCTGGGAAAACCACGATTTTAAAGGATATTGCTCAGGGGATTGCGGAGAATAATCCGAAGGTTCATTTAATGGCAGTGTTGGTGGGTGAGCGACCAGAAGAGGTGACCGATATTAGGCGGCATGTGAAGGGTGAGGTAGCAGCCTCGAACTTTGATGAGCCAGCTGAACAGCAGACCAAAGTGGCAGAGTTAGCTTTAAATAGAGCTAAGCGATTGGTAGAGCAAGGCAAGGATGTAGTGATTTTACTTGATTCAATTACCAGGCTAGCTCGAGCTTATAACTTGGCCATTCCGACTTCTGGCAGGACTTTGTCAGGCGGATTTGATCCAGTAGCGTTGTATCCGCCTAAGCGGTTTCTTGGAGCAGCCCGAAACTTTGAGCCATTTAAGCTAGATGGTAAAACAGTGAAAGGATCGTTAACGATTATTGGCACTACCCTAGTGGACACTGGTTCACGAATGGATGAGTTGATTTATGAGGAGTTTAAAGGGACTGGCAATATGGAGCTGCATCTGTCTCGGAAGCTGTCTGAAAGACGGATTTTCCCAGGAATTGATATTCAAAGATCTGGGACTAGGCAGGAACAGCTGCTGTTTAGCAAAGAGGATTATGAGAAGATTGTGACCATGAGACGGATGGTGGATGTCTTGGATGCTAATGAGCAGACTGAGGTAATGTTAGATAGGTTGAGAAAGACTAAGTCTAATAAGGAGTTCTTGGCGAAGCTAGGGAAGTAAGGTATACTGGGCTGGTTATTAATTCTTCTGTCCGGTGAGGAGCCTTTCTGTCCAGGTTAGTAAATAATGTTGTTGTGGGGATTGTTTACTGTGGGTTACATAGTAGGAGTTTGGACTGCTCTAGCAATTTTTAGGTTAAAATAAAAGGATGTATCCGGCCCAAACATCGTTTATACCTATTCAGGTAGCCTTGGTGAGGTGGTTAGAGGCTGAAGGTTGGAGAGGAGTGATAGGTAGCAATTATCCGTATTGGTATTTAGGGACAACGCCATATAGGCATTTAACGGGTCCGGTAATGCCAGGGTTGATGATAAGCTTGGGTAGGTTGGTGCCAAACTGGAACTGGTTTGAGGTGATGTGGTTGGTAATGGCGGTGTTTTGGCTTTTAGGCATAGCGGGGGTGTATTGGTTGGTGCGAGAGCTAGGAGGAGGGAAGCGAGTTAGCGGTTTATCAGCTTGGTTTTATGGCTTAGGTTGGTTTACAGCCTGGTCGTTTCCAGCGGCTGATGGGTTGTCGTTGGTGAGTTTTTCGATGCTGATTTATGTAATGGCTGGTTATGTTAAGTGGTTAAAGGAAAAGAGCTTAAAAAGAGTGATTTCTTTAGGTATTTCGATAGGTTTTGTATTACTTTTAAATAGTTTGATAGTACCGTCTTTAGTGTTAGGGATGATAGTTATATTGTTATCTAGTGGGAGGTGGAAACAAGTAGATCAAAGGTTAAAAGAAACAGTTAAACTACTATTAATTGGGTGGTTAATAGCGACTTTATGGTATGGAGTGGGTTATTGGTGGTGGTTGCTGGTGGGGCCATCGTTTGCTGGTAAGCCGACGTTTCAGGTGATTGGACAAGTGACTAAGTTAATGCCGATGGTATTGGGTTTGGGTTTAGCAGTAGTAGGTGGCAGGTGGTTGAAGTTAAAGAGTCGGTTAAGCAGATTTATTTTCTATTGGTTATCGATATTTGGGTTTTTGACCTTGTTGCGGTTTATTAGTGATCCAGACTTTGTGATGGACTGGCTGGCTTATGGTTTAGAGCTGCAGTTGGGTTTAGGCTTAGGGATGGCTTTATGGCTGGTGAGAAAGAAACAAGGGGTTAAACGGGTGTTAAAGCCGGTTTTAGTGGGTTTATGGCTAGGAATATGGGTGTTTTTAGTCAGAAACAAGGTGGTAGGGAGTGTTAGGCAAGAGGTAGCTGAGTCAGTGGAGCGGAGAATAGCCGGGGTGTTGTCTTGGGTGGTGCAGCCAGATGAAAAGGTGTTTTTATCTGGTAGCTCGGTGTTTTGGTTAAATAGCTGGTTTGATATAGCGCAAGTGAGGGGTGGAGCAGATCGGGGGTCAGTGGATCCTGATTGGCGGGCGGCAGCTTGGGAGATTAGGGAGGGAAAAGAGGTGATTAGGTCGTTGGAGTGGATAGATAAGCTGGGAATTAAGTGGTTGGTGGTTCATGGAAAGACAAGCAGGGAGGTGTATGGTGATTTTAAGTTTCCGGATAAGTTTGAGGGAGTGAAAAGATTAGAAAAGGTTTATGATATGAATGGAGATAGGATTTATAAAGTGAAAAGCTAGTAGGGGATAATAAAGATAAAAGGGTTGTTATATTAGTCTTTTGATAGAGTATAATTTACCCTCAAAAGACTTAAATTAATTTTTTTAGTTTGAAGTTTGGGAAGAGGCGGCGTTTGAGTCTAAGCTTGTTTTCTTCAGCAACAGAAACAGCTTCAAGTAGGGTTTTGACACCATTTAAGTTGATGCCTTTGGCTTGAGTGAGGTATTTAATGAACTGAAGTTGATTTAAGTCACTGATGGAGAATAAACGTCTTTGAGTACTGGTCCTAAAAGGCTTAATAAGGTCCTTTTTTTCGTAAAGCATTAGGGTTCTTTGGTGTAAACCAAGGAGTTTGGCGGCGACGGAGATGGATAATATGGGTTGTTCTTGAGTCATAGTGAAAATGTTGTAATGATTAAATATAAAACTTGATATGAGTTGTGTCAAGGGCTAAAAAAATCGATTTTTTTATGCTATGAATAGCTTCGTGAAAAGGGAGTTTGGAAAAGATGAGATATGATTATATTTATTAAGTGATTAATTGATATGAGTTTGTTAGGATAACTATTTACTTTTTCATAAATTTAAGTGATAAAGTAAAAATAGACTTATATAAAAGTATGTATAGGATAAAATAAGGCAAAATAATTGAAAAGTGGCGAGGGATAGAGAAAAAACAAAACTAGACGTTTTTTAAGAGTCTTGAGTTAATTTAGGGTACAGGATATGGTCAGAAAGGCTAAAAAGGAGACCTGGGTGATTTGGTGGAGTTTTAAGTTGATTTTTCCTATTTAGTCCTATAAGCAAGCGCTTACTCTTGAAACAGACTTTGTTCGGGTCTTGTTTGTTTAGTTTTGGGTCTTTTATGGGAAAAATTCTCAGTTACGAAAAAAATTTGGAAAAAAAATTTGGAAAAATGACTTGGGTTACACTTTTTAGAGGTAGGTTGAAATTAAGTAAATCGTTTGCGAGAGATTACTTTTTTTCTTTTTGTTTATAACAGGGTAGAAGAAAAGTTGATATTTTGCTGCTTGACATAGTACCCATGAAAGGTAACAATGTAATAAAGCTATGAAAAGGTTTTCTGCTCGAACAAATAATGTCCTCGTTAAAGTTTCAAAAGGCCGGCTTAAAAAAGCTGAAGCAGCTAGGATTTTAAGGGTTTCCAGAAAGACTTTGTATCAATGGTTGGTTGTTTTTGAAAAAAACCAAGCTAAAAAACGAGATGAAAGGAATAAGCAGAAGAGGTTTAGAAGAGATGTTTTAAGAGTGGTAGTAGCTCGGCCGGAATATGGCCCTGATAAGATAGGAAAGCTCTTAAAAAAGAAGAGAATTAAGTTAAGCAGTAGGACTGTTTGGTTAATATTAAAGGGTTTGGATTTGGAGACTAAGGAGAAACGGCAGGCGTATGCTGATGATTTTAGGAAACCAACACAAGCAAAGGATTCAAGCTATCCGATTCATTTGAGATTAGCTCCAGAAGCAAGAAAAAGAATGGTAGAAGAGGTTTTGCTGGGAGATAAACGAGTGGGTGAAGTAACTAAAAGGTTTGAGGTTTCCAGAAAAACCTATGTTAAATGGAAAAAAAGGTATCAAAAGGCTGATGAAGAAGATAAAGGATTGTTAGGGGCCTTGGTTGATCAGCATCCAGAGGGCTCGGATCATCCTAGGGGAGTGAGTCAGGAAGGAGTGAGGGCGATTTTGAATGAGGTGGTTAAGAATCCAGGTTTATCATCGCATAGATTGGCTGAGAGGTTGAGGTTTGTAGGTAATCATGGAGTTCAGAATGTGCTGCAGCGAAATGGTTTGAGTGTTTATGAGAAGAGAGCTGAATATGCTGAGGTTGAGGCAGATCGGAGAGAGGCTGAAGTCCCCAAGGGAACCTGGGACTACTATATTAACAGGCTTAAGTTGGTTTGGGACAAGTTTGTTCCTTCTCTGGCTCCAGCCCCGCCACCAGCACCACTATCTAAGAAGGCGCGGAGAAGAAGGTTTGTTAAGTATTTGGTTAGTGCGCTTATAGCAACAGTGGTTTTGGGGGTAGGAATAACTGGTTGGGTGAGGATGATAGGGGGGGCGAGTTCGGGTTCACAGGCAGCAGGGTTGGTGTTTGCTTCAATAGCTTTGAGTATGGGGTCAATATTTTTCACTTATTCATTAAAGTATTACTTGACTTTGGCAGTGGTGTTGTCGTTTTCTCAGAGAGAAGGGGAGATCAGGAGTGGGGGGGAGAGTGGTAGAAGAGGAGGTTTATGGGGTTGGTTATTAGGCAGTAATGGAAGGAATGGTAATGGTAATGGGAAAAAAGGCCATCAAGGACCGATTGGCTTAGAGCCGGATTTAGCCAGTATTAAGCTAAAGCGGAAGCCAATGGTGTCGATTCAAATACCGTTTTACAATGAGAAAGAGGTGGTGGGGAGAGCGATTGAGGCAGCGATTGAGCTTGAGTATCCTAGTTACGAGATTATGTTATTGGATGATTCAACTGATGAGACGCCAAAGATTATTGCCAAGCAGCAGAAAAAGTTTTTAAAGAAAGGCCAAAAACTAAAGGTAACCAAAGGCAAGGGGTGGACTTTAACAGAGGTGGAGATACGAAAGGGAGTGTATTTAAAGCATTTACACAGAACCAGCAGAAAAGGCTTTAAAGGCGGGGCTTTAGGACAGGCTTTGAAGTTGATGGATCCCAGGGTGGAGATGGTGACGGTGTTTGATGCTGACTTTGTACCATATCCAGACACTTTAGAACTGTTTTTAAAGTATTTTAAAGCTCAGAACCAAATGAAGGAGGACTATACTAAGAGTAATGTAGCAGTGGTTCAAGGTTATCAGTGGCATGTGTTAAACAAATCAGAGAACTGGATTACCAGAGGAGTGAGGAGTGAGTATGCCGGGTCATATGTAATCGAAAGATCAGGAGCAGAGATCTATGGAGGCTTAAAACAGATATCTGGCAGTGTATATATGATCAGAAGAGATGTATTAGAAGAACTGGGCTGGAAGACCAGTATTACCGAAGACTTCCAACTTACCTTGAGACTATATGAAAAAGGCTACAAGGTGGTTTACACCCCTTATATCCAAGCTCCAGCTGAGTGTGTGTCAACCTTAAAGAGACTAATCAGACAAAGAATGAGGTGGGCAGAAGGTCATTCACAGAATATTAAGAGGATGTTCTGGAAGCTGATGAAGACTGAGAAGCTGACCGCAGCGGAGAAGTTTGAAACTTTGTATCTGTCGCCTTATTATCTACAAGCTTTCTTTTTCTTGGTGGGAACTTTGAGTTGGCTGATAGCAGAAACAGTCTTTCCAGCGAAGTTACCGTTTTGGACAGTGCTTTGGGGATGGTCGTTGGTGTTGACGAATATGATCTCTCTGCCTCTTATGAATGCAGCAGGAATGTTTCTTGAGGAAAGTGAGGAAAAAGACTATGTGGGATTGGCATCGTTTGTGGCCTTGTCATATATAGTAGTGCCTTTCCAGGCTTATGCAGCTTTTAAGGGTTTTATAGAAAAAGAAGAAGGGCCATGGTTCAGAACGCCTAAAACAGGCAAGATTACGGATGTGTTGAAGCGAGGTACGTTTTACAGATTTATTGCCGGGATTTTGCCGGGGAGCGTAGAAGGAGCTGAAGTCCGGGCTAAGCTAGGTGGTTGGTTGGGTGGTAAACCAGCTTATGAGCCAGCGTTTATGAACAAGTATATGGCGTTGGGGACGGCTAATAATCAGTTTGATGGGTTTAGGATTAGGCCAAGGAGGATGAAGTGGGTGGGAAAGGTGGTTTTGACAGTGCTGTTGGCTTTTACAGTGACGGTGTATTCGGCTACTAAGGGAGTGCCAGAGGCGTTGGCAACGCCAACAAATGCAAAACAGTATTTGACTGATAATGCTTCTGGGGTGATAACCGGAGGAGGAGCAACAGCTTGGCAAATAACTAATGTTGAGGATGATGGGGCGAGTTCGGTTGCTGTAGAAATAGGCAGGAATGAGGCTGCTGGTAATACTCTACAATTTACACCAGGGAGTCTTAATTCAGCTGCGGGATCTATGTGTGCAACTCCTCCAACTGGCCAAGGTTTTATTTTAGACACTGTTTTTGAAGATGGATCAATAGCTGGAGGAACTTGGACGTTTTACATTGAGGAGTTAGATGATGATGCTGATAATGTTCGCGTGGGGCATATTGATGTGTGTGTGTTTCGAACAACGATTGCTTTAGGAGTTCCTGAGACAGCTAATTTATTGTTTCAATCAACTGGAGATTCAACTTGGTCAACGGCTGATACAGTGAATAATTCAGCAGATTCGATTACTCAGACAACTGATATTCAAGATGCATTTAATATTGGGCCAAACGAATATTTGTATGTGGAGTATTGGCATCATAATGAAAGTAAAAACAATAAACCGGCAAGAAATTCGATTATTTATCCTCGAACTGCAGGGGCGTCTAATTCGTTTATCACTACTCCAGGAATTACGATTCCGGAAAATGTGGTTTATTTATTAGCCGCAGCGCCGCTTATTCCCTTAATGGCTTTGTGGATGAGAAAGAGAAGAAAGGTTTAGTTTATGCCTAAACAGAAAAAGGTGTTTTTGGCGATTATATTAGTTTTAGCCTTGGTGTTGGCGACTGCGCCGTTGTTGGTGACATTTAATGAGGTGTTGACTCGAGTGGTGGAGAAGAATATGTTGTATGGTTGGATTCAAGAGAAGATTGTGCCGGTTGAGGCTAAGATGATGGGAGCGATTTTATTGCCTTTTGGATATGAATATGGGTTTTCGCCGAGTAATTCGATTATAGTGGTGAATGGGATGAATATGGAAATTACTTGGAACTGCTTAGGGTGGCAGAGCTTTTTGTTATTGTTTGTGAGCTTAGCAGTGGGTTTAAGAGGAAGGTATACAAGATGGTCGATGCTGGAGGCTTTGGGAATAGGGATTTTAGGGACTTTTTGGCTGAATATTGGGCGAATGTTGATGACAGTTTTGCTGGCAGTGCATGCGCCAGCTATTTTTAGAGTGGTGTTTCATGACTATTTAGCAGCTATAACCACAGTAATATGGCTTTTTGGGTTTTGGTGGTTTAGTTATGGCTATGTTTTGCAAGAAAAAGAGGAAAAAGCTAGATAGAGTAGTACCCGTAAGGTGTTGACAGTTGGTAAAAAGGTGAAATGGTGAAGATGGGTTTAAAAGGCGAGTGAAGCTGAAAATTATATGAATTTGGAGATGATATAGTTTGAGGTGGTGATATCTTAAGTTAAGGGGTTGTTGTATCAGGCTTATTTCAGAGTACAAATTACCCTCAACTTTGATGATAATTATTAGTTAATTGGTAGGAGTCAGTTGAATTTAGTGATTAAGACGATGGTTTAATGGTAAAAAGACTAACAAGAACCTATAGGGTCTTGACAAGTGATACCCAAATGGTGCTAACATAGATAGTTATAAGATTATGCTGCCTAAGTTGTCCAAGGATCAGCGAGTTTCGTTGATCAAACGAGTAATTGATAAGAAAGAGCCGGTGAGTCGGGTTTGTCAGGACGCTGGAGTATCCAGAACAGTGTTTTATCGGTGGTTGAGACGGTATAAACAGGAAGGTAAGGCAGGGCCAAAGAAGCAGGATAAGGTAAGGCAGGGCGGGCGAGTTGATAAAGAGGTGGTTAAGCAGATTATTAGTTTAATTAAGACTCATCCACCTTGGTCAAGTCATAAAATTAGTCAGAAGTTAAAGGTATCTAATCATGGAGCTCAGAATGTGCTTCAGAGGTTAAACTTGAATACCCAGAGGAAACGAGAGGCATTTGCTGAGAAGGCTAAGGATTTAAATGATGAAGAGGCTTTAAAATGGGTGGAAGGTTTGGTGAGGCAGGGTAAGGGGTTGGTGAAGCCAGATAGTTTGTCAGCTCAACAGAGGCTGAAGATGATTGAGCAGGTGGTACGGGATGAGCGGTCGGTGGTAGAGGTGTGTCGGGACTTTGGAGTGTCGCGGCCGGTGTTTTATAAATGGCTGGGGCGGTATATGGAAGCGGATAAGAATGAGAAGCTGAGAGTTTTAAGGGATAAAAAGCCGGAGATTGAGCGGCATTATCGGCAGGTGGTGGATGAGTATGAGCAGATGGTTTTGGAGTTGGTTAAGGAACATCCAGAGTATGGGATTAGAAGAATCTTAAGGGTTTTACCTCAGGTGGAGGGTAAGCCGGTGGTGGGTTATCACGGAGTCCAGAATGTGTTAAAGCGGCATGATTTGAATGTGTATGCTTCACGAGAAGCTTATGCGAGAGATCATAGAGAAGTGAAGATGCTGGAGCCGGTATTTGAGTGGTTGACGACTAGATTAAAGCTGGTCTGGGACAAATTTATTCCTTCTTTAGCACCAGCGCCGCCACCAACTACTCGAGAAGAGCGGATAAGGCGGGGGATCAAGTATTTTGCAGGGACGTTTTTGTTAACAGTAGTTTTGGGAGTAGGAATAACTGGTTGGGTAAGAATGATAGGGGCGGCAGCGTCGGTAAATCAAGGAATAGGTTTAGCTCTAGCTACGATTGCTTTAACCATGGGGTCTATTTTCTTTATTTACTCACTAAAATATTACTTAACTTTAGCGATTGTGTTGTCATATTCCCAGAGAGAAGGAGAAGGAGTGAGAGAAGAAAGAAAAGCAGGTTTATGGGGATGGTTGTTGGGTAAGGCTGAGGTGGTAACCAGACAGCAGGGGCCGGTTGGCTTAGAGCCGGATTTGGAGAAGATTAAGTTAAAGAAATGGCCGATGGTATCGGTGCAGATACCGTTTTACAATGAGAAAAAGGTGGTGGAAAGAGCGATTGAGGCAGCGACTAGCTTTGACTATCCTAATTATGAAGTGATGTTATTGGATGATTCAACTGACGAGACGCCTAAGATTATTGCCAAGCAGCAGAAAAAGTTTTTAAAGAAAGGCCAAAAACTAAAGGTAACCAAAGGCAAGGGGTGGACTTTAACAGAGGTGGAGATACGAAAGGGAGTGTATTTAAAGCATTTACACAGAACCAGCAGAAAAGGCTTTAAAGGCGGGGCTTTAGGACAGGCTTTGAAGTTGATGGATCCCAGGGTGGAGATGGTGACGGTGTTTGATGCTGACTTTGTACCATATCCAGACACTTTAGAACTGTTTTTAAAGTATTTTAAAGCTCAGAACCAAATGAAGGAGGACTATACTAAGAGTAATGTAGCAGTGGTTCAAGGTTATCAGTGGCATGTGTTAAACAAATCAGAGAACTGGATTACCAGAGGAGTGAGGAGTGAGTATGCCGGGTCATATGTAATCGAAAGATCAGGAGCAGAGATCTATGGAGGCTTAAAACAGATATCAGGGTCAGTGTATATGATCAGGAGAGATGTCTTAGAAGAACTGGGCTGGAAGACCAGTATTACCGAAGACTTCCAACTTACCTTGAGACTATATGAAAAAGGCTACAAGGTGGTTTACACCCCTTACATCCAGGCTCCAGCTGAGTGTGTGTCAACCTTAAAACGGCTGATCAGACAGAGAATGAGGTGGGCAGAAGGTCATTCACAGAATATTAAGAAGATGTTCTGGCGGTTGATGAGGTCAAGTAAGTTGAGTTTAACAGAGAAGCTGGAGACTATTTATTTATCCCCTTACTATTTACAAGCGTTTTTCTTTTTAGTGGGAACCTTAAGTTGGTTAATGACAGAAACAGTCTTTCCAGCGAAGTTACCGTTTTGGACAGTGCTTTGGGGATGGTCGTTGGTGTTGACGAATATGATCTCTCTGCCTCTTATGAATGCAGCAGGAATGTTTTTGGAAGAGTCAGAGGAAAAGGATTATGTGGGCTTAGCTTCGTTTGTGGCCTTGTCATATATAGTAGTGCCTTTCCAGGCTTATGCAGCTTTTAAGGGTTTTATAGAAAAAGAAGAAGGGCCATGGTTCAGAACACCTAAAACAGGCAGGATTACGGATGTGTTAAAGAGAGGGACTTTTTACCGGTTTATTAGTGGTATTTTACCAGGCAAGCCGGCGGCAGAAGCAGCTAGAGTAGGGATGAGACCAGCGTTTGCGCCAGCATTTATGAACAAGTATATGGCGTTGGCAACGGCTAACAATCAGTTTGATAGTTTTAGGATTAGGCCGAGGAGATTAAAGTGGGTGAGTAAGGTGGCTTTGGCAGTGTTATTAGCTTTTACAGTGACGGTTTATTCAGCCACTAAAGGAGTGATAGAGGTGCAGGCGACAGATGTGAGTCAGTATTGGTTTAGGAATGATACTAGTGATGAGGATGGAGTGGATTTAACTGCTGGGGTAGCACCACTATTCCAGATTGCAGGAGAAAGTATGCAGTCGGGCCAAAATAGCGTTAATGCGACTCAGTCTATTAAAACGACTGACTATTATTGGTATTCGCGGGAATTGCCGACAGAGATGGATGATGCCGTCATTCCGGCAGATGGCGGAGGAACCTATGCTTTAAATATTTATATGGCGACGGCTGTGGGTGCTGGGAAAAGCGAGACTTGGGATGCAACCATTGGCTATTGTCATAGTGGCACAGGGGATCCTTGTGGGACAGGAGCAACTCATACTCCATTAGACAGTAGTCTTGAGGAAGGGCCGGTTACTTTTGATAGCACTGATGCAGCAGGACAGTATAACTATACTTGGGCTGGGGTTGATGGTACGACTACTTGTACAGCGGCGGCGCCTTGCAGGATTTATATACGAATAGATGCACAGGCTAGTTCTAAAGGTGGAGCTTGGAACTTGGGGTATAACAATACGTCAGGGAATTACCAGACTAACTGGCAGACTCCAGGAGGAACATCGGTGAGAGTGCCAGAGAACTCGGTTTATTTATTAGCAGCAGCGCCATTTATTCCCCTAATGGTACTGTGGATGGAAAAGAGAAAGAAGGGGTTGGTGTATGCTTAAGGAAAGGTAGGCTATAATAAATTTTATGGTAAAGGGAAAAAAAGTGATTAAGAAGAAGGTTAATGGCGATATTCCAAAAGAGGAAGAGAAGATTTCAGCTAGAAGGGCAGCGCGAGTAGCCAAGAAGATAGCTCAGGCAAAAAAGAGTTGGCAGATGGGGGCTAATTGGTGGTCTGAGGGGAAGGTTAATCTGTTGGATTTGGGATTGACTTGGTTGTTAAGTTTGTATTTAGTTTGGCCTTTTTTTGGTAGAGAGGCGTTTGTAACCTCATATTCTGGACCAGTGATCCCGGTTTTGGCGGGTTTAATTACTTGGTCTGGTTTGCCTTTAACTTATGCAGTAGAGGTGGTTAATATTGTTTTCTTTTTACTTTTTCCTTTGGCTTTTTATTTTTTTATAAAGAAAGTCAGTCAAAATAATTTGGTGGCTTTGTTGGCGGTATTGGTGGTAAGTTTACCAATAGCACCGTTTGCCGGGGCAAGGATAAGATCGGCTTTTTTCAGTGTAGAAGGACCACATATGGCGAGTTTAGCGGTGGTGCCGATAGCGGTTTATGGGTTGATATCTTTTTTAAAGGATGGAGGAATTAAGAGTTTGCTGATAGCGACGTTTACTTCGGTTTTGGTGGGATTGATTTCGCCGTTTGGCTTACTAACTTACTTTATTTTTGCGATTATGGTGGTGTTTTCTGAGGTTTTATTGGGTCATGGGAGGTTAAAAATATTCAGGGCTTTGATAGTGTTATTGATGATGGGAGGGTTAAGTTCTTTTTGGTATAATCCGAGGTTCTTTTTATGGTTATTAACTGGGTCAATGGGGATGGAGTTAAAAGTAATGGTGGCTAGATTACTACCGGTGTCGTTCGTGACTGTGCCGATTTTTGGGGTGTTTGGCTATTTATTGTTTGATAGAAAACCAAAGCTACAGCCTTTGTTTTTGGCTTGTTCTTTAACGCTAGGGTTTATGGTGATTGTTTTAACAGGAGGAGGGTTTATGCCGTCAACGCCGTCTCGATATATTCCGGAGCTGGGATTGGCATTGGCGTTTTTGTTGAGCGTGGTAGCAGAACGAGCTTGGGAGTTGATAAAGGAAAGGGATTGGCGGTGGAAAAAGATAAGGCGGGATGTTTGGGCTAATGGTTTGTTGTTAGGCTTGATTGCTGGTTTGGTGTGGGGAATATGGCATGGGAGAGACCATGTGTTGGCTTATGAAAGAGGAGTGTTAGGTTGGTGGACAGGAGTATCACGAGGAGAGATTTGGAGGGCTAGGGATGAGTTTGGCGGTTGGCATAGGTTGCTGGGATATTTGATTAGTTTGATTACCTTAGGTTTATCAGGCTGGTTGTGGAAAAAGACGAAAGCAAAGGTGAGATGAAGAGGAAACTAGCGATTTTTCACTGCAGTTTTATTTATACGGGAGGCGGAGAAAGGATTGTGATTGAGGAAATATTAGGACTTAGAAAGAGGGGGTATGAGGTAGATTGTTATGTTCCGATATATGATCCTAAGTTAAGTTATCCGGATATTATTAAAGACTTGAAGATAAAAACTTTTTTGCCTCAGTTGCCAAGATGGGTGTTATTGCGGTTTGCTATTCAGATGGTTTTGAGTTGTGTGTTGGCGCCAGTATTAGCCTGGCGGTTTAGAAAGTATGAGGTGATTTTGGGGGCAAATCAGCCAGGAGCATATATGGCTTGGGTAATAGCTAAGATTTTAAAAAAGCCTTATTGGGTTTATTTAAATCAACCTAATCGGGTTTTGTATCCGCGGGATCATGAGGATTGGCAGAATGTTAAGGACTATTATTTTTTAAGCAGGCTGATTAATAGATTGTTTCGAAGACCAGTGGCATGGTTGGATAGAAAGTCAATAATTGGGGGAGAAGAGTTGTTGATTAATGGCAGGTTTGTGGCTAAAGAGATAGTCAGGGTATATCAGCCCAAGAGTTGGCTGGAGTGCCCTGGAGGGGCTCATGCGGCCAGTAAAAGAGCTTTAGAAAACAATCGATTGAAAGGCGGGATGAGGGTTAATGGTTGTCGGTTTGAAAAGCCTTATGTGTTGTATACTTCGCGGCATGAGCCGTGGAAAAAGTTTGACTGGGCGATTGAGGTGTTTAAGTTAGTGGCCAGGAAGAATGATCAAGTGAAGTTGGTGATTCCAGGAGCAAAAACCAGCTTAACTCCTGAGTTAGAGCGGCTGGCTAAAAAGCTGAGGATAGAGGATAAGGTGGTGTTTACTGGCCCGATCAGCCAGAAGTCTTTGTGGCGGCTGTATCAGAATGCAGCGGTTTATATTTTTACTTCACCGAAAGAAGATTTAGGGATAGTGGTGGAGGAGGCTCAGGCTGCGGGGGTGCCGGTGGTGGCCTGGAGGGAAGGCGGGCCAACAGTGACGGTGGTTAATAATGAGACGGGGTTTTTGGTGGAACCTTATAGCTTAAAAAAGATGGCGGATAAGATAGTTTATTTACTTGATAATCCAAGGGTGAGAGATAAGATGGGTCGGGCGGCATGGAGGCATATTAAAAAGAATTTTTCCTGGGAAAGGCATGTAGATATTTTGGAAAAGGAGTTTAAGAAAGCTATTTAATAATGATATTGGTGGTTCTGGATTGATTGGTTTTGGTTTTGACTGCCCAAGCGGCAATTTGTTGCTGGAGCCAGCGGCTTCTTTGTTTGAATTTGGCTTCATTTAAATGCTTGGTTCTTTTTACCCAAGTGTGAGGTCCGTGTTTGCCGGCGTAGTAGTGTTCCTCTAGTTTTTTCGGGGGAGTATGGCCTAGGTCTTCGATGACTTGGCGGTAGAGTTCAGTGTTAGGGAGAGGCAGGGCGAGTGAGAGTTGGAACCGGTTAGGGTTGACTTGATGCAAAAAGTCGACTAAGTCCTGAGCTGATTGCCAGTCATCTTCAGGAAAACCATAGATAGCATAGATGCCGGCATCAATACCGACTGCTTGGGTCATGGTGACAGCTTTTTTAACCTGATCTACGGTAATGCCTTTGCGAATAGATTTAAGGACTCTTGGGTTAGCGCTTTCCAGGCCATATCTGACGCAGGTACAGCCGGCTTTGGCCATGATGGTTAATAGACTTTGGTTAATGGTGTCGACTCGGGAGTTACATTCCCATTTGATATTGAGTGGGGTAAGCAGTTTGCAGATTTGACGGACCCGGACGTGATTAATGGTAAAGGTATCAGCATAGAAGATGACATTTTTGATACCCCATTTTTTAATGACATGTTTGATTTCCTGGATGACTTTTTTTGGTGATCGGCATCTGGGTTTATAGCCCATGATGGTTTTGTCACAAAAGATGCAGTTAAAAGGACAACCCCTGATGTCAACAATGGTGATTCTGGGTTTTTGACCTCGGGGGTGATATTTAAGAGGATTAATTAGGTGTCGGTCAGGAAAGGGCTGTTGATCTAGTTGTTGACTAGTAAGCCGGTCGCCAATAATCAGTCCGCGGAGGTTTTGTTTGATGATGGGGACAATTTTCAGATCACCTTCAAGAGTGCAAACAGTATCCCAGCCGTCTTTAAGGGCATTGGCTTGTAAGATGGTGGCATGAACACCACCTAGGATGGTATGAAGATTGAGTTTTAAAGTTTTATTGATTTGTTGAGACCAGTTAAGGATTTTGAGAGCCTTAGGATATTGAGGAGTGGTGGAGGTGCAGGCAATATGAGTGATGTGTTTTTTTTTGATGATGATGGTTAAGCTGGTTTTGGTGATTTTTTTAATGGCACCATCCATAATGGAGACTTTAATATCAGGATGTTTGACTAAAGGAGCGGCCAGGGTGAGAAGATTAAGGGGTTCATTGGTAGCAGGTTCTCTTAAATAGTCTGGGTTGGGATTGATAAGCAGGACATGGGTCATATTTTTAGATTATATAGCATAGACCTGGTTAGGAACATTTGGTAGAGTTAAGCATATGCTGGGAAGGTTTTTTGACAAGATTTTAAAAGAAGATGAGGAAAAGGAGTTAGCTAGAGCAACAAGAAAGCCAAAAGTAAAGAAAAAAGAAAAGACTGGCCAAGAGCAGATAGTGGAGTTGGTGTTGGTGTTTTTATTACTATTAGTGCCGCGGTTGGTTTACTTATTTTATATTTCTGAGCCTAATATTGTAGGTTGGTATACAGATACGTTTCATCATTGGCAGGTGGCTTATTTGTCCAAAGAGATTGGTTTTAAACAGGAGGTTTGGCGGTTATGGGATTTTAAAGGCATGGAGTATTTCTGGGGCTTGTTGCATCCGGTGGTTTTAGCTGTTTTGTTTGCTTTAACTGGGTCGATTAATATTCTGGTGACTAGGTTGTTGGCAATAATAGCGGGTTGTTTGGCTTATGTTTGTTTGTTTGTGTTGATGAGGCGATATTTTAATCGGTTGGTGGCTTGGGTGACGATAATCTGGACAGCATTTTTCCCGGTGACTTTATTTTCCAATACAATTGGAGAGCAGGAGGAACTGGGACTGTTGCTTATATTCGGAGGGATGGTGTTATGGCCAGGCAAGCCGGTATTAACAGGTATTTTGTGGGCTTTGGCCTCAATGGTAAGAGCAGAGTACTGGTTGTTTACTGTGGGGTTAATGGTGGGCTTAGCAGTGCTGAGAAGGCATAGGGAAAGACTGGTGTTAGTAGGGATTAGTTATGGAGTGGTGATTTTGGCTTATATGAAGCATTTGGTTAGTCATACTGGCAGTTGGATTTTTCCAATTAAGTTGAATTTTGTGGCGTCGGTAAAGGGTGAATGGCTTGAAGAGGCAGCCATAGTGGGGGTTAAGTTAGTGGCTCAACGAATTTCTCGAGTGATATTTGGGTTTGGTTTGTTGGGAGGTTTACTAACATTGCGGAAAAAGCCAAAACAGGGGCTGCTGTGGTTATTTGGGTTTGCTAATGTGATGTTTATTGGTTTTATGGTGGGGTTTGGAGGCTATGTAAAAGGATTTATTATGAGAATTTGGCTGGATCGGTTGTATAACTGGCCGTATTTGTTTACCGGCATAGTGATAATCAGCGGCTTGTTTTATTATTTACCGAAAGCTTGGCCGTGGTTTAGCAAGCTGAAGCTTAATTGGTTGATATTTATAGTTGGATTGGGGTTAAGTCAGTGGATATGGCAGCCAATCAATCGTTTTGTGGGGGCTAATGCAGGGCTTTATAATTATGAGAGAGATTGGGCAGAAGAGATTGCGGTGGCTTACCAGGGCGGCAGGGTGTTAATACCTGAGGATCGGCCATATATCACCTATTTATTAGCTAATGACTTTGGCATTGAAGGGAAAAATATGGTGGGGCAGATGTTTGATCCGTTTTTCTACTTTGAAGATCAGGATAATTTGTTTGCTGATTGGGATGAAAATAGAGAGATAGTGATTGATTGGCTAAAAGAGAATGATATTAGATTGATAGCTTTAACAATACCAAGGGAGAGATATACAGGGTTGTTTGAAAGAGAGCCTCAGATGTTTAAAAAGTTGGATTCAAAAAGATTTAAGCTTTATGAGGTGAAGGTTGAGTAAGATGGGATATAGTGATGAGCAGGCCAGATTTTTTGATAAGAATCCACCCTTGTCTCCGTGGACAGAGCTGCTGGTAGAAAAAGGGGTGAGTTTGAGCTTTAAGCCAAAGGAGATTTTTTTAAAGAAAGTGTTTGACAGTTGGGGGTTTAAAGCCAGTGATAGAGTTTTGGATGTTGGTTGCGGCCAAGGAATATATTTGGCCAGACTGGCAAAAAGCTATGGATTTGAGGGGGTAGGAGTGGATATATCAAGAAAGTCGGTTGAGTATGCACAAAAGCACTTAGCGGGCAAGAAGTTAAGATTTAAGGTGGGTGAGGCAACTAAGTTGCCATTTACTGAGGCAAGTTTTGATAAAGTGGTGTCGTTTGATGCTTTGGAACATATTGAAGCACAGGAAAAAGCAGTTAAAGAGATGGTTAGGGTGCTTAAACCCGGAGGTAGATTGTTGATTTATACGTTAAATAAGAATGATAAGTATTCACTGGATTGGATGTGGCATAAGCTGGGGTTTAAGGTTTATGAACGGGCGATGCATAAACCTGAGTTGTTTGTTGATGCTGGTTTTATAAAGAAACAGTTAAAGAGCTTAGGGATGAGGCAGATAAGGATTAGATTTTTTGATGCCTTTGTGGGCTTAGGGATGAGTGAGTTAATTATGGTGTCGGCTTTAGGATTGCAAAAGATAGGTTTAAGGAAAAGTAGATGGCTGGGTAAGCTGTTTTTAGGATTGACTAGTTTAATGTCTAGGATTTTGTATCCAGTGATATTTATTTTAGATAGTTGGTGGTTGATGAGGGGTCATTCAGTCGGTTTATGTCTTGAGGCGAGAAAGAGGGAAGGATGAAGAAAAGGCTAAAAATTGCCATTTTCCACTTGGCCTTTTTTTATTCTGGCGGAGGAGAGAAGTTGGTTTTAGAAGAGATGAAAGGTTTGGCAGAAAGAGGCCATGAGGTGACCTGTTTTACGCCGGTAATAGAGAAAAAATCGTGTTATCCGGACATGATTGATAAGTTTAATATTAAAACGATTTTTCCAAAACTGCCGAAGATTTTACCTGATCAACAGTCGTTGGAGATTTTATTGACTTGTATGTTGTTTCCTTTGACAGCGAGGCGATTTAGAGATTTTGATGTGGTTTTAGGGGCAGGTCAGCCAGGGTTTTGGTTTGGCTGGTTAGTAAAAAAAATGACAGGGGTACCATATGTAATTTATTCAAATCAGCCGACCAGAGTGTTGTATCCCAGAAAAATTGACAAGGCAACTGGGATTTGGGTAAAACGGCGGTCACGGTTGCCAAGAGTGTTGGGATGGCTGAGGCCGTTGGTGGGTTGGGCTGATAAGGTCAGTATCAGGGATGGAGATAAGATGTTGGCTAATGGGGAGTATATTAGTGGGGTGTTAAAGAAGATTTATGGACGAGAGAATACTGTTTGTCCGTCCGGAGCTTATCCGGTAAAGAAGATAAGTAAAGATCGATGGGCAGGGATAATTAAGGTTAATGGTTACACGATAGCCAAACCGTATATTTTAATAACCAATAGGCATTTTCCGCAAAAAAGGTTTGAGTATGCGATTAAGGCGATGCCGGAGATTTTAAAAAGAGTAGCGGGAGTGAGTTTGGTGATTACTGGGAATAGGACGGAGTACACCGAGAGGTTGGATAAATTGGTGAGGAAGCTGGGGTTGAAGGATAAGGTGTTATTGACAGGGTTAGTTAGGGAAAAAGATATGCAAAAGCTATATCAGCGAGCAGTGGTTTATGCTTATACTTCACCAGAGGAGGATTTTGGCATGGGAGTAATTGAGGCAATGGCAGCTGGAGTACCAGTAGTGGCTTGGGATAAAGGTGG
>Ga0209976_10000548_pt1 | contig 24125 bp, 24 predicted proteins | sample SumtaG_FD_182806 | JGI IMG/M metagenome (GOLD analysis project Ga0209976, IMG submission 182806) | Deep subsurface microbial communities from Indian Ocean to uncover new lineages of life (NeLLi) - Sumatra_00157 metaG (SPAdes) (version 2) | ecosystem: Environmental > Aquatic > Marine > Oceanic >...
TTCGGTGATGAGCCAGTCTTGAAATACGACATGTCAAGCTTGAACCTCCTAGGTACTGTTGGAGAACCGATCAACCCGAATGTCTGGATGTGGTACAGAGATATTGTAGGCAAGGAAAAATGCCCAATCGTCGACACATACTGGCAGACCGAAACTGGTGGTGTTATTCTAACTCCACTACCCGGTGCAACCGATACAATCCCAAGCAGCACAACCTTCCCGTACTTCGGAGTTTCACCGGTCATTGTCGATGAAACCGGAACTCCAGTCAGTGCAAACGAGGGTGGTTATCTTTGTATGAAGAGACCCTGGCCAGGCCTTATGAGGACTGTCTACGGTGACCACGAGCGTTTCAAGAACACCTACTGGGTACAATTCAAGGAGCCTGGAACAGGTAACCCTATGTACTACACTGGTGACGGTGCCCGTACAAATGAGGATGGGTACTACTACGTAATGGGTAGACTCGACGACGTCCTGAAAGTATCAGGTCACAGACTCGGAACTGCTGAGATTGAATCCGCACTAGTCAAGCACCCTGCAGTAGCAGAATGTGCTGTAGTTGGATTCCCACACGAGATCAAGGGAGAGGACATCTATGTGTTCGCAACCCTCAAGATGGGTGTTGAAAAGACCGAGGAACTAAGACAAGAGCTGCGACAACACGTTCGCAAAGAAATTGGTCCAATCGCAACCCCAGCTAAGATCCAGTGGGCTGACTCACTACCAAAGACACGTTCCGGAAAAATCATGCGACGAATCTTGAAGGCTATTGCCGCAGGTAAAGTCGATGAGCTCGGTGACGTTACCACTTTGGCAGACCCAACAGTTGTAGACAAGCTTGTTGAAGAGCGTCTATAGAACAAATTAATCTAAGTGAGAGTGGACTCCGGTCCCTCTCATTCTACTTCTTTTTGAATTACGAACAAACATTATCTTCTTTTCCGAATCCATATTATTAACAAGATAACCAATGTTGTAATAGATCCTAGGATTCCTATCTGAATTATATCAATGACAAGAACACCATGACTATTATCTTCGATGTGATAGATCGCATATCCTGCGTTATTGATAGTATTAAGAGAAATTATGCCATTTGACGAATTGGATATGTTGATTCCTACTCTATAATGTGAAATAACATTTTCAGCAATTAGGAACTCATCTACATGATATAACCTAATCCCCGCATTGTAATCAGGTACAGGTGACCATTTTGGTTTAAACGATTCAGAATAACCGCCATCTATTTCAGAAATTATGTAATGCTTCGTATTCTGTAGTGACATTGATAGCAAGAGTGAATTCTCTTGAATTACGGAGCAGCTTGTAATAGTAACTCCTGCAGAAATATATACAAAGATTCCATCCGCTAACCAACCACTTGTAATTATATTGCAATCTCTTACTATTATGCCATCAGAATTGGAAACATAGACTCCTTTTGAACTAGAATGAATAGTACAATTCTCTACTTTTACATTATCAGAATCTTGTATCCTAACTCCAGTATACGAGTCTTCAACTTGAAATCCTGATACACTACAATTACTAGAATGAAGAAGAATCACCGCATATCTTACCTCTGTAATCTGTCCATTGGTAACATACAGATTATTGCATTCAGCTAGAATCACTTGTCCATAATTATCACAGTCAAAGGTTGAATCTTGTTGAGAATACAGATAAAGAATTTCTCTTCCATCTAACATATTATCTGAGATATTGTTATGCAAATATCCTTCATCAAATGAAAATGAAAAACCTTGACTTATCGAATTTTCAAAGAATTTATTCTCTCCACTATCCTCTATAGTGACCCCTCGTGTATTAGTTACATGGTTGTTCTCAATAAGATTCTCAAAGCTTCGAATAAACTGCATTCCTATCTTGCTACTATTGATATTGTTGTCTGTTACAATACATGAATTACTTTTCAAGAACCCAATTGCATATCCTGTGTCCAAAATATCTGTATTCTCAAGAACACAATCATTCGAATCTTCTATCCCAATTCCCCTAGATATAGAAGAAATATTACAGTCCTGTATCTTACCATTAGTAACATTGGAAAAGAATATGCCATAACTTGTTGCAGGCCATAAATCAATAGTAATACCGTGCCCCGTCCACCTAACTCCTTCACCTTCAAGTGTGCAATTCCTAATTACAAAATGCGCATCGGTATTAGATATTGAAATCCAAGTAAAATGTGCCCCGGTAATATTCAAGTTCTCTATCATGTAAGGATTATCAGCTGTGCCATTGCCTGGAAATCCATAATAGGTCCTAAAATCTGAATTTTCGTGTATAACAATAGAATAAACAGTTTCTTGACCTTGATGGAATTCTCTTTGTTTCAATTGGTGGGATGTGTTTCTATAATTATCATAGATATAGAGATCCCCATTCTGAATAGGAAATGCTGTAGCTATCAACAGCAGCAGACCAACCGTAATAATCGCCCTCATTTCGAACTCGTTCCTCCAACGATACCTCTGTGTAGACAGAATGTATCCAAGGATGAATTAAACCACTTGACGTACTGTGGTGCACTTCCTCCTTCCATATCAACCATATAGTAATTTGTTTCAAATCGACATAAGTCTAATTCTGGAACCAATCTCTCCTATACGCCAAAGAGCGTAATAACCTAAAACGAGCTATAGAACACACTAATCTAAGTGAGAGTGGGCTCCGGCCCCTCTCATTCTTCTTCTTTTTTGTATTTAATAACACAAGTAGATTGATATCTTATTTTTCTTCTTGAATACTAGGGCGGTTTACGTATATGAATAAGAGATTCCAAACAGGGTTGTTTCTCTTCATCCTCATTCTTGCAACAGTGAATACAGGTATTCCCTCAACACGAGCAAATCCAATAGCTATCACTCAGGCTCTAACTGGTGGAATCTTTGCTACCAATCAAACACTACAACTTTCAGAAGCCCATGTTGAAATATTGATTCAACCACAAAGAATCAACGAATCAACTTTCTCCCAGACCGTTTCGATATATGGTAATTATTCAATCTTCTCTCCAACTGCCGTTAACACAACTATCGCATTTGCATATCCTACAGTTTGGGACTACGCATTTTATGGTAGCACTCCGGAGGTTAGTAATCGGGAACTTGACCTTTCGCTGAATGGAACCCCCATTGAGTATCAAACTCTTGATTTTGATGATCTCTTTATTGGACATTCATTAGATCTAGAAGAAGAGTACGATTGGATTCAATTTGAGGGAAGCCTAACATTTGCCTCTTTCAACACAACTACCCAAGCGAACACCACTCTTTTCCTTGAAGTACAAGGATCCATCGAATCGACGGTTCTAACTGACACCTTTGAATTCTCATATTGCGTTGGAACTGGTCGTACTTGGGGCGGGCATGCATACGAAACGGTCCAAATTAGCGTAGAGAACTACGAGCAGTATCTTGATACAGATTTTATTCCTGATGATTCATTGAGTGTATCTATTCTTGGTGATACAATTACTGGAAACTGGAATCTGGATCTAACTAATTTCGAGCATAATTATGTAGGTGTACAATGTATGCATCGCTCTTGGGATACTCCTCCACAAGTTCCGTTTCCTATTCAGGTTACCATTATTGCTACTATAGGATCTATTGCTGTCATAGGCTTGCTATTCGTTTGCTATAGAAGGCGCTGACCACCTCGAGCAGAATTGTCGAGTTACAAAACCTTATATGTATCGGAAGCGATATCGGTAGTGATATCAAAGGCGATATCCATTACGATACGCGCGACTGATATCCGATAAAAAAGACAATTTAGGTGTAAAGATAATGTGTCCACGACCTACTAGAAGAAACGGCCATTGGAGCCGTAGAATGGCTTCCGTGCCAAAGGGATTCCTTAGGCATTATGTGTTGAAGCTACTTGATGAGAGCCCAATATCCGGCTCTGAAATAATGAGTACAATTACTGAGCGTACTGAGAAAAGGTGGCATCCTAGCCCTGGCTCGGTCTACCCCCTACTTTCCTGGTTACTAGAATCTGGTTATACTGAAACTGTTCCAGACCAAGAGGCTGGGATCAAGAGGTATAAACTGACAGAAAAAGGAACAGAATTCCTTGCAGAGCACAACGAACGCCATCCTGATTTTGATGAGCGTATTGAAGATAATGGACCCCGACATAGGGGTGCCCATAAGTTACCTGAAGAAGCGAAGGAACTCTACAGGAGTTTTCGCGAACTACGTCATGTAGGAAAGAGGCTGTTTCGGCAGCTTAGGAAGGAATACTCAGAAGAGCTTGTAAAAGAAGCAAAGACCGCAATGGATGAATTTGTGACAAAGATCAAAGTCCTTGTTGACAAGACTGAAGCATAGATGCCATTGCTAGGAACCTAGTTCCAGAAATGAGAGTGCCAATAGGTCTCTCATTCAACTTATTTTTTTTGTGAAATTCATTCATTTCCGAACCATTCTTTTTGAGAATTCAAGGGAAGGTTGTTCAGGTTCATCGTGTACGTGTCGGTCCCAACGAAGCTCATCACAGAAATCTGCGGTGAAAAGTGTCTGGGTTCTTCTCATCATGATATTCTCATGGGCGTACTTGAGCAATCTAGCTCCTGGATAGCACACGGCATAGTATGCAAGTTCATGATCATCTACATGTTTCATGGACTCGTGTGAAACACATCTATCGAATTTGGCAAGAAATGCTGCTTCATACACATCGACTACGCCAAACTCCATGGCACCACCCTCTTTCCAGGCCTTCACACGATTCTCCCGAACCTGTTCTATCGAATGTGTTCCCTTGGGTTTCTTCGCAAGTTCCATTCCCCAGTAATGAACGAACTCTTTGAAGACTTCTATTCCAGACTCTCTCCCAAGAATCTCGACCAGTGTTGTGATTTGATGATACAGAAGCGTATACTTGGCACGACAGTAGTCAATCCACCTAGTCGGTACCAATTCCTCGTTCAATACATGACCTTCACTTAGTGGGATGTATCTCATGATGATTTTCAGACCAAGGTCTTTGAAATGGGTGTAGGAACCGAGGAGTGTCTGATCTTTAGAGATTTTGTCGAAACCCACATCTTCCAAGACATAGGATGTGCCTTCTAGCTCGTTCGTATATTTTCCATCAATTTTTTCCAGAAATTCATCAATAATCTCTGGTTTATTGTTCCCAACATAATCAAGCATCAATTCCATGGTCCATAGGAAGTCACGAATCTGCCCTTCTAGGTTTACTTCACCTGCTGCATTTTCATCATACTTTCCGTAGTATTCATACTCTTGATTCATAGAGTCCACACTAGTGGGATATAATATAACTACATCATACTGCGCAACTTTTCTCTAGTCAAATGAAAGTGTAAGACACCTTATGGTTGTACATTGTTCTGTTTTTGTCTTCTAAATGGAGGGAAGAATCTGCCTGTTCTTTGCATATATTCAGTATAATCCTGATCAAACTGCTCTATCAGCATCTCTTCTTCCTTCCTTGCCATCCAAGGAAATGGAAGGGCTACTATAATTGCAAAGATGATGAGCAATAGGTTTGACGAGATAATAGCTACTGCGAGAGAAAAGGTGATGAAACTAGTGTACATCGGATGTCGAATTTGATTATAGATGCCCTCTGAAATCAAAACATGTTCTTTTTGTATCTCTTGCTTCGCAGAATACTGTGCTCCTAACGTTCGATGGGTGGTTAAGACCAGTCCAGTAGCCGCAAGTGCAATACTAAATCCGCACCACCTAATTAGAGAGTGTAGTTCTATATATGCCCAGACTATCAAATCTGGAAGAATCACATAGATAATGACTGAGATGAGATATCCCACTATCCCTACAGATAGAGTAATGGCACTCTTATCCAACTTTGTGTAGTCTTTCTCACTCTCTCTTCCAATTGTTTTACTTCGATAATAAATTCTTACACTTGCGAAGAGTGCGTAGTTAGCAACAAACAGGATTCTAAAGAGGATTTCTTCTTCCATAATGAACATCTCCTTTCATAATAGGGCCTTTTTCTTATAGATGCTAGTTTTGGTGTAGAGAGTAGCAACTATTTTGGTATCATTTTTCTTGAGAAATCCTGTGAGGGCTGTTCAGGCTCATCGTGCACGTGTCGATCCCAGCGAAGCTCGTCGCAGAAATCTCCGGTGAATAATGTTACGGACCTTCTCAACCATACATTTTGTCGGGTATATCTTCCAACTCTTGGTCCTGGATAACATACTGTAAGGTATGCAAGCTCTTGATCATCAACATCTTTCATGGATTCGTGCCAGACACACCTGTCAAATTTGGCAAGGAACGCGCGTTCATCAATATCTGTTACACCAAACTCGAAAGCATTACTGTCCTTCCAGAATTTCACTGCTGATTTTCGTAGTTCTTCATATTTTGTGGTGGTTTGTTCTTTTTTTGCAAGTTCCTTTCCCCAGTACTGGACGAAATCTTTGTAGAATTGAATTCCAGACTCCCTACCCAGTATCTCAACTAAAGCATTAATTCTATAATAAAGAAGCATATGTTTGGCATGCAAATAATCATGATATCTAATTCCAACCCTCTCTTCGGTCAAACTATATCCCTTCTCAAGTGGGATATATTTCATAATGAGTCGAAGACAGAGGTCTTTGATATGCGTATATGAACCAAGGATTGACTGATTGTTTCCAATTTTGTCGAAACCCACATCACTCAGATTAAAGGATGTATTCTCCAAGTCATCGGAATATTTGGTTTCAATATTCTCCAAAAACGCATCTAGTATCACTGGTTTGTTAATACTAATGAACTCAAACATCAAATCTGCAGTTCATAACCAATCCCGTATTTGTTCCTCTAGGTTGATTTCGCCCTTTGCGTCTGCATCATAAGTACCATAGTACTCATAGTCACTAGTCATAACATCAGATGTTGTGAATGCCAATATAACTTTGGCATACTACGCAAATTTGCTTAGTTCGGGGTACTCTTAGGGTATACATCGAATCTTCTGGTTGGACTTTCTACAAATTCTAGAGAAAGTATTCCTTCATTTTGGTACTAATCTACTTGAAAAATCAAGTGAAGGTTGTTCTGGCTCGTCATGTACATGTCTATCCCAACAAAGTTCATCGCAGAAATCATTATCGAATAGTGTTACAGTCCTTCTTACCAAGAAATTTTGTCTATTATATCTGCTCAGTCTTGGTCCTGGATAGCAGACTGTGTAATAGGCAAGTTCTTGATCATCCGCATCTTTCATGGACTCGTGCCATACGCATTTATCGAACTTGGCTAGGAACTGGTAGTCATCAATATCCACCACCCCAAATTCGAAACCATTACTCTCAATATAGAATTTCACTGCTGATATTCGTAGATCCGCATATTTTGTTGTGTCTTGTTCTTTCTTTGCAAGTTCCTTTCCCCAATAGTTGACGAAATCCTTGTAGAACTGGATTCCATTTTCTCTTCCTAGGATTTCTACCAGTGTAGTTATCCTGTGATAGAGGAGAATGTGTTTGGCACGTAAAATCTCAAGACGCTTGGTCGGTTCTTTTTCTCCAGATAGACTATATCCCTTTTCTAGCGAGATGTACTTTAATCCAATCAGAAGACAAAAATCTTTGATATTTGGATACGAACCGAGGAGTGATGAATCATCTCGAACTTTGTGAAAATCCACATCACTTAGAGTCAGAGTGGTATTCTCTAAATCATTCGAGTACTTTGCTTCGATAATCTTCAAGAATGTATCCAGAATCTCAGGTCTGTCAACGCTAATGAACTCAACCATCAGCTCTGCAGACCATAACCAATCCCTAATTTGCTCCTCTAGGTCAATCGTAGCTTTTGCGTCTACATCATAAGTACCAAAGTACTCATAGTTATCAGTCATAGCATCATACTTCGCGATTGACAATATAACTACTGCATACTACGCAAATTTGCTTAGTTCAGGGTACTCTTAAGGAATTTCAGCGAGCGTTAATTGTTAATCTTCACAGAATCCACGAGAGGTTATATTTGATGATGCCTGAAAATATTACATTCCGAAGAAGTGGTATCGATAATCCAAACGCACTCGAGTTAGTAAGAAAACTTCGACCAATCCCGTTTGCTAAACAATCTCCCCTGAAACGATTGAATCTTCTACTTAGCATCGTCAAGAAGCATAGGCCTGATATTGTATCAGAATATGTAGCAAATCTGAAGCGAAAATATAACACTCTTTCCACCCCCGATTTGGTGAACGAAATTGATGTTTCCAATCTTGTTGCAGAATTCGAAGTATTGAAGGAATTCCCTGAGCTGGCTTCAAGCAATCTTGCTTACTTTCTTCATATCCTTCAACCACCGGATGATGCTGATTTGGAAAATGATACTATAGAGGTTTCTCAGAGAATTCAACTTCGAACCGTGCTATGTCCAAAATATCAGAATCTTCTCACATTGACTGAAACTATTGATAGGAACGAGGCAATTGAGATATACAAGATATACCATGATGCATTCCTGATGGAAACCCGTTCTTCGCAAGAGGACCAATATGAAACTCTACAACAATTTGCAGATAGATGGAATCAAGAAAGTGCTAAAGAGAATCCTGGCCTTATTCGTTTCATTAGTGATGAGAAAGATGGAAAGGTATACTTGCGAAAAGAAAATTGCCTTTGGAATGATGCAATAAGTGATCTTCAAGATATAGACGTGAAATACATGATTTGCTGCTACGGAGATTTCGATGGTGCACAACGGGCCAACAAACACTTTGTATTAACAATGGAACGGACAATCATTGAAGGGCATCATTACTGTGATAGTGTTTTTCATGATACACGAATTGACAATGTTCTTACACACCCTCCAGATGAGTTCTTTGAAGGTATAAGATTAGAATAGGTTTCATCAAAAGACGGAACACTGGGATTAAGCAAAATGGGCAGTTTTGAAGGATTCCATTTCCAATCTTCAATCTAGACACATTTCTGATGTCGAAGATACATATCGTGATGATAAAACAAAAAGTTAGCAATATCTCTATATGCATAGATTCTAGCAAAAACATGGGTTGCTTAATCGATTACTGTTTCTAGAATGGAGGAAATGAGGTGTCTGACAAAACTGCTCTTTATGATGCATCCGTACTTCTTCATATGGATGGATTCGATGATTTAGAGAGGTCGAACCCTGAACCCAATCCTTTTTGGAATAGAGCTAGGTTCGAAGTGGCTTGGGCCCTTCCCGAGATGGCTGGACTCCTAAAAGATGGTAGAATATCACTACAACCTATGCGTCTAGCTACACGTGAAGAGCTCTTGCTTTTCCACGATGTGTCCTACATTGAAACCATTGAATTGTTTGGAAACTCAGGCGTAGCCTTTTCCTCACGCTTCGGACTAGACACCCCTGAATGCCCAGTATTCCAAGATATGCACAAGTATGTAAGTTACCCCGTAGGAGCTGTAATAGATGCCACTCTTGCTGTAGCAGAGGGCCGGTTCAAGAATGCAATGTCTTTCATTGGGGGATTTCATCATGCTTTCGAGAGCAAGGCTACAGGTTTCTGTTATTATAACGACTGCGTCATCGCGATTAAGAAATTCAAAAAACTATATCCTGGGAAAAGAGTGCTCTATCTAGATACAGATGTCCATCATGGTGATGGGACACAAGCTGCTTTCTATGATGACCCAGAAGTCCTGACAATATCTATGCATGAGCTAAGCATGAGTTTCTTTCCTGGGACTGGCCGTCCCGAAGAGATGGGGATTGGTGAAGGTAAGGGCTATTCGGTGAATATACCTCTCCCACCATTGACTGATGATGGGCATTTCTTGTGGGCTTTTGATGACGTTGTTAAACCACTCTGGTATTCATTTAAACCGGACTTGGTTTTCTGGAATGTTGGTGCTGATGCGCATCATGGGGATCCTCTGGCTGACTTGATGCTGACTTATAGTTCATATGGAATCCTGGCTCGAAAGGTCCTCAAGATGGTAAACAAAGGTAACGGAAAACTAGTGGCAGTGGGTGGTGGAGGATACAATCCCATTTCAGCAGCAATCGTTTGGACAGCTGTTTTGTCCGTTATTTCTGGAGTTGATATACCTTCAGAATATCCTGAAGATTGGATTGAATTATGCCAGTCACATGGTCTGACTGTACCAAGGGAAGATTGGATTGATGGTCCCACGATAATGAATGATATCCATCTTCCTGGGATCAGAAGAACTGTTAGTGAAAGCATTGAGAAAATAAAGAAGCTTGTTTTCCCGATTCATGGACTATGAGATGATGTGCGCTATATTTAGACTAATAACTCAATTCGGTAGTCTTCTAAGTTAGATATGTCAAGGATGGTACATGTTCAACCCATTCGATTCTATCTTAATACGCAATATGGAAGTTAAAAACAGGTTCATGAGAAGTGCGACAACATCATACTATGCTCATGAGAATGGTATAGTTAGAGATTCTGCTGTCAAACTATATGAAAACTTAGCAAAAGGGGGAATCGGTCTTATTGTCAAGGGGCATCTATCAATTGCAGAAACTGGTAAAGCTCATCAAGGTATGGCTGCAATCAGTTCCGATATCCATATTCCGAAACTCAAAGAGCTGACCGACGTGGTTCATAGGAATGGCAGTAAGATTGTTGCACAGATTAATCATGGGGGATTCCGAAGTTTATCTGACAGAGCAGGGCCAAGTGAGTACAAGACATCAGGTTGGACCGCTCGTTCCTTATCAGGAGACGAGATTGATAACATCATTCACTCTTTTGGTGATGCAGCTGAACGCGTTATACACGCAGGATTTGATGGTGTGCAAATACATGGAGCACATGGCTATCTCATCAGTCAATTCCTCAGTAACTATGCTAACAGGCGTGATGACAAATGGGGAGGAGATTTGGAAAATCGAATGAGACTCCTCATGGAAGTATACCGTGAAGTTAGGAAATGCGTTGGCAATCATCCCATCTTGTTGAAGACAAACTGTGATGACTTCTATCCTGGTAGCTTCACCATTGACGAGAGTGTAGAAGTATCGAAGAGGATTTGTGAAAAGGGTTTAGATTTACTTGAGGTGAGTGGGGGTGGGGTTGAGCAACAATCTGAGTTAGAGGATCTTGCAAGACATCCTGATTCTGAACTATCTGAACCAGATTATGCTGGATATGCATCTTTGATTAGAAAAGTAACTGGGCAGACTCCATTAGCACTTGTATCAGGATTTGAAACACTCACCGGGATTAGGAAAGTACTTGGTAGAGGGATTGCTGATATGGTCAGTTTGAGCCGACCACTCATCCGCGAACCTAATCTAGTAAATGAGTTCAAATCAGGCCAAGAAGCAGTTTCTTGCATAAGGTGCAATGCTTGCATTGGAGCTGATGTTTTTGGTAAGACTATGCTCCGCTGTCAACTAGATGTATCGAATTAAAATCATTGAAACTGAATGACACATGCTACTCTTAGAAACAGGATACCATTGCGCTTGTTCGTACATTAATATTAGAATTTGATGAATACTTGAAATGATTGAGACCGAGAATGTTTCAATAAAGAAACGTGGAATCTTGCACCACTAAAATCACTTGTCGGTTTACATCTATGTTGTGGAGAATCTGTAAGGCACATAATCAGTCATGTGAACCTCTTTTCCTAGTATCCTGAGTCCCATTACTATTTGCCCACGATGATATGTTGCATGATTCGCAACATGAAAGATGATTTCCTCCACTGAAAGTATGATCGAAACATCTTTCCTAGATAACTCGAGACTTTCTACGGTTCGCTTCTCAGCTAGATCGGCCCATAGTTTATTGTATTTCTTGATATGCTGAAAGAGGTCCTCTCTCGACATCTCATCAAAATTTGGTACATCAGATGGGTTGTCTTCTATCCAATCGTGATACCATTCCCAGCTATCTTCTGCTAGGTGAATATACATTTGCTTGATGCTTCTCCCATTTTCACCTATTTGTTTGTTGAATTCATCATCTGATAACCCACTTACAATCACCCAGATTGCGTTATCTGCCCATGACAGGTAGTCAGTGATTCTGCTCTCTATCTTCATACCACGATATTATGTAAATGATTTATTTAACGCCTTCATCGTAGCAAATCTATTAGCACATAATAAGCTCTAGAAGAACGGTGAAACAGTTTCTAGAATCTTGTTAATCACCTTATTATTTGATTTCACAATATTCTCATCGACATCCCTTTCTTCTTGGTCCTCGAGTTCGGGAAGGGATTTTCCTCGCAATCCATCTAAGGTCGCTCGAACGCATGGGCCTAATACTAACGGATTATAGCCACCCTCAAGAACCCAGAATGATCCTTTCATCTCTAACGAGCTGACAAGCCTATCCACCGCGCTTGCAATGAACCAGTATGTTCGAGAATCCACATTCATGTCACCTATGGGATCCGTGAAATGAGCATCAAATCCTGCAGAAACTGCTATCACATCTGGATTGAAACTCTCAATGGCTGGAACTACAATCTTGTTGACTGCGGTTTTGTATGATGTATCATGTGATTCTTCAATTAAAGGCACATTGATATTCGTGCCTTTACCTTTCCCCTGTCCAATTTCCCCAAAATGGCCCAATCCAAAGCTCTCATAATTATATTCGTGTATCGAGATGAACTGTACTGAAGGATCATTATAGAAAATCTCTGCAGTTCCATTTCCATAATGGTCATCAATATCCAGAATTGTTACTTTTTTGATTCCATTATCTTTCATGATTTTTTTGACTGAAATTGCGATATTGTTGAAAAAACAGAGACCCATTGAGGATGAAGTTGTTGCATGATGACCTGGAGGACGCACAAGAGAAAATGAGTGCCGACACGCTTCAGATGCCACTAATTCAGCTCCCAGTAGAGACCCTCCTAGTGCATAGAGTGCTGATGATAGTAAATTTTCACTGGCATAAGCGGATTCTCCCAGTTGTCCAGAACCAAGCTTCGACATAAGCTCAACTGAATGCACTTGATATGGGGAGTGAACAAGTAGTGCTTCTTCAATGGTTGCAGCGGGTGTTTTGAACCGCATCATATCCTTGAGTGCATCGTTCTCCTTAAGATACTGCAATGTCATCTGGATACGCTCAGGATTCTCAAAGCCTTCCATGTGTGGTTTGATAAATCGGGCTATATGTTCGTCTAATCCCGATTGTTCTATGAGTGTTATACCGTCCCTTGACATTGTGGCCACGGCGATGGCTGTAAATTCATCCATATACTCTTTCAGTGGATGAATAGACACACATTTTCAGATTGAATTAAGACTGTTTTTCCAATATTGCCTTTACTTTCCTGATATGGTGATCAATAGTAGCTTTATCGTAGAATGGAGATGATGAAGCAAGAAGTTGCATAACACCCGTGATACGATAATCCATCCGTTTCAATGCATCAATCATACTCCTGTGAATGCTTGGACACATAATGGTGAAGTGTATAATCTGTTCAAAGGAATAGAGATACCTTTTCCAAAGCTCACTTCCGGATTCAAGATTGGATATCACTTCAGTTCTTCTTTTCATCCATGTTTGGCTTACCTCACTCAAGATTTTCTTCAGAAAATCGTCCAATGGTTCTATTTCCTTTATTGTAGTCCTGAGGGAAGTGATAATCGCCATTGGATAAAACGGAACTTCTGCCTCTAACATATAGTAATCTTTCAGTGTACTGGAGCTGAATGTGAATGGAACCAATGTGAAGTATCCCCTAATAATGCCAATCATCTTCTTGGATTTCGTATCCTCCGCCCAGACTTGAAAAAGACGAGGACTTTGAGAATCAACATCCGAGATGTTTTCAGACCACCCAAATATATTCGAGAAATCCAATACCCATGGACCTAGTTCCTCTAGGATTTCTGACGAATCGACATCTCGATTATCATACAACTGGTCGAGAATACTATTAGCATCAAATTCAGCCATCCGCTTGACATCAATTGATTCCTTTAGGCCGTCATGGAACTGTAAATTGGACATATATTAGATACCTCTTTTTCTTCAGCCTACTCATTGACTTCTTAAACTTTGGTTGGCCATCTATGTATGCTGAATCTAGTAAGAAGGCTTTTATCAAACGAGCTCGAATGGTACCTGTTATCGGAGAGATTGCAAATGGTATCAGTCATAATCTTGATTCGCGCTCGAGTTGGAACAATTTGGGAGGCGTGCCAATCAATCAACAAGATTGAAGGAGTTCAACAGGCTCATGCAGTGACAGGTCCTTATGACATAATTGCATATGCTGAGTTACCTTCTACCGAAGATATACGTCGGATGGCAAAGAGCATTCACGAAGTGGAAGGTGTAACTCGCACAGAAACGTGTATTGGTATCTAATTGACCAATCTGTGCAATACATCTGGGGGGTATATGGAAATGCTAGTACTGGGTAGGTCTTGACGATTAATTATCTTCACCAATAGTGATTTTCACATCGACCGCGCAAACACCTTTGGATTTCTCGTATACGAATGCAGGATTGATATCCAACTCTACAATATCATCAAAATCAGTAACGAGCTGGCTTATTCTGAGGATCGTATCTTCCACTGCAGGAATATCACTAGCTTCTTCCCCTCGTACGCCTTCAAGTATCGCTCCAATCTTGGTTTCGCGAATCATGAATGTTGCATCATTTTTTACCATGGGAGCTAGACGAAACGTTATGTCCTTCAGATAATCCACGTAAATACCTCCTGCACCGAACATAATCAGTGGTCCAAACTGAACATCCCTAGAACATCCGATAATCAATTCCTTACCCTTACTGGCCATTTCTTGAACATCTACACCGTATACTTTGGCTTCAGGCATGTGCTTACTTGCGTTACCGATGATTTCTGTAAACGTTTGTCCAACTTCCTCAGGGGTTTCTAGACCTAGCTTTATTCCTCCGATGTCACTTTTGTGGACAATATCCGGACTGGCAATTTTCATAACTACTGGAAAACCAAGGTCAATTGCGATTTTCTTAGCTTCTTCTGCATCTTTTGCTAGTCTAATTCGAGCGACTGGAATATCATAAGATTCAGCAATCTCATGAGCTTCACTACCCAGTAAGATCCTGCGTCCATCTTTTCTAACTGATTCGATAATCCCCTGTACTTTTTTCTTATCTACTTCGAACACTGGGATTATTTCATCCTTCAAACTATCTCGATTCAAGGTATACTTGTAAAGTTCAGCGAGTGCTTCAATGGCACACTCTGGGAACTCGAAGGATGGTATCCCTCCATCTGTTAATATTATCCGTGGATACACCATTGAGTTACCTCCCATGAAAACTGCAATTACTGGTTTAATCGGGTACTTCCGATGGGACTCGACAATTACTTGTGCAGTTTCAGTTTCTTTGGTCATAGCTTGGGGAGTTACAAGCACAACTACGGCATCCACATTTTCATCACATAGAGCCGCTTCAATACATATGGCAAAATCATCTGGTTGTGCTGTCCCAAGGGCATCTATCGGATTTGTAACTGACGCTGCTGGCGGTAGATTTTCTTTTAGATGTTTGATTGTGTCAGATGTAAACGCAGCTATTTGTAGACCATTCATTTCGCATGCATCTGTGGTGAGAATACCCGGTCCTCCTGCATTGGTGACAATTGCGATTCGATTTCCAGCAGGCAAATCCATGTTATCAAAGATATTTGCAACATCAAAAAGCGCCTCCATACCATCTGCTCTATTTACACCACATTGCTTGAACGCCACATCATATGCTGTATCACTACCCGCAAGTGACCCTGTATGAGACGATGCTGCTTTTGCTCCCGATTCACTAACACCTGACTTCACAATGAAGATTGGTTTGTGAGGTATGACCTTCTTGCATGCATCCATGAACTTTCTCCCATTAACCACTGATTCGATATACAGCAAGAGAAAAGTCGAATTGGGGTCTCTTCCAAAAGCCTCGATGAAATCTGCTTCATCCAATTGTGCTTTATTACCCAGACTGACAAATTTGGAGAACCCAATTTTTTCCATTAGACTCCAATCTAGAATTCCTGTCATTAGAGCACCTGATTGTGATGCGAAAGCAATCGTCCCTTTGAGGGGAGTACCAGCTGAGAAAGATGCGTTGTATGGTGCATGTGTGTTAATTATGCCTAGACAGTTTGGTCCTTGGATGATCATATCATACTTTTCAGCAAGTTCAACCAACTTCTTTTCTGCTTCAGCTCCATCGTGGCCACTCTCCTTGAAGCCAGCAGTTATGATTACAAGTGCCTTGATACCTTTCTTTCCGCAATCCTCAACGACTTTCAGAACATACTTGGCAGGGATGACAATTACTGCCACATCGATGTCACTCACGATATCATCCACTGATCTGAATACTTTTTTTCCAAGAATTTGATCACCACGAGGGTTGACCGGATAAATTCGCCCATCGAATTCACTATCGATGAGATTACGCATTACATCATTTCCCAGTTTTCCCCGCGTTGCAGAGGCTCCAATTACGGCAATTGACTTGGGATTGAATAGAATGTCGATGCTTTTTTGCCTGTCCACTTTACCACACAACCTGATAGTTTCTAGACATCGATTTGGCAAGATGATTATGATATAACTGCTATCGTAAGGACCGAATTGCTTTGAATATGCTGAGTTGCATATAATCTGTCAAACCACAATCCATTCTACTCAGCCAAAGCATCGTCATCGAGTATTAATAGTGCAATCGAATGAACGGTGGGTGATTATCATGCCAATCGAATTCCATGGTTCTGATGTTGCACTCCTTCTGAAAATCCTCGACGGAGTAAAACAAGGGCATTCGCTAGAAGATTCTGAAATTAACGAAATTATGATTTCACAGGATATCGATATTTGGTTGAAAGCATATGAGCCTTGGATTACGGATGTTCGCAACGTATTCCACGAAATCATGAAATCGCTTCACCTCGAAGAAACTGATAATCTGTTTGTGAATATAGCTGAAGAAAATGTAGTGAAATGGGGTGAACATATCAACAAAGGTTTTCGATTGGCTCTTGAGAATCTACCCAAGCTAAAGATTTCTCTTGATATTCTAGCATCATTTGATTGGGTACAAACAGAAGAAAACACATTGAATTATCTCCCTGAAAACACTCCACTTGATGCCCATATTGTAATGACTATTGATGGATTCAATGGGGGCATGGTTCGAGAAAATTATACATTTCTTTCATTGCTGATGTTAGAACCTTCTAGCATGAAACCAGAGAAATTCACTCATGAGTTTCATCATAGTGGTTTTAGTTATTGGTGGAAGCAACATCCGTTAGTCGAGAGATATGGTGCTGAGAAAGGAACCAAAGAAGATTGGTTACTCAATTTATTCCAATACTTGGTCAGTGAAGGTCTAGCCAATGCTTTTTGTTCGCCATCTGCAATAACAGTTATCGAAGGAGATGGAGAACGCATAGTTTCCCATAATAAAATAATTACAAGTTACGAAGACAGCTTGGACAAGATCTTTGATCTCGTTGAAACCCTCCTCGCAAGCATACATGAGAATAAGCTTGATTCAATCAAGGAACAATATGAAGCACTTGCTCTTGATATGGAATATGGTGCTTTACCAAAGGGACATTTTCTTTCAGGAAGAATGGTTCAAGCAATGGATAAATCCGATATAATTCAAAAAGGACAACTCATTGATCTTGTAAAACAACCGTTTATTTTCTTTAAGTTGTACAATCAGGCTGCTGAAGAATTGAATCTGAGAAAGATTTCCGCAGATTTGTTAGAAACAATCGATACTCTTCTGCAAGAAATGAAATCAAGTTAGTTACCCGGTGTGGTATTATGCCATTTACTCCATATCATTTTGGTCCTGCGCTCCTTCTAGGAGTAATCTTCTTCCCCTTCTTAGATATTATTGCGCTTCTAATCTCAAGTGTCATACTAGATATCGAACCCTTAATCATCCTAGTAATTGGAACCGGACAACCTTTGCATGGTATCATGCACACTTACTTGGTTGCTACGTTGGTTGCAATGTTAGTATCAGCTATTATTTGGTTATTACGAGGTCCCCTGTATCAATTCCTTTCCCTTTTTGGAATTGATCAAGAAGCTTCTAAGATGAGAATTGTAATTTCAAGTCTTATAGGAACCAATTCTCATGTACTACTTGACTCATTTATTTACCCCGAGATGAATCCTTTCTTTCCGATAATGGGAAATCCATTTCTAGGTTTGATAGCAACAGCTGCAATCTATCAATTCTGCCTGATTTGCGGTGTAGCAGGGATTATTGTCTACATGTTCCGTTTCCTGATAAAAAAATCAAGTAATGAATAAATCCCAATCATGCTGCTTTTTTCCACTGGAATATACCTGGCATAATCTTGATGAGTGGATTTGAGCCCTCATACCTATACGTTTGTTGCAACCTCTCATTGTCCAATGAATAAAGTGGAGATCTCATATCCTGAAGATTTGCCGTCTTTATCAAGAATCCATATCCTATTAGTTTTCGAAGTGTGTAACTAACTGTCCTCATTGAAATTTCTGTATCTGTTGCGATATCTTTCGGTGTCATTGCCCCGCTATTGTATATACTTTCCAAGATCATGACTGTTCTAGATGGAAGTTTGAACCTCATTTTAACCACTCCTTACATTTAGGCTGGATTCTTCGTTTCTTTGATCTAACGAACACTCTTGAGAGCAATCCAATTCCTCAACTGCAAACCTGCCAGTATCACGCGCTATTGTCAAAATCGAACTTTTCTCACGAATTGCGCCTCGCTGATTAATTCCTGGTGCTACCACTGTTGCTATATGTTTCATATTCAAGTAGTCCATGATACTTCTAAACATACCAATCGTATGCTGAGCCGATTCTTCTTTACTTCCTCCTAGAGGTAGAGCTAGAATAACCCGTTTATCTTGGAATTTTGCATAATTAGCCCCATACCATCTATCAACGAACGCCTTCATTTGTGCAGTCGGTCCCCACCAGTAGATCGGTGTTCCAAGCACCCATACTTGACTATTCTCCATCATTTCCAGTAGGGCTGACATGTCATCATCATGGATACAAGGATTTCCACCCTTGCAGGCGTTGCATGCTTTACAAGGAGATATATCAAGTTCATCGAGAATCACTTTTCCAATTTGTGCTCCAGCTTCTGCTGCACCAGACAATATTTCATCTACCAGAATCTCAGTATTTCCATTACGTCTAGGACTACCAACGATTCCTAACACATTTATTTGATTTAGTTCGTGCACTAATTCCGCACTCCTTTTTTGATCCTGACTATGATGCGGTAGTCACAAATCCCAATTATGGAATCCTCTAACCTAGTAACATCTACTTGATAATAAGCACTCCAAACTGCGTTTTCACGCATCGGACCTTAATCGGTCCCTATGTTCAATACGAACAATATAATATAAGGCTTCCGAAAATGGTTTGTATACCGTACCAATATTTTTTCTTGGCTGGTTCCAAGTACTTAGTAATACGAATTGTTTTACTAATAAACCATCATTTTACAGCATTCTAATGACTTATGGCACACTTAGTAATACTTATATGTGGATGATGCACGGTACTATATAACACACAGTATAAAGTGATACACAATGATTGATAATATACTTCACCAGAACAGTAGGGTTGGTGGCCTATAATGAGCAAGAAAGAGAAGACAGTGTTGGAAGAGTTTGAACGCTGGTCTAAAGAGGTTAAGCGCGGAGCTGCATCTCTTGCTATTCTTGCAGTCTTGGAGCAGGAACCTGCTTACGGATACGAAATAGTAAAGCGATTGAGTGAGAAAGTATCTTTTCTGAAACTTGAGCAGGGTACTGTTTACCCATTGCTTCGAAGGTTGGCAGACAAGAGAGGACTTCTCGTTGCTGAATGGAACTATGAAGATCCAACCAAGCCAAAGAAATACTATAGCCTGACACCTGAGGGTACGAAGGCACTGGAAATGATGACAAAGACATGGTCTGTATTGTCAGCGGAAATGAATAATTTGTTAGAAGGAGACGGTTTACAATGAATGAAGCGCCACTTGAATTAATAGAGAAATATTTGGACAGAGTGAGGTTGTACTTACCCATCGATAGTGAGGAATCACTGGTTGAGATTAGGACACATCTCTTAGAAGAGGCCGAATCGATTGGCAATGGGAGCATTACCCGTGGCTCAGCTATGATGGCAATTGAGCGATTCGGTGATCCAAAGGATGCTGCCAACGCGCTCGCTGGAACTGGCACACGAATTGGTCCCGTCCCTACAGAATACACTCAACCTCTGATGCGTATGATTATCGTAATAGTAGCTATTGCCGCTGCATTTCTTGTAGGTGCATACATAATTGGTTTAACATTCCCTGATTGGTTTAGTTTCACGAATTATCCTATCGGAATTCCATTCGTAATCGTCCAGCTTGTAATTTATGCGTTCATCATCTTGGGGATAATTTACTTGGTTAAACGCGAAACCGCACCAACAGAGAAAACCGCGGTTGAGGAACTTCTTGGCATTGGAAGTGGTGCGTTCAAACCCAAAGCCCGCACAGATGCTTTAGGTGATATGATTGGTGGAGCCGTTATAGGAATAATCATGATCCTCCCCCAGCTGCGAATCACACTTAGTCCTGAATTCCTAGTCTTTGCTGACATTATTGCAGTACTCATGTTTAGTGGTGCAATCAAGGGTGTTCTCTTCTTCGTTTATGGTGAGAACAACTTGAATCTGATGTTTGAGATATTTCTAAGCGTTGCATGGGTTATCCTTTGCGTTGGATTGATCAACATTGGATGGGGTTTTGATTACCTTTGGTCGTACAGCAATGGTCTTGGATGGTATATGACTAGCATGACTGAACTAATGAACCTGATTCCCTTCCTGAGTGGGATATTCGACGCTATCTGGGCTTTCATCATCTTCATCATTGTCGTAGTATCTATCTGGCAAACCCTCATGGGAATCACGAAGATATCCATGTACCTCCAAGCTGAGAAAGGCTGGTGGTGGACTGGTAATTTTGGTGAAAGTCACCTATTCAGACGTCGTCCCTTTAGACGATTTAGACAGTGATTTAATTACAATGTAAACAATTAGAGGGGCCGAGTAATGGCTCCTCGTCTTTTTCTCTAAATTTCTACGGATTGAATCAATATTTTTCAGACCTGAGACTTATTAGTAGGTAGAATTCTACCTAGTAGAACAACGTCTGGATGGTTACTAATGACGACCCAAATGAGATTGTTCCTCCCAACATCAGGAAAAGTGACTCCTATTCATACGATAATTATGGTCCAGCTTCTTGAGAAATCCAGGTATGGATATGAGATCTTACGAAACCTTAGGGATGATTTTGAAGGTGTTTGGACACCAAAAACTGGTACTGTATATCCGGCTCTCAATGCATTAGTAAACAAAGGGTTAATCGAAAAAGAAACAATTGAAGATAGGACCTACTACAATCTCACAGATTCTGGACGATTGCTCATGGATGAGATGAGTGAATATGTCGCGGAATATATCTTATTCAATACTCGATTCATTGATTCCACCGTAAAGCAACTTCCTGCGGATTTTATCCAGCAAGTATTCTACAAGATCTATTCATCAGGTGTGGAAGAAATACTACCTGAAGCGACAATCGTAGAGGCAATTAGAGAGATTCCGAATACGTCCTTGGCTATTACCCTTCTAGAAGGTCGAAGAAAGGTTCTCCAACAGAAAATTGAGCTTGTTGAACGGAATTTACACGAATTGAGCGAATGAGGGATTTGATTGACGAATTATGATGTAGTTATTGTGGGTGCTGGTCCTGGAGGATCAATCGCTGCAAAAGAAGCAGCTGAGAAAGGTTTGAAGACAATCTTCTTTGAACGTGGACGAAGGCCTGGTGAGAAAAACGCCTCTGGTTGTGGTCTTGGTCCGAGAATGTGGCTTGATTTTGATTTCATGAAGGAACTGACTCCCGATGAATGTCCTTCCATGAGGGCTGGGGCTGCAGCACGGAATTATTTTGTAAACTCCGAAGATGAGGTCAGCTCATACATAATGACACGTCCAACTGAATCTGTGACCTATGAACCAGCGAAGAGCTTCATTACTATGAATGTGTATAGGAGTGAATTCGATCCCTGGCTTGCGAAATATGCCACTGATGCTGGTGCTGAATTGAAAACATCGACTCTCATTGTTGGTCTACTCAAGGAAGATGACAAGGTTGTAGGAGTCATTGACGAAAGAGGAGAGAAATACAGAGGACTGGTGATTGGTGCTGACGGAGTGATATCCACAGTAGCACGAGAAAGCGGTTTGAGGACGAGATGGGAACAAAATCAGGTCACAATTGTTCCACAATATGATTTTGCTGTATCACCTGAGAAAATTGACGATATAATGGGCGATGAAGCTCTTGCAGTATGGTGGTCATCCACATTCCCCGCAGCATACCAGGTCTTCTTTAACGACGGTTTTCATATCGGACTTGGTAATTGGATGACATGGTGGGACAAGAACCCACTCTATTACCTTAACCGCTGCATGAATCTGAAATACTTCCAACGACTTGTTAGGATACTAGAGGCAAAACCCAGGGAGTTTCAGTGCCATCTATTACCTTGGTTAGGATACCCTAACAATACGCATACTGACAATGTGATATTGATTGGTGATGCTGGTGGATTTCCTTGTCCTTTAGAAGCTGAAGGCATATATCCAGCTATGATAACTGCAAGAGTTTCAGTAGAGGTCGCAGCTGAGGCCATATCAGAAGGTGACACATCAAAAGAATTCTTGTCGCGTTTCGATGAAGGATGGAAGAAGACAAGCGTAGGTGAGGATTTTGAAACAGGTCCCGAGTTAGCCAGCCTCTGGCGTGCTTTGCCTTTTAGTCCCAAGGAGAACATGTCTTGGCTTGTCCCGTTGATTTCCGAAGTTTTTGGGGGCATCATTGATTGGTCACAACCACATGGCAAACGAATCCGTCAAGTTGCTAGTCAAATCAAGTCCTATTTACCCAAGATGGTTCCTATGCTCCTAAAGGAAATTCTTCCATTACTAACTGCTACTCTGGGTGAGGAAAAAATGGAACTAGTGACGGATCCTGAGAAACTACTTGCATCCATGCCCGAGTTAGAAAAGGTCATCGCCCAAGCTTTCATGATTGATGACTCAGATGAGGAGGAATGAAACACTTGAAGGTCAATGTAGAAGATTTAGTGAAGAGAATTCCTAACACTGGCGACTTCATCAGTGTTGACAGTGAAAAATGCACAATGTGTGAACGTTGCTTAATTGTGTGTGTCATGAATCTCTGGAAACGAAAAGATGACGCAGCATACATTGTCGAAGATTATCAATCAAGGTGCTTAGAATGTGGTGCCTGCTATCAAGTTTGTGAATCTGATGCAATAAGATTCAGGTATCCCTCGGGCGGTACTGGTATTGTCTATGAGAAAGGTTGAATGGAGAGAAATAAACCATGAATACATCAACATACGATGCACTATCAACGATCGTGGGATCAGAGAGAGTGTCCGACAAACAAGAGATACTGACAGAATATTCTGGAAAAATGACACAACAAGCTCCTTCACTTGTAGTCTGGCCACAATCAGTGGAAGACGTAGTCGCAATTGTGGAGTATGCAAATCAAAATGCAATCGCATTGATTCCGGTTAGTTCGGGGCTACCACGATTACGTGGCGATTCCGCTCCAAAGGTCGATGATGCAGTAATCGTAAACCTATCAAAAATGAAACGTATAATTCGTGTAGATACTAAGAACAAAGTTGCGATGATTGAAGCTGGTGTGACATATGACGAGTTACTTCAGGAGACAGAAAAACACGGACTCAGACCATTGATGCCTTTCTTACCAAAGGCTAGCAAGTCTGTGGTAGCAGGTTGTCTAGATAGAGAACCAGTAACGATGCCAAGGTTCCACTGGGATTCTTCAGATCCCCTTCTTTGCACAGAAACCGTCTTTGGTAGCGGGGACCTATTTCGAACTGGTGCCGCCGCAGGACCGGGGACAATTGATGAACAACTGGCTTCTGGGCAAGCTCAAAAGAATCCAATGGGGCCATCGCAATTCGACC
>Ga0209976_10000549_pt1 | contig 24084 bp, 37 predicted proteins | sample SumtaG_FD_182806 | JGI IMG/M metagenome (GOLD analysis project Ga0209976, IMG submission 182806) | Deep subsurface microbial communities from Indian Ocean to uncover new lineages of life (NeLLi) - Sumatra_00157 metaG (SPAdes) (version 2) | ecosystem: Environmental > Aquatic > Marine > Oceanic >...
TATCAAACTTATTAAGAAAACTATTAAGTTTTAGTAGCTTACGTACTATACGAACTTGACCTGCCTTCTTATTACCTTGTAATGCAAGAGTAGCAAGGCCTAAGCCATTAGACATATCACTGCCTATATAAGGTCTTACTTGTTTATATGAGTTCACATTGATATGTATGTTCTGTGTTTCAATCTTCTTTAGGTTATTATTATACATCTCATCTAGACGGTCTGCATCGACACACATTCCATTGTTTTGCCAATCTAGTGCTTCACGTAATGAAAGCATATCTAGCTTATAACTAAATGAATCTTTAGCAGACTTAACTGCATTGTATAATTCTAAAAGATGGTATACATCAAGTGAACCATATACTAATTGTTTGGGTGGTATTACAGGTACATTCCACTTAGCTTTCTGCATTATTTTCTTATCAATACCTAGTCTAGCATATGGATCATAACCTAAAGTCTGACGTAATAATTTATCTAATGTATAAGTATCACGTGAAGGCCAAGCAATACGAGCTAACAGAAGTGTATCCTCAAACATATGAGGAATGAATCTGCTACCTGTCTGGCGTTGGATTGTTGAGATGTCATAGCTTGCGTTTTGCATAATTAAAGATGTGTCCTTTAACTGTGCTAGGTATGACATGAGAATGATAGGCTGAGGATTCTTAACCATAAGTACCTCATCCCAATGTGACTGGTAGAACTGAGCAAGGCATATCTTTCCATACTTGCCTTGTGTCTCAGTATCAAATGCTAGTGGTTGTCCTGTTTTTATACTGGGCAGTAACTCATCCAGTTCAATATATTTGTACATTAATGTCTTCCAATATACTCCATAATAGCATCATGTATATCAGGATTGCCTGTAAATAAAATCAAAACCCAAAAAGCAATCCATAGTGCAGATTTTAAATTAACTTCTTTAGTAGAATTATCAAAATAACGTTTATATTTCATTTAATATTCCTTAAGTGATACTTAGCATAAGCTATTACTTTATAGCTAGTTTTAGTAACTATTAACTTAATGAGTTGTTCTTTTGACATCGTTTTGAGTCTTTGTAAATTCATAATAATACTCCTTAAAATCACTACCACCCTCCGATAGGATGGTAGTGACAATGATTACTGTTATAACCGAGGACGTTCGCTTTCTTCGTTACTGTCAATAGCACCAGGTACACCTTCAACACCTTCGAATCCATCTTCTTCTTCAATAGTATCGAAGTTAGCACCACCAGTCCATTCAACGAACTTGCTTAATTGTATAGCATTGAGGTAGAAAGTAACACCACACGTTGCTTTATTGATGTTATAAATTGCCATAACACCATTGACACGACCACGTGAACCGTTACCAACCTTCTTACCTTGCAGAGATACTTCATTGCCTTTAGAATTAAAAACCTTGACAACCTTTGGATCACCGCTCTGGAAGGTAGTACCTGTCTTAAAGCGTACGACAGTATTACCTGTCTCTTTATAAACAGTCTCACCTGCTTCTTTACTTGCTTCTTCATCCTTCACAGTGTGAGGATAAATACCAAGAGACTTAGCAGCCTTTGCACCTTTGGGTTTGTTCTCTTCCCAATAAGTATTGACCATATCCTTAAAGGATTCAGCCTGTTCAGGAGAGAGAACAACATCAGCTTGATACTTAGGTACACCTTGAAGATCAGGTTTACCATCGCCATCAATATGAACCCATTCTAATTCACCGACTGGTGAATCAATTACTATATTAGACATAATTTCAGTTCCTTTCAAAGTTAAAATGTGAGATTCCTTTCAGTTTCTCTCGAGGTATACGACTTTCGTCATATTCTATATATTATACACCATTTGAATCCATTTGTAAACCCTTTTATTTCTCTGTCAGTATAAGCTATGGATCACCTATCTTAAATCGTAGTGTATCATATGTATTATAAGTACGTGGTGGTGGAATAACTTGAGTTGGGATTTTAATGACTTTACCATCCCACTCACGTTCTGCTAATGGAATATATTCAGTAGTAGTTTGTTCTTTATCAACCCATACACGATTAAATAAATGGTGACTATTCATCTTCTATCTCCGATGGTACTAATGCCAATCTATTCAGTCCAGGAATAAAGTATGCATACCCATGTCTGTGACCTGGCAGTGTAGTACGTTTAGATTCAAAACCCATGTCTCGCATTGCATGTCGTATAGTAGAAGTTGCACGTGGATCTGGTTCAGACCCTTTAAGTTCTTCATACAGTTCAACTAAGTCTGATTCTAGGAGTTTGCTTTGATCTATCCTGTCATATAAACTACGTGGACCATACTGATCACCTATAATTCTAAACTCACGCCAATTACGTATCTTAAGATAATAACAAAGACGCTTAGCAACTGGCATACTTTCTGCAATTAACCGTTCTTTATCTGCTGATGCTGGTGGTGACATATATGCTTTAGCATTTATGTTCTCGACTTCAGTTGATAAGTAATAACAAAAGTCACATGTCTCTTCAATTAATTTACGATGTACTACATCAAGACCACCTTCAGCATTTAACCAAGGTGCATCTAACATTACATTAGGTGTATTGAATAGTGCTACTCTTCTATCATCAGCATCTAACATTAAAGGATTACGATTAGCAGTCATAAGGAATGTAACTTTATGGCTATACGAACATACATCCTCTCGCATAACTCTAATTGCAATACGTGGTTTACCAGTATATAGTTTAAGCAAACCTAATGCTTCTTCTTTCATACTATAACTAGATAGCTGATCACCATATTCATCTAACTGTATAAACAGTTTATCTAGTATCCAAGCGTTATTCTTTTCAAGAAACATTTTAGTAGTAGGTCGTTGAATTGATGGCTCACCAATAATCCTTTCTATTAAACTAACAAATGTATCTTTGCCACTGCCAGGAATACCTAAGAAATATAGTATCACTGGACTGTATTCAAATGTATCTAATTTCCTGCGTAAGAAACCTAATAGATAATCTCTCATCATAGTATCAGGTACTAGAGATTCTAAGTATTGCATTGTAACACTTGGATACTTATAATACTTCTTATAATCTTCAGGTACTTTAAATGCTTTATATGCTGGTGTTGATACAAATGCATTGAAGTATTCTTTAATGTCATCAGTATAGAATCCAAATAACTTCTCTGGTTCAGACCCTGCAAGTACGTTAGGTACATTACCAGTAACATCAACAGGTTTCATACGTTCGTATGTAATAGAATTAAGATGATTTGTTAGTTGTGTCACTTGATTGAATGTCTGTACTGCTTCTTCAGCAAGATCTATTACATAATATATACGTCGTTTATAGTCATAGAATGTATTGACTACTGTGTTATGTCTAGTAAGAAATGACATAGAAGATACTTGCCAATCTGGATCTTCCTGCCATATAGGTTTACCATCTTCACCAGTAGCATGGCACTCACACATAGGTTCAATGATAGTTCTATTAAGCCGTGATTGTGCCATTGGATCAGCGAATTGTTCATTCACTTCTCGCATTGCTTTACAATACAAGTCAACATCAATACTTGTATCAGCACCAAATATAGCACTAACCTTACTTAAATATTCACTACCACGACCATCTTCAATGTTCTCTGGTTTCACATAACCGTATTGTCTATACTCATCACAATCTCTAAAGTCATATGGTGTAATTAATTTGAATAGTGCTTTACTTATGTAGCCAGTCTTTACAAACATTTCTACTTGTGGTGCTAAATTAAACTTATGATGAGATATTATTGTTGTCTTAGGTGCTGTATTTCTAACTTCTTTAGCTACTAATATAGACTTAAGTAATGCTATTACCTCAGATGGTGGTGGTTTAAGTGCAGTTAATTCAAATGATTCTTTAGTTTCATTAGCTATAGTTGGAAGGTATGTCATTCTATTAGCAGATAAAAAATCTATTGCTAAGTCATTAGATGTTATTTTAAAACTGTCATTTAATTCTTCTATGTATTCATATACTATAGTACCACAATATTGAAGCTTTCCATCTTTATTCTTTTTACCTTTAGATATGAAATGAAAGTCATAGTCAGGGTCTAATGCTTTAAACATATTGTATGTGAGTGTGTTATCACAATCAATAGCAATGATACCTGATTCCTTACCAGTAACAGCACCACCTAATAATGCAGGTCTATACTCTATATCTTTAATAGCATGTGCTAGCCAGTCTTTACCAAATATAGGGATGGTCTTTTTACCATTAGGAAGTCTTTTTAGTTCACCACCTAATGATATAGTATGCCAACCCAGCTCAATAAAAGGAGCTGTGTCTTTAATCATTCAGAAATCACCTTCAATTGTTGTCATTCTTATTTCATATGTGCTAAGTATATCTAATACTCGCTTAGCTTCTTTTACACTACGTATACTTGCTGTGTGATAATTCCAACCTAATTTAGTGCTTAGTTCTTTATACAATTGAGATCTTTTAATTGTACCACTTTGCCATATAGGATCTAAAGTGTCATGCACTTGTACTCTCATGTGTTTTACTTTTGAACCAACAATACTGCCTAAAGGATTTGTGGTATTAGGATGGCATCCAACAAAAGCAGTACAATAAGTACATCGCCAAAAGGGTTTGGTTGCTAAATCTTTACGATGTGGATAAACAATTTTACCTGTAGTAAAATATGCATGAACTTCTTTACCACAGACATGACACAATATTTTCATTGCTCAGTCTCCCAATATCCATATGGAAACTGTCCTACATAGCATACATTATCTGGTTGATATTCAGGTAACCAATGAGGAAACATAGAATTCTTAATAGTATCGTGTAATACAAAATCATCTTCAAGTAATGCTTCTTCCATCTCTTTATGCCAATTAACTAACTTAATAACTGCAACATTTGAGAGGTCAGGTACAAGAATCTTGACTGCTGTATTTAGCGGTACACCAAGGTCTACACGGTACTTAATTAAAAGTATGTCTGCCTCTAGAATTAATTTCCGTTTAGCACTTGTTCTCATTAGTTCCTCGTCAGTAAGTGATATGAATAGAGTGAATTTACATTGTTATTATATCACATGACCAAAGCTTTGCACAATATTAAAAACCTATTGAAATCAAAATAGCTATATGCAATGCATATTGAACTATTAGTATGAAATTAATTGCTCTCTATTTCAAAATAAAGGTGTACATTTAATTCTACTTGTGTTATAATAGTTATTGGAATAGGAAAAGGAGAAAAAGTATGTCAGATATATTTGCACCACTGTTTGAGGTGGCAAGCAAACTAATAATGAAAGATGAAGTACCTTTCCACTTTGATGTTGGTACTTTTATTAACAATCAAGGAAATAGATGTCATCTTGTTTCTTGGTGGATTAGTAAAGAGACTCAATCTATTGAGGAAGATAGTCTTGCTAGATTTGATGTAATTCAAGACATTATTACACATACAATGTACACTGATGACATTAATGAAGACATGTTGAATGACTGGGTAGTAGAACTAACTGAGGTATTAGAACTTGGTTAAAATACTAAAGTTCATAGAGATTATACTTGGTTTATGCCTTATCATTGGTGTAAGCTGGGTACATGGTTACTTAACTGGATTAACATGAGGATAAGAGATGACTTGTCGACATGGTGTAAACCATAAACATTGCAGAGCATGCCGCAAACAAGCAGGAGAATTTGTTGCTAAGCTAGAGGCACTAGCAAAAATGGGTATACAATCTGCTGCTACATTATTAAGTGATATCGATACAGGTGTGCATATTGAAGATCTCAAAGCACGATTAGATGCAGTTGCTGATGAATATGAGGAGGTGAACCTAATAAAAGAGTAAGTATTCTTTAGTACTTTCTATTTCAAAATATTTGTGTACTTTTGAATTAAAATGTGTTATAATATGATTCTCACCTAGAGTGAGTAATTTCAAACGAGGTAATACTAATGACTATTAAGAAAGCTTTTATCGAATTGCATGCCGTACTGGTAGCAAACGAAGAAAAGAAAGTAAAGTCAGTTCTTCCTGAACTGATTGAGATCATGTCTGCCAAAGGTGCTGGTGGTGCTGCTTCTTCAATGCATCGTGCTGAGGATGGTAGTGTGCTTTGCATTATGGATTACTACTTCAAGAAGTGGTTGCCTGTTGATCTTGTTGAGTTTGGTGCCAAAGCTAACAGTGCTTCTGGTCTGAATACAATGTGCAAGCTTGGCACATCTTTATGGACTAAGCAACAACGTGAGTTCAAGAAAGGTAAAGAGAACCTCTTGGAAGATGTTGCTGCTGGTGATGTACTGCCTACTGAGATTCAAGGTAAGCTTGATGAGTTGGAAGAAGCACGTGGGTTTATCGCTGATTATCCAATTCCTGAACTCGCATTCGCAAGCATTGAAGATTATACTGCTGCAGATCAGGATGAGTTAGCACAAGTGCATGCTGACTATTACCAAGCAATTGTTGATGCTGAAGCTGCTGAAGCTGCATAAGTTTCTCGCCACCGAGATTAGCCCCTTAATTGGGGCTTTTCTTTCTTAGGAGTAAGTTATGAAACTTATTGAATCACCTCTTGATGTTGCTGCATTGCCATTAAGAGTTGTTACGTTTAGATGGGATACTGGTGAAGGTGAGATTTGGATTGAGATTACACCTACTGATACTGGTATTGAACTTTATTGTGATGGTGAAGGTTGTGCTGAACTTAATTATACTGATAATGAATGTATAAATGCAATGACAATTCAACCAGAACTTTCGGAGAGATAATTATGTTGACACTTGAGCAGTTAAAAGAAATGCTCGATTTGCAAGAGAAGTTAGAAGTACATATTGCTGGTGAGGATTGGCGTAATGCTAATCATGACTATGCATTGTGTATTCACATGGAATGTGCTGAAGTTATTGATAAGTATGGTTGGAAACATTGGAAGAATTTACCTGATAGAGCACAAAATGCTGATGCTATTGCTATGGAACTTGTTGACGTATGGCATTTTGTTATGGCATTCATGTTGACGTTTGATGATTTCAGTGCTGAGTTTATGCATAGTCAATTGCTAGCAGCAGAGAGTGAGTACGAGAATGAACCTGAAAAAACTATGGTGCAATACTGTATTGGTATGGGTTATTCAATGTTTGCTATGACACAATTTCCATACGGTAATTTCGTTGGTGCCATGGATAAGATCGGTATGAGCTTTGACATGCTTTATATATTGTATGTGTCTAAGAATATACTGAACTTATTCAGACAGGATCATGGCTATAAAGATGGAACGTATCATAAGTATTGGAGTGGAAGAGAAGATGATGAGCACCTCCATGAGATACGGAATCAGTTAGGTAATGATTTTAATGCTGAGAGATTGTATGCATTGTTAGAGAATAGATATACAGGCTGAAATGTAGGAGACCCTCGATACAGGTTGAGGGTCTCCAGTTGTTGATGCTAAAAAACTAGTTCAAATTACATCTCCTTAAGTAAATTGTAACATTTTGCCTATTTGAGATGTGATAGAACTTCTAGTCCTACCTAATCTCCCAGCTATTTTGTCTACTTTACCGTAGCATTCATACCATTCTTGCTTTAGCCAGCGTTGTGCTTTGTGATCCCAAGGTTTGCCATAGTTACAAGGTTCTTTGCAACACTCATGGCTTGTTTGCTGGTCATCCCAAACAAGTACTTGATGACGACCAGTAGCTACTAACTGATAGATACACACTTCATCACTATCATGATACTCATCAATTGCAATACATCGTGCATGCTCTAAAGTAGAAGCACTGCTTGTACCTTCTTTTGCAATTATTACATACATACTACCCATCTAAGTTCTCCTCTGTGGATATAGTTACAAGAATGTGAGATGGGTAAGGTGTGTCAAGCACAGCTTTACGAAGGTATATAGTTGTGACAGATTTGTGATCAACTACATTCTTATACAGCACTGCACCTTTGGTCTCACGGTTAAGTTTTAATGCTGAAACTTCTTTCATGTTACTCCTTTAACTCATGCTTCTCTTCTTCAGTAAACTCTAATGGAGTTATTCGGTCGAGGACTTTGCGGGCAATCTCAGGTGCCAGCTTAACTGCTTCTTCCACTTTCTTACATGTCAGACAACGCTTTGTCTTAGTTAGTGGTGTCAGGTTGTGACATAATTCACACTCGGCTATATCATCAGCATCACACTCAGTAATTAAACCTAATATCTTAGCTGTGCGTTGCCAACGAAATTTATGTGGTTTAGCAAAGCCACTATGTAGGTCAGTAAGAAAACACCTAATAGTAGTTCGCAGTGCAGCAGGTCCATCGTATGTTGTGGTACTCAGTTGAACAGTACCATTACAATGAGCCTTACCTAACTTAGCTTTAGTGAACTTCAATCTCTTGAAGGTATGCACCCATTGTGTATTCTTTAATAGAATACATGCTAATGCTAGTTCAAAGTGAAATGCTTCTCTGAGTTCGTCTTCATTCATTTCATGTTCCTCTAAATAGACTCTTATAAATCCTATCTATCAAGTCAGTTTCAATACCACTATTGATAAGCATATCGTATGCTTCAGTAAGTAGACCAGCAAATTCCTTTATTAACTCTTCATTAGTTAGTAAAGGTTCATCCCAATTGAAATGTGGTGAGTGATCATTAGCATTGTATGATTCCATGTTCTTAAACATCATAGCACCATACTCATAGACAATAACAATTTGATTGCACTCAGTATTGTAAATATCATTCATGACATATCCACCAGTGTTAATGGTTTTGACACTGTCTAGAATAATCTTAGTGCCACCAAATACTCTATGAATCAGTTCTATCTGTTCTTTAGTAAGTGTAAAGGTTTGACTACTCATGTGTATTCCTTATGTAATGGAACTTAACCAGTTTGCCTTGTGAGCATGTCCACTGACCTCGTTCAGGTGTATACTTCTCAAAGATCTCAGTGATTTCTTGTTCATTCATAGTTCTATACCTAAATGATGGAATGTGTAAGAGAGAGCTTCTTCAGTGGTATGTTTGAGAAGATGATGATCTTCAGGATCAAACTTATATTTGTTTGCAAGATACTCCCAAGTAGCATTCTCTAAATCTATTCGATATTCAGAACCATCATGTGTATGTGGCATATGTTCATCATCTTCATTCTCTAAGCAGTAAAGAACTTCTTTAACTAAGAGATTAAGAACAATGTCATTCGTTTCAGGTACTTTTTCAACACGTTCAATCTTGATAGTAAACCTAATTGGTACATCATGACAAAGATTGTATAAAGTATCAAGTTCACAGTGAAGTACTGCTGATGACTCAGGAGTAAGTTCTTGATTATCCTTGTAGTGTTTAGCTGTATCAGCAATACACCGAATTGTTTGTTTACTAAGATACATGCTTTGGACTCCTTACTACAGACTTGATTGTGTAGTTCTGAGTCAGTTTTCTCAAACGAGTCATGACTTCAGTGAGGTTATGTGCAGTGGTTTTAAACCTGCGAGGTTTGTGTTGTTTAGACTGTAAGAGTACAGTATAATTGTATAACATTTTAGCTTTCTCCTTTAGCTGGGAATCGAGTAGTCGATTCTAGAAATCATCTGTCAGATAACTTCTAGAATATACCTCTTCGTAACTTCCACATCTTACCTTTACATCTTAGGCAGTAATAAATCTCATGCCATTCAGTTTCATACATCTTCTGCCAAATATGCGAGAAACCTTTCCAACACTTGTCAGTCATCTAATTCTCCAAACTCTATAATGATCACCTTCTTTTCGGGCAATAAACTTCTTAGGTGCATGCTTTATAGAAGCATTAAAACCTGCGCCATGCATAATTCTATCACTTACAAAACTGTCACCTACTTTCATTTCTTTCCAGGGATATAAGTTTCTACCTTCTCGAAAGATAGGCATCTTAACATTCTTTTCAATTTTAATCATGATTTATCCTTTATAGTAGACTCTATATAGTAATAGAGTCTACTTAGTGATTGATCTAATTAATTATGTCAGAAAGTGATAAGTCTAGCATAGTTAGTAAGACACCGAAGTGTGCTAAAGATTCTTTACTGTTTAGAATGCCATTTAATATCTCTTCAAAGGGAAGATCTATTCTTATCTTACCAGCTCGTTTCAATTCAAAGAAGAACTTAGTAGCAGTCATCTTTGATCTTGCTTCTGATACGTAATATTGCCACATATCTTTTAATTCTAACTCTATAAAGTCAGATTCATTTAAGATCATCTCAACAGAGTCTGCTAAAGGAGTGATTTCAAACTCTTTAGCGAACTCTTCTTTTATTAACGTTACAGTCAACATAAATATTATCCTTTTAATTAAATACAGATAAGAGCTCAATTAATAATTTTTCTAACTAGTGAGTAAGATTAATTAATTAATATCTCTTATTAATATTATATCACGAATTTTTATAAAAGTATATAAATATTTTAAAATAGCGAACAATTAATTTCGCACTATACAATATAGTTTTTTTACTACTGATTAATTCTTTTTTTAAACGTAAAAAAAAAGAGACACATTTCTGTGTCTCTCTTTTATTAAACCTTCATGTCATTCGTCAATTTCTAATTGACGAGGATCTTGAAGTGCTTCATTGTGGTGATGTTCAAAGAGTGGAACAATTGAATCTTTCACTTCTTCCAACTCTTCAATCTTACTATTGATGTTCTCAATAGCAAGTTCACCATTCGCAACAAGTGTGAGAAGTTCTGCTTTGTCTCTCTTGAACTCTCTCTGTTGTTTTGTCCACTGATTTGTACCAACTTTGCACATTGAATTCAAACCTGTTGCAGTATTAACTTTCTTTCCATACTCAACTTGTGAAGTCAATTCCCAAACTTTATGATAGTAACAAAAGACATGCAAACCATCATCATCTTCAAAGTGGTTCTTGTCTCTTTGTTTACTTTCAAAGATTGGAATCAATTGATCCAAAATGGACTTGATCTTCTTATCCTTATTAGCAATAAGAATTTCATACACTTCAATGTAACCTTTTTTAATAGTAGTCATAATTTATACTCACTTTATAAAGAGTTAAAAAATAGTCTACTAAGTTGTCTACTAACTTAGTAGACACAAAGGTACTTCATCTATATTGTTAAAGAACTTAAACTTGTTTGAAATTTATTCAAACAATCTATAAGTGATGAATTAATTAACTTATTTGATATATAATTTATTCTTCACTATTATTATTATAATTTATTTAAATATAAAAGTACAATTATTTATTTATATTAAAAGTGAATTATTAATATGTTCTGTATATATTAAAATATTATAATATAAGAATAGTAGAATATTAGTATTTAGTTATAATAAGAGCTACATTGTCATTAATTAGAGTAGTTCTAGTAAGAATCATAAATAGATAGCGAAGAAAGTGAATGACGCAAAGACGTAGAACCATTTTATCACTTATAAATATATAGTAATTCTTTAATATAATAAAATACATATATACATTATGATTAGTAATTACATGTTTACGTCTTACTTTATTAGTAAATTGGACATTCTTTTAGTTATTGTGCAAAATGTACATATTTGTACAAAATGTACATATTTGTGCTTTTGTACATTATATTTTTTAATATGCCAGTTGTTAATATTAATTATTATATTCGCTAATATATAAATATTTTAATATACATGCTAATATATCAATATATTAAAATATTTATATATTAGTATATATTAATATACGCCCCCCAGGAGACAATCCGCCGTATAATATTATTGCGAGGTTGTGGTTAGGAAGCTAGCCAGTAGTATATCAATGATTTTATTGACACACCTAATGTAGATACGCAATTGCTAATAGTAATGTAGATATGTAATTATTTTTATTAATAATATATTATTAATATAGTGTAACAAAGAAAGCTGCGTTCTTACATCATACAGCAACACCACCACCTATAGTAATGTAATCCTCATCACTTTGATCATCCTCAAAGAGATGCACAGTACATGCTTGTACCATATAACGTATTGTATCTGCTCCATGCGCCCACTGATTACGTTTTGGTTCATCTCTCCATACTTCTAATAAATGGTTCCAGGTTTTTGTATAATTGAGGCAGCACTGTTCCAAATACTCACACTCTTCTGCTATCCAGATATTTTGAAACTCTTGGCGAACCTCTTCTATACCATGATGTTTACTAAGCTTCTCTAAAATAGTAGTATTATATACTCCGAGATCATTCAGTATCTCTTCCCGCGTCTTATTATCCTGTGTTAGGTCAGTGACTCCCATATCATGTGGCAGATACCAATGACTTATATTCCATGTTTTCTCTTCCGCTATCTCTTTCACATAGTTTACATAATGCCCAAGCCATTCACCAGTATTGTAATATTCCGCAAGTATCCTACATTGTCTCTTCCACACTTGAAAAAAGCACAGGACCATATAATCTGAGCGACCTGCATCTAGAGTCACATAGACATCCAGATTGCGATCATATAACTCATCATAGGTTCGACGTTGACCTCGGCGCACTATCATCTCCAGATACCGTTTCGCCCAATATGTGCCGTCCTGCGCTGCTGTAAAGGCTTCCTCAGCTGTTGCTGGATATTCCTGGTGTATATCTCCTTCGAGTTCTCGGTGCTGGGCTATCCAGAAATTACGCTGTTCAGGCGTTATGACTATATTCATGCTTTCTTCGAGTCGTTTAAAGTAATCGAGCTCTTCGTCGGCAGGATATTGCTGCTCGAACTCTACACAGTCAGGATCATCAAGCCACGACAAAAATACAGGCAGGAAGTCTTTACCTGCTAGCCGTCCCGCGGCATATTGTTTAGTTGAAGAGTCCCACATGTATTTGAACATGTTGACACCCTCAGCAGTTGACTCAATAATACCTGTATTACCAGGTGCTAGTGCTTGTAGAGTTCCGGTCTTCGTCTCTTTAGCTCTTTCAGGATACTTGTTGGCTATTTTGCCAAGTTCGCTAATGTGGAGCCGCTGGAGGGTCGAAGACCGGAAACTTGTGCGTATGAACATTGTGGAGTTATTGGATAGCGTGAACTCCTGGGAGTTGTTCTTGACTATCTTCAGATTAAAGAAGTCCTTAACCCATGGTTCTAGAGTGTTCCAGGTATGTTTTAAACGTTCCAGGAGTGTTCCAGATTCATCTTTACCTTGTGCCATGAGACCACAATTGTAATTAGCTAAGGTAATCAGGTCGTCAAAGTAGGAGATTAGCCAGAATGTGCTGATTCCTTGCTGTCTAGACTTAAGAATGATCAGTCTAGGATGCTCTAGACTCTTCGCATATACCCTAAATTGAGCTCTATTCAGTCTAAATGGTATAGGTTCACCTACCTTATCAATGATATTGTAGAGATTATTGAGTCTCCATAGCTTAGAAGGTAGATATTTAGTGACTAATTCGGTATAATCAGTTGGTTTTGTTACCAAAAGATCATAGAGCTCTGTATCGTTAGGATATAGAGTATAGAATTGCTCTTTGGAGATCAATGTTTTAGGTGCTGTTCAAATGATGTAGCAGGTAAATTGGTAGTTGTGTTTATTTCACGCCCAAAGAAAGCATTTTGGAGTTCACACAGCGCTCTAGCTAATTGTAATATGGTATCTGAGTTATTAGCAGTAAGTGCAGCTGATGTTATTTTATTTGCTATAGTACTAGCAGTTGCTTGGAACTCCTGATTAAGTAATTTACCTCCTTCTATACCATTAGTTAAGGTTTGAACTTCTGTATTAACTAATTCGCCTATACCAAATGCTTCAATTGCTGGTATTAGCTGTTTTTCTACACTTTGCAATAAAATTTCTAGTGCAGCTTTGTCTAATTTGAATAATTCGAGGATTTTATTCCTTTCTACTGCTGCGTGAAGCTCTTTTCTTAGTTTTAATGCTGAAGCATAAGTTATACCTGTTAGTTCAGCTGCTTCGGCTGGTTTCTTTCCATTTTGTAAATGGGCTAGAGCAAGTAGTCTTGATTGTTCATCCATGGACTTGCTTCTCTTCAACTAATTTAGCATAGTTTTTAAGCGCTTCTATTACTACCCAGCTAAAGTTAGCTCTACCTTGTTTACGCTCATTTATCTTAAGACTTTCTACAAACAAAGTATCTGCTTCAGTCTTAGTTGAAAAGCTATGTGATTTCGCTGGCATCAGATCACCTCGTTTAACTAAAAATAAGATTATTATTTTTAATTATAACGTGTTATAATAAGCGTGTACAATGTTATTTTTAGTTAAACATATTCCCAATTAGGAGTGGACATGAGCGAGTTTAAAGATAAAGTAAATGAGTTAGTTGGTAAAATGGAACAAGATGATAAAGGTAGGTGGCAACTACCTGAGGATGCTGTTGAAGGTATCGATGAAGCTACATTATATGCGGTTACAGCAGAACGACGTTACCGAGATACTCAAGGAGCTTATACTAAGTCACGACAGGAGATAAAGAGACAAGAAGCTATAGCTACTGGTTTTCAAGAAAAACTCTTAGAATCTAAGATTACTCTCACAAAAGAGCAAAGATTTGAATTGAATGAGCTTAAGAAGACTAATCCTGATGCATGGCGTGTAAAACTCAATGAATACGAAGAAGCTGGTAGAACTCAATTAAATAGTGAACTCGATGAAATTCGTACAGATAGTGCTAATAAGGGTGAACTTGAAGTTCGTAAAGAACAAATGGCTGCTTGGTCTGAAAGCACAGGTATTGAATTAACAGATGAAATTGTAGCTAGTGAGCTTCCACCTAGGTTTATGAAGGATCTTGAAAAGGGTAAGATTACTTTTGAAGAGTTTCTTGATAAAGCAGGTACTTTTCTTAAAGCTGAAAAAGTCATTCAAGGTTCAGGTGAGAGTACAGATGATGATACTATGCATCTTGGACAAGTAGCTGGTGGAAAAGATCCATCTAAACAAGCACAGGAAGGTGATTTTGTTGAATCTTATGAAAAGGATACTCTTTTCTAATGCATATATATTATAAACAAGCAGCAGTGCTTATTAAGAAAACAACTACTGAACTTAATAGGTTACTTTCTTGTGATGGTGAAGATATTAGTTATTATGATTCTTCAATATTAGATGAACATATTAACAATTTAATTAACGCTAAAGTTTTAATGGCTTGTGCTAGTGAAGATAAAATTAATTAATATTATTGACCAAAATGTGGTATAATATGTGTGTAGCAAAAGTATTCCTCAATCGAGCTACTTCCGCTATAGTGAGTAACATGATCGCTATACCGAAGGTACTCCGGCGATCGTTGTTAGCAAAGAAACTTCTTTTAACTGCTAATGAGGATAAATTATGACTACAGGTGTAGTAGCCCTAACGTCGGATCTCAAACGCAAACGATGGATACGAGAAGGCATGATCCAAGCCGCCTCTAAGTCCTTCTGGTCTCCTTTGACTGGAAGTACGAAGGATGGTGTTGTGTATCAGGTTAACAACACATCCGCAAAGGAAGGTCACACAGTCGTTTTTGACTTCTCAGGTAATATCACTGGGAAGGCGAAGAAAGGCAAGGAAACTGCCTATGGCGAAGGTGAGGCTAAGCGTAAGTTCTCCGATAAGATTACTGTTGAACGCTATCGTATGGTAGTAGACAATGGTGATGAATTCGACGCTGTTGATATTGGTGATCTTCAGATCGACCAACACAGCGATTCCCGTTCCAAACTCTCTGACTTATTCATTCGCTGGAAAGATCAAGCGCTCTTTGATGCAGCACAGGGACTTTTGGTAACTAATAATGGTGCTCAAGCTCCGTCACACACTATCGATTTGGGCACAGCGTTCACTTTCGATGTATTGACGGATATTGAAACAACCTTGAAAACTTCCAACGGTTTTACTACTGGTGGCGTAAGACGTCCTTTGGATGTCTATTCGACAGCAGATGGTGAACCTTGTTGGTTATTTGTTATTGATGCCGCAATGGCCGCACTACTTCGCAAAGATACAGCTGGTTATCAGCTTATCATGGCACAGGGCGACGTTCGTGGTAATAATAACCGCAATATCAAAGGCGTAATCGGTAAGATTGGTTCCATGCTAATTGTTCAAGCTGAACAATTTTTCGGTGAAACTTCAGGAACTACTGCTGGATGGGGTCTGAACGATTCTGAAATTGAAATTTGTGGTTTACGTCAGTATGAGGGAGCTGATCCTCTTACTGCACTTTGGACTGGTCAGACTGGCTTTGACTATGCTGCAACTCTTTTGCATTCCCGTGGTCTTATCTTAGGCGCTGGAGCTCTGCAACTTGCATTTGGCAAGCACCCTGACTATCACTGGCAACCATCTGAGGATTTCGCCATTACTTCTGAATCAGCTTTAGAAGTTTGGATGGAAACTCAGAAATGCAATCTCGTCGCAGAGAATGATGTCTATAAACAGGCCAAAGTAGCAGGCATGGATTATGGTGTTGTTGTCGTCGATGTACAAATTGGTTCATAGGGAGGATTAGATAATGGGTACAACTAATATCAGTCGTCTCGAAGGGCGACACAAAAAACGCGATGTTAATGTCTTCTTCGCTGAAATTGATTTTGATGAAATCATTACAGCTGCTGAAATTTATCAGCTGTGTGTTCTTCCTCCAGAATCAGTGGTTCTCAGTGCAGTTGTTCTCCCAATCGTGCTCAATAATGCTGGTACATCAGCAACATTTGATCTCGGTGTTTTGGCTGGAGACGATCTCATTGATGGTGGCAATTTGTTGACAGCTGCAGGTACAGATATACCAAGTACTGCAGTACCTCTCCATCTGCCTACAGGCGGAATATTAATCTGGACAGCCGCGACTTATGGTGGTACAGCTCCGACAGCTGGTAAGCTGTTTGTTTATGTCGAGTATCTCGAGTATAAGCAGTGTACGGGTGAACTGACAAACTTCGCAACGTAATTTCAATGTAAGGCTATGAGCCCACTTACTTCATTGTAGGTGGGCTTTTGAGGATCAAATCATGGCTAAGAAAACTCCTACAAAGAAAGTTCCTGCAAAGAAAACTCCGTATCGTCGTAGAGGTCGTTAATTATGCCTCGCATAGATGACATTTTTTTGCTTGTCAGAGATACTCTAAATGATCATGATAAGCAACGATGGCCAGATGACACTCTTATGCGAAACCTCAGGTTAGCTATAAAAGATATAGCTATCCAGACTAATTTATTCAAAATGATTATCACCATTCCTTTGAAGAATGGTACGAGTATATTTAAGATGCCTGAGGGCATCTTAAATCTTTCTCATGTAACATACGACAGAGAAGATTTACCGTTACGCAGTAGCGGTTGGATGTCTGCTAATAGAGAAATAGACTGGCGAACTAAAGCAGTACTTTTACCTGATGGTGAGTTAGAATTTGCTGTTTACGATGAAGTTAAACGTAGAGAATTATCTACATATCCTAGAGCTTTTGGAGACTTCCAACAACCTTATTTTTCTGAACCTAATGAATTTGGTTTAGTAGGTGATCTTACTGTTCCTGCTGGTCTTTATGATCAGCTTTCACCTTATGGTGTTATTGCTGAACTTGTAGATTCAGATATGTCTGATGATATACAGACTTCATATTATGGTGTTGTTACAGCTGTGGAAGAAGGTGAAGTACTTACTATTTATTATTCTAGATGTCCACCACTACCAGCTACAATGGCTGATGAATTTGAATTAGATGAGTGCTTTGATGCAGCACTTAAATTTTATATCTGTGGTACAGCTCTACGCAATGATTTAGATATTAACAATCGTACAATGGCTAGTGAAGAATTTGCATTATATCAGCGAGATATAGATGCTATAATAGACCTTGCACATGTTGATTCAGTTGCCGCAGCTTGGTTTGAATCACATTACAATTCAATGGGATAGTTATGACTCAACGAACACTTAATCGCTCACTTATAATCCATAAAGATTTAGCTCTTGGTCCTGGTACAGCAGTTCAAGTACGTGGTACTAATACATCTACTGAACAGAAAATAGAATTAACTTTTATTTTCCGTACGATAGATGAAATTCGTAACTTAGATTTTGCTCTTTATACTCGCGTTTATTTGCATACACTTGGTCCACCTGTAGAATATTACTTTAATTCTGCAAGTGCTGTTGCTGATAACGCAAAAGAAATTTTAGCTCCAGTTCCAGCTGTGGCACTTGGTCGTTGGCTTAAGATTGGTCCTGCAGCACCTAATTACGTTACTGCTGATTTTACAGATTTATCGCATGCTGTTAATACTACGCAAGCTAAACAAGCTGGTTATATGGTTTGGAGCAGCACTTTAAATAAGCCCTTATGGGCAGTTGGATCAGTAGATAGTGATAATTGGGTTGATGCAACAGGTGCAACAGTGCATACACCAATCTAATGAGTAGAATACTTCACAGACAATTAATAGGGCACGAAGATCTTGCTTTAGGTTTTGGTAAAGTTATTCAAGAACGTGGTCCTGAAACACTTAATTTTCAACAGATTGAGTTAGAGTGGATATTTCGTAATGCTAATGAAATTAAAGCTCTTGATTATAATCGATACACACATGTTGCGATACATACTATACCTGAAGGTCCTGTTATTCAGTATTATTATGATCCAAGCTCAATGGCTGTTCCTGATGATGCTACTGTAATAAAACCTAATTCTGTAACACTAGCACAAAGTGGTAGATATATAATAACAGGAGCATTAGATACTATCATAGCTTCAGCATCAGATGAATTTACACCAATTGTAATAGGAGGTCCAAAAACTACTTTTAGATCTCCATATCCAATGAGTATAGTTTATGTAAGAATTAGTTTAACTACAGCTCCAACAGGAGCTGCTTTTATTGTTGATGTTACAATGAATGGTACTAGTTTATTTAGCACACTTCTTCAAATTGATGCAAATATGAAAAGTTCTGTGGGTTCAGCAATACCTGCAGTACTGAGTACTACACTTATACCAGATGATGCAGAGTATTTAGTCTATGTAACACAAATTGGTTCTAGTGTAGCAGGTTCAGGATTAAAAGTAGCTGTAACAGGTAGAAAAGCAGGCTAATATGGCTGCTATTTATCAGTGGTTTCCAGGTGGAGGCATATTTCTAACAACTACGATTTATCCTGCAGAAGCAACAGACACGATGGATTTCAGTGCTTCTCTAGTGTATGGTTTAATGCTTCCAATATTACCAGATCCGATGGATGGTAATGTTGAATCTTTAAGTGGGAGTATTACTGTAGTATTACTATCTTCTGGACCACACGATGATCCAATAGATGGTCGTGTTATATCTTTAACCGGAAGTATCACTGCAGTATTACTATCTTCTGGACCACATGATGATCCGATGGATGGTCGTGTTATATCTTTGAGTGGAAGTATTACACCTAAATTAGTAGAAGCTGTATTAGAAGAAAATGCAATGGATATTGGAGTATCGCTAGTCTCAGGTTCAATGACACCAGTTTAGGAATTATAAATGATTCTCTTACCGAAATACAGAAATTTTGTTCCGAATAGACCTTTTAAGGTTGGTGGTGCTGTAGTCGGAGAAGTTAAAGCAATTATGTATGACTTAAATATGAATATCGTATATGAGTCAGAATGGGATCGTAATTTAGTTGTTAACAATGGTTTAGATGAAATAGTACTACCTGGTTACAATATTAATGTTAGAAGTGCGACTGGAACTAGTAGTACTGGAGTAAGTGCTTCTGATACTACTATAGGTGTATTACTTCAAGATAATTTTAATATTTTTGGTGCAGATAATGGTCTTCGTGCTGGTCCAGTTGCACCTGATTATGAATTTTCTACCGTAGTTAGTAAAAGATATGGAGCTGGTGTAGGTACAGGTACTATTAGAGAACATGTATTAGCTTTTGGTGCCAATGGAACAGATATATTTCAGCGAATTGTTTTACCTGTTTCAGTAGTTAAAGGCGCAGATAACATTGTTGATATCCTTACAAAGATTATAATTTTTCCTGACTTAACAGATCATATAAGTACAGCAGTATTTAAGGGAGTTACTTACGATACAATTACACGTGTTAGTGATGTTCATACAACAACCTTTTCAGGAGCAACTGCAGGATTTGGTCCTACTGGAGGGAGTTCTAGTTGGTTGGCTTATGATGGTGCTATTGGTTCTGTTATACAAGGTCCATCAGGAGGTACTGCTCAAGCTGATGTTGGCTTTGTTCTTTCTACATCAACTTATAGCCCAGGTGATTACTTTCAAGATGTTTTGTGCGAAGTACCATTAGATGGTTGGAATCTTGTAAGCGGTATACGTTGTTTAGGTGGTGATTTACAATGGTTTAGATTTCAAACACAGTTTACTGAAGCTGCTGGTGAACCAAATCCAGGCGATCCAGTACCAAAAGATAATACTGAGATTATGGACTTTTCTTGGAGGTATAATTGGGGAGCTCGTCCGTGAATGTAATCTCTTGTAAATTTGGTATGAAAGGATTTCTAAGAGGTCGTTTATACAACGTAAAAACAAATAGGTATAGAGTTGTAACAGATTGGATACCTAATGCTATGCTACTCTCTGGCATGAATCAAATGGCAGATTTCAGTAACTGGGCTGGTGGTGCATCTAAGTGCCATGTAGGTACAGTTTCTGTACCTGCACCATCAACAACTGATACTCAGTTATTAGGGTATGTAGATGGTACAGCTACAATTGTTGAAAATACATCTGGTGCACAACCATCAGTACCATTTTATGGTTGGGATAGAACAACTTATCAATTTCCTGTTGGACCAATTGGAGGACAAAATTTACAAGAGGGTGGTATTGGTTGGGCAACAGCTCATAGTCCTGCTGCATTAATCTGTAGAGCATTATTTACTGATGGTATGGGCGGTAATCCTACTTTTACTCCATTACCAGATGAGGTAATGCAAGTTCAATATGAATTACGGTATTATCCACCATTATCTGATGTTCTTGGAACTGTTACTTTAAATGGAACAGTTTATGATACTGTTACTAGAGCTGCCTTAGTTGCTCAATGGGGAGAAAATATTGGTATACAAATGGGAGTTTGGTCTACTAGTTCTGTTAATTGGAAAGCTTATGATGGATTGCTTGGTACTATAGAACAAAACCCTAATGGGTTAAATGAAGATAATGATAATACAGCTCAATTTAATCATGCTTATGGTAACAATAATTTTTATGTAGATATGCAATGTGATTGTGGTGTAGGTGGTTGGATACTAGCTGCTGGCATTCGTAGTATTGCTATAACCACTAATGCAGGATTCTTTCAAACTCAATTTACAGCACAAGGAACAGGTAATACTATTCCAAAGACACTTAATGATTTCAGTATGTCTTTAGTTTGGCGGTTAGCTTGGAGTGAGAAAATACTACCATAATGGCTATTATTGAAAACAGAATGAGTACTGTGCCAGTTCCAAATGGCTATTTTTCACCTGATGATATTTTATCTGGTTCTTTAATAAGTCGTGAAGCTGGACCTATTGCATTAAATGATCCTTCTGGAGGACAAGCATATCAATCTTGGATACTTACTTATTCTGATCCTGATTTTGTGCTAACTCCACAAGATGTAGGAGCACCTTCTATAGTATTAAGTGTAGCAGGAGTAGTAAGACTTGGACTTGCTTTTGATCAAAATGGACATCCAGCAATATGCTATAATACTCTTACAAATGGTTTTTTGTATTGGTTTGACTCTAGTATTCCTGGATTTACCACAACAGATTTTGGTACAAGTGTCTTTTCACTTGCATTAACTTTAGACGACAAACGAAACCGTCAAACTCAAGTCAATGATATTATTCTTTGGTATACAAAAGTTGGTGTAGTAGGGCATGATTTATTTAATCGTGTTCAAAGAGAAAGATTTACTATACCAACTTTAATGAAAACTGCTATACCAAAATATATTGTACAAGTTGGTATGCATAAGGGTTATAGAGTTCAACTTACATTACTTGGTGGACCAACTATTCCTATATTATCTGTTTATACTGTTGAATTAGATGTCGAAAGAGTGTTTGAGGTTGAATTAGCTACTAAAGTGTCATTTGAGGTTGAGTTATGAGTACTCTTGATCAATTTCCAACAGAAGCTACACAGATATTAGATGCTGATATAATGCATTTAAAGCGTGGTACTGGTGTTAATTCTGACAAATTTATAAATGGCGCTAATGTTAAAGCTGTACTAGGTAAATCTATTATTATTGAAAATCCAGTATTAAATGATGATCTTAGTTATTTTTTTATTAGCGTTCCAATTACAGTTACAAAAATACGAGCTGTTTTGGTTGGTTCTGCAACACCATCTGTAACATGGACTATTCGACATGGTGTAGATAGAAGTGCAGCAGGTGCAGAAGTTGTGACAGGCGGAACGGTCACTACTGGTGTTACAACAGGTTCCGATATCACTGCTTTTGATGATGCAACTATTATTGCTGATTCTTGGGTTTGGATTGAAATCACTGCACAAAGTGGTACAGTGGGATCAATTATTGTCACTTTATTTTATGATGAGGATTGAATTATGGCACAAGGAACTGTAGTAGCGTTTGATCAATGGATGGTTGATTTAGCTGAAGCACTAATGGATCATGAATTAGGAACTTTTTATATTGCTTTAGTTAACAATACATCTGCCCCTATTGTTAGTACAGCAATTCCACATTGGAATGGCACAGGAACAACTAATTTACAGACCAACGAAGCTAGTCCAAAAACTGGTAATTATACTGCTGATGGACATGCTTTGGTTAATCCTACTGTAACATTAGTTGGTGGCGATGCAGAAATTGATTTTGATGATAAAGGTGTTTATTCACAACACGCATCAAATCCAACTAATGCATTTTATGCTGTAATTTATAACAATACAGCAGCAAAACATTGTGTTTTGTTTATCGAACTAGGTGGTGTATTTGATATGACTACAGGTGATTTAACAATTACTTTTGGTGCACCATTAATGTACTTAGATAACACTTGATAAGAGGTTAAAATGAATCAGAGACAATTTGTACGTAATATTGGTAGAATCCCACGTTTATTGTTTCATATCAAACGTGTAAAGGCTCGTGCTAAAGGTCAGACAGGTGCTGATAAAGAATTTTCTTTAAAACGTGTTGCAGGGTTTGAAACTGAACTTAAACGTCGGAAGTTAGAAATGGAATTAGCTGATATGCAAGAACAGTCAGAAGTTCATGCAGAAGGTTATGTACCAAAGAAGTATGCTGATGTTTTAGCTCGTTTACTTAAAGTAAAACTAGATCATCAAGTGACAGATGAAAGTATTGCGCTTAAAGAATGGATTAAGGAAGAAAGCATCGGTATGCCAACAGGTGCAGCAGAATTGACTACATAATAAATTTTAGTCAGGTAAGACTGTGGCATTAACGATTAATAATTTCTGGGGTGCTGAAACTGGTGGCATGGATGAAGCTAGTGCCTTTACCGGTGCTAGCGCATCAACCACCCAAAAACATTCTGGTGCATATAGTTATAAGATAACTACTAATACGGAGGAATTTGATTTAGATCCGTTCGAAGCTATTGCTAGTGGTGGAGTTAAAACTATTATTGGTTTTTGGTATCGAACACCACCAGTAACTACTGTTGATACTGTAGTTGAGGGATTTGGTACAACTAATTTAGATTTTTCGCTAAATTTATCGTCTAGTAAACTCAATTTGCGGGATTCTGGAGATACTGTAGTTATTACTGGTACTACGGTATTGTCGACAGCAACTTGGTATTTTATTGAAATATATGTTGAGCGAGCAAATTCCGGAGCGGCAGAACTTTTTATTGATGGAGTTTCAGAAGGAACTGCTAGTGCTAAAGATTTTAATGCAATTACTGGTGGATTGCAGTTAAAATTTATTGGTAGTGGTACAGCTGGAGATTCGATATATATTGACGATATTTATTTTCAATCAGGTGCAGCATCCTCAGCAGATCGATTAGGTGGTTGTGAAGTAATTAGTTATCGTTCGAGTAAAACAGGAGTCACGCCTGATACTGATGATAAA
>Ga0209976_10000550_pt1 | contig 24066 bp, 23 predicted proteins | sample SumtaG_FD_182806 | JGI IMG/M metagenome (GOLD analysis project Ga0209976, IMG submission 182806) | Deep subsurface microbial communities from Indian Ocean to uncover new lineages of life (NeLLi) - Sumatra_00157 metaG (SPAdes) (version 2) | ecosystem: Environmental > Aquatic > Marine > Oceanic >...
AGAGGACGCATAGAATAGGGGTGGTCTGTTACAAATGTGGGGTTGGTAATATTTGGACGGACAACCTGCTTATATAATGCATCATAAGCGGTTGGAAGGTCGTGAATCTCTCTGGCATCAAGATTTATACCTTGATCCTTCGCCTTCTTAATCAATTCTTGTTCCGACTTAATCCCGTCGATATCAACTTTTGTTTTTTCGAGTACCGCATCTCTAAATATCACTCTTTTCCATGGAGGTTTAAAATCAATATCATTATCACCATACCTGATTTTGTACTTTCCATGCACTTCCTTTACAACCCAGGAAAGCATATTCTCGGTCATCTCCATCAGATCACTGTAGTCCGCATAAGCCCAATAAAATTCAAGCATACTAAACTCCGGGTTGTGCCATCTATCTATCCCCTCATTTCTGAAATCCGTGCATATCTCGTATACCTTCTCAAACCCTCCCACAATTAGACGCTTTAAATAAAGCTCATCGGCTATTCGCAAGTAAAGGTCTATATCTAAAGCCTTGTGATGAGTCACAAAAGGTTTCGCTGTTGCACCACCATATATTGATTGCAGCGCCGGGGTTTTTACTTCAACAAACCCTCTTTCATCCAAATATTTTCTTAACAGTTTTATTATCTTCGTTCGTGTCTCAAAAACTTTCCTTACGTCTTCATTCATTAACAAATCTACATAACGTCGTCTATAACGTTCCTCAACATCCTTTAACCCATGCCACGTTGAAGGAAGTGGACGAATGGATTTTGTAAGAAGTTCGAACTCGGTTACGTCAACAGTTATTTCTCCCGACTTGGTTTTAATTACTTTTCCCTTTGCCCAAACAAAATCTCCAATATCCAAAAGTTTTAAAAGCTTGAATTGTTCTTTAACTATTTTTTTCTGAAAGAAAAGCTGAATAGCACCCGTTTCATCTTTCAAATCTGCGAAACAACATTCACCGTGCTCTCGAATACTCCAAAGTCTCCCCGCAACGGAAACAGTCTTTCCCATCTGTTTTCGAGCATCTTTTATAACCTTCCTCTCTTTTACTTTTGCAGGATAGGGCTCAATTCCAAGCTCACGAAGTTTCTTAACTCTCTCAAGCCTAATTTTACGGATTTCTTGTAACCTTTGTTCGGCCATGTGTTTCTAACCTATTACTTAAATTGTTGTGGATCCTGAAATTAATTCAGGATGACATAAAGTAGTAAAATCATCATTCGGAACTTGTTTCGGAATCTCAAATACATTTCTATAATCTTACAATAAAATCTGCGTCAAGTTTAGCAAAATATCAGAAGGCAGTAAAACAAAATGGTTAATTGGGAAGAAAAATTCCTAAATAAATATCAGCCAATTTTTAAAATTTCGTAGTGAAGCTTTCCGGCCGGGGCTTCGACCTCGACTTTATCTCCTACTTTTTTCCCAAACAGCGCCTGACCAAGGGGTGAAGTATGGCTTATTTTCTTTTTTGCCGGGTTGGCTTCCCATTCGCCTACAATATTAAAAGTATGCTGAGCTCCACTTGCTTTTACTTCTACTGTCGTCCCAACAGAAACAATACCGCTTTTTTTATTATTTCTAACAACAACAGCATTTTTCATAACATTCTCTAGCTCGGAAATTCTCCCATCCAAAAATTCAAGCTCATCACGAGCATTGTGATAATCACTATTTTCGGAAAGGTCACCCTGACTACTTGCATAAGCAAGTCTATCAACGGCCTTTGGCCTTTTTACTTCCTGTAAGTTTTTGAGTTCTTTTTTTAACTCCTTAAAACCCTCTTTTGTTACTTGGAATTTATTTGACATATTGGTCTGCACCCTCCTTATTGTAAAGCAACAAGCTCCGCTCATCTTCGCACTCGGCTTTTAGCCCCGCAGCTGCGGGGACACCTCGTGCCAAGATTGGCCAGATGGTTGAATACTATTTATAAACAAATAAGGTATTCAAAAAAAATGCTCTCCTTTTTGTAGGAGAGACTTTTGCTTGTTATTTATTTCTTCTCTCCCACAAGTTAACCAACCTTAATGTTTGTGGTTGGATTAAAACAAGTGTGTGAGAGGATAATTTTCATATTTATCTTCAGAATTTTAACCGTCCAAAATAGATTTGTCAAGCTAAAAACAGCCGTTATTTGGCTGTTATTCCCTATCATACGGCTATTTCTATACCGACAGGACAATGGTCAGAACCTTCCACGCCCCTTAATATAAAGGCATTCTTCAGTTGAGGTATTAGCCTACCGGAGACGAATAAATAATCAATTCTCCAGCCAATATTTCTCTTTCTTAAGTCCAACCTATAAGGCCACCAAGAATAATATCCACCCTCTTTATTAAATTCTCGGAAAGTATCTACAAAACCCGAATTAATAATATTATCTATTTGCTTTCTCTCTTCCTCGGTAAACATAATATTATTTTTATTATTCTCAGGTCTTGCCAGATCAATTTCCTTGTGTGCTACATTAAAATCCCCTACTAAAATAACTTTTTTATTTCTTAATCTTGTCCTGAGCTTGTCAAAGGATCCCTTCAACATATCATTCAACTCCCCATAAACCTCCAATTTATAATCCAAGTTATGTTTATCTCTTGATCCATGAGGGATATAAACATTAATTAAAGTAAAGTTACCAAATTCCAACTTAAGCATTCGGCCTTCCTCATCAAAACGCGATAGGCCAAGTTTCCTCTCAATTTTCTCGGGTACAATTTTAGTGTAAACTGCAACTCCACTATATCCCGGTCTTTCGGCTGAATTAAAGATTGCTTTGTACCCAACCGGCTCGAAGAAATCAAACGACAACTGATCTTTTCGGGTCTTTATTTCCTGGAGGCAAACAATGTCGAAGTTTCCTCTTTTCAACCAATCTAAAAACCCCTTTCTATAAATTGACCTTAGCCCGTTGACATTCCAAGAAATTATTTTCATACACAAAGTATAATACGAGGTTTGAGGAAATATTGATATAATAATCCACAGTATGAGGAAAAAAATATTCTGGGTAGTACTATTTATAATCATTTTTGTTATTGCAGCGTCCGGGGGTTATTTCTATAAAATCTATAATAATATCTACGTTGGAAAAACAATTGAGGTAGTTGCAGTCAATTCCCCAACACCAACTCCCACGCCGGACCCACTAGCTCCAAAAAACATTCTTCTCTTGGGTTATGGAGGAGTAGGACACGAAGGAGGAGTTCTAACCGACACAGTAATTCTTGCTCACGTTGTACCTCGAGAAAATAGGGTAACGCTCATATCTATCCCACGTGATGTTTGGGTTCCAATTCAGATGCAAGACGGTATTGAGTATTACAAAATCAACCACGCCTTCGCTATCGGGGTTGACGAAAATCTTTATCCCAACAAACCTCCGGAATATAAAGGCGTCTTGGGAGGAGGTCAACTTGCAGCAAATGCCGCTGGGTTTATAACCGGGCTTAATATCGACTACTTTGTTTCAATAAACTTTAATGGTTTCAAAAATATTATTGATATCTTGGGTGGTGTTGATGTTTATGTCCCGTATTCATTCAAAGACGAATACTATCCAATAAAAGGTATGGAAGAAGAATTGTGTGAGAAGAGCGAAGAGGAATTGGGGGCGATTCACGCTACGATGTCCGGAGAACTATTGGAAAAAGAGTTTAAATGCCGATTTGAAACACTTGAATTTACCAAAGGTATTAATACACTCGACTCGGAAGCCGCTCTAAAATTCGTTCGCTCCCGTCATTCGGAGATATACGGTGGTGATTTTGGAAGGTCGTTGCGCCAACAATCACTAATCGTCGCAATTAAGAACAAATTACTTAATTTCGGCTCGATAACTAAAATAATTCCCGTTATTAATACAATATCGGTGAATGTCCAAACGGACATCGACATAAAAGCGGCAACAGATTTAATTAGACAACAAGAGGATTTAGACTATATTGAAATTACCGGCTTCTCCTTGACCACAGATAATGTTTTTGAGGAAACTATAAGCGACAACGGTCAATATGTACTAATTCCCAAAGACGGAGAGGATAACTGGGGTGTAGTTCGCAAGTTTGTAAAAGAAAAACTTATTAGCGAATAAACTACCGAGGCCTAAAAGGCCTCGGTATTCTCGCCTTTCAGGCTCAACAAGTTTGTTCTTGCGCGTTCGCTTCACCCGAGGGCTAACAGCCCTAAGTACTCGCGAATGCTTAGAATGAAGCCCGCTATTTATGCTGTACTAGTGTTTCTTGAGAAATTAAAAATTGCAGTGCAATTAATACAGTAATATTAACAGTAAGTCCGAACAGAGCAATCAATTGCAATTTATAGAATAAAAAGAATTGGCCAATAAAGATTGTAATTAATACTGCTTGCTTATACTTACTGTAAGCAAATAAGTTTCCCCTTCTCTTTCGATACATAAATCCTAGTAGTACTAAAATTCCCGACACAATAGGTGATAGCAGTAAACCCCAATCCCAAAAATTCATATTAAGATGGATATTGCCCCCGTAAAAAACGGTGTAGTAATAAGCAATGACAACTAACCCAATAATTGCGTAAACTACAAAAAAATTCGATACCTTTTTTGCAAATCTTTTCTGCCTAATGTATTTAACATACTTCTCCTGCAACAACCTTCTAATTTTTGTCGGAATAGATAAATCAATTGACTCAACTGTCCTAGTTGATATCAGTAGTGTTTTTAGAGCTTTGACTACAACATCGCCCTTATTACTTTTTTCAAGATATACCAACGCACGTTTTTTCTCTATCTCGTCTAAGTCGTGAAGTACAACTTCTTTTATAACCTCCAAAGCATTAATCGTATAATCTTTTTCAGCCGCCTTAATATTTTTCTCTATCGCCCTTATTCCCAAAAACATTAATATAAAAATAATATAAATGAGTGCAAATGTTGGTTTGAAAAAATAGTTATTATCGTGTGTTATTAATTTTCCCAATTCGTCAATAAAAACTCCGAAGCCCAATCCTCCGATTATTGAAGCTACGTACTTGGCCTGTTTACTTAAAAAGGACAAAAGAAGAATAATTGCAACCATCATCAGAAACCCTCCCCAAAGCATGTGGGCAAAGTGAAGTCCTTCGCCACCTAACTTCGGATATCCTGTAATTGCTAAAAATGCCCTTATGATAACTATTGAAAATACTCCAGATACAAGAAAATTTTCCAGGTAGTCACCTGCTTCAAGATTAACTGCTAAGAAGGATAGACGCTCTTTTATTCTCGATGGCATTGAGGTTATTTTAGCAGAAATTGAAGAAAGAAAAATAATGTGACCCCGCTTAGCAGGGTTCCACTCAGCTTAGCTGAGTGAACCAAGTATCCGTGAAATGGAACACACTCCAAGGCTACTTGACACGAGTATGTTGTACTTCTCAGAAGTTTGATATACAGCCAGGAACACAACTATTTGCCACAAATATATAATGAGGAGCTTAAAAGTCTAGGCTGTCTTTATTTCGTGCAATCGGCTCAATAGTTCCATCGGAATATACAATTACTGGGGAACCGTGTTCTTTAATGATTTTTTCCTCTACGCCAGTTAGATCAAAGTAGTTGCCACCACCCCCAGCTGAAACCCACACCTTTTTACCTCTAGGACCTGTTTTTTCCAATCGTTGGTTAATAACTCCGAAATACGGCTCCCCGTCAGTTAAAATTTTTCTTGTATTAGGTTCAGTTTCCATAATCTACATCTACTTGATAGGATAAATAAATTTGCGACTTTGTCAAGAGAAACACATGTTTTCTAGCGACTAAGTAAAGCTTATGGCATAATTTTGTCCCAAAGGGTTTGGAATTGGAACCAAATCTTTGGGGAACTCAAGATATTATACGACTTCCTATCTTCAGGCTCATATTCTAAACTCGACTATTTCCCAATGGGATATGGAACATGATGTGTAATCAGTTTCATGTAAAAAGTTTTTAATATCTATTTATCTTGAAAAGGTCGGGGTTGTTATCATTCTGGAGAGTTCAGTGTTAAAATCACCCAATGAGTCCGGAATTACAACTTGGCCAACACCTTAGCAAACCAGAGATTATTCAATTAAAAGACGCAGGCATGGCTGGAGTTACTAGAATTAGCGGGTTTGAAGCAGAATTTGATTCTTTCGAAACAGGAGATCGAGTTACAGTAAACTTGACTAGTGCAGCAATTTGGCTAGTTGTGATTGGCGATGATCAAGACTACGTATATTTCGTCGAGCAATCAGATAGAACTCTCAAGAATGGCAAACATCCATGGGAAGTTCCCTCCGGCAAAGTTAATTTATCAGACATTGATATATTTCATACAGCCCAAAGAGAGCTCTTTGAGGAAACGGGCATCAGAAACACTAAATTACATCCGATTGCTGTTGCACTCAAAAGAAACCAACAAAATATCCCCCTTATCTCTATGGTTCAAAGTTTCCGAAATGATATTTGGATACACGATGAAGAGATGATGTTTAATATGGCAAAGCAACAAGAACTTAATGGTGGGTTGGTTTTTGTTTCGGCACTACCAATCAGCGAAGTTCCTGGACTTTCTATGGTTAGAAGATTACCATTCGATGACGGAGATATGTTTGGAGGTAGGATTTTTCGTCCTCCACCAGGAGTCGATCCTAATGAGATATCAAGTTTTACACTCGATCCACTTGACATCATAATGAGTGGACAAAGTGCCATTATTCCTCAAACTGGACACATGTGGGCTCAAGCAGATGCGTTTCGTGCATTTACTCTAAAAGTAAATTCTGCATAGTAGTTCTTGTGACCCCACAGGCTGCAAGTCCTGAGCGAAGTCGAAGGAGAATCGCTCCACATAATATGCAATTCCTTACTTGTGTGCCTCGATCCCGTGGAGGAACAAATGCAATAAGTTACTCCACGTTTACATAGCTCAAAACCATTATGAAGTTATGGAAAATGTTTTGGTCGAAACTATTTGGGTTTGTTTTCTTGATTCTGTAATTCAAGCAAAAATATAGAGATTGTTCTACACGAGTTTACGACTAATGTAGCGTGGTACTCTTCTGGTTTAAGCATTTTATTAATTTTTCCATGGGAGTCACCGATTTTATTTCTAACCATAGCGAAACCGTTTATTGCCGTTATTAAACCCTGAGTTAGTTGTTTTAAACCCATTTCTGTCTTTTTTTCTGGATAAAAATCATAGAGGATAGCAACTTTTTTATATAGTTTAATTAAGTCGCCATCCGTTACATATTCATTACCTGTTTTCTTTAAAAATAGATGAAGCAATACTGATTCTAAGAATGACCGTGCACTACTAATTGCCCCATCATAATCACCGTCACTAATTTTTGATTCACATTTTTCTAGTTCTTCATGGATTACATCATTGTCGATGTTCTCTATCTCTCCAACGGATGCCAAATGGCTTCCAACCAATTTAACCCGTACTCTTTTCTCATCCAAGTCCAGTCGGTAATTATTTGGTGTCAAGAATTCGTTGAACTTGTCTACTAAGTCGTCGTAATTTTTCTCATATTCCGTATTGATAAATCTCCTCTTATCAAAGCACAATGTTATTAGCTTGGTCATTTGAGTGGTTCCGTTGATTTCTTTTAGCATTTCATGAACATAATACCCTCTACTAGAGTTACCAGGCATTCCTCGAGGACCATAATAAGTAGCTATCCCAGCTTCTGTGAAGAATTCGCAAATGTCTCTACCTCTTAGGTAAGGAGACTCGTTTGAATCTCCTGTTATCAAATCACGTAAAAACTCTATGGTGGCACCTGATAGCCGTGCTTTAATCATATGTAAAATAAATTACTATTTCCGTGTGACCCATCGTTATTTTAATTCGAACGAGAAGGTTGTTCAATTTGTGGTAGCAATCAAAGATTTTCAACCAGATTCTTACTATCTACCTGCATAATAATTATGAAGTAAAGTTTTATTATCAGTAGATAGATTCACTAAATAGTAAACAATATTGCCACTTTCACCTCCACCAGAAGAATCGCTTGAATAAACTACAACTTCATTGTTATTTATCCATCGCACACATCCAGTACCTGATTCGATTTGTTTTCCCGTAGCTAAGTCAAACAATATTTTGCCACCGCTTCCTGATGACCTCCAGCCAATGCATACTTTCTGCAGGTCTGGAGATAAAATAATTTCTTCATAATAATCAACAGAGAAATCTGAGGTTAATGTATATATTTTGGAACTTGTCCCAAAATCAGTTACAAAGTAATGATTGTTGTCGTCTACTTCGTTTTCAATATTGACCCAATAAGCTATACCTGATGAATTTGGGATAGGATAAATGCTTGAAGGATAGTATCCATCTTGTGTCTCAATCATCTTCTCTTCTGGCATAAGCTTCCTGATCCCCAACTTACTTGAATAAAATAGTTCTTTGCCGTTACCAGAAAAAAGTAGGACAGGATGATCAAAACGATCAAAATCCTCATCAATGGCAAATTCATGAGTTTTTGTAAGAGTTACACTAATTCTGGGAGGTGAATAAGTATCATTTTTAACGGGTTCTGTAAGATAATCATAGATAACAACCTTGTCTGGTAAAAGTAATGCAAAACTGTTTCTCGTTGATAACCAAGAGACGTAACTTGAAAAATAACCAAATATTTGTTCAAGTTTATCTCTATCGCCGGTAAAATTCATTAACACCGCATTTTCGACTTCAACACCATCTAGGTAAGTAATTGGTCTGTGAGGATGTGGAAATTTATCTATAAATAAGTTTAATGAATAATTTTCACCTATTTCTTCAGACTTTAATTGAAGAACGAGGCCATTATCAGGTGACATGACAGGAGCAGAGAGTTTATAAATGGGCCTTTCCTCTTTAATTAAAGGTAACGAATCAGCTGTTGGTGGCCGCTTTTTTTGGTTTACTTGTGTTGTTTTGTTTGAATATCTGCCTACAATATAACCACTGAAGCCTAAAATAATACCAACAACAATTAGAATAGCTATTAAGTATTTATTTCTGGATTTCTCTTTTGGAGCTTGTGATGTATTGTTTTCCATTAAATATCAGTATAGCAAAAATCATCACATCCGCCGTTTTTAACACCCCGTAGGGAGTTGAACGAAAATAGCCTCAGATTTTGAAGAAAATTGGTGAAATCAAGAAACTTAGCCTCGAGTGACCCATCGTTATTTTGATTCGAACAAATCACTGGGTTCTTACGTATTCGCTCTGAAAGATTTAGTAGACTCAAATAATAAAAGCGTGTTTAATAATTCATTGTTTTGAGTTTTCAACGACCTCATGTATTTCGTAAAATTCCAAAGGTGTAACCACAATATCATCAAGATTGTTTTTTCCAAGCCATTTTTCAACCGTAGAGACATTTTTTGTTGGTACTCTTATTTCCCTTATCGCACTTGCTTGTATAGATTCCTTTGAAACCCTTTCTTGCAGTAGGGGTACACCAGGATCCTCAATTGAATTTCTCTTTCCTTCCAACATTATTACCACCGGAAATTGATTCTCGATTTCGTTCCTTTCTTCGGCAGGTAGTTCTTCATAACTCACGATCCTTTCTCTTAATCTTGTCTTGACAATATCTATTTGCTTTTTAATTAAACAATCTTCACTATCCAATTCTGAAAGTCTGTCTTTTATAAAATTTTCACTCTTTCCTTGAAGAATTCCGTTTATAAATAAAGTTCTGTGGACGCTGTCAATATCACTAATCTCACCATTTTTAATTTTTTCTAAAGCATCAATACTTTGCCTAGCGTCTTCCGGTTTAAATACATATGCCCCATAACGCAATGCATGCTCAAACATAATGTCAGTTTCAATCTCTAGTGATTTTTTCTTTTCCTCGATATCGGTAACTCCATAGTCTCGTACATCAGATTCCAACACCCTTTCAATAAAAGCGTCTTTTCCTCCAATTGCTTCCAATGTGCGTTCAACCCGATCTTTGGGAAAATGTTCATCTGCATTAAAAAGTAACCCTGTTTCTGCACACGAAGCATAGGCATATGTAGTAGCAATCATTTCACCATCCCTGCCGGAAGAAGCCAGTGAAATAAAATCTTTTGGACCTAGGCTTAAAACTGCTGCCTCCCCAGTGACTCCCGATTCGTTAGCACGAGGTTTAATTCCCTCCTCCAATATACGTTTGAGGGCATGCGAACCAGTACCGTGCAGATATGGCTCTTCAGCTACTGGTCTATTATTCCAGTATTCAACGTATTCCGGTAAAAGGCTTTGGAATTCTTTATTATCACTTAATCTTCTAAGTTCTGAGGTTTTGTCTTTTTCTTCAGGTGCGTGAGCTAGATGCATATTATCGAAACCACCTTCATCCATATATAAAATTGTACCAAAAGTTCTAACCCATAAACAGAGATGCTAATATTTTGATGAAGATTTAACAACACCCATTAGGGAATCGAACATTTTTAGCTTCATATTTTGAAGAAAATTGGTGAAATCAAGAAACTTAGCCTCGAGTGACCCCACAGGGATGGATTCGGCAAGCTCACCATTTTTACCTGTTGGAACCGTCAACACGCCCAGGGGTTTTACTTAGTTCTTTTAATGAATCAATATCTCCTTTAATTAATGCTTTCTTCTTTGCTCTTGACCATTTTTTAAGCTGAATCTCTCTTTTTTCCGCATCTTTTCTTGTTCTATGTTTTTCGGAGTATACGTGACTTAAATTAGAATATCTTTTTGTTGCAATATTTCTTTTAGATTTATGAGATTGAACCCTGTTATTAATATTTGAAGTTATTCCTATGTAATAGTTTTTATAATCGCAAAGAAGAATATACAGAGTCCAAGACATTAATTTATTATCACGCAAAACCCTGAGCTTGTCGAAGGGTGACCCCACAGGGAATCGAACCCTGATTTGTAGGTTGAGAACCTACTGTCCTGAACCGTTAGACGATGGGGCCGCGTCGCAACGCGACGCGCTTTCTTTCATCCCGCTTTCGCGTGATGTCCGGACGCTAGTCGGTTGCTCCTTTCAAACTCGCCGGTGGCGAGTTTGTATTTTAATTGAAAGAAATACCAAGACTATGATAAATCTGTGTGTATTTTACCATGATTGGCTGTGAAATTCCTCAATTGAGTATTCGAAATAATTATACCTTGGAGTACAAAAGCAGATAATTTGCTAGGAGCCTTTTTTCCTTAACTTCTCTATCTGCATCATAGCAACTCCTTGCAAAACACCAAGAACTATCGCTAAACCTACTGCAACCATCCAAGAGCTAATTCCAAAGCCTAAGTAAAATGCAAATCGTGCAATTATCCATAAAGAAGCTGTATTAACTAAAAAATATAAGATCATCCATTCCTTAGAAGTAAACATTTTCTTTCGACGTCTTTCAAATTCTCTAACGAAGGGGATAACTAATAGACTAACCAAAGCCAAAATTCCCATGCTCTGAATAATCGCCCAACATTTGGTTGTCGTAGCTGTACCTAAGGCTACATATTGGGGGAAAATGTAATTTGCCAAGTAAATGACAACACTATTTAACAGAAAAAGGACAATATATGTAACAACCATTATCATTCTAATATAGTAACCCAAACATTGAGTGTTGAATAGGCTCAAACCCCGAAGTATTTAGAAAACCGGCCCTCGTTAAAGATTGTAAACACCGGGGGTTGGATAGGTTGAAACCTCGGGATTTTTTGGAAAATTATTCCCGATAAAAAAGTACCCCGCCGAATAGCGGGGTACTTTTCTTGACCCTGCATATTTTCATGCGGGGCTGAAGCCGGGGAAGAATTTATTGAGTGTGGGTCTTGCCCGTACCCCACTTATGAAAACCCTTTCTTCCAAAACCTCCCATATAATCCATGAGTTTTTCATGGTCAATTCCCTCTTGTTCAAACCAAGCACCCATCTCATCTTTATGTTGCTGCCATTCCTCCTTTTTTTCCGTCCACATTTCCTGGTATTTATCTAAAAGAGTCTGTCTTTGCTCTTCGGTAATGACACCGTCGTCAACAGCACTCTGCAACATATCTTCCTTACTTTGCTGCAATTGGGCATATTTATCAGCCTTTATCTCATCAAGTGCTTCTTCGACTTCATCCTCGGTAAGACCTAATTTTTCTGCAAGCATTTGAACAAACGGATGTCTCTCGCCATCCCCCTCTTGTGCAATCGCAACTGTTGCTCCGTATCCAACGGCTCCCAGAAGTACAATTGCTGCAAACGCCAAAGTTATTCTCGTCCTCACACCCCATCACCTCCTTTGTCTAACATATCCATATACTACATATCTAACTTGAGAATATGCTTAGAAAGGTCAACTTAGAGGAATTATAACGGTAAAAGTTGAACCTTTTCGTAGTTTGCTTTTGACTCTTATTGTCCCCTTGTGGAGTTTCACAATTTGATTTGCCATAGAGAGTCCCAAACCATATCCATCAGTTTCGAATTTTGATCGGGAAGAATCAACTCGGTAAAATCTTTCAAAAATATGCTTTATGTCTTTTTTTGCAATCCCGACACCCGTATCAACAACTTTAATGATCAGGTTTTTCCTGTTTCTTCTTATACTTAAACTTATACTTCCACCTTTATTGGTATATTTAACGGCGTTGTCCATTAGAATAGTAATCAACTTTTCCAAACTGTCTTTATTGGCATTTATGCTTATACCACTTACTTCATACTTCACCTTAACTCCGCGTTTTTTCGCAATATGATCAATTTTTTTCTTAACATTTTCCACCAACTGCTTCGTACTTACTCCCTCGAAAGTAAAATTATTTCCCGATTGATACCAAGTCAAACGAATAAGGTCATTTGCAAGTTTGTTTAGGCCTCCTACATCATCTAAACTTTCATTAAGTACTTTCTTTGCATCTTTCAAACTTAATTTCTTATCCCTTAATGCGACCTCAATAGAGGTTTGTAGTGCGGTTAAAGGGGTTTTCAATTCATGTCCTGCATCAGCAATAAACCGTTTTTGCTTATTCATGGCTTTTTCTATCGGTTCAAGAGTTTTTCCGGAAAGAAAATACCCTGCCACGGAAGATAACAAAAATATCATGCCATTTGCATAAACAAGCATCAGCAAAAGTTCCACTCTTGCATCATGTAAATCCTGGAGAAAATAATCATGCATCGGACCTTGCATTTTTAAACCACGTAGAGCCTCATCATTTAACCTTTTTTCAATAACATTCAGTCTCCTTTGAAAATCCGAAGAAACACTTTTATATAAAAAAGTGCTAAATGAAAAGCTAACCAACATTATAATGGCAACATATTGGGCCGTTAATTTAATTCTGGCTTTGGTAAACATAGTTTTGTATATAGTAGATCGTATGTCGTATGTTGGAAAACTATTTTTTCTCCGAAATCATATACCCGAATCCTCTCATTGTTCGAATTAATGGTAATTTGTTTTTAGATATTTTATCAACTTTATTCCTCAAGTATCCGATATATACTTCTACCGTGTTGGGTAAAACATCGGCGTCATAATCCCAGACATGATTAATAATTTTATCTTTTGTTAACACTTTGTCTTTATGTCTCATTAAGTATTCAAGCAAAGCATATTCTGTCCTGCTAAGCTTAATAGTTTTGTTGCCACGCTTAACTTCGAAAGTAAAAGAATTGAGAGTTAGAGCTCCAACTTTTAAAACCGTCTCTAAGGTTTGCTTGGGCCTTCTTGCCAAAGCACGAATTCTAGCTAAGAGTTCGGTAAATGCGAAAGGTTTCACTAAATAATCATCAGCACCGGAATTTAGACCATCTACTTTATCATCAATTTCACCCTTTGCGGTTAAAATTAAAATCGGAGTATGAATATTTTCTTCTTCTCTTAGTCTCCTGCAAACTTCCAGTCCGCCTATCTTTGGCAGCATCAAATCAAGAATTACGGCATCATAATCTTCACTTGCCGCCAAATCAAAGCCGCTTTCCCCATCGTAAGCAACATCAACAGCAAAAGACTCCTGCTCAAGTCCTTTTTTTATTGAATTGGCAATTTTATGCTCATCCTCAACAACAAGTATTCTCATATATTCTCTTCTTTCTTCCTATTCCCCAAACCAATTACCTATCACCTAAAACCTAGTCTAGTATTATATCCTTTCCTGAGAATAAACTGAGAAGAATCGAAGGTTTTAATTGGGGTAGTTATGAAGAGCTATCGTAATTTTCTGCCTGGCATTATCAATGGATACTCCGATAACTAATGCCACTTCTTCAACCATGTGGTCAATTGCCGTCTCCAAAACATCCTTTTTGGTTTTCGTAAAATTGACGTCCTTTTTATTCTTTTCTCTCCAGAATCCTTTTGCTACTTTCGCAGATTCATGAACACTATTCAAATTCAGTGTAGTTTTAGCAATCACCACATCTATCTCTATCTTTCTATTCGACCTTTTCGACAAATATTTCAGGATCTGACTTATCTCTTTTTTTGTAATCGGCCTTCTTGTGTTTGTATGTTCAAGATTGCACTCCGGAATTGAACAAACTAAGGAATCATTGGTAGAATTTTGATAATGGGGTCTGTAATGAATTATTCTTTCTCTTATTCCATTACTTTTTTCAAAAGAGATCTTAAATACCCTATATACCTTGCCACTCTCAATCAACTTACTCCCTATTCTTAACTTTTTCTTAATTGGCATACAAATAACTCCTTCAACAAAATATCCACTACAAGATAGGGAAATTATTGATGGCAGAACTTCCAAATTATGTAGAATTTACCTATTATACCACATAAACTGAGGTTCGTAGAGAACCTTCGGTTAACAGAGCTTTCAGCTCTGTAAGCAAATTGTAGGAAGGGAAAAGACAACCCAACTAACTTTGTACAACTTTTTCTTGAGCGGAAACGGGAGAATTTTGTTGCGGCGGTTGAGTGGAAGCTGCAACCGTTGGTTGCGTAACAGGATTTTCCAACTTCTCCTGTTTTCGCTCTCCCCTTTTAGTAACTATAAACTGGACAATAAGAATCAATACTCCGGTAAATATCAGTCCACCGGCAATCTTCGCCCACAAATTAATAATTAATATAAATAAATAAGGAATTATAGCTCCCATCATCAATAAAACAGGTTCCCCGTAAGAGGCCGTTCTATTGACAAACTCGTTGCTACCTACATAGGCTGTTCCGCACATAAGTAATGTGTATATCCCGCTTATAATCAAGATCCAGGCAGTCGGCTTTATCCTTTGGGGAGAAATACTTAAAAGATAGTGGATCAGTAATAACAATATCGACAAAATTAACGGTATAAACCAAACAATTCTCAACAATTTTATATATTCCCTTGCTTGTGATAATTGCGCTCTTGCGTCTCGTGCACCCTCCAAACTCATCACCGTCTCAAGAGTTGTGTTCTCCGAAAGTATAGAAAAAGGTTCTTGGGAAGTTATTAAGTCCGGCAGTCCCCAGTTATGAACCGGAAAGTAAAGAATAAGGTCTTCTACTTCACCATTCATATAGGCAAAAAATCTATAAATATTTGTTTCGACAAGGTCTTGCACTTCGTTCTCCTCAACTACGGAGGTTAACTGTAATATCTCATTTTCCAGCATTTGTTGTTGCTCAATGGGCAGTTTATCCAAACCTGCTGCTTGCAATTCCGACCTAACTGTATCCCCCAGATATTCTTTAAATATCTCAACAGACTGTCTATAAACACCTGCATCTCTAAAAGATGTTATTAAAAAGTTTGGATCAATAATTTGGAATCTGATGGTGGCAAGAAGAAGAAGTGCAGCAAATGATAATTGAAACAATACCACAACTAAATATCTGGAAAACTTTCTCATCAACACCAGTTTATAGGTAAAGAATAACTTTTTTCAAATGATTAGCTATAGTTTTAATGATTTAAGTCTTAATGCATTAGCAACAACAATTATCGAAGACGCGCTCATTAATAGCGCTCCCCACTCCGGACGAAGTATTAGACCAAAAGAACTAAAGACTCCTGCTGCAGCCGGAATCGCCAACAAATTATATCCTGTTGCCCATGCAAGGTTTTGTTTCATCTTTAAATCAGTCTTACGACTCAAATTAATAATCTTAACAACATCTAAAGGGTTGTCTTTAACTAAAACAATTTCTGCCGACTCAATTGCTACGGATGTTCCGGCTCCGATTGCAATACCGACATGCGCTTGCGTTAGGGAAGGTGCATCATTAACTCCATCCCCAACCATTGCTACGGTAAATCCCTCGTTTTGAAGCTCCTTGACTTTTTTAATTTTATCTTCCGGCAACACTTCGGCAAAAACCTTGTTGATTTTAAGTTGCTTAGCCACTTTTTGTGCTGTTTTCCTATTATCCCCGGTAAGCATTGCCACATTAACTCCAAGATCACGTAGTTCTTTTACAGCTTTACCTGATTCGGGTTTGATAGTATCACTCAAACCTACTGAAACTAAATGCTTACCATCGATACTCACGTAGGCCACAGTTTGACCGGAATTTACCCATTGTTTCGTCTTTGAGTCCAAATCAGCACAAAAGATGACGTGTTGGTCTCTAAGTAAAGTTTGTGTACCTATAACCACAGAGTGTCCGTCAACCATCCCGGAAATCCCCCTACCCGCATGATTTTTAAATTCCGATACTTTGAAAGCCGGTAAGTCTTTCTTTTTCAAATATATCTCAACTTGCCTTGCCACCGGATGACTCGAACGAATTTCCAGGGATAATATCAAAGCTCTCACGTAATCTTTAAATAACAAGTTCTTGGATTTGTGCCATTTCAGTGATTTATCGGCAGTTTTAATATTTTCCATAAACTCAAAATTCTGCACCTCAAACACACCCTCCGTTAACGTCCCCGTCTTGTCGAATACAACATAATCAAGTTTTCGCGCTACTTCCAGTCCCTTCATGTCCCGAATCAAAATGCCGTTTTTTGCGGCTAATGAGGAGGTAATTGTTGCTACTGTTGGAATAGCAAGCCCCAGCGCATGCGGACAAGTAATTACAATAACCGTTATAGCAAAAGTAACCGCGGTAACCGCACCTGCCGGATTTATAAACATCCAATAAATAAAGGTACCCGAGCCTATCACGATGGCGATAATGGTCAGCCAATTGGCCGCTTTGTCGGCTAAATTCTGCACAGCCGGCTTGGTTTCTTGTGCTCTACTAATTAGATTTCTTATTTGTGATAAAGCCGACTCTTCGCCTGTTTTTGTTACTTTAATAGTCAAGGAACCATTTTGATTTATAGTTCCTCCAATCACTTCGTCACCTTTTTTTCTTTCCTGTGGTTTTGACTCACCAGTAATCATTGCTTCATTTACAGATGATTCTCCCTCTACTACCAACCCATCAGCGGGGATTTTTTCTCCCGGCTTAACCAGCACTAAATCTCCTTTCCGAAGCTCGTGTGTTTTTATATCTTTTATATCTTTGCCAACAATTCTATGTGCTTCCGGTGGAATTAATTCTGCTAATTCTTTTAAAGCCCCACCTGTTCCCAACACTGCCTTCATTTCTACCCAGTGCCCAAACAAAAATGCCAAAACCAAAGTTGAAATCTCCCACCAGAGAGATTCACCCGGAAACAGAAATGTTGCGGCAACTGAAAACGTATAACCAGAAAGTACTGCCAAGGTAACAAGTGTCATCATGCCCCAATTTCTGGTTGCAAGTTCCTTCTTTGCAGCCGTAAAGAAGGGTTTACCACCATAGAATGCAATAACGGAACCGAGAACAAAAAGTACAAACTCTCTTCCCACAAAATTAATTGAAAATCCAAACCATTTCTGAATTTGGGTAGATAACAACAAAACAACAATTGTTACGGGAAGTGTGATAATAAATCTCTTTTTAAAATCTTCAGCCATCATCCTGTGGTGGTCGGTATGATCGTGCTCATTATGTTTCATTTCATGCTTTTTCTTACCCTTTATGGTTTTTGTATTGGAAATAATTAAATCCATATCACACTTCGTGCACTTTCCGGGTTGACCCGATACTATTTCCTCATGCATGGGACAACTAAAAACTGTTTTATTCATAAGTTTCCTCCAGGGTGCACCCCTGTACTATTTGGTACGGGGCAGCCCCGTACCGAACTATGTTCTGGTACTGGGGCATGGGGCAAGTAAATATTTGTTGTTTTTTCATTTAATTCACCTCTAATCTATTTTACAGAAGATTAGCTAGTTTTTTTCAAACTTCGTGACCACCTGATATTGTTAGGTCTCGGTAGTTTGTTAAAAGGCTAATTTTTTACTACCTGAGCAGTTATCTCGGCAGTTACTCTTTCAAAATCAGGGCTATTTGTTTGAATGAAAATTGTTCTGACAATATCGCCAAGATCATTATCGCTATCATGCACTGCCGGGTTGAAAGAGACATTAACAATGGTACTTTCATAAGCTCCCAGCTCTTTTTCTTCTACTTCAGCCGAAGTGCACCCGCATGACGTGGAAACACGTGTTATTTTTAATGGTGTTGATGTGAAGTTCGTCAACGTAAAGACTGTTGTTGGAACTTCACCATAAATAACTGTACCTAAATCTTGATTGCCCGGAGTAATAATTACTTCGTTATTTACTTCCTTATAAGCATTTATTCCCCCATCAAGTTCATACACATTTGTGTAGCCCAGCTCTGCAATTTCCCTGGTAGCCCGCTTGCTCATATTGCCTGAGCGGCAATAAACTAGAATTGGAGTATTTTTATCTTGTGGTAGCCTGTTAATATTTTGATTAATTTCGTTATGAGGAATATGTGCATCAGTCCCGGGAATATGAGTTTGTTCCGGAATATGAACATCTACAAGAAACCCGTCACTTTTCTTAACTAGTTCGGAAAACATGGTTGGATTGACCAGTTGTACTCCTACGGAAACAGTTTCCTTTTGAATAGAATTATCTCCATTCGACCCGAGGGTTTTGTATGCAAAAAATGAAATTATCAAAACAACTAATCCAATAACTAATGATGTTTTGCTGTTTATTTTCATTTCACTTGATCAAGAGTGATAGTAACTTTCGCTTCAAATTCTACCGGGTCATTTGAAAAAACGGATATAGTCCGTGTTACGGCACCTGTAAATTCTCCATGGACATTTGGATCATAAAACACTATCAATATTGCTGATTTACCAGGCTTAATTACAACCTGCCAATCCGTGGGATTTTCCTTGCCATGGCCTGGCATGGTAAACGTTGGACCAACTTCTCCATTATAAAGAATTGCTGTTGAAGTACACCCACAAGATGAACTAAGTTTATTTATTACGAGATCGCTTTCACCAGAATTTCTAAATTCAAAGTCGGTCGATACTTCTCCCTTGGCCTGGCTTACTTCTCCCAAATCACGACTGGTCTCGCTTATGTCAATCCTAGGTGCATCGGCGGGTGCCAAATCAGCTAAAGTTTGTTTTAAAGAAATCCTATCTTCTTCGTTGGTTAATCTATCAAGTCCAAATTCCTTAGCAGTTGATAATACTACCTCGTCTTTGGATTTCTCTAGTTCAACTTGTTTGTCTATGTAATCAATAATCTGAGTCATTGCGCCACAGCAAGGCTCTTCTTTGTTTAGAGGTTGTCCGCAACAAGGACAGGTAAACATAGGGTAAACCTCACTTGCTTGAGCAGTCTTGATTATCGCAATATCTGCATCCATTGACTTGTTTCCCATGTGAACTCGCCCGGAGTTTGCTTGGCTGTAAACAAAAAGAGCTAATAAGCCAAAGGTTGCAACTTTCCAAAATTGAGCAGTTTGAAGAAGCTTTCTCGTTATCATTACATTAAACCCCACAACCTCCTCCGCCTTGCGGAGGTGCAGGAAGACTTTTTATCTTTTGTCTGGTTGCAGTGTATCCCTGTCCGCTTGAGTACTCCTGCCCCAATACCAACTTGGGATCAACCTCATTCCATTCTTGGCCTTGCTCTTTAAAGTAGGTGGCAAGGTCCAGGTAAGTTTGTGGGAACCATATAGAATTAACCTTTAATGCAACTTCATACATATTTCGCTCCGATACATTATTTGCAGCCATAAGTTCAAGAAGTCCCAGCATAGCCATTCCGTGATTGCAATCCGGGAAGTGGGTGGAGTTTCCACAACACGGTCTGAATATTCCTGAAGAAACGCGGTCAACCAACTCCTGCTGTTCACTTGTTAATACAACATAAGGATGCGTACTAAAGTGGTTCATGACATTCCCACGACTTAATGACCAACCTCCTGTTGATGCAAATTTACTTGCATCACCACCATACTTCTCAGCGACCATCTCACCCTGTTCTAATATTTCATTTTTGTTTGCTAGTCCAAATGCCCAAAGAACATTAAGAACAAACCGACTGTTAGCCTGGGTCATCACAATATTACCCTCGTAAGAACCGGACAGTATTTGTTCTTCATCATCGCTTAATCCATCTTGAAATACCTCTAAGAACTTTTGCTCATCTATTACCCCATCTGCAACCATTCTCTTGCCTAAATCACCCCAAGTTATTGGAAGCTCAACGCCTTCTTCTGGGATAACAACGCTTTGCAATTCTGAAATATCAACTTTATCTGAAGATTCACTCTTTTCTTCCTTCAAGTCCTGCTTGCCCAAGAAGCTCCATGGACTCTCAAATTTCGGTACAATACTTATCGTAAATAACTGGCTAAAAACAACTATTATTAACAACATGAGAGCAGCATTTCGCCAGAACTTAGCGTTTCCACCCGTGAAAGACTTTTTTTTGATACTACTTCTAACTTTTTTCTTCATACCTGCTCTTCAATTGAAATATCGTATTTTTCCGAAATAATCTGCTTGATAGTATCAAGATGTTGCTCCCCAACCTCCTCGGCTATGGCACTGGCAAAATATTTCGCCAGAAACCGGTTTCCATGTCCTTCTAATATTTCTCCAATACATTCCCCGCATGGGTGAACCCCGGTGACAATATCCTCCAGACAGTTGCATGTCGCTCCCTCACCATGCCCCGGTGTTTTTTCAATACAATACACACACGGTTTTTCCAAACAACATCTGTAGTTTCCGTCAGCAACCATCTCGCCAATCATCTGATTTTTCATCCCTACAAACATCTCTCTGTCATCCATTCCACCCATATGATGCTCTTGCATATGCTGTTGATGAGCCATATTTGCTCCCCAGTATCTTCCAAAAAAGAATCCTAGAATTACAAAAATAACGAAAAGGGGTAGTAATTTAATATTTACTTTCATAGTCTTACAAATTCCTGCTTGTCACCATCGCTTAACGAATAAATAACAAATTCTTCACTTTTTACTCCGGGCATTCCGGGGGAACCTGCCGGCATATCGGGAAGCGAAATTCCGTCAATATCAGGCTTCTCGGACAGTAATTTATCAATTGCCTCAACCGAAACATGACCTTCTATAAAATAATCCCCGATAATAGCCGTGTGGCAGCTTTGCATACCGTAAGGAATATTGTGTTCGTCCTTTACTGAAGTAATATTTTCCTGATTTACTACATCAACTTGAAATCCTTGCTTTTTAAGATAAGCAGTATAACCCGTACAACAACCGCAAGTCGGAGACTTATAAATAACCACTTTTCCTCTGGAATCACTTGAAATATTGCTGGATTCTACTTCTCCTCTTTGAAAATATGATTTTCCTATTAGTAACCCTCCAAACAGAAGGATTACCAAAGAGACTATCACAACGTTTTTGTTTTTGAACATACTCCTAATCCTTTTTCTTAAAAACCTCGACAATTTCTTTAACCAGCTTTTCGCGTTCGGGCTTTGTTCCGTGGATATCTTTTAACACACAAGAGTGGAGATGCCCATGAAGTACAAGCTCATCAACTTTCCGGAGTGCTGCTTGAACCGCTTGGGATTGGTGTATTATGTGAGGACAATAAGTGTCCTCATCAACCATTTTTCGTACCTTTTTTAAGTGCCCCTCAACAATTGCCAATCTTTTCTGTAATCCTTTTTTGTTATCCCTATTCATACTCTTACCCCTAACCCTCCGTAGGGGATATAACAATCATATTTTTTCCCTTAATATTTGTCAAGAATTAATTTGAAGTGAAGTTAATTCGTAAGGAAGCTTGGTCGAGTAGCAGCTCTTTTTCTTACCTTTGTCACCGGCCATTTCGCCAGGACAACTTTTAGTACTTCATTAAGTTTACTTGCAAACACAAATTTTATTTCCTTTTTAACTTTTGCCGGGACGTCTTCCATATCCTTTTTATTATTTTTTGGCAAAATAATGGTTTTTAATCCTGCACGATGTCCCGCAATCACTTTTTCTTTTACACCTCCTATTTCAAGAACTCTTCCCCGTAATGTAACTTCGCCCGTCATTCCGACCCCCCGCTTGACGGAAACGCCGGAAAGTGCCGAAACAAGTGCCGTTGCCATTGCAATTCCTGCCGACGGACCGTCCTTGGGAACCGCACCTTCGGGAACATGTATATGTACATCAACTTTACTTCCAAAATTTTCTTTCAAACCCAGTTCTTTCCAATGGGCTTTCGACCAAGTAAGAGCTGCCCTTGCGGATTCTTTCATAACATCTCCGAGCTGTCCGGTTAAAGTAAGCTTCCCTTTTCCAGGCATAAGTGCAACTTCAATAAATAGTATTTCTCCACCCGAAGCAGTAACCGCAAGCCCGGTTGCAACACCCACTTCATCTTTCTTTTCCGCTATAAGCGAGGAGAATTTCTGAGGCCCTAAGAACTTTCTTACATCGACTACCCTAACTTCTTCGGGGAATTTTTTCTTTTCAGCAACTAATGTTGCTAATTTCCTAAACACTGTTGCCAAATTTCTCTCAAGATTTCTTACTCCGGCTTCCCTTGTGTATCTTTCAATTATCTCTTCCAGTCCTTTTTTATTTATTTTTATTTTCTTATCTGCAAGCCCGTGTACTCGTAATTGCTTTGGCCAAAGAAACTGCTTACCAATCTCAAACTTTTCATCCTGTGTATAGCCGGGGAATCTTATTACTTCCATCCTGTCTCGAAGCGCATGAGGAACATCTTCCAACACGTTACCTGTACAAATAAACATTACTTCGCTTAGGTCGAAAGGAACTTCCAAATAGTGGTCGGAGAATTCTTTGTTTTGCTCCGGATCAAGTGCCTCAAGAAGCGCGGATGACGGATCTCCCCTAAAATCCACTCCGAGTTTGTCTATCTCGTCAAGCATATAAACGGGGTTTCTTGTCCCTGCATTTTTTATCCCCTGAATGATTCTTCCCGGGAGAGCACCAACATATGTCCTTCTATGTCCCCTAATTTCCGCCTCGTCACGAATGCCTCCAAGAGACATTCTTACAAATTTTCGCCCCAGTGCACGTGCGATAGATTTTCCAATAGATGTCTTTCCAACACCGGGTGGTCCGATAAAACAAAGTATCGTCGGCTGAGAATCACTATCTTTAACTTTACCTTTTCGACCAGAGGCTGACCGTCCTTTGGATGACTTCCTGAACAATTTCCCTTTTTTTTCAGAGGCCTTTTTAACCTTCATTACTGCCAAATATTCAACAATTCTTTCTTTTGCCTTCTTAAGTCCATAATGGTCATCCTCTAAAACTTTAGCAGCATGCTTAATAGAAACATTGTTTTTCGAAGCAATGCTCCAAGGTACGTCAGTTAACCAATCAAGATAATTTCTAATATATCCTCCCTCAGGATTGTGTGGAGACAGTTGACTAAGTCTTTTTAACTCTTTTTGGGCTTTTTCTCTTACAATTTTCGGCATTTTCGCTTTTTTAATTTTTGTCTTGTATTCATTCAATTCTTCCGACCCCAGGTCTCCCTCCTCAATTTCACCCAACTCTTCCTCAATGGTTTTTTTCTTCTCTCTTAGCATTGCCTTTCTCATTTGGTCTTCAAATCGCTTCTGCGTTTTTGTAGAAATTGTTTTTTCCAACTCCAACACTTTCATTTCATCCGTGAGAAGTTTAAATACATCCTCTAGTCGAGTGGTAAGTGAAGATGTCTTAAGAAGTTTTTGTTTCTTGGAAGTTGATATATCTAGAAGCGATGCTACCTGGTCAACAAGTTCTCTCGGATTTACCTTACCCGACACAAGTCGCATTACAGTCATTATC
>Ga0209976_10000552_pt1 | contig 23976 bp, 29 predicted proteins | sample SumtaG_FD_182806 | JGI IMG/M metagenome (GOLD analysis project Ga0209976, IMG submission 182806) | Deep subsurface microbial communities from Indian Ocean to uncover new lineages of life (NeLLi) - Sumatra_00157 metaG (SPAdes) (version 2) | ecosystem: Environmental > Aquatic > Marine > Oceanic >...
TCTACTTCTTTACCACTTCACCATTGATACCATCCGCTAGTACACTACAGTCCTCAAGTATACTGCTTGAGCCTGAGATAGCTATAGTTACATCATTATATAGTGTGGATACATCTGCTATACCATCACCTGAATTATAGAGGGCTGTCACATCACCTGCTACTAAATCATTTGAGTATATACGAACCATATCCACAGGGTCATTGCAGAAATATGCATCAGTACCATAACCTATAAGCCCATCTCCAGAATTATATAATTTAGTAACATCAGCCGAGGATACCTCAGAAGCAAATACACGGAGGTTATCTATTTTATTTGGATAGATGTTGGAGCTAACTTCTGATGCACCAATGATGACATCAGCAGTACCATTTTCCATAGCTACATAATCAGCTTCAGATGAACCAGTTTGAGCTACAGCTACAGCATCTACATATAGTGTCATACCAGTGTGGGCAGTTGCTCCACCTGTACCATCATATGTCATAACCACATGTCGCCATCCTGTAGTGAGGACAGCATCAGTTTGCATAGTTGTATATTTATCTACTGACTCATCCCATAATTTAATGGTTAATTTTCCAGCATCAAGATAGAAATTCCATTCTTTTTGATTAACATTATCCTTTGAAATAACAACATCTATGCCAGCAGGGGAAGCTGGAACATAAATAAAAGATTCTAAACTAAAAGCAGCATCGGCATCTGGAGATGTAACAACTGGTTCCACAGTAGGGACTGTTATTGTATCCCCCCCATCTGTAGGATCAGCACTAAAAAGATTAGCTTTTGTAATTCTTATACTATCCATCCAACCATCAAAATATGCTGATCCAGCCCCACTAGCTCCTATATATAGTAACCCAGCAAATGTATCATTATCATTTGTTTCTTGACTATTAACTGTACTAACACCATCTACATACAAACCATACCAATCATCAACTTTACATATTGCTACATGATGCCAATTAGTATCAGTTATTTCACCTCCAACCAAAGTGATGTCTGTACTACCCCCGGAAACGAGTATAAATTCAACCCCTGTTCCATGAGTATGTCGTACTATCCATCTATTACTTGCATCCTCCCAATGCTCAAAATACACCTCTGCACCCACATGGTCGCTGTGTTTTACAAATAAATCTATAGTCCACTCATCTGTATTATTTGCACATATATCCCAATCAGCAGAATCAGGTATAGTTAAATAGTCACTATTACCATCAAGCAAAAGACTAGCACTACCAAATTTTTGTTGGGCTGTATCAAGTTGAGCAGTTCCAACAAAAGTTATTACATGGGCACTTGCAGACTCATCTGTAGTTGCAGTTGCCTCATCAGCACCATTCAAGTTAAGGAGTAGTTTAATATCAGTATCAGTACCACCCGCTGTAGCAAAAGTAAAATCATTATGGTCAGGTATTGTAACATAATCCACACCACCCATGTCAAAACAATCATCTACCTTACCAGTAATATTTAACGTGTCAGTGTTGCTTGATGCTGTACCATCATAGGCTGCTGTACCCTCTGCATTATCAACAGTAGTGTTAGCTGCATTCTCTTCTAATTTATAATAAGCCAATGCAGTAGCAGTTGGAATAAGTGCAGTAAACTCTCTACCTATACCAACATCCCCATCACTAGCTTCCATAGCAACATAACCCCCTTCTGTATTATAGGTCATACTCCCACCAGCAATAGCACTACCATCTATATAAACAGTAATACCATTTGCAGCAGAAGCACCTCCTGCACTATCATACACAATAACTATGTGATGCCATGCAACAGATAATGCATCGTTCATGGTAGCTGTAGCTTTTTTGCTAACACTCTCATCATACAATTCCATAACTAGATGATAAGTACCATCTAAATAAGCCCTCCACTCTTTCCTACCCCTACCATCAGAATTATCATACTTACTAAACAATGTTTGCTGCCCACCAGCCTGTGAAACATTAACAAACATTTCAAGACTGAAAGGATTATCCCCTGAATCATCAAATGAAAAAGCAGCATTATCAGCAATAGTAATACCATCAGTACCAGCAAAATCTAAAGCAGTACCTAACTTACCAGCAGCAGTTAAGCCTGAAGCATCACTTGATATTGTACCATCATATGCAGCAGTACCTTCATCATTATCAGCCGTGGTTCCTGTTGTTTCGTCTAGTTTATATGCTGCAATCTGTACAGCTACTAAGTCAGAAGGTGGTTCAGACGCAGTACCTAGCCCATATGTTCTCCCATTAACTGTGAGGATGTCCCCATCACCTAGTCTACCAGCAAGGAACACTGAACCAGTTGCTTTAGTGTTCTTATAATTGTTAAGATTGAATACTACAGAGTCACTTAATGAACTATAGATGCCACGAGTTGAATCATAAAACCTCCATGCAGCTTGATATGTTCCATTACCTACTAGATTATAACTAGTATCAATTACACCACTACCACTAGCAACCATGGCTGCCAACGTAGCAGAGAAAGCACCCGGCCCCATGTCAATTACTTGTAAGGTTGAATTCCAATGGATAGTCTTGGGGGTTTTAGTGTCTATACATACAAAAAGATAATCACCTTCTGTAGCACAATCTATTTCTAAGGCACTTGTAATGGCATTACCAGCACCCGATGCCCAGATAGTCTTAGCTGCCCAAGTCGATCCATTGTCTGCTGTGTATGCAAAGCTAACTACTTGGTCACTAGCACCGGAACCACTGTCCCATCGGATCACAAACCCATTAAGATTTACACTAGTTCCACGCTTATGAAGTGTAACAGCTTTAAAGTATGATACACCAAGAGCATCACCTATGGTAGCAAGTGAATCACCACTAGTTACATCAGCCAAATCCTTAACAGTTTTCATGCCATAGAACTTCCTAAGACAACCGTTGAATCTGCTGTCTACACCCACTAAGTCCCCAAATGTCTGAGGTGGTACTTGGTTCTCTGGTACAGCCCTATTCATATATGGGCCTTTAACATTTAAAGGTATTTGTTCAGTCTTAGCCATTTTCAGGTTCCTCTTCTATAATAGGTTCTTCTTCTATCTTCTCAGCTTCTACTCTTTCATATTCTATTCTCTCAAGTTCTGCTCTCTCATACTCCACCTTATTAACTATAATAGTCTTTCTCTTATTATCTTTATCAACACCATCTATTATAACTATATCAGCTTCAGTTTTAGACCTTTTAAAGGTTATGTCCTGTCCTGTCTCTAACTCTTTCCAAGGTCTTTCACCTGTAAGGTATCCAGCATGAGCTATAGCACCTGTAGCCTCATCATATACTGTATAATAGTCACGACCAAAATCATCTATTTGACTCATTATTTTTTAGTCTCCTCTATGGTAAGTCTCCCTTTTCTCATATACATTTCGACATCACCACCAGCAGCACTATGTCTTGCCCTTATATAATAAGTTCTACTACCAGCAGCAGGCTGGTCAGAACAAGCTACTGATACCCCACGGTCTGTTGAGGAACCTACACTAGCTTCAGTATTCTTCCATATTGTACCACTTGGGCCAACTACTTCAATGTCAACACTTCGTACCTCAATACTTACCATATCTAAATAACCACTAAAATTAATAACAACAGCACCACCTACAGTTGTCATAGTGGCAGTCGCACATGTACGCCAATCGGGAGTATCTAATTCAGTATCACCACCATCATCATAAGCACTTACAGTAGTTGCAGCAGTAAGCACCTTATCAGTCTCTATTGCACTACCAGCTATCTGTAATGTATCAACTGATAAGTTAGCAATCTTACCGGATACAACTGCAAGGTTAGCAATGGCACCATTAGCAGCAGTAATAGAATTAGCAGCCATAAGTGCAGCAGTAATGGTAGTAGCTTGTATAATTCCACCATGTATAATCTTATTTTGAAATGCGGGATATGGAGTACCAGCCCCATCATTAATACACATAATCCACTTAGTCAGTCCTGTAGCTGTAGCAGCAGTACTTGTAGTAGAGAATACATTAGGACTACCAGAATCCCAATAGATATATACATTTGTAGTTCCAGCAGCATCAGCAGCTATAGCATATTCTGTACCAGCCCATAATATAGTACCTGCTGTCCATGCAACTTTATTAGCTCCTGCATCTGAAAATACACACCCATCAGTAATCAAAGGTAAACTAGCATCTAATACACCCGCAGCAGCAGGAGTAGTGGGTGTAGACTTATCAGCAGTTTGATATGGGGATAAGTTACCTAACCCTGTTGGCCCCGGTGGGCCGGGTGGCCCCGGTGGGCCTATTAAGCCCTCAAAATTAAAATTCAATAATTGAAAATTTAATGGTGCTTGAACAACTTGGTCAAAAGTAGGTGGTGCATTTAATTCCACACCTTGAGGAACATATCTACGCACACTACTACCTGCACCCCAAGCAGACACAATACCTAACCCATTAGGTATTTGTGCATCTATATTAGGGATAACCTTAGCCTGTAACATAGGTGAAGGTATTATTGGTTCCCTACCATTAGGTGCAAATATGTCAGCCATTAACGCCTCCTATATCGCCTTCTCATAGCACGAGGCCCATCAGCCCTGACATTAGCAGCCTCTTGCATATTAGAATAGTAAGCCTCTAATCTTGCAGTCCTGATAGCATTTATATACATCCTTTGGATAGATGCAGCACGTTTAAGATCACCCTCTATCGTCTGTATCCAGTATGCCAGATACAAACCTATAACATGATCTAACCCTCTGGATATAGCAGGACAAATTTCATATTTTATAACACTGTCCCCATTCATAGCAGGGCTCAATGCTAAGGATAATGTAACACTGGGGGTTGTCCGGTCTGAAGACACTATTTGCCGTTCCTGTATATAAGGACTACCAGTAGCAGTCAAGATTCTAAACCTATTCCCAGCATATGCATTCAATGCAGTATCAAGTTCCCCAGTATCCGTGGTTCCAAGCGTAATTATCTTTTCAGTGGCATCTACAGTGCAGGCCCCTTGTATCAAGTTGGCAGTCCCATCCGGGATATACTCTAGTGTGATCTCATCTCCAACAGTGAAAATAAAATTATTTGCCTGCTTCTCTATATGTAATTCATTCCCCACCACTGAAATACCTCTACCAGCAGAGTTGTTTATACCCCTACTATAGTAGAAAACACGAGCATCACTAACAACTGAGTTAGGCATACGATAGATGGCATATATTGAACCCATGTGTGCAGGGAGAAGGTAGTTGTAGGTGTCTGCTACAATGGTTACAGTGTATTTTGCTACAATAGGTTCTTTACGATTCCTGTTGATCTCACCTATGATATGGACATAGGACTGCCCAAGCATCTGAACCAACTTGGTATCAGAATATTTAGCATTAAGCTCAGGCTCATCTACATTAAGCCTAACATCAGCTATCGTTCTTGTCAGGAACCCTCTTTCTATTGACATCTTTATCTCCTTCTAATATTTCCAATGCATACATTATAGCATATTCCACCGCACAAAGCACGACTTTTTTTCTAAAACTTGTGTGTTTATCTTTGGAACCACGAACTATGCTAATTGTACTACACAAGTAATTAACACACCTATCACTAGACCTGCTGCTGTAAAGCCACCTGTTGCCCACAGTGGAAGTCGATTGACTACTCTTTCCAGCACCTTTTCGATGTTTATAATTCGAGTTTCGTTCTTTGCCCCCAAAACACATTTGTCACCAGTATTTTCCATTAGTTCTCCTATGTTAATATACTTATACGCTCATACCAATCTAAATGAATTTCATGTAAATTTATGCTAGCCCCAACATTTCTTATATAAATTATATACTTAGTGTTTTGTTTTAATAACCATTCTTGTTCCCCTCTTGTAGAGCCACCAACAGCCTTTGGGCCTGACCCTATAACTAATTGAACATGGTCTAACTCAAGACCCCCAGAAAAATTAGCTGCTGCTATTTGAGTTTCAGTGTATGTTGTTATATCTCCAGCTACAGGTGTGCCTTCTAAAGACAGTATAGTACTTATATTAGAACTACCTCTACTTCTATTTACAGAGGTATCCTCAGTTCCAGCATCATTATCTACTGTGGGAGCTTCCAATAAGAACATTTCCGCAGCAGAAGAAGCAGATACTTCCATTATTAAATGAAGCGTTTTATTTGTATTTGGAGTAGAAAAACCAATAACACTCCTATGATTATCATTATTAGCTGTGGTATTTATAAAATGTGCCCGGTATGCATTCCCTTTGTGTACTTGATGATGAGAAAAAGCCAATAACACTAACGCAGCAGAAGCTAAATCTTTAAGTGTTTTAATTGGGAAGGAGCTATTATCCATTATGATGCGTACCTCAATATCGGAACCACCTTCAAAGCAGGATCAGAGAGTGCTGCGATCTCAACCTTAATCCACGCAGCCCCAAACCTAGCAAATGAGATTAGAGCTATATCCTCACTACCCACACCGTCATCGGGGGTAACTGTTATTTTACCTTCTTGCCAGCCTATATCAGTAGTCTCTACAGTATCGGCATATTTATAAGCAACTGCCACAGTAGGGTCTATAGTAGGATCAAGAACTACGAGTTGTTTGCCAAAGGTGTATGTAGCTGAACACACAAATTCCGCTGGGCCTCTATCATGGTAGAGCCAGATATTTATAGTGCATGTCTCATCATCAGGATCACCAGCAGTAAGTAACCCCATTAAACCCACAAATAGTAAGTTAGCTGCAACGGGGATTGTTCTACCTTCATTACCTATAGGCAGGGCAGTAAGAACTGTATCCCTACTTGCCCAATCTTTTGTTGGTGTACTACCAGCACCATCGGCGGTCATTAAATCATCAACAGCCGAAACCTCTGGTCTAATCTTTAGCCAAGGGTCTTGTACCGAATGTGGAACCATCGTTCAACCCTTTCTTATGCACTGTCAGTATATCCGAATAAGACTAAATTAAATGCACCATCAGTCTCTTCTATTGATAGAGACTTAGCATTACCTATTTTAATAGCATGAGGGAATGTCATCTGATGTGGAGCATACCCACCATTAGTAGATACTGTACCATTACTGAATGGGCCCACTACCTTACCAATATCATCTTCTCGTGGGAGCCCATCATTAGCCACACCAAGGTTAGCTTCTGTTATTACTAATCCACTAGCTATATCAACTTGAATAGTTGCATTGCCATCCATATTAAGGCCGACTATCAGGTTGTCCTCTGTGTCCACGAGGCTTCGTCCTACGCCCCTACCATTACCAACCGCACCAGCAGGTGCATTATATAGAGTAATGATCTCAGCAGCCGACAGAGCCTTGTCAATGTACAACCCAAGCTGACCCACATAGATGCTTCGTGAAGCCTTGCCTGTCATTACAACAGTAGTCCCACCATCCATAGCTAGTGCCATATCAGTAGGATCAGCAGAAGCCTCTAACAAACCATCACGGTATATTTTCATACCAGTAGTAGATGATCTATCTACTACAACAGTCCACATATGCCATGCAGCATCATTTACTGGTGAAAGACTACTAACATTAGCAGTGTCAGAACTATCATGGGCAGTAAATTTCATAAGTTCACCAGCAGTTACTTCCAATTCCCAGCCATCAGCAGCTTCATCACCTCTAAGTATAAAATTATCCAATACCCCCATTGTCTCAGGAAATTTAGCCCAGAGATTAAGAGTAAAATCACCGTCATTTGCTTTAGTATCCCAATCAAGTGCAGCATTATCTGCAATAGTAATTGTATCTGTACCACTATTTAACAACACACATCGTTGTCTAATGATCTTAAACCCATCAGCGTCACCGCCACCATTCATATGATAACCAGTAATGTAATGACTTTGCCCATTAGCCGGGGCATCAAGAAGTTTAGTAATAGCAGCAGCAGCAGCATTAGTATGGCTAACAGGCCAGTTAGCATTGTCCTCACTTTTCATTGGTCTTACTTCTGTCTTCATTATTTATTCCTTAACAATATTTATCAGAGTACCGTTGTTTACGATATTCTAATTCTTCATCATTTTCGTTTTGCATAAAGGTAGTAACATGGTTGTATCCAGCTTTTATTGCATCTACATCTATACCCCTATAATTAACAGACAACTGTTCCCTCAGCCAGTAAGCGTCTTCTCTACTCAGAGTCAGTGTGGTTCCCAGATTAAGTATGTCAACAAACTCTCCGGGTTTTATCCACTTGGCAATCACAAAGGTATGCTCATAGCGTTGGAAATAAAGAAAAAGACTTACCCTGTCTTTCGGCAGGGCTTGTCGTTTTGTCCAATCAAGTATCTCATGGTGTAATATAACATGTTGATCCCTATTAAATTTACATGTCATGCCTAACATATAGCCTCCTATTAGTCAGTAGCAGCAGGTAATACCCTAGCACCGGGTGAAAGTGGGGTATATGATATAGACCACTCAATAGTTCCACCACCATCTTCAGCAGCACCACCAGCACATTCCATAGTAATTGCACCTATTGTAGCAATGAAGTTATCCCAACCAGTATCCGCTAAAGCACCGGGAGTTGTAGCAATTAGAACACCACCAAATGTAGGATTCAAGCTGTAAGAAGTACCAACAGCATCACCATCAATAACAAGAGCAGTACCCATAACTACATCCGTTCCCGGAGAAGTAGGTGTCATGTCAAGGTTGATGTCAATACTTGCTGATTTAATAGTTGCTGTAACAACACCAACAAATCCAGTTACCAGTACAGGGCCACCTTCAATAGTAAACAGAGTATGTTTTGCCTCAGTCCAGTTTGTATAAGCCTTAACTGCACAACTAGGGCCAAAGTTACCTTGTTTACCATAAACATCTTCTATGACATTACCAAAAACCGCAGCAGCAGCAGCCGTAATTACTGCACTACCCGGTAAGCCATGCTTAATCTTATTATCATAAATTGCACCAGTACTATTAGCATGACATCCAATTACGATACCAGCAGCAGCATCTACATTGTTAATGACATTATCATGGATGTCCATATCAAGACTAAGTGCAACAGCATCAAGGTCAAAGACTGGGCCAGAATAATCACCATCAATATAGTTATCATAGATCGCTAAGTTAGGTGCAGCACCAGCAGTTTTGACTACTGCTGAATCAGTACCTCCAGCAATACTATGGAACTTGTTACCACGGATTACAACATCTTCACAAAGAGCAGCAATGCTAATTGCAATTAGGTTCTCTTTCGTATTGGCAGTCTCTCGGAAGTCACAATTCTCAATAGTAGCACCATAACAATTAGCTGCAATACTCATAGCAGATGTTACACCATTGGTATAGTTACCAATAAATACCAAGTTATTAAGTAGTACATTTGGAGATGTACCAATCAGGTATACACCCGCAGCAGCAGCGGTAGTGAACGAGAACGTAGGACGTTTAGTTCCTCTACCCAGACCTATAATGGATACATCACCCTTATCTACAGAGAAGATTCCAGTGGTAGACCCTGAACCAGCAGTCGAACCATCAGCCGAAATATTTTCTGTATGGGCAGCAGCCACAAAAATGACATCTCCTGCACCAGTTGTACACTTGCTAATAGCATAGCTTACGGTAGCATATGGTGTATCCCAAGACTGGCCCCAAGTGCCACCAGCCGTATTGGAACCATTAGTACTGTCAACAAAGATTGTTTGACCATTACTCTGCCTATCAGTACCTTCCAGCATACCATATAAGCCATACTGCATAGCTTTATCATATACGTTCATATTAAAACTCCTAATAATTTAAGTTAAAATTAATCTGCATCTACAGCAGGGTCAATAATAGCACTTGCAGCAGCAGCACCAGTTACATAGTTCTCAAAGCACCACATCAAAGTTTCACCAGTTAAAGCAGCAGCAATACTTGTAGTACCACCAAGGTAGTTTCTAGCAAGAATACCTGTGCCACTAGCATGTAAACCAAGTGCCAACGCCCCTTCATTTACAAAGATATTATCCGTAATAACCGCCTCAGCACTAGCAGCTACCGCAGCAGCCATAACGCCCGCTGAGTATGTACCATATGCCACATTACCAACAACCTGCATCCGATCACAACCACCTGCCAGTGTGATAGCACTAGCACAACCACCGGAAGGAACAGTACTAAAGACGTTGTTAGTTATTTTAATGTCATCTGCATTAGCAGCGACACTAATACCAATTACCAACTCTAAAGCAGCAGCATTACCATCACGTATCTCACAGTTATGGATATGTGTACCATCAGCAGAAGCACCAATTGTAATACCAGCAGTTACATTAGCCAGTCCAGATACAACTTTGATGTTCTCGATGTAGGTATTTGCAGCTAGAATAACAAGAGCAGCATCTACAGCAGTTTCAAGGGAGAAGGTAGGCTTCAATGTGCCATTACCAATACCTATAACGCTAATACCAATCTTATCAAATACCAACTCATCAGTCGTGGTTCCAGATGCACTTCCTGTATCCTCAATGGTCTCAGTGTGACCGGGGCCTATGAGAATTACATCACCCTTACTAGCAGTACATCTACTAACAGCATAGTTAAGAGTGGCAAATGGAGCGTCCCACCTTGAGCCTGTCCGGTCATTGACTGAATCCAGAGCAAGAGAATTACTAGAGTCTACAAAAAACACATTAGAATCCGGTGTAATCCTGTCATAAGGTAAAGCAGCCACGGCATTAGAACCGTATAAATTTACCAATTCACTTACTTTCATTTTTATCTCCTTAATATAGGGTAGGCAGTAGAAGAATGGAGTCAGACACGACTACCTACCCTTATTGAGCTATTTATTGAACGAAACCTGTGGCTTCAGTCAAACCTGTGAGCTTTACACTTCTCACATCTAATGGTGCCAGCAAGCCGTACTGCCAGAATGGAGCCTCAAGCATGTCCATAGACTGACCCGAACTATCATGGGCAATCTTAAAAATGCCACCATGACCAGCAAGTGGAGCGAGGAACTCAACATCCCCACCTACACGACCGTCTTTACCACCGATTGATGGGGGTACATACCTTGTAAGGTTGCCACTGCCCAGTTTAATACCATAAAGAGTCTTGTTAAGACACATAGGAGAGATGATCCATCGTAGGTCTTTACCATTAAAGCTGTAAGAAACCTCAGACCATCCACCAGCTACCTTCAAGTCTTTATTAGTACGATCATACACCATCCTGTTATTACCCAAGCCCGGCTGCTCTATATACTTCATAGTCACACCCATAGTGGTTAGAATAGTGTCAATTGTAGCCCCCGGATATGCGTCCAAGAAGGCACCAATATAACCATTCATAACATTATCTGTAAGTGGAGCATTGATTGCAGCCACTTTAGATTTAAACTGACTTTGGGAATCAAGATCAAGTGCCCCTGAACCAGCAGAGCCACCCATGATCTGACCGCTAGAAGCGATCCAGTCATTAAGGCCCCAAGTTCTCATTTCACGAGAAACTGTAGAACACTCACGTAATACAACGTGCATGTCATCCAGAACAACAAGGGCTCCACCAGTACCATATGTACCCATATCATAGGCAGCTACGGAAGCAACTGTAATGGTTCCACCAAGATAGTCAACATCTGCGACTACAAGTGGATCATAAGCTGCGGTAGCTGTACGATAATTAAGTACATCTGTACCATCAGTAGCAGTACCATAAGTAGGTACACCACCGTTATCAATTACAAAATCAACCATCATGCCGATACGGAAGAATGCAGTACGACCAGTACCACTCTTAACCGTAAATTTAACATAACCGGAACCATCGTTAGCAACATCAGCATTGTCAACCTGAGCCAGTGAATTGTTGGCACTCATAAAGAAACTCTGAGCCTCCGTCAATGCACGCATCATACCAACACCCTTTACTTCTCTAGCAACCTGTCCGATCTGGGATGCACTAAGCTGGTCGCCCTGTTGCCATGTGATCGGAAGCCCAAAGTTACCAGTGGCCTTCTGCAACGTCAATGTCCGTTTAATACTTCCAACATGAGGGGTACCCACAGGATTTGGGAATGGAGACAAATCCAGAGTATCAGTTGCATCTACAAACTGAGACTGTGGAAAATTTGTATTAGTCGCCATAGCTACACCAGCGGGATTAGCACTCTTCATCAGACCAGCAAGACCAGTCTCAAATAAGTGCAAGACTTTCCATTGTCTACCAATATCATCCTTTTTTACGCCAATAGAACTCTGGCGAACAAACTTGTATATAGGGGCGATCTGTGGAAGTGACTCGTGAATAACCGAAGGCAATTCCTCTCTCACCAAATTATCAAGTACTTCAATAGCATTAGCCATTTTACTTCTCCTTAAAATCTAATTAACTATATTTTTACGTATAGCTCCTAACAATAATCTTTTGAAATCACCATCAGATTAGATTCCCTGTGGGAGTTACCAATCCTATCTACTTTAAGCTTTCTTATAATTTGATTTATATTGTTTTTGTAGATGTCTTTCTACTACATTATCAATATAATCAGGATCATCAGAATTTACCCTTTCGATGGGCTTATCAGCTATGATCTTGGCTGAGCTTTCTGGCGTTGGCCCAAACCCCACTACAGGTATTTGAGTAATCGCTTTTGCGGGTGTGCCGAGCATATCGACCTGATGTCTTATTCCTTGCAAGACACTTTGGATCATCTCGTCACTAAACGGCTCATTCGCCAATATCCTTCGCTGAACTTCACTTTTTGTCATGTCACAGAGCGTACTTCTTACTTTAGTTCTATCAGCATCAGTCTTACTATCTATTAGTTTAGCAAGTATTTCATCTTTGTCAACACTTTTCTCAACTTTATTATAGATTTCTTCCCTTACTTTTTTAAAATTTGCTTCTTTAGCAGCAGTAAGTATCGCTTTTGTGTCATCATCAAGGTTTTCCATTGTAACTTTTTTATTGACATCTACAATATTTTTATCTTCTTTTGCCACTTTAGTAACTCCTTTAGATTTAATTGTTTCCTCATAATTAGGTATATCTTCCTCTGAGTAACCCGCACTTCTGAACAACCGGAGAAACTGATCTTTACTAACACCGTCTTTTGAGTCTTTAATCTCATTAATCAGTGCAAGAAAATTAGCTCCTTGTTCAGCATTCTTACGTATTTGAGCAGCTTCATCAAATCGGGCATCGGCCCCTGCGGATTTGGATGCTGCTGCCTGCAACTCCTCAAGAGTCATAGATACAGTTTTACCATCCACTGTAACATCATATGTGGTTCCCACTTCTTCTGCTTCTTTGGCTTCTTTGGCAGCTAATGCATCTGCTGCTGCCTTTTCCTCTGCTGCTTTTTCTTCTACTTCAAGTTCTTCGGCTGTCTTTGGCATGTTTAACTCCTTAATCTATTGGGCTCAATTTGCCCACAATATCTATTTCTAGTAAGACTAAATACTTCTTACCACTGATTTCTGTCTCTATGCCAGCAAAGGGCATAAACAACACTGTATCACCAACCTGTATAAGCTTACTACAGTCCGGGCCTTTAGTGATTACAACCCCTTCATCCTTATCACCCCGCTGAGCCTGCTCAGGGAGAACGATCCCCCCAGCCGTTACCTCTTCTGCTTCCTTTCTCTCGATCAATAGCCTAGTTCCAAAAGGCATAAATTTCTTATTCATTCCCATGTCTGACTCCTTTAATATTATTGAAATTCAGGTGGTATAGCACCACCAGCTTGTTCTAGTGCTTTATTATCCAAATCCTGCTCCATTGCTGCATCCTCTGGTTGAGGCAACCCCTCAGGGAGAATCCCCAAACCTAACTCATGTTCAGCAAAATGTAATTCAAACTTCTCACGCACCTCTGGAGAAGCTAAATAGTACTCTGGCCTAGCCATAAAGGGCTGCAAAACCCTCATATGTATCTCGTGAATATCCCGATCACTAACAATAATCTGACCCGGTTTTTGACCATCACCAAACAGCATTATATTTTCCAACACTGCCCGCCTATAGTTTTGCCACTCAGCCTCATTACCAACAGGAAGTTCTATACCCTTCTTACGGATAGTTGTACGGTACTCAAATAAGTCTATAGTCTGATTAGCTAGTGCTTCTTTTAATTCCATCTTTTCCTGCTCTTTACTCTTAGGTAGTGTAGCCTTTATGCCTATCTCTACTTCATCAGGATGAGGAATATTATTATCTTCAAGCTTCATTGTGCCTGAAGTAGGATCAAGAGAGATGCCTGCCAGAGTATCATCTAACATAGTAACACTGACCAGTTTCTCCTTGGGCCATCTGATAGCTGCAATCCCTAGCATAACCCTGTAGCAATTACTGACTGCAATAGATAAACCAACTGCGGTACTTGTTAAAGGTGTATTAGACACCTCAAAAAGGAAGCCCAATGCTTTTGAATTATCTACTCTACCGGGAGCGTCACCCCCCATCAATGCTGTAGGCTGGTTAGCAATTTTATCAGTAAGCTCAGAAACCACCTTAACAGTGTTTACTGGGCCTGTCCCAGCATTTACAGGTTTAAGTTGATATGGCTTAATTTCTGGGCTCATGTAATCAGGCTCATACCTGACTCTCTTTATCCCATCATCACTACGGAATATCTCAGAAGGTACACCTGAAGAAGCAGGTTCAACCAAAAGACCATAAGCATCTATGTCTTGTACATTCTGTAAAAGCCTACCAAGAGTAAATTCCATCTCTTGATTTAATGGGAGCAGTGTACTCACAAAGCTTCTACCCCAGAACCCACCAGTTTTAATGTCTCTAACAATTTGCAAGGGAACATACAACTTTGCATCATCATAATTTTTATGGAAAAGGTGCTTCCCTCCTGCAAAGATATAATAATCACGAAGGTATCCTGCACTGTTCCAGAGATATGTTTCTACAAACTCAACTATGTCATGTGTAGTCTCATCTTTTTTACCTTTGTTCCCACTAACAGCAGCTACATTGAACCCCATAACTGGTGAAGCAGCAGGAGTTGCTCCTAACAAGGTACCCCCTTGTGTTTCACCCGCTTTAGCAGGTTTTTCAGCCTTAGGGTAAACAACACGCTCCATTTCATTGTATACTTTAGCACCCTTGCCGGGAGTAATATCCAAACTCTGAATCCACTCTAAAGGCACAGACCTGTGACGGATCAATCCACGCACATCATTATCCTCAACAGGATTAGGAGGAATAGGTAATATCTCCCATGGTGGAACCACGTCTATACCCATGTCATCCCCTTCAGCCCACACAGCCAAGCCAAGACAACCATACTTGGTTAGCTTAGGAGCCACATCTAATTGCAAGTCTTCCACCTTAGAAGCTGGAAATGCAAAATCAAGAGCAACTTGGGCAATAGAGGCATTTCTGAGAGAATCCAACCCAATACTCCGTTTAACTACACGAGGAGCTAAGTTGATTTGTAAAAGTCTACCAATCTGTGACTGGAACTTAGCTGTTATGTCATCATATCTAAAGCTAAGTAGCCCCTCTGAATCAACATAACTAACATCCAATGTACCCGTACTATAGTTTACATTCTCAAAGTTTCGAGCCCCTTGAAGGTAATAATGGATAAACCACCAATTAATTTCAGGAACGTGCCGAAATCGTTTGCCATCCAAAAGAAGCTTTTTCATTACAAGCTCTAACTGAACCTCATTTTTTGGTAAGACTACTTCATATTGCATTATTATACCCCTGCACTTACTCTAAGTCCTGTGGCTGGTTTTTGTTTAAATACACTTTCACCCTCCAGTGGTTCCGGTCTTGTTGCTTCTCGTAGAAGGGCTGGGCCTAATCCGGGTTTGTCACCTTGTCCTGCCTTAAATGCCATCACCATTTTAGCATTACCACCTAGCTCTTTCATTGCATATTCTGACATTTTACACAACCTATTGATTGTACTCCGAACTATCCCAAGTCCAATTAAAAGTGCAACCATTGTCAATACATTACCTAAATCTAGGTTTTCTATCATATCTTCTTCTCCTAACATCATAGACTTTCTTTTTTCTTCTATGTAATTTACTATTATACTGTCTATCAGCACACTTGTCAAGTGCATTTAATATTTCTGGGGTTAAATCACAGGCATTGTAACCACTAAGGATTGGAATGCCCCCTACATTTACTTCACCTTTTGCAATTTTTTCAGCCACTGTAGACTCTGTACGCTCTTGTCTTGTTTTAATCCCCTTGTTATGGATAACATAATGACCCATTGCTACAGAGTCAATTGCATCATCATGCTGCAACATAATAAGATCATAAGTAAAATCTCTTGTCTGTAGGAATAAAATACTGAAAGGCCATTTGTCTTCCAGATGGAATGGGTATTTAATTTTACCACGGTCAAATCTCCACTCCAAGGAAGAGATACGATCAGCTTTCCCCTTAGGCCCTCTTACATTATGATAATCTACTGGGATTACTTTAGGTGTCCACCCACTAGCCTCACCATGTTCTTTTAAGAAAGTATCCGCAGCCTCTACTATTTCTTTCTGCTTACTAATAGACTCAATACCTACAACCTTGGGCCTCCATTTAAGACCTAGTTTATATAACTCCATCATTACTTGTACTTCTTTGGCTCTGCCAACCCATAAGTCCAATACCCACATACAGTTATTTGCATCAAAACCCAGCACTGCAAGGGAATTGTAATCACTGTATCGAGAGATGCTTTTAGCTGGATCATAGGTTAAGATAATAAACAACTTCTTAACTAACTCACTCAGCGGTTCTTCCTTCTTAGTCCATTTCCTAGTCTCTTTATCATACTTATGGCAAGTTACTATAGCTTTAGAAGTATAAGGGTCTTCACCATCAAAGTCTGTAATAGTGTAACCACACTTCTCCTCCCCTAGCTTTAGAACCCTATCACCCTCACTGATAGGAGTATTCAAATATTCAGAGGAATAAGCACCTTCACCAATCTCTGCTCTACGAATATCCAAAGCTTCCTTGCTCCATTTACCATCCCATAAAACTGTAGTCTTTGTTGAGTCATGTGGATCAGTCTTCTCTGCCATCAATACTTTTCTGTTCCAGAATTGGAATCGAGGATCATCCCCATGACATGCATGGTATAAAAAGGATCGCCTACCAATCATGGTTCCGACCCAGAAAATAGAGGATTCCTTCTCTAACATAGGAATAACCTGTTTAAACAGGTATACTTCAAACTTCTCCCTAAGAGTAATGGCGGAGTTCTCACCTTCAGGATCAAACTCAGGATCATCAAGGATAAACAAGTCCGGGCGGGCACCCCTCTTCTTACCCATAATACTGTAACCATTTAATACAGAACCATTTAACAGACTCAGTTGATGCCTATTCCATATCTTTGTGCCTCGTGGGGGTTTCATCCTACCAAAGTCTGCTATTATAAATTCATTCTCATTAAACTGTTTCATAAGCAGATCAAATCGTTCTTCAATCTGCCGATCCGTAGCCAAGGATAAAACTATCCTAATATAAGGAACAGTAAGAAGAAGAAACAAAGGAAGCTCTAGCCCAATTATCCAAGATTTTGCTGTACCACGAGGGGCAGCAAGTAAGTTTCTATTGTACTGGCCTGCATCATAAATAGCTTCATAGTGAAAATCAGGAGATGGACAATAGTTATGATAAAAGAAACCCGGCTGGGTAGGTCTAAGATACAAGTTTCTAAATAAATCCCAAGCCTGCACCACCTCCATTGGAGTATTCTGTCTACTCACAGTAGCAATTCGTGCTTGCCGTTGACCCTCAGCCGTCAAATCCCCATAATCCTTTGGTAAAGGGTAGAAGGGATTTGATGGGTCAAGTGTCCTACATAGGCTAGGATGTACGTCTTGATTATCCATAAGTCCTTACGGAAGAATGAGTTTAGGTTTTTCTGGAACTACGATTGGATGATCTTCTTGTTCCTTACGCAAGTGAGCCTCATATATAATCTGAGGCATATCCAGCATAACAAGTGTAGCTGTCATGCCAATTACCACCTGAGCAGACCAGCGGATATTCCAGATACTATCATTAAGCATGAGGAATAAGCTATTTAGCAATGCCTCAATGTAACCGGGAGCCTGTATCTTAGCATGCATGAGAGGTATAGGATCACAACCCCACGTTGTATAGTTAGGGAATATCTCAGGCACTCTTTCACAGAGAGCTTTCATTACCATTGAGATAGCACCGGGCTGAGCAGAATAGTCTCTAATATCCTGAGCTAATTTAACTACCCTTGCTGTATCCTCGTCCACCTTTTGCGAGTCCACCGAGGCTGGAACCACTGATGGGAGGCCTGTTGAGGACTGTAGGGATTCCCACTCTTTGTCCTCTGCTGCTATCTCCTCCGCTGTCATTGGTATCGCTTCCGTCACTTCCATACTTTTCCCCACTGGCTCCGCTACTTTGTTCTCTGCCATGTTTTCCATCGCCCCTTGCACTGGTACCTTCTTCACCTTCTGGGCCACTGTCTCCAACCCCTGCTCCACTTGGGCTGCTGCTTCCTGCTCCAACTCCGCTGCTAATGCTTTGATGTTGTCCGGGATCGTGTTCTTCTTTGCATTCGCCATTATCCGCTGAGTTGTGGCTTCTGCCGTTACTGGATTCAACGCTTGAAATTCTGCGATCAGTGGATTCTGTTCTTTCTGATTGTCTTCCATCTTTTTCTCCATTATTATCATTTAACATTTCAATTAATTTAGTGGTAGATAGTGTTGTATGCCCCCCACCTAGGCCATCTGGCAAGGATTTAGTGGCTGTAACTACCAGCCCTGCATTCCTTATTATTTCAAGTCTAATACTCCTAAGCTGCTTTAGGGCTGCTAAACGAGTACTTTCTTTTTCTGACTCACGAGATAGTATAATAAGCTCCCTAATCTCCTCTGCTGGGGTGTAGGCAGCATCTTCATATGCCTTAATCAAGGTACTTAAACTCTCATAATCCATTATTTTCTTTATAGCATCCTGCGTAATTATTTCATTTTTCTTACCCCCAGTAAGCATTATTTCTTAGCCCATCTACTAGCTTTTAATAGGCTAGTATAGTTAGTTATAGCTGCTGGCTTAGGACTCTTACTACTCATTGCCAAAAACTCAGCAACAAAAACGGGGTCTCCCATTTTTTCTACATCAGCATCAGTAAGCTCAATTCTTACATCACCAAGCTTCTTATTCTTATGTCGATCCTTATTTTTGTAGTCAGAACCCGGAGATGCAAACCCCATCCCATTATGACGAGTTAAATAATAAATTGCTTTCTCCAATGCATAGAAATTAAAATAAGCCTCTTTCCCAATATGCAACATGGGAACCCTAACTGCTCGTAACAGCCGAAAAGCAGCTTGTCTGGTAACGCCCCACCTCTCTTCTAGGGTTCCCACTTTTGCAAGAAGATTAGAGTTTCCTAGCATCTCAGCCCTAGCCATTATTCACCTACCTTTTCTAAGTATTTAATAGCCTTCAATAACAAGGGCTTAGTATCCCCAAAACGACCCAGCCCCCTATTACAAGGAAAGCACAATAAACCCCTAATTTGCCCTGTAACATGGTTATGGTCTACATGTAGAGCTTTTTTAAATTCATCTTGATGTCTGCCACATATAGCACAACAACCTCGTTGTGCTTCAAACATATAAGCATAATCTTCAAAATCTATGCCAAAAGCTCTTTTCAATTTCTTCTCTGCAATCTCTCGGCTATGTACTAACCGGTATTTCTTTTGCCTTATTGCATACTCTTCCTTGTGTGAATGGTAGTATTTCTTTTGAGAAATCTTCAACTTCTCAGGATGTTCTTTTAACCATGCGTTACCCATTATAGGCTCCACCATTTTAAGAACACAACAAGAGAAAGCAAACTCATTATACCTAAACCCACCCATGCTTCAACACTCATTACTCAACCCCCCAAAAGGCTTTAAGTTCAGCCCGATCCTCGTCAGGGGTATTTCGTTTAAATGTTTCTATCTGTTCCACTTTTTCTTCTTTCTTAAAAGTTTCTGCCAAGAACTCTTTAAATTCTTCATTCATACTCTTATTATACATGGTTCTGAGGGGTTTGTCAAGGGGTTTCTGGGAAAAGTGGAAAAAAAGAATGTAGCCTCAGGGCACCAAAAATGCACTTCTAGCCATTCTAGCCATAACTTTTAGAAACTATTTTATTTTTTCCTTGACTTTCTTTATCAAATATGGTAGATTAAAACAATGAAGATTAATAAATGAGATTGGAGTTGGCGTGAACGAAGAGGAATTTATAAATCAGGAGCCAGTTTATCCCCTTACTGATCTGGGTAATGGGTTAAGATTTGCCCACTATTACCGGGATATGGTAAAGTATAATATAGATACTGGGAAATGGCTCCACTATATCAAATTGAAGGGTATATGGTCTGCTGACAAAGGTGAAACCAAAGCTCGGATCATGGCTAAGAATCTGCTACTCAACATGTATGAGAAAGAGAAGCATAAATACAGTGATGAGTATTTGGATGCCCTTAGAACTTTCACCAAGAAATCTCAAGCCTCCCCTCTCATATCCAACATGATTAAGGAAGGGGGCCAAGATATGCACACAGCTATGGGAGAGTCTGAATTTGACAAAGACCCTTGGCTGTTGAACTGCTTAAATGGCATTGTTGATCTGAAAACTGGAGACTTGAAGAAACACAGCCCTGAACACTTCCTAACCAAAGTTGTCCCAGCAAATTACAAACCGGGAACCACGGATAGCAAAATGGAAAAATTCCTACTTGATTGCTGTGATAATAATCTTCAGAAGCTCAACTACCTACAGAAGGCTGTAGGGTATTCATTAACCGGCAGCACAGAAGAGGAAGTATTCTTTCTACTCATTGGACTGGCTCAGACAGGAAAATCAACCTTTACCGCTGCGATAAAAGCATTATTTGGGGATTATGGAATAGTAGCCGATTTCAGATCATTTCTCAATAAAGGAGCCGGGGATTCAAACTCAAAGTGTGAAATAGCAATGACAGTTGGTAAAAGGCTAGTATTGAGTCAGGAGGTTGATGAGGGGAAGAAGCTAGCTCAGGGATTAGTCAAATCATTAACTGGGGGAGATACAATTAGTGCTAGACATTTATACCGGGCACCTTTCAACTTTGTTCCTCAGTTCAAGATGTGGCTTATCGCTAACCATGCACCGAGAGTATCAGATCGGGATGATGCCATGTGGAGAAGGATAAGATATGTAGCATTCAAGCACGTGGTTCCAGAGGATGAACGGGATAACAGTCTCAAGAAGTACTTGTCCAATATGGGCTTATGTGGGGATGCTTGGCTGGCATGGGCTGTCGAGGGTTGTTTGAAGTGGCAGCGGGAAGGGTTGCAGACTCCCCAGTGCGTATTGGATGAGACCAAAGGATATAAGGCTGCTCAGAACCCAATCAGTGACTTTATCTCAGAGAGGCTTGAGATCGGTCAGGGCAGTGATAAGACTCCAGTAGCTCAGGTTTGGTTTACATATGTTGACTGGTGTAAGAAGAATAAAACGAGATTTCCACTGGGTAAGCGGAGTTTCAATGAGAGGCTTGAAGCTCTGGGTGCAGTGAGGAAGCAAACGGTTTATAATAAGAAGAATTTGCTATGCTGGCATGGTGTAGCTATGAAAAGGACAGGTGCATAATGTTTAGAAGATACAAACTAATATTAAAAAACCAAAGAGCAATAATGAGGGCACTTGTATGGGTACTTAAAGATAAAGGTAAACCAATGCCAAGTACTGTTGTGGGTAATTTATTAGATGGTATGTTAGAAATTGACAAGGAGCTATAATGAAGCGATTTAGAACAGTATTCTATAAGTCTAAAATTGGTGATGGTAAAGTACTAGACAACCTTATTAGTATTAGCACAGGACTATTACATTGTTGGAGACTGTTTAATAAAAAACAAAGAGAAGTCCTATTAAATAATTTTTCGCATGAAGAAATTTGGACTCCTGATGAGAAGGGGCTTTTTGAGATTGTGGGTAGTACAGATGATGGTATCCCAGCTACGGCTTATAGGGGAACTATGTATACCTCAACAATGGGTCAAGCTGCCCGTGGTAAAAACAATGTGGGTGATGGCACATGTAAGCGTGATGCTGACCTAGTGTTAAAACACCCGGATCGTTGGTGCTTTGTAGAGTGGGAAGTGGATGATCTTTCTTGGTATGCAATGGTTGCTTATCTTGAGCAGGAGGTTCGGAGGAATAAGGGTTATGGGTTGGGCCCAAAGAAGAACATCTGCTCAGAGATCGGTCATAATGCAAATGTAATGGCTGGAACACTCAAGGGAAAATTCAAAGTAGTAACACCTTTGTATGATGCAATCCTTCATGTAAAAGCTGGTGGTGTAATCCAAAAACTAAAATTTTTAAATTAGTATGAAATGGAGAATGACATGAGTAAGACTTTTAAGCTTGAGTGTACCACATGTGAATTTCGACGGATGGATGGTGTATGTAAGAATTGTAACAGGACAAATGGTTTGATAAGTATGCCCAAAAAGTATCAAAATAAATTCCATAATGCCTGCACAGATGCTTGTGATATGTTAATTGGCCCCTGTGCATGTGGTGCATGGCATCATACAAGAGACTGGGAAGGGAAATTCCCAGAAACCTATAAAATTAAGGATAATAAGGAGGTAGAATAATGAATCTACTGAATAAGCAGAACACGAGAGCTTATATCTTGAAGCGGGTGAAAGTGGATCGTCCGGGGTGGGATTGTACAAGGGTATCCCCAGCTGCCATGAAAGAAATAGAGCGTAGGTTGAAAGTGATGATAGGTAAAGTAATCCATATGCACCCAACGAGGGGTAAGACTTTTAGGGAGATATTCTAATGAAGGATAGAGAATGTTGTTATCCCGGATGTGATGAACCTGCACTTAGGTTCTCTAATTTTTGCTTTCGATGTGGACAAGAGGCAATAAGAAAAGCATCAGAAAAGAAAATAGAAATTAAAAAAGATAAAGAGCAGGAAGAACTTATTTTTCTTAGGTCTGAGAATAGAAGACTAAGAAAAGCAGTTAATGCTTTAAAAAAGAATAGGTGGGGATTTTAAAAGAGGAGAAATAATGAATAGAAATATTTGTATAGATTTTGATAAGACGATCTGTAATGAAGATGGTTCTCCTACCTATGGTGTTAAGAGAGCATTACAAAAAATAAAAAGCCGGGGTTTTCTTATATTTATCTATACATGTAGAACTAATAACTTTTTAAATAAACATTCTATAGATAAGATAACTAGAATTAAACAGATAGAAAAATATCTTAATAAATATAAGATACCTTTTGATGTTGTTCTTAACAATGATAAGCCTATAGCTTTTGCATACGTAGATGATAGGGCTATTGGATTCAGAGGAGACTGGTCAAAAGTTTTAAGAGAAATAGCCCAGCTTGAATAAGTAATAGTAGCTCTTCAGATTGGGGAATGTCTGAAATAGGTATTCCCCTCCCGAACAATTCAAGTGCAAATCATTTATTTTTTCACTTCTAGCCAAAACATAGCCACTTATAGCCACATGCTTAGCCATATAAGTCTAGGCCAGTAAACAACATAGTGTATATAGTCACATTTTTTTGAAATAATGATTTGAAAATAGAGTATAGAGAGGTTTACCAAAAGTGTGGCTAAGTGGCTATGTTATGGCTATGTACTTATGGGATAAGGAGTTATGGGCGGTCATTTCTAGCCAGAGGAAAATAAGTGACTATGTACTGTAAGGGTAAGGGTTTATGAGAAGGGGAAGAGAGTATAAGTACCTAGTTACTAATGAAAAAAAATTAGCCGGGATTTTGGTCTTTCTCCTAGTCTATGCTCTTGAGCTAGGGGGTTTCGGACCTTCTGACTCGATGATAGATACAAACATAACAGGTCCACAACGTACTGGATGTACTGGATAGGGAAGGGAGACAACTATAATACTATGATCCTAAGTATATCCCAATGGTTGATGAGCCT
>Ga0209976_10000553_pt1 | contig 23950 bp, 16 predicted proteins | sample SumtaG_FD_182806 | JGI IMG/M metagenome (GOLD analysis project Ga0209976, IMG submission 182806) | Deep subsurface microbial communities from Indian Ocean to uncover new lineages of life (NeLLi) - Sumatra_00157 metaG (SPAdes) (version 2) | ecosystem: Environmental > Aquatic > Marine > Oceanic >...
TAGTAGTAGCGGCGGGTTGGGGTTTAGTGGTTGGCGGGGGTGGCGGGGGTGGCGTGGGCTGGGGAAGGGTATGGGGGATGGCAGCCACCTGGGGTTGAGACGGAGATTGGTAAAGAGTGGCATGAGGTAAGAGACACATTTGAGGAGTCATGAGTTTGCGAACGCGAACGCCTTTGATGGGTGATTGAAGGGGGGTGGAGGGTTGGAGGGTTTCTTTGACTGGCGGAGGAGGTTTGGTGCCAAGAGCGCCAAAGAGATTATGGATATGCTCGAGGTATTTTTGTTCGGCTTGGTCAAAGGCAGTGGTGGGCGAGGGAGGAAGGGACTTTAAGTATTCTTCGAGTTCACCGGGTTGCCTGATGGTGGTTTTAGTTTTAGGTGGTTTGGGTTTGGCGGGGGAGAAAATAGCCAAGGTTTTGGGTTGACGTCGATAAAGGAATTGAGTGGGGTTGTAGATGGCTTTGATAAAGTTAATAATCCATTGATCTAAAGGACGATCTTCAAAAGGAACAAAGGCTAAAGCAAAACCAAGAAAAGCCGCAAAGGGGCCGAGAGTCCATTTAATAAAAAAGTTGGCACTGGAGTTAAAGGTAATCCAGGCAGTGACGATGCCGGCAGCTAGTTCTAAGAACTGCTTGAGGGTCATGCTGCCGACAAGACGGAATTTATAGGCAATGATGTCTTGAGGAATAGGGTGTTGTTGCATTAGAAACATTATAGAGAAGAGGGAAAGGGGTGACAAGGCTAGCGCTTGAGGGAGAACAGAAATGATGATAGATTGATAGACAGGAAGATGGCTGAAAAAACTGCCCAGTCTTCATCTGGTGATCAGACACCTGGTGGAGAAAAAACCAAAGGAAAAGTAGGTCCTCAAAAAAAATTGGGGCTAGAGAGTTTGTGGAAGACGAGCCTAATAGGAGGAGTAGCGGGGGAAAGAAGGCCTTTGACAGAAAAGACAGAGTTGAAATGGAAAAGAATAAAAGGATCGCGAGTGGGGTTGTGGGCTAGAGCTTTGTTTAATGAAGAAGACGTGGTTTTAGCTGATAAAAGGGAGAAAGAGAAAGTTAAGAAAAAAGATAAAGGAGAAAAGGTGGAGGCGGCTTGGTTGGTGAAGGCAGCTGATAAAGTGGTGGAGCCAGTTTTAAAAGGAATAAGGCAGTTGACGGAAGGATCGGCTGAGACAGGAGAGATTTATGATTGGGTGATGGTAGAAGGAAATGCGTTTGATATGGTGCTGGGAAGGAGTGAGGAGGAAAAAAGAAGAGGCTTGTCGCCTAGTGGGTTAAGGGCGTTGCAGTTGTGGACGCCGGAGGGAATGGCGCAGGCACTGAATGCTCAGAAGTCGAATCCGCAAGTGAGGGGGATGGAGTTGAGGCCAAGAAGCCTGGCGGTTTATGGTTATCCAGGAGAGTGGTTGTTGGAGCTAAAAGGATTTACGGTGGAGGAGGGCAAGGTGCAAGTTGATGATAAAGAGTTGAGTTTGGGGTATACAGGGGCGAGGAGTTTAAGAAAGATGTTTTATGCTCGACTGGGAGCGGCCCTGGCGGTTTATATTTTTACGGCTAGGGGGGAAATAGCGGGGGCGGCAGGAAGGATTTATAAGGGGAAAATAAAGGAGATGATTCAGGGGAAGGATAATAGTTGGTGGGAGATAAGCAGGCAGGCGGCTTTGACGGCTGGAGTGGAGTGGCCAGAACTGCCAGAGAATTATTTAAGGTGTGATTTAAAGGAATTGGGTGATTGGGCCCGAGCGGCTAGTCCTTATTTAAGCCTGGAAGAAAAAGCAGAGATATTAATGAAACCAAAAGGTGAGGCGGCGAAAAAGGAAATTAGAGCGCCAAAGTATTCAAAGAAAAAGTTAGGGCTGGCGGCCCGGCAGTGGTTGGAGATGATGGGGGCGTTTCCTGATTTAAGAAGAATGGCTGAGGTTTGGAAAGAAGGAGGGAGAAGAGAGGAAGTAAGGGGAATGGGGTGGTTGATGGCAATAACGCCAGAGGCTTTAAGATATTTGGTTCAGGGGCAGTTGGCGGATCTGAGACGGCAAATCGCGGCGATAGGAGATGAGGGAGAGTTAAGAAGAGTGCAGGGGGATATAAGGGGAAGGATGGGGGTTTTGCGGGATTTGATGGGTGAGCTGGAGGAGATAGGAGCAGAAGGAGTACAGAAAAAAAAGGTGGAGCTAGATCTAGGGGGAGCGAGAAGGAGGATAGAAGAGATTAAAGGAGAATTGGGAGAGTTAGAATCACAGCCTTTGAGAGAAGTGAGGGGTCAGGCAGAGGCGTTGGAAGAGGAGCTGGCGCAGTTAGAAGGGAGAGAAGCAGCTTTAGCTAAAAAGCAAGAGACAGTGCCAGAGGAGGGAGAGGAAGATGATGATAAGCTGGCGCTATAAAGAAATTAAATAGAAGTATTTATTATGGCTGATATTACACTTTTAGATAAGCTTAAGGGAACAAGAGGCATCTTGAAAGAGGTAGAACAGGTATTGGTGCCAGAGTTAGAGTCGGGAGTGAGTTATGCGAGGCTGTGGCGAGACCCGACAGAGAATCCAATGGCAGTGAAGCAGTATTTAAATCAAGTGAATCGGTTGACTAAGGCATGGAAATTTGAGGAGCTATCGCTGTCAGAAGAAGGAGGAACTGGGGTGGCTGGGCCGGAGTTTTTTTGGGGCAGGCCAGAAGGAGAGGCTACTAGGGAGGAGTTGGAAGAAGAGCTGGAGGCGTCAGGAGTGGAGGAAGCGAAGAAAGAAAAAATGGTAAAGGCATTATGGAAGGATGAAAAAGAAAAAAAAGGTATAACCAAGGAGGACATTGCTAAGGACAATCGGCAACAAGCAGAGGCTTTTTTAGGAGAGTTGACGCAACTTAAGATAGGTGAGGAGAGGGATAAGAATCAGCTAGGATTTGATGAGGCTTGGAAGGAGTATATTGGGAGTAAAGCTAGGGCGATATATCAAATAGAGATAAAGCAAAGCCCGAGAGCAGGATTTTTACAAGAGCGGGAAAGATTGGTGGAGGCAAGGAAGGCGGCAGAGGAAGGGGATTATGGCTTATTAAGAGAAATGGTAAGTGAGTTAGAATTATCAATTGATGAAGAAATAGGTGAGGATAATTGGGCAGCAGCAGCAGAGAAGATTGAGGCATGGTTGACCGAGCAGCTGGCAGGAGCGGAGGTTTTAGTGACGGATGAGGAGAGAATGATTTTAGAATTAGAGACAAGGTTAAGAGATCCTAAGTTGTATGGAGAAGTGGAGACGGGAAAGATGATGAATGAGTTGGAAGAGAGAATTACAAAGAAGGGGACAGCAGCGACAGAAGCAGAGGAGGAGTATTTAGTTTATTTAAAGGCGCGGAAAAAGATTAAGGAATCTAAGGCGCGGGGGACTAAGATTAGAGAAACGATGGGGAGGTGGCTGGGAAAGGACGTGTCTTTAGAGAGACGATTGGATATGGTGGCAGAGCTGTTCTTACGAGCTGATGTTGATCCAGTGAGTTTGTTGACGGGCGAGGGAGCAAGGTCTTTAGGAGGAGAGGCAGTGATGTTATTAAGAGGGTTGAGTTTATCAAAGACTCAAAGGTTGCCGCTAATGACTTTTTTGTTGATAAGAGCTCATGATCGAAAATTGATGTTGATAAAACGGTTTGTGGATACAATGATAGCTAAGGAAAATATCTATTTTCAGCTAGAGGAGGGCAAAGGAATAGTGATGGCTAATGTAGGTAAGGATGCGGCTGGAGCAGGCAGAGGGGGAGAAGGATTGATGCTGCAAGATATTTTAGATGAGTTAGCTAAGGCGGAAGAGGTGGATAGGAGATTTGCTGGAGGAGGGTTGGTTAACTATGAGTGGTTGGAGTTGTTGGCTCGGTTAACAGCCAAGAAAGAGTTGAATAAACAAAAGATAGCTGAATTTGGAGAGTATGATGATCGGAAAGACATGCCTTTAGGGGCGTCATTGCTGGACGGTAAAACAATTGGTAGATTATTGACGGATAAGGACTTTGTGGAGATTATTAATGATCCAGTTTGGTATCCAGGGGTAGATGAGGTAACAGGCAGGATTAAGTCAGAAGAATTCCATAAGGTGCGGGAGAAGGCAATGGAAAAATTGGGGAACAAACATTCGTGGTACAAGGTGAAGGCAGCAGAGATGTGGTTAGAGGTGGCTCAGTCAGTGAAGCCGAGCTATTGGACATTAGAAAAAATGAAAAACTTGGAAGATTATTATTCTCGAAACATGGGTTTTTTAGGTTGTGGTTTGCCAATAACAGAAATTCCGGCGAATTTTAACGATGAGGATAAGCAGGCGCTTTATGATTTGTTAAATAACCTGTCGTTATTTAGCTTGGGGAATCGGTCTTGGAATGGGCAGTTTTTAGATACGATACTTAATCCGGAAGAAGTGGTAGCGAGGATGAAGAGGAGAGGTGTAAGTTATGTGCCGATGAAGGAGTGGCGATGGAAAGAGGGAGGAGTGGTGGTGGAGCAGAACGAGAAGGCACTGAGATTGGTGGCTAAGCATGCCAGAATGACGGTGGATGAGTTTACTGATAGAATGGCGATTTTGGCTCTAAGGAGAAAGCAGCTTGCTTGGATGGGATTTGGAGCAGTAGATGGAAAATATAAGGGTAGAGCGGAAGGCAAGCTGGAAGACAAGCTGGAAGACAAGCCGAAAGACAAGCTGGGAATATTACAAGAGGTGCCGGTAGGGGAAGCAGGAGGAACAAGATTGCCGTTTGGTTATAATCGGAAGGAGCACAGAAAACGGCTGCTAGCTTATTTGCGAGATAGAGATGAAAAATATAAGGGTAGAAGCAATTTAAAGGCGGCAGGGTTTGGGGAGGAGTTTATTGAAGGCGAGGAGCTGGAGCGGACTTTAATGGATGTTTTTCGTCATCAAGAAAAACTGGATGAAGAGGATCTAGAAAAAGGACAGCGAAATCATTTGGTGGCCTGGGTGGCGATGGGTATGCGGGTGAAGCGGCAGACGGCTCATAAAGACGCTTCAAAAGAGACAGGGGGAAAAAAAGAGGTAGAGATAGAGAAGAAGCGATTGGCAGAAGCGGCCAGAGTAGCAGCAGGAGGAGATTATAGTTTACTGACGAAGATATTAGAGGATTATAAATGGTCAGAAACAAAGGTGAGTGGAGAAAATTGGGAGAAAAGAGTGGAAGAGGTGTCAGGAAGGTTGGAGCGAGTAGCAGCAGGGTCGAAGATAGATTTAAAGGATGTGGGCGTTTGGGGGGTAGAGGCGTTTAGTTGGGGGTTAGAGCATTTGTTAAGACCAGAGAATGAAGCGGCTTTGCGGCAAGTAGGGCTTGATAATCGGGAGGGGAGAGAGTGGTTGCGGCGATTGCAAGTGCCGGTAAGAAAAGTAGAGAAAATGTTGGCAGAAGGGGCGGATTTAGAAGAGGTTTATGAAGAGGTGTTGGGAAGACCGCCAGATGAGGAGCTGGCGTTGGATGATGATGGTTTGAGGGGGGCGATAGAACAGGAGCTAGGGGTGATAAAAGCAGAACAGGGAAGATTTACCAAAGCGGTGAAGTTAGAGTTGGTTTTAGAAGATTTGACGACATTTGGATTTAAGGATAAGTGGGAGGAGTTTGAATCGAAGGCAAGAGGAGAAGAAATAGAGCAAGAGTGGGTGGGAAGATCATTGGTAAACCCATATTTAGAAGAGATGTCTACTAAAGAGTCAGCGCGGCAGTCGATTCAGAGAATGGATTATTACGAAGCGTATAGGATAGCGGCTTATAGGATGTTTGTGAAAATGGTGAGAGGCTGGCGGCCACAAGAGGAGATTCCTGGCAAAGCGGGAACAGCGCCAGTGTTTTTAAACATGGAGCCGGAGGAGTGGCATAGAGAGATGCAGGTGTTGGATAGAGGCGATTGGACGCATGATGATGCTTATTTTCAATTTTGGTTTATGTCGTTGTTTGCTTGGTCGAAGTTAAAAGCTCAGACGATTAAGGCGGACGTGGCGGCGGATCCAAATAGTAGAAACCATAAAGAGCTGGACGAGCTGTTTGATAAAGGGATGTTTAAGAGAGGGGTGAGGTTGCCATCTTTTGTGGGACCAGGATTGGAAAATAGGGGTGAGGATGAAGAAGGCTACAGCCGAGCGGTAGGGCGGGTGTTAGAGGAGGAGAAGGATATTTTGAGGTTGGTAGTGTCACAGGGGTTATATCGAGAGCTATCAGCTTCGCCAGTAGTGACGGCTTCGCAGGCTTTTGGCAAACTAATTGACGAGAGAATGTTTTATCATGCTTTACCAGTATTTAGTCCTGAGCTGTGGCGGCGGATACAGGAATCGCCCTACCTGCTGGCAATAATTGACATGGAAGATGAGGTTAGTAAGGGGAATGTGGAGATGGTGTCTCAGTATCGAACGGTGATAGGGTCGGATGGTAAACAACATTACGTGCCAGATAATCGTTACCAGACTGCAAGAATGGCGCTGGTGGGAGGACTGTTGGATTATGGGAGTGATAGGCAGGCAGCCCAGATATATTTGGAGGCTTGGAATAAGATACAGGTGCCATGGGTGGAGTCAGAGCAGGCGGTGAACATGGGCTTATATTTGATGAGGGTGATGGGAGCTTGGGATGGATTGGATAATTTACAGACACCAGTGGGTCAATTTGATCATTTTTCGCGGGAGCTGGCCCAGGCAGGGATTGATCCATATGTGTGGGATACACGAGAGGTGGAGGGGAAAAAGCAGTATGCGTTTGCGCCTCAGGCGTGGGTGGCGATTTGTCGAGATTATTATGGGTTTGATTTACGCAATCATGAGGCTCTGGTAGAGAAGTTTGGGTCAGAAGAAAATGTAAGAGTGTTTCGAGGGAAGTTTAAAGAGACAATGAGACAGCATCAAGCAGGAGTAATGAAGGCGGTTTGGGGGATAGATGAGGAAGATTTAAGGGTAATTACGGATGAAGGTGGGCTGTTTTCGGTTTACGTTAAGACAACAATTTGGCGGTTGCTAGGAATTTGGGGAGCAAAAGGGGTAGAGGAGGGTGAGGCGACTGGCGAGATAAAAGAAAGTGAAAGGCCAGGGCGGTTAGTAATTCCAGGAATTGAGTTGGGCCTGGGTCCAAAAAATGATTTACCGTTAATAGTAATGGGGGGGAAAGATGAAAAAACTTTTAAAGTGAAGATTTATGACGAAGATGGTAAAGAAAAAGGAGAAGTGGACGGAATGTCGGTGAGGGCGGTAATTAAAGGAAAATACAATAAAGATCCTTATTATCGGGAACTGCCGATGAAAGAAGGGGAGGATTATAAAACGGCAGCAGAGATGGCCTGGCTTGATGCAGAGACAAAAGAGGAGTCGGTGGGGTCGCAACTGCGAACAAAGTTGGGATTGATAAGGCAGTTTACTCATGCAAGCATGACTTTTGAGCAGGTGATGGTAGATGAGAATTTGAGAGAGTTATGGAAGGAGATGTGTTATTATGCCACCAGAGTAGGGATAGGGCCGCCGTTGAGGACGATGACAGATTTGTTATATGGTGAGATGGTGGTAGACTCAGAGACAGGCAGGCGGTATCGGCAAAATAGATGGAGTGATCAGGAGAACGGCTTTAAGGCTTTAAGGCAGTATTTTTCTACGAATAGAGATTTAAGACAGTATTTATTTTTAATGTATTATGAAGATGTTGGAGCGCCAGTAGAGGCAGGAGGAGATTGGGGCTCGATTGATGATTTAATAGATGGAGTTTTAGGGGTTGAAGGTTGGAGGGTGAATGTAAAGGACTGGTTAGCTAAAGTTAAGGACAAGGCGATGTCGTTTGAGGTAGCAGAGAGAGAGCTGGGAATTGGTCATGAGCAGGTAGCTAGAGGAGAGCGAAGGCGGTTAGATATTGCAGATTATGTAGAGGCAAAGGTTAAACCAGTAGGTTTGTTATTTCGTTTAAAGAGGATAGTGCAAAAGAGAAATTGGGATTACTTAATGAATCGCTATAAAGAGATAGAAAGATGGGGAGTAGGGGTGACACATACAGAGAGAATGGCGTTGATTGGTAAGGCGCGTGAGGCAGCTAATGAAGAGGTTCAAGCTTTTGCAGCTGTAGACATACATACAGGGAAGGTGGTGGAAATAAAAAATTGGTTTAACAGAAATAAGATATCGTTGGTAGGAGCCGAGAGGTTGGTAGGATGGTTGGAAGAGAGGGATGTGGAGAGTTTTAGAGCACAGGTAGCGCCGTTCTTCCTAGAGTTTCTTAATGAAGCTAATTTTAAGTGGGAAGAGAGAAAGACAAGGCTGTATAGGGTTCGGGCATTTGGCGAGGCTTTATGGAAGTATTGGGATGTGCCAACGCGGATTAATTGGTGGATTCATAGAGGTAGGCATGGAAAGTTTCCGCTTTATTCAACGGTTTTGAAGTTATTACCGCTTAATTTTGGCGAAGATACTTTAGAGCAAGTTAGAATGAAGTATGATCCGGGGCGGTTGTTTGGCATAACGGGAATAGGAGCAATATCAGGAGGAGCGGCATTGGGTACTTTTGTGGCCAGAGCGAGTGTGATACTGGCCAATACAACATCGACTTTATCGCAAATAATGCAGGGGAGCGAGTTTTTGCAAGGGGTAGCTAAGGCGTCGGCCCAGCTGGCTGAATGGAACGCGGGTTGGCTTGGAGGGTTAGCGGTGGGATTGATTTCTTATTGGGCGGTATTAAATGCTGGTAAGGCGGTTAATTCTGTGGTTTATACTTTACTGGAGCATGCAATTAGAAATGCTGGATTAGTGGTTCGGACAGATATTTTTGAAGGCTTTGTGAATAGGTTTCCTAAGCTGCGGAGTGGGTTTGGAGTTCCAGGATTTCGCGGGGGAGTTTGGCTATTTAAAAAAGAGGGGTATTTATCACTGATAAATCTGCCTAAAATTTTACACAATCCTAATTTTCGGATGTTGAACTATAAAGAATTTAGAGAGAGGGAGATTAAAAAAAAGCAGTTATTATCTTAGATTTATGAGTGAGGCGGCGGAAGAGCAAACAACGAGAGGGGAAGGAGAAAGACTAGAGACGGATGAGGAGGTTTTAGAGGCAGCAGCAGACTTATTTGAAGCAGCAGGAATAGCAGCAGGAGAGGGTGAGGTGATGGGAGAAGTTGTGCCGGAGGTTGAGGTAAAGGAGTCGGTTGCGGACATAAAACAGGTGTTGGATGAAGAGCTGGCAACGCCGGGAGAGTTGAGGACTTTGGCAGGCTTAATTGCTAGCAGCGGTTTTTTACCAGAGGCAATGAGAATTCAGAAGGCGGCAGAGTCTGAGGAAACAGTGGATTATATTGTCTGGCTGGTGGCAGCAGGAATAGGAGCTAAGTTGTTGTTGGTGGGAAAAAAGAAGGCGAGTGAGTTAATTGACGGATTAAAACAAAAAAAGTTGCTTAGGGGTTTGAAAAAGGAAGGGGGGTTGGTAGAAGTTGAAGAAAGAGATGAAGAAGAGTTAGAGCCAGAATCAGAAGAGAAACAAGAGCAGTTACCGGAAGCAGTAGAGCCAGTAAGGGATATGAAAAAGGGAAAGAGGAAGCCGACAGCAAAAGGAGCATGGGCAGCAGTGATGCGGAGACGAGGGTGTATTACAGGGTTTTTGGTTGGGAGTTTGGTAGCGTATGGTTTAGGAAGTTTGGCGGTGAAAGGGGTAAAAGAATGGGCGGAGTCTGAGCAGAGCAGACAGGCGTTGGAGGAGCTTAGGGAGGGTTGGGGAGAATTGGAAGAGGCGGCTGAGGCGGGTTTTGAGGGGGGAGTAACAGAGCAGGCCTGGGTAGAGAGTGAAGAGTTTAAGAATATTGAGAGTATTTATAAGAGATATAGTGTGCCATCGTGGGATGGATTAGGAGTGAGTAGAGCAGAGACTTATTTAGTGAATGGGAATATTAATGACGAGTTGGTGTGGGGGCTGGGGGCTTATAAAGGAGCCAGTTGGTTTTTTGGGGTGTTTGAGAAAGATGGGCAAACAGTGCCAAATGAACACTTGGTGAGTTTATGGGCGAGTGCCTGGGAATTAACAGAGGCGGAAAAAGAGGAATTAAGAAATAATTGGTTAACATATGCCAATGATAAAGACGAGGCGTTGAAGTATTTAGAGTGGTTGAATAGCCAGAAGGTTAAGACTGGGGAAGTGGAGATCGGGAAACTAGGAGAAGAGGGGGATATGGTGGTGAATTTTTATACTAAAGCAAACGAGTTGTTTAATAGTTATCCAGGAGAAGGAAGTCAAGAGTGGGAGCAAAGGGTGAGAGAGTTGGAAGATATGATAGGCATGGATGGTTTGAATCAACTGGTGAAGGCGGGATCGAGTTTGTTTAAGTTTAATCCAGGAATGATGTTGGGAGTGGCAATGGTGTGGGCGTATGAAAATCCTGATGTTTTAGAGGGTTTTCAAGTGGCTTGGGGGGAAGCGAAAGAGAAAGGCAAAGCTCGAGATAAAAGAAAAGCTGAAGCAGGAGCATATGAGTGGGCTTTAAAGTTTCCGCGGTTTGGTCCTTGGAAAGCGAAGTTTAATTTAAGAAAGCTGGTAGGAGCGAGAAAGGAGGCAGTGGTGACGTTGGGGAGCGTAGAACGATTGCCGGAGATTAGGCGATTAGTAGAGTTTTTGGGGCCAGGGTGGTTTAAGATAATTCAGCCAGGTCATCCTGACTATTTAACAGTACGACGATGGTTGCGGGCGAGAAGTGACGAGGAGTATCAGAAATTATTAGAGCAGCCAGAGATGATTTGGCAGCATTTAAAGAAGATTTATCCTGACAAAGAAATGATGTGGAGTTTGTATCAGATTAAGGGAGCAGGACGGTTTCGGCGGGGAGCAACAGATTATGAGAGGGAGTGGTTGCTGCGGTGGGAGAAAGAGTTGGTGGTGGGAGACTAGCCTAGCATGCTGCCAATAAGAGGAATTTTTCTGATGGCAGCACCGATATCTGGGGTAACAGCGCCAGCAATAGAAGGTTTGACGCTGAGCATTTGGTCGATGGCTTGGGGGACTTGGGCAGTGGCCATAAGAATGCCGAGAGCAATCAGAGGTTCGAGAACTCTGCCGGTTTCGCCAATGACTTGGCCAGCGATAGGAGCGGTGCCAGGAGCGAGAGTGCCAACCTTGTTTAAAGGCGGAAGACCAGGGAGGTCAATGCCGCTGATAAAGTAGGAGGCGAGGAAGAACATAAAGGCAATGGCAGGGAAGGTGAGGGCAGCAGCCAGCATGGTTTTGAAGTAGCCAGCGATGCTTTCTTGTCTGCCAGGCAGAGCACTGAGAAGAAAAACAAAAGGGGAAAAAATGGTTTGAAGAATAAGGGTGACGTATTTAGTGATTAAGGCAAAGAGGATTTTTATGCCGGTACCAAGCAGGGTAAAGGCAAAGATTAAAGGAATAATTTTATCGGTTAAGCCACCACCACCACAATCAACTAAGGAGCCGAAGCCTAGGCTGGCAAAGGCCTTACAGAGGCCAGAGAAGAGTAGATCGCCAAGACTACCAATAAATTTACCAAGGCTGCTGATGACATCAACGCCACCAAAGGCGCCGCCAGAGAAAAGGCCGGCGATAAAGTCAAGGCTGTGGGGGTCAGTTTTATCTGCGGGAAGTGCAGAGAGAGGTGAGGCAGAACTTTTAAAGTAAATGGTGCCAATGATAGAATGGCCGACGTAGACAGTGTCAATGATAAGGCCACTGATGGCAAAGCTGAAGGTGACAAGAATAAGGCTGATGATGATTCTGGGAAGAGCGAGTTGAAGACTGACAACGGTTTGGGGATTGAGCTTGGTACGAAACATGATCATGAGGCCAATGATGACAAAGATAATGATGAAGAAGATGTAGGTGGTGTTACGAGCAACTTTCCAGAGTTTAAGAATGGCTTGTTGACTGTCGGCAGTGAGAAATTCGGAGCCTCGGCCAGCGGCAATGGTGGGTTTGGCAAGACCGATGCGCTGGGAGATATCAGCCAGATAGTCAACAGAGGAAAGAGGTTGAGTTCTGTAGAGATTAGCCATGAGACCACCAGCGTAGTTAGTGGCGCCAAAGGCGACGCGATTACCGCTGCTATCGTAGGCGCCGACAATGCTGGTAGTGATGGTGTCCATAAGAATGGGAATCATGCCTGAGCCGCCGCCAGGAGCAAGCTTGCCGGCAATGAAGCTTTCTAGGTTGAGGCCAGGGGTCATACGAGCTTGAGTAAAGTTAGCGGTGGCGAGAGTGGGCCGAGGATGGGAGAGAGAGAGGCTAAAAAAAGCTAAAAATAACAGCCAGGGAAGGACGAGGTGCTTGAGCAGGCGGATCATATGCTTAGACTAACAAATATGGGATGGATTAGCAAGATAATTGATTAGGGCTGATTGAAATGAATCCAGTTATTGGCTCGGCAGGCGGGCATATTGAGGAAACCGCCTTGGGTGATGAAAACGCTGTGGGGAAGGCTGATAGGCATGCCAATATATAAGTCATATTTAGGAGTGAAGGTGATATCGTAGCAGATTTCATAGAGAGTGCCGGCGGGCATAAAATAGAAGTCTTGGCTAAAGATGTCGAAAATTGCTTGCAGGGCGGCTTGGATTTGAGCCTCAAGCTCAGGAGTAAGATTTTGGAGGTTTAGTTGAGTGAATAGATCAAGATAGGGGAGATTGGCGTCGAGGTCCTCAATATCTTGTTTATCGCTTTCAAGTTGCTCTTGTTGGAGCTTAAACTGTGCAAGAATTTGTTCGGCGGCTTGGAAGAGATTAAGAATGGTTTCATTAAGCTGATCTCTTTGAGTGATGAAAGGAAGAGTATCGGCGGGTAAACCAGAGAGAGCAGTGAGTTGGCTGATTAAAGAAAGGACTTCGTTGTTAAGTTGCTGAAAGATGTTTTTCCAGCCAGAGTAAATAAAGATGATTTGAGTTTTGTGTTTGATGCACTCAGGATCGGAGGGGGGGCAGTCAATGGAGGGAGCAACTGGGCCTTCGGTTAAGGCCTCGGAGATATGGCTGCTGGCAGCATTAAGGTGGCTGATTTGGTTGTTGATGTTAGAGTTGGTACTGGCTTTTTTTAGGTCAGCAACAATCGTTTTAAGATACTTGATTTGATGTTTGATGATGGTGATGCGAGCTTCAAGCTCGGTGAGAAGATATTGAATTGTTTGTTGACGATCAGTAGATTGTTGAATTCTAACGAGATAGTTAATGTATGGTTGGGCGCTGCTGGCTAGGCTAGGATATTGATTTTGCAGAGAGAAGATGTTTTCAGGGCCTATAGGAGTGGCTAAGGCTAGGGTTAAGACACGATCCCTAAATTCATAAAGAGGGTCAGGCCAGCTGACTAAGGAGAATTGGTGGTTGTCGAGTTGGTCGGGCCAGGTGAATTGGCGGGTGGGGTCAGGCAGGCGGCGAGAGAGAGATTGAGTAAGGGGGGGATTAATGGTTTGGCGAGTGACAGCAATACTGGAGAGGTCGAGTTCAAAAAGCCAGGTGGGCAGGGTAGCACTGAAGCCAATATATGATTTTTTAAATAGGCGATCTTGAGGAGTATTGATAGTTGTGCAGACTTTAGTGGTTTCGCCGGGGGTAAGAGTGACGGTGTCACTGGTGGTTTCAATGGCGAAGCAGGCAGAAAGAGGGCCGGCGGATATTTCTGAGATGGGGGTCCAAAGAGAAGAGGTAATGGTGATGAGAGCGAAGATGCCGACACCAACAAGGGTAGCCATGCCGAGGATGTAGGCAACACCAGCAAGAGCCATGTAGGCAGGTAGGGCGCCGGCGCCGAAAAGATAAACAAGGCCGGAGATAACGGCGTTGGAAACAGCAGCGCCAATGGCGCCGACAGCAGAGGTAATAGCAGAGGTAATAGCGGGAAAGAAGGCTAGAAGAGTGGGAATGCCAAAGCCCCAGAGAGGCATCCACCAGGCAGGGAAGCTGATGCCAAAGAAGCTGCCAATTAATTGGATACCGGCGCCCATAAAGGTGGTGATCCAGGCAAGAGAGTTGAAGCTGGTCATGGGGACAGCAGTTTTGCCACTAACAAAGCGGCTTAAAAGAAGAAAGGCAGCGCTACCAGCAATAGGACCCATAAAGGTGGACAGGAGGGGGCTCCAACCACTAGCGATAAGGGGTTGGATGAGGGCAAAGCCGGCAAAGAAGCCGGGATTAAAGAAGGTTCGGAAGTAGGGTTGGATTCTAGACAAGGCGTCTTTGGCATATTTGGCGGCATTTTTAGCAAAGCGAAACCAAGGCCTTTCGAGGTAGATATAGCCAGCTGGTCGGCCATAGGCAATTCTTAACCAGGTAGGCTGGATAAAGCGAGCGTTGATGCGGGAGACGTAAGAGCTGGGATTTTTGAGGCTAAAGAGTTTGTAGTGAGGACTGATAAAGCTGGTATTGAGGAAGCGCCATCGGGGTTGAAACCACTTTTTAGCGAGAGTGTTGAAAAGATCGCCTTTGACTTGCCAGAACCAGTCGGCGGCGGCAAAGCTGAGAAGAGAAGTGGTAGGGGTCCAGCCCAAAAGTTCTTGGAGCCAGGGAGCTAAGAGGTAACCGACAGCCAGGCCGTTGACAGGCGGCCTGAGCCACCAGTTTTTATAAAGGAAGTTGGTAAAGCGAGTGATAGGGCCGGGTTTAAAACCGCGGATATAGAGTTGTTCAATTTGAGCAGCAGCATTTTGATTTATAGAAAGAGGTAGCTGAGGGTGATTGGCAACCGCGGTTAGTTCTTGAAAGTGTTGGACCCAGGAGACTGGGGTAGCGGGAAGACCAAGAGAGTTAAAGCCAGGACCGATTCGAGCCTGATTTAAGGAGATTCGGTAGAAGGCGCCAAAGCCAGAGAAGATAGAGGCAAAGGCGCCGCCGACAGGATTGATACCGGTGGCGAGAGTGAGTTCAGGGAAGAGGAGGCTGCCGAGTTGATAGCCAATATAGCCAGAGGCGAGAGTGGTAGTGCTAAAGACGCCACGGACAAATTGATAGCCAGTGGTGCCGGCAATTCGGCTGGTGGTGAGCCAGCGACTGGAGTTAAAAAATCTAATAAGCCGGGCCTTTAGGATGTTAACTCCGGGAATAAAGTTAATAATAGTACCAAGAACGGAACCAACTAGGCTGACGGCAAGACCGAGGCTGATATCAAGAGCAAAGCCACCAAAGAGACGAAAGATAAAGGTAAAGGGATCGTCTTGGGTTTGGCGGAGGCGGCGGGCAGTGTTTCGAAGGCCTTTTTTAAAGATACCTTTAAAGAAGCCGCCATCATGTTTAAAAAGAAGAGATCTAATTTCTTTTTTGGCTTTTTTAATTTCTTGTTTGTTTTTAGACTTTTTAGCTTTTGTAAGAGTTTTGAAGGCTTGGTTAAAGCGATGATGAGTAAAGGCTTCAAAGTTAGCGAACTTTTTTCGGTTAAAGGCGAGGCCGGATAGTTTATCCAGGCCGCCGGCAAGAGAGTGACTGAATTGAGAGGTGGCTAGAAGAGGAGTGAGAACGGTTTTTTTGACTTGTTTGCCCCGGCGATCATCGTAGTAGTGGATGGTGGAAAGAAGCGGAGCGCCGCCACGAGCCAGAACACCAAAGGTGGCTCTGGCGGGCAAGGCCATGATGTTAAAGGCGCCGTGTTCAGGAAGGGTTTTGAGATAGTAAAGGAGAGAGCTAGCATTAAGAGGATTTTTGAGCCAGCTGGTTTTAAACTTCATGTTTTTGGATTCGATGGCGCGGAGGATGTTGCCGACAGGACCAAGCAGGCTATAGAGAAATTCAAGAGTGCCCTGATGGAGATAGAAGTTAGCTAAGCCGCCACGGTAGAGTTTAAGATAATTCCAGATGCTTTGGCCAAACATAGTGGTGCGGACCTTGACATCCTTGGAGGCAAGGTGGTCGAAAAAGCCGGGGCCGAGAGAGTTAAGATAGTTAGTGAGCTTATCTTGATGTTGGCTAAGGTCTTGCTTGATTTGTTTTTCAACAGGGACAGGAGGAGGAATAGGTTCGGCTTTGGCCTTGACGAAGTCTTTGGCTTTAACTGGAGGCGGTTCAGGCTCAGTAACAACCTGAGGTTGAGGGCGGGGCTTAAGGCGAGCCTTACCATAATCTCTGATGATTAAGGAGGTGCCTTTTAAGAGTTGATCGAGCCTTTGAGGTTTATCGGCCCTTAGAGGAAGTTGTTGGCGAACTTGGTGCCATTTGGTTTGGAGAATAAGGTCAGTTTGGAGGTGGCGGTTAATGGCTTGAGCTAGTCGGTCTCTTTGGCGGCTGAAGTGATCTTGCTGAAGGACTTTGAGGGTGTTGACGGGATCGTTTTTGAAAACACTGAGGATATTTTCATCAGGAAATTTGTCTTTTTGCTTGAGTTGGGCGAGTTGACGATTGGCAGACAGCCAACCGGTAGGGGAGAGAGTGGGGATTTGGTCGAGCTGAGAAAATAAACCGGCAGTTTTTTCATCTACAGGAGGAGGTTGGGAGAAGGTTTGATCAAGGATTTTTTGGAGTTGACGGTTTTTTTGAATTAAGCGGTTAAGGCGGCGGCGCTGACCACCTTTTTTATGAGACCAACCAACTCGTTTGAGAATATATTGAGGATGTTTTTTAAAGGCCTCGATGAGTTCTTTATCAGAAACATCGATGAGGCGGCGGTTGCCCAAGACATCGGCGGTCGGAGCAATGATTGGAGGTTGTTTGAGTTGACTGAAAAACTCTGAAGGGTCAGGCGGTTCAGTAGCAGTGCTGGCTTGAGGTGGTTGTTTGGGTGGACTACCGCCAGGTGGGGCAGAGGTGGCAGTTGGAGTTGACGGAGGCTCCTGGGGCGGAGGAGAGGCAGTACCAGGTTTGGGTGGAGGGGGAGATTTTTGGTCAGAATCGGGCAGATCAGCCATACATTCATGTTAACAGAAAAAATAATGAAGGGAAATTGATTTTTCTTTTAGGAGGGAGTATAAAGGAGTTATATTAAAATTTAGAGAAAAATGAGAGAGGCGGTGATGGAAGATGGTAGATGGAGAATCAACTGCAGAAGTTAGTAAGGGAGTAGAGGAAGTGACACTGACTGAGAGGGTTGATGCGATTGAAGAAAAGGCTGGTGGTTTAGCTAAGGAAGCGTTTGAGTCGCAAACTATTCCTTGGGGGGAGGCAGGAGCATTACAAGGTCAGGCAGTAGAAGTAGCAGGGCAGATGCTTAAAGAGAGTTCTAGGACAAGTAAAATAGACTGGGGCTTAATTAAACGATTGATGCCTTTTTTGCCAACATGGGGAGTTGAGTTAACTAAAGAAGAGAAACAAGCATTTAGAGAAAAGACTAAAGAAGAGTTGGAAGCTGAGCTAGAAACAAAATAATTATTTAAAATCTTGAGCTAGTTTGACAGTTAGGCTTTAAGATTTTGACTGAAGAAGCTTTAAGGGGAAGAGGAGAAGGAGATTAAGGATGAGGATGAGGGTAAAGATGGTGGCGAGAAGGAGAAAGAGGTTAGTAAGAGAGGTGAGAATAAGGGGAGGGATAATAAGGTTGGCGAGCTTGAAAGTGCCTAGAATGATGAGTAATAGGACGATGGGCAAGCCAGCGGCTTGGAGGTCAGAAGGAGAGGAGAACATGGTGTTACTAATAGAAAAGAGAAGGTAAAAAATTCCTAGAAGAGGCAATAAAGAGAGTTGTTGGATGGAGGATAGAATTTGGGGGAGAAAATTAGTGAGGGTAAGGCTGGCAAGGTTGAGATTGAGGCCGAGGCGGAGGATGAGGTAGAGGGTGAGAGTGCCGGTTAAGAAAGGGGCAGTGCCGATTAAAGTAAGACGGAAGGGGTCGGTGGAAGCGATTTGGGCTGAGCCGAGCATGAGTTGATTGTTTTTAAAGTGAGGTTTAAGGGAAAGATGACCGGTAGACACCTGGAGGAGCTCAGCAGTGAGAATGTGGGAAAACTCGTGAAGAGAGATGCCAGGAAGAAGGAGAAAGAAAAGCAGATTAACAGCGGTTTCATGAGAGCGGGAGAGACGATAGAAGGTTTTAACGAGGTGGGTGATGAGGGAATGAGAGGAGAGATAGAGAAGGGTGAGAGAGAAGATAAATAGGAAAAGAGAAAGAAGCATTAGGCTGGTGGTTTAGTTGCTTTAAGAAAGTCGTTGGGTTCCTGAGGTTGAAAGAAGGGTTGTTTCCAGGCAAGGTGGGTGCCAACAAGACTGAGAAGGATGATAAGGCCAGAGAAAAAAGGCTTGAGGGTTTTGAGGAAGTGCCAGCTGGCAGCGGCAGCGCCAGTAATGATACTGAGAAGAGAAAAAGCAATAATGCCGGCCAGATTGGTGTTGAAGTGAAGCTTATTGGGAGTGGGACTGGAGGGTTGGGGCGGAGTTAAGGGTGAAGGTTGAGGGGTAGGAGCGGGAGAGACTTGACTAACCATTTGCTGGAGTTTTTGAAGTTGGTCTTCGGCAACCCTAACCTTGCCGGTGTTTTTACAGGTAGAACAGCCGGTGCCGTTGCAATTGGGACAGGTGAGAATTTGATAGGCCATAGTTATGATTTATTAATTTTATCTGCTGGCCAGGTGATAGACTGGCCAGGTTTAAGCTGGCCGGCAATGATAAGTTCGGCAATGGGTTCTTCGATGTGGTTTTGGATGAGGCGACGAAGGGGCCGAGCGCCAAATTCTTTAACATTGCCAAGCTGGGCCAGTTTTTCTAGGGTAGGGTCAGGGACGAGCAAGGTGATGTTTTTTTTCTTGAGGCGATTAATGACTTGATTGAGTTGAAGACGAGCAATTTGTTTGATGTTTTTGAGAGTGAGCTCGTTCATAAGAATGATGTCGTCGATGCGGTTTAAAAACTCAGGGCGGAGTTGGTGAGATAAGGCTTTCATAAGTTGGGGTCGAGTGGCGGCTTTAGGTTGGTCAAGTAACTGAGAAACATCAATATTGGAAGTCATGATGATAATGGTGTTTTTGAAGTCAGCGGTATGGCCTTGAGAGTCGGTCAGGCGACCGTCTTCTAAAACCTGAAGGAAAATATCAAAGACTTTGGGATGGGCTTTTTCAAGTTCGTCGAGCAGAATCAAGGAGTAAGGGTGGTGACGGATAGGATTGGTAAGCTGGCCGCCTTCTTCATAGCCAATATAGCCAGGGGGAGCACCAATGAGCTTGTCAGCAGTGTGAGATTCGGTGAACTCGGACATATCAAGCCTGACCATGGCTTTTTCTGATTGATAGACGGTGCGGGCGAGGGCTTTGGCGAGTTCGGTTTTGCCAACGCCGGTAGGGCCCAAGAGAAGGAAAGAGCCAATGGGGCGGTTGGGGTCTTTGAGGCCGGCGCGAGAGCGTTTGATGACGTCAGCGACGGCCTTAACGGCTTGATCCTGGCCGATGATTTGAGTTTTGAGTTGTTTTTCTAAACCGAGAAGCTTAAGAGATTCTTCCTGAGTGAGGGAGGTGATGGGGATACCGGTTCTTTGAGAAAGGACTTTTTTAAGATCTTCGAGGGTGATGGCCTGGCGGCCAGCAATTTTGGCGCCAGAGGTAGCCTCATCAAGCAGGTCAATGGCTTTGTCAGGTAGATAACGATTTTGGATATACCGGGTGGAAAGATCGATGGCGGCTTGAAGGATTTGTTTGTCAATGGTGACGCCGTGATGTTTTTGAAGTTTTTCGGCGACGCTGATGAGGATTTTGAGAGTGGCTGAAGGAGGGGGTTCGTCAACCTTAACGGGTTCAAAGCGACGTTCTAAAGCAGAGTCCTTTTCAATGTGTTTACGGTATTCATCTTGGGTGGTGGCACCAATAATGTTGAGATCACCGCGGGCAAGAGCGGGCTTTAAGATGTTGGCAGCAGTCATGGCGCCAGCAGCGCCGCCAGCGCCCATGATCATATGGATTTCATCGATAAAGACAATGATGTTGCCATGACGTTTAACTTCTTTAATAAGTTTTTGGAGGCGGTCTTCGAGTTCGCCTTGATAGGAGGCGCCAGCCAGTAAGGTGGTGAGGTTAAGGGAGAAGATTTGGATGTTTTTTAGGAGTTTGGGGACCTCGTTTTTGATAATTTTTAAGGCTAAGCCTTCAACAATGGCGGTTTTGCCAACACCAGGATCGCCAACCAGGATAGCATTGGATTTGGTGCGGCGGGCGAGGATGCGGATAAGTTGAGCAATTTCTTTCTCGCGACCGATAACCGCGTCAAGCTGGCCGGCTTGAGCTTTTTGGGTTAGATTTTCAGAGAAGTGTTGGAGGGTGGGAGTGGAAGTTTGACGGGCTTTGGTTTTGTCGGTGGCGAGAGTGGTGGTGAGAATGGCTTGGCGGAGATCTTTTTTGTCAAAGGGCTCGGCCAGATAGTCGTTAAGGGGAACGAGAAAGTGAGCGAGGGCGACTTGAGGGTGATTAGCAACGAGTGATTCAGCGTAAGCTTGATAGATAATCTGCTTGAGTTTTTGGCTGAGGCTGACTTTATCGAGTTTTTTGCTGGAGGAGGGGGTTTTGTGAGTTTTAAGAGGGAGTTCGGTGCGGCCAAGGTTGGTGAGAAGAGGCTTGATTTGAGGATGGCGGTTAAGGGTTTGAAGCAGATGATCGGGACTAGCTTGGGCTTGAGCCTGCTTGGCAGCTAAAAGAAGGGCGTCGGCTAGAAGCTGAAGAGAGGCGGGAGAAAAGGCTGGTGAGATGTCAGTAGCGTTGAGCATATTTAAGCTAAGACTGTCCAGGCGAAAATGATAAGAGCAGAAGCAGTAAGAAGGAGAATGGTTCTTTTGAGCCAAAGAAGTTTTTTAAGCCAGCGACGGGCTTTAAGATCAATGAAGTCAGGCAGATTAAAAACAATCGGTTGATTGTCTTGGAGGGCGTAGATGCCATGCTGATCGCATTGTTGACAGCCAGCTCCCTGGCAGTGTTTACAGGTAATAATAGAAATGGGTGAGGCAGGCTCGAAGGACATGAGACTATCTTAGCAGAAGAAGGATTAGAGAGGGAAGATGGGGTTGATTAGAATCCGTAAGGGGTGATAGGCAGGAAGAAGAGGCCTTTGGCGGTATAGCTGGGGAATTGGTTGGGTTTAAGACTGATCATCCAAAGAGTTTTTTGATTTTCGACTAAAGGGATGATTGTTTGGTCGGGGTTAGGATAAAGGGTAATATTATTATTAAGCTTGTTGGGGATAGGCAGACTGGTAGTGAGAAGAGTTTTTTGATCATCAGAACTGATTTGCCAGAGACCGTCGGCGCGGCGACCGAGGCCGTCAGGAGCGGTGGTTTCAATGACAAGAAGGCCTTGATTGAGCCAATGAGCTAAGAGGTCTGAGTCGGGATCGAAAGAAATAGTGGTGGGGTTGTCGGGATCATTGAAGTGGACGAGCTGAAGCTGATCAGAGTCAGCTAAAATCAGTTGATCGCCGGTAGGAGAAATGGCGAGGAGTTGATGGGAGGGAGATTGAGAAATAGAGGTGAGGGTGTCACCTTGAGGAGTGAGAAGGCTGATTTGATCAGTGCCGGCAACAGCTAGATGAGTGGAAGTAATGGACCACTTAAGAGTTTGAGGTTGATAGTCAAGGGTGATGGTGGTGGGGGTAAGGGAGTCGAGGTTGAGAACGACAATATTGGAGTTGTTAAGAGTGGCAAGGTATTGACCAGAGGGGCTGATCAAGGGTTGGAGGCCGGTAAAAGAGACGGGGGAAGGTGAAGAAGAGGGGGTTTTGAAGTGAAACCATTGGCCGTTGGATTGATAGACGGCTTGGCCATTGGCGCTCCAAGTGATGAAGTCGATTGAAGCTTCCAAGAGAGATTGATTGGAGCCGGCGAGAAAGATGCCGGTGGGAGTGGAGTAGATAAGGCTTTGGCTTTGCCAGGAATAGCCAGTGACGTTTTCTAGGCTGAGGATTTTGTTAAGATAATAGGCTGGAGAGGGTGAGGGATCAAGGGGAACGGTGGAGTCTGGGTCGGTAGTGTCGGTATCATCTAAGGGTTGATCGAGGAGCTGGCGGAAAGATCCAGGAGCGGCGGTGGGTTGAGGAGAGAGTTGATCGGCAGGGGCAGGAGGTTGAGGGGAGGGCCAAAGAAGAGCGACGATGATGATGAGGGAACTAAGGGCGATGATAAGGCTGCGTTTAGGGTGAGATTTAATGAAGTTGGTGATGGGTTGTAGGAATTGATTCATGGTTTAACCGCACTTCTTTTTAACTTCAGGAATAAACCAGGTTTCTAAGAATTTTTTGCCTGGATCTTCTGCACCAGAACCAGGGACATGGTAGTGGCCATAGATTTGATTCCAGGGGATGTTGTATTGTTTCATGATAACACAGGTAGCATCAACAGCATGGTCAAAGACTGATTTTTGAGGGAAGATTTTTTGGCCAGGTTTGTAGGGATTGCCAGGAGGAAGTCGACTGGGATGGCCTTTTTTATCGGTAAAGCGGATGTCAACTGGAGGATTTCTAGTGGTACTGACAAAGCCACCACCAACTTCGTTGTTGATAGAGAAGGTGTTAAAGGCACTGGCGCACCAAGGAAATTCGACTTGGGTTTCGTAGAAAGGTTGCATGAGGGTGGTGTCGTCAGCATCAGAGCCAAGCTGGCAGGCAAGATTGCGGGTAACAAGAGTGTCATAGGTGCGATCGTTAGCGTCTTCGTTATCCCAGCCACCACTCCAGTGGATAACGATCATGGTGGGGGTGATGCAGAGGCGGCCGGGGTCGCTGCGAGCGCCAAGAGTGTTAGGTAGAAGCCTGACTATACCGTCTTTCATGCGGCGGGCAAGCTTGGAGGTGATTTCTTCGCCGCCTTCAGGGCAGACACCAGCGACACCAGAGAGATTGGCGAGGAGTTCTTCGAGTTGTTCTTCGGAGAGACTAGCGAGAAACTCTTGCCAGTCATCAAGAGTTTTGTCTTGGAGGCATTCAGGGCTAAAGTAGGTGTAAGGCTGGCCGGTGATGAAGGGTTGAAGCAGGGAGAGGATTTTTTCTTTTTGACAGTGAATAAAACCAAGATATTTGTAGTAAAACTTAGCTTGGCTGGGTGATTGTTTATAGCCAGCTTCAGCAGCGCCATTGGTGAAGCTGTAGAAAGGGGTTTCTTCGGTAGGGTTGCCGACAGCGGGCCAGTTTTTTGATTCGGAGAGGGCGGTGCCGAGATAGGGCTGGAGTTGAGTAAAGACGGCGGTGGGGCCGGTGATAAGTCGATCCATAATGGCATGGAGGAAAGGAGTGTAGGTTTTAAGGTAGTAGGGTGAGTAGCGAATTTCACAGTTGGAAAAGTCTTGGTAGCGTTCAACACGGTTAGTTAAAGGGTTGATTCTGGTTCTCCAGACAGCACAGTTATCGTTTTGGTTAGGATTAATGGTTTCGGTTTGAGAGAAACTAACAGGAATGGTGCTTTCGTGAGCCAGGTCGCCGGAGGAGATAATAATATTATTGCGGGGATCACAAACAGGGCCAAGGCTGTCCCAGTTGCCTGGGCGATTTTCGTCTGAGTCAAACCACCAAGGCTGTTCTTTAGGCTTGTTCCAGGGAGGACTGAGCCAATAAGAAATGAGGCGGGGTTCATTTGGGGGCTGGTGGCTTGATTGAGGGGAAAGTTGAAAAGAGATGGCGCTGGCGACTTCATAGGTGCGGGCTAGATGAGGATGGAAGACTTCTTCTGTTGCATCAGGTAGATTGGTAACTCCGGGTTCAGGGATAACTTCAATGAAGCCTTTGGTGTCTTCACGAGTGAACATAGGAACATAGGGCCAAATTTTAGCCCACTTACCGGGTTCGGTGATGACGGGTTTGCCGGTGAGAGGATTGGTGAGGGTTTGGCCGCCCTCTAAGAGAAGCCAAGCATCGTAGGCGAGAAGGTAATCATCATAATTGTCGAAGTCTTCAGGCAGAGGAGCCCAGTAGGGAGTGGTGCCAGAGACAAAGCTGGAAAGCTTGATGGTTTTAGCTGAGCCACAAGGGTTGGAGGTGTTGGCGTAGTTTTTATAACCGACGACTTGGTTGAGGTTTGGGCTCCAGCAAGTAACAGGGTAGTTGTGGACTTGTCGAGTGGCGGGAATAAAACCGTAAGGGTTATCGTCAAGAGAG
>Ga0209976_10000554_pt1 | contig 23917 bp, 20 predicted proteins | sample SumtaG_FD_182806 | JGI IMG/M metagenome (GOLD analysis project Ga0209976, IMG submission 182806) | Deep subsurface microbial communities from Indian Ocean to uncover new lineages of life (NeLLi) - Sumatra_00157 metaG (SPAdes) (version 2) | ecosystem: Environmental > Aquatic > Marine > Oceanic >...
AAAGCGCTTTTGCCAAAGCTGATTATTGCCGCTCTTTTAATTAATTTTAGTTTGGTCCTGGCTGGAGTGTTTATTGATTTTTCCGGTATTTTGACTAATTTTTTTGTTAGCGATGGTCAGGAGTTTTTTAAGGATATTGCTGATTCTATGAGATTGCCTAAAATTATGACTACCACGGCTGAAGAAAAAGGCGCCGGATGGCAATGCGAAATTGACAATTCAGACGCACAGGGCATGATAGAATTAGGACTTCCAAAACCCACCGAAGCAGAATGCGTAGCATTTTGTATTGTGGGTAACTGCGTAGAAAAACCAACCGAGGCCAAGATAAAAACAGAGGAGGACTGGGAAAAACTTAGTGGTAGTGGTAATTACTGGGCTGTAATCAGTTCTTTGTTTTTCTCCATCATCTTTACTATTATAGCGGCTTTTGTTTTTGGCGCCTTTGCTTTTCTTTTATTAGCCAGAATCTTAATTATCTGGTTTTTGCTTATTTTAGCCCCTCTTGCCTGGTTTTTCTGGGTCTTGCCAGCCACCCGAAATCTTTTTACCCAATGGTGGCAGACATTTATTAAATGGGTCTTTTTTGCCCCGGCGGCTGTCTTTTTTATCTGGTTAAGTGTTAATTCCTGGTTAGGATATATTCAGGGTTCTCCGGCTCCAGGAAATAAAATAGTTGGAGGAATGAAACAAATAGTTACTAATGATGTTTTAAGTTCGCGGCTGATGCCGCAGATATTTGAGCCACCAAGTTTTGTTCAGTTTTTTCTGACTTGCGGTATGCTCCTCGGCTCTTTAATTGTCGCCCAAAAAATGGGCATTTACGGCGCCAATGGAGCTATGGGCGTAGCTAAATGGTTTGGCAAAGGAGCAGCTGGTATGGCAAACCGCTGGTTAGCTGGCGCTCCGACTCCTGGAGCTGGCCTTTTAACTAAAGGGTTAAGAAAAATAGGTTGGGAAGGAGGCGCCAAAGGGTTAGAAAAAATAGGCCGAGGCCGAAGAAAAGTTACCCCTTATGTTTCACCCGGAGTCTGGAAAAAGGGTTGGGCAGCTCGTAGAGAAGAATCTGAACGCGAGGCATTCCGCTTATCAGCTCCGGGCTTTCAGGATAAGCTCACCGGGGCTTTCTCCTTAGGCAGAGAAAAAAGCGATTATTTGGAACGAGCTAAAAGACGGGAACGGATAGAGGAAAGACAAAAAATAGTTACCACTAATTCTGAAGAATTAACCGGCGGCTTCAAAAAGGCGTCAGAGGCCGGTCTTGGGTCAAAAGCTGCTGCTTATGCCCAGGCAGCGGCTGAACAAGGCGACCTCAATGACTTGCTTGGAAGAGTTGGTGATGGTTATAATTTCAATGCTGAAGGTATATCTAAATTTACTGAAGAACAATTAAAACCGCTCTTAGGAGAACAAGATGCTTATCGTTTAGGCCATGACCTTAATAAATCATTAGAAAAAGTTGGTCAATGGCCTGGTCGGGTCTTTAAGGCGGATTATAATGCTGATACTGGAAAAATCACTTATCATAATCTTATTAAAGATAAAGGAGTTGAACAAGGAACTAAGATGGCATTAGACGAGTCCTATAAGGCCTGGTCAAGAATGGACCCTCAAGAAAAAGCCAGGTTCACTCATCGATTAGGTATTATTTCTGAATCTAAAGATATGCCGCCTAAAGACCTGGGCATTAAAGGACACGAAAAATGGATAAGCGGTATGCCGGCAGAACATGCTAATAGGATACCTGACGAGGTTAAAGGCACGCTTATGTTTAAACATGCTAAAGAAACAAAAGAACTCAATCCAGTTCTTTACGAAGAATTAAGTAAAATATTATCAGAAAAAGCAAAAGCGCCAGAACAATTAGCAGAGATGAAAAAAATGATTAAAGATGTTGCGGAAAAAGACAAAGAAGGGAAAGATATACCAACCAGCTCCTGGAGTCCTGGAGAAGCAGAACCATCCAGCACTGTTTCGCCAACTAAAGAAGCGTTTGAAGAAGCGCGGGCTAAATCCCCGCCAGGCGCTTTTGGTTAAATAATAAATAAAAATGGCTATTCAACCTACTGTTGAACAATTAAAAATCATTCAGGAAAAAGCCAAGCCAATTTTTGAGCATTTGCAAAGGAAAAAGGCATTGGAATGGGCGCGTCAATTAGAAACAGCCATAGCTGATTTGGAAGCTATTGACCCAACTCTCTTTGCCCAGTATCAAAAACTAATTGCTCAATTAAAATGGGTGGCTTGTCCTTTAATTAAAGATGACCAAGAATTTTTAGAATTAGTTGAAAAACATTTTTTAGAAGCATTGACTTTGGATGTTAATTTAATTGATTTAGTCACGGCTAAATTAGAACTCCAGTTTGGAATTGGTCTTAAGGAAACTATTACGGAAATCCTTTTGGCTTTGAGGAAAAATAAGCAAGAATTAGGCAGTCAGCCAATGCGCCTAAAAGGTGAAGCAGCTATGATTAAACCATTTGTAAAAAACTGGTTAATTGATTTTATTGGAAGCGTTAAAATAAAAAATCCCAGCCAGGTAGAACAAGCTGACTATTTATTCAATAATCAAAATGCTAAAAAATTATCAGAAAGCGACAGGGAAACATTAGGTAGGATTTTGACTTTCTATAATACTTTCAAGCTTTATGCTGATGGGCTTACATTAAGAGAAAAAGCGACTCCTCCAACTATTTCTCCAGAACCAACTTTTCCAGCTCCACCACCAACTCAACCAACTCCAGTTGAACCTGTTCCTCCTTCGCCTGAACCAGAACCAATTAGACCAACCGAACCGCCGCGTCGCGATATCTACCAAGAACCTGTTGTAGGAGAACCAGCCAAACCCGGGCAAGTTGAACCAAAAATAGAAGGAAATGTAGTTGATTTGAAAAATCAATAAATATGCAATTCAATATCCCTCAATTTATTGAAGTAGAAGATAAGATAATCGGGCCTTTGACCTTAAAGCAATTTCTTTATATTGGCGCTGGAGCTGGTCTGCTTTTTATGCTCTGGTTCTTTCTTAAATTAAGCGTCTTTATTGTCATTGCTATCCCGATTGGTCTTTTTTGCGGCGCTTTAGCTTTTTACAAAGTCAATGGCCGACCCTTTATTTCTTTTTTGGGTTCCCTGCTCAAATATCTAAAAAAACCGAGATTATATTTGTGGAGAAAACGGTAAATCCCTAATCAATCTCGAATATTATCTCTAATAATCTCGAATTATTATTAGTAATTATTAGAGATAATTCGAGATAGAATTAGAGATTGATTAGAGATTAGAGATTAGAGATTCTATGGCTCAAAAACAAGCAACTTCCATCCAAAAACATATATCAATTAAGGAAATCAAAGATGATGTGATTGTTCTTAAAAGCGGCGGCTTGCGGGCTGTTTTAATGACCAGCAGTATAAACTTTGCTCTCAAATCCACTGAAGAACAAGATGCCGTTGTTTACCGGTATCAAAGTCTGCTCAATTCCCTTGATTTTCCAATTCAAATTATGGCTGCTTCCCGAAAATTTGACATCACTCCATATATTGAAATGTTAGAACAAAAACAAACCCAACAGGAAAACGAACTCTTAAAAATCCAAACCTCGGAATACATTGATTTTGTCAAAGGATTAACCGAAACAACCAATATTATGACCGAGTCCTTTTATCTGGTTATTCCTTACAGTCCGTCAATTACTAAAAAAGTAGGGTTTTTGAGTAAGTTTTTTGGGGGAGGTGGTAAAAAACAATTAGATGTTCAAGAAGAAAAATTTCAAGAACTTAAAAATAATCTCTGGCAAAGAATAGGATTTGTTGTCTCTGGCCTGCAGGGAATTGGGCTTAAAGCAGCCCCTTTAAAAACCGAAGAATTAGTTGAGCTTTTTTATAAGCTATACAATCCCAGCGCCAAAGAAGAACCAGAACTCCAAAAAGCTAAAGAATTAAGAATGGAATGATTGAAATTTTACGAACTTTTTGAGGTCAGACCTTTTTGATACAACCTAAAGGTTTGACCTTGCAAGTAGCGACCTTGAAGAGGTCGCGCTTGAGAGGTCGAACCTTTGGGTTGTGTTGTATCAAAAAGGTCTGACCTCAAAATTCTGCCAAAATGTCTTTATTTAAAAAAACAAAAACAGAAGAATTTCCTGGAATAGACCAGCCGACTAGCTTGGTTGATTTAATTGCTCCGGCTGGTTTAAAAATTGAGTCCAATTATTTCCAGATTGGCGAAAAATATGGCCGAACTATTTTTGTTTTTACTTATCCGGCTGTTTTGAATACTGGCTGGCTTTCCCCGCTAATTACCCTTGACCAGGAAATGAATATTGCCCTGTTTATTCATCCTATGGAAACAAGCACTGTTTTGAAAAACTTAACTAAAAAAACTGCCCAAATCCAATCCCAGATGTCTCTTCAACAAGAAAAAGGCAAAGTACGCAGTCCGCTCTTAGAAACCGCCCTTAAAAACATAGAAGGCCTGCGTGATAAACTTCAGCAAGGCGCGGAACGACTTTTCAAATTCGGCCTTTATATTACCTTTTTCGCTGACTCAACCAAACAACTAGATGAAATTGAAAACCAAGTCAGGGCTATTTTAGAAAACCAGAGTATTTATGCCAAACCAGCTGTGTTCCAGCAAGAGCAGGGCTTTATTTCCACCCTGCCCTTAGAACAAGATAAACTGCTCATTCATAATAGTTTTAATACGGCTCCTCTTTCTTCCACCTTTCCCTTTATTTCTTCTGATTTGACTGACAACAAAGGCATTCTTTACGGCATTAACCGACACAACAACTCTCTTATTCTATTTGACCGCTTTGGCATGGAGAATGCGAATATGTGCGTATTTGCTAAGAGCGGCAGTGGCAAAAGTATAATCCAACACGAACCAGTATTTGTCAAGAGCCAAAATGGTGTAGAGTTAAAGAAAATAGGGCCTCTTATAGAAAAACTAATCAAAAGAAAGGGCTGCCAAAAAATTGACGAGGACTTAGAAGGGGTGATTGACCCAGGCATTTCAGTTTACACTTTTAACAAAGACCTGAAAGGCGAATGGAGTCCGGTCAGTGTAGCCGCTCGGAAAAAAGCCCCCAAAGAGCTTTACAAATTCACCACAGCCAGCGGTCGGCAAATTACTGTTACTGGTGACCATAATATGCTGGTCTTGCGAAATGGCAGAGTAGTTGCCGCTAAAAGCGAGGAAATTAAAAAAGGCGAATATGTGCCTTTGGCCAGAACCCTGCCTGAACCAGAAAAATCACCCCAGACCTTTAATCTCTTAAAACTCTTAAAAAACAATCAAGGAATTTATATCCAGGGCGCGACTTCTTTGATTAGACAGAATTATCAAACTATCAAAAAAGCAGCTTTAGATTTGAACTTAGACAGATATCTTTATAAATACCGAGATGAGAGAATGATTCCAATTAAATATTTCTGGAAAATCCTAAAACATCTTAAAATTAAACCAAATCAATCGCTCCTGAAAAACTTGAGATTAACCTCTTGCCGTAATAAAGATAAAAAAGAATTTAGCTTGTCTACACTTTTTCCAATTAATTCTGCCTTTCTTAAAATCTTAGGATATATAGTTAGTGAAGGAACTGTTCAGGAAAATATTGTTTTGATTAGTAATCAGGATTCAGAAGTTATTGAAGATATAGAAAAATCTTTAAATAAATTAGGAATTGGTTATCATTATCGCCCGGAAACCATTGCTTTAGGCAGCCGGTCTTTTGTTGAATTAATCAAGGCCATAAAAACAGGAAGAAATTCAGCCCAGAAAAAAGTTCCTCCTTTTGTTTTTGGTCTAAATAATAAGAAAACAGCTGAATTTCTAAAGGCATATTTTGAAGGTGATGGCGGAGTAGAGCACAATTCTGTAAATGCTTGCTCAAAATCCCAGCGATTAATCTCTGAACTCTCATATCTTTTACTTAGATACGGTATTATTGCCCGAATTAAGCCGCGGAAAAAAACAGCCACCAATAGCGGCGCCTCGGGAATTTATTGGCATTTATCTATCTCTGGTCAAGAAGACCTAAAACGCTTTGCTCAAAAGATAGGTTTTGTTTCTGAAAAAAAACAACAAAAACTTTTTGGTATTATTAATAAAAAATACAATACTAATGTAGATGTTATTCCCACAGCTGATTCTCTACTTCAAGAAATCTATCAATTATTTAAGCCAGCTCATCAGTATTTTCAGTTATTAGGTATTCGTTCAATTTCACCTTTGCGTCAAGGAATATTTAAGCCCTCACCTGAATTTCTTAAACAAACGATTAGAGAAATTGAAGCAAGAATTGAAAATCTAAAACAAATCGGTTCTCAAATCACTTCTCTTGAGGGGCTGCCTTCTCTTGCTTCGGTTATTGAAAAAGGTAAAAATAACCGCCAACTAAATAGTTTGCTTTGGCAGGAATTAGGCCAAAGCTGGCGGCTGATGAAAAACAGAGAGGTTAATCCGGGCTGTCAAAATGTTTTTAGAGCAATTCACGCCATAGATGAACGCGAATACAACCTACCTGAAATTAAAAACACTATCTGGTCTGGCTTTAAGAACTTTGGTTTATCAATGAAGGACTATCATCCCTCTATAAGGGATTTTCTAATGAATCCGTCAGGTATAGGTTCTTACACCACTCTTAAAAAAGTTTCTCAATTTATTATTGAACAATACCAAAAACTCTCCTGTCAATTAAAGCTTGTTGAAGACAAATTAGCTACTCTAAAAACCTTAGCCGAGTCCGATTTATTCTGGGACCCGATTACTGAAATTAAAAAAATCAAAAATAAAGACAAATATGTTTATGATTTAACCGTAGATAATGAGGTCTTTTTAGCTGGTCAAGGCGGACTTTTTGTCCATAATTCCTACGCAATTAAGTTGGAGATTCTTCGCTCATTAATGCAGGACACAGAGGTAATCGTTATTGACCCGGAAAAAGAATATAAGTATTTAGCGGAAACTGTTGGTGGTTCATTTATAGACATCTCGCTAACTTCGCCAAATAATCTTAACCCGTTTGACCTGCCTATTCCCGGACCGGATGATAAACCGGCTAATCTTTTAAGAAGTAATATCATTAACTTAGTTGGTTTGCTACGGCTAATGCTCGGCGGCTTAAACCCTGAAGAAGACGCCATTATGGATAAGGCATTAACCCAGACATACGCGGCTCGCGATATTACGCCGGAATCTGACTTTAGTAAAATTACTTCACCTCTAATGGGAGACCTTTTTACTATTTTAAAAGGAATGACTGGCGGCGAGAGTTTAGCTACTCGCTTAGAAAAGTATGTTAGCGGCAGTTATGCTGGGTTTTTTAACCAGCCAACCAATGTTCAACTAAAGAAAAAATTGATTGTCTTTAGCATTCGGGACATGGAAGATGAATTAAGACCTTTGGCTATGTATGTTATACTACGCTATATCTGGAACATTGTTCGTTCGCAGCAAAAAAAGAGAATGCTGGTTGTTGATGAGGCATGGTGGATGATGCAGCACGAAGACGCCGGTTCTTTCCTCTATGGCATTGCTAAAAGATGCCGTAAATATTATCTCGGCTTAACGACTATTACCCAGGATGTGGCTGATTTTATGAAATCTAAATACGGCAAGCCGATTGTGACTAATTCTTCTTTACAGCTTTTATTAAAGCAATCGCCAGCTACTATTGATGTGGTTAAAGAGACATTTAATTTAACTGACCAGGAAAAGTATATGCTTTTGGAATGTCCGGTTGGCGAAGGTCTGTTTTTTGCCGGATTAAAGCATGTAGCTATTAAGGTAATCGCTTCTTATACTGAAGACCAAATTATTACCTCTGACCCAGCCCAGTTATTGGAAATACAAAAAGCCAAAGAAGAATTAGCTGAAGAAGAGGAGGGAACATCTATTCCTCAACCAACGGCTGCGCCCAAACCCGCGCCCGAAACCATCCCCGAACCGACAACTGAACCTGTTTCCAAAGAAGAAAAAGATACTGCTTACTGAAATTTAGAGGGTTGAACCCTAGTATAGGGTTGAACCCTAGCGAAAAAAATGCCTGATTATTCAGCACAATTAAATCAAGAAAGGGCTAAAGGTATAAAAGCAAGATTAGCTGGAAGAATTACAACAAAAATCCCAGAAGCAATCGCTCAAGAAATGACCAAAGCAGTAGAAGACAAAGATGTCTGGGTCTGGCCTCTTGCTTATATATTAGCTATTTTTAATGATGGGGTTGACCTCTTTGGATTAGGTGCTATCCCTCTTTTAGGAGATTTTATTGATCTTTTCTGCGGGGCAATCTTAATAATATTTCTCTGGGACATAGGAGGTATGGTTAGATGGAAGGTCCGAATTGCCATCTGGGCAGCTATGCTATTTGAAACAATTATAACGGGTGTTCTAAATGCATTCTTCGGGCTGGGCTTTCTCATAGAGTTGCTTGCCTTCAGCTGGACTATCTCTATTTGGTATGCCCATCGAAAAGTCAAACAAAAAGCAGAATTGGCTGAAAAAGGACTAAGACAATCAAAAAGAGGTAAAATTAGCAAAGAAATAATAGCAGAATTTAGATAAAATTATGACTAAAATCAAAAAAATGAATTATTCTCTACTATCTATTATTTTTTGTTCATTGTTCATTGTTCTCTGTTCGTTGTTCGCTGTTCCAGTCCAAAGCCAAACCCCAAAAATTGTCACCTTGACCTGGTCAACTAATACTTATGTTCCTCCTGATTATCCGGGCAAAGCCCTGCCAGTTAAAGGAAGTGTAATTGAAGTAGTGGCTAATATTGATTCTAAAGAACTTAATCCCCAGAGCTTAACTTATCGCTGGTTTCTTAATGACCATCTTCAGAGAGAAAAATCCGGGCTGGGCAAATCAGTTCTTAAGTTTCCGGTTAATTGGAGGGCAGAAAACGAACAATTTGTTAGAGTAGAGGTTAGAAACGAACAAGAAAATCTTTTGGGTTCAGGTTATTTAGATATAGGAATTGTTGAGCCGCAAATTATTATTAAGCCAACAGCTAAAAATGGGGTTTTTCCTTTGGAATCTTCTATTTTCTCAATTATTAAAAAATACCAGGTCAGAGCTGAACAGGAAATAAGTTTTATTGCTCAACCATATTTCTTTAATATTAAAGACATCAATGGATTAGATTATCAATGGAGTTTTGGCGAGAAAAGGGCTTCTCAAATCAGCGAAGATAATCCTAACGCTTTTACTTTAGAAATTGGCAAAATAGCCCAATCCATAAAACAAAATTTAAAAATCTGGGCAGAGAATAAAAATAATGCCCTTCAAGGAACCCGGGCAACAGCTGAAATAATTATAATTCCATGAAAAAAATCTTTTTTATAATCTTATTATTAATTATCCTTTGTTCGCTATTCGCTGTTCACTTTGCTTTGGCCGGCTATAAAATACAAGTGGCTCTTCCTGGAGGACCAGGAACAGGAGAAGAGGTCACTTTATCAGAATATATCCGCTACATCTATCTTTTCGGCCTGGGTCTTGTTGGTATAGCCGCCTTAGGCGCCTTGGTTTATGGCGGATTTTTGTATATGCTCTCTGGAACAATTAGTTCGCAAGATGAAGCCAAAAAATACATTTGGGGAGCTATTTCTGGTTTGGTTTTAGCCCTGGCCGCTTATCTAATTTTAAATACGATTAACCCTGACTTAGTTAGCTTAAAAGAACCCTGCACTTCGGATAATTGCCCGGCCAGATGTCAAATACCTTGCGAGATTGATTATATTTGGAATCCCTGGTTCTGTCAGTGTACTCCAGAGGCATTTTAGAATAGCTATAAAAATTAATACTATAATAAAATCCTCAAAAATCTATGTCTCTCAAAAAAATCCTCATCATCTTAATCATCCTACTTGTCCTTGTAGTAGGTCTTTTGGTTGCCTATAACTTCTTTTTTAAAAAAGACGCGCCAGGCGACCCAACCACCGCTCTGCCAACGACAACCACCCCAACTACCTCGCCAACCGGCCCAATTAAAGCAATTTCCCAGGAACCGGTTTTAGACCCGATTATTGACGGACAGAAAGTTAAATACTATCTAAAAGACAATGGCTATGTTTTTGAATCAAGTTTTGACGGTTCAGAGAAAACCCGCCTGTCTTCCAATGTCCTGCTTAATCTTTTAAAGGTTCTCTGGTCGCCCAATAAAGACAAAGTTATTGCTGTTTTTGAAGACGATAGTTTATTAAAAAAATATCTCTATAACTATAATACTGGTATTTCTTTTTCTTTAAACGAAAATATCAATTGGATTGCCTGGTCGCCAGCTGAAGATAGAATCGCTTATCAATATTATGATGCTCAAACAGAAGATAACAACATTAGCATTGCCAATCCAGACGGCTCCCAATGGACAAACATCTTTCCCACCCGAATGAAAAACTTGATTGTAGAATGGCCGAGTTCCGGTCAAGTGGCTATCAGAACCAAACCAAGCGGTTTAGCTCAAAGTATTGTTTATACAATTGATTTGGCAACCGGTGATTTTCAAAAAATCATTAGCGAGACATATGGATTAACTGTTCTCTGGTCGCCGCTTGGAGATAAAATGCTTTTTTCAGAAACCGATAATAGAGGTAAGAATCTCAAATTAAAAATAGCTGACTTTAACAAATCAACTATTCAGGAATTAAACTTTGTCACTCTGCCGGAAAAATGCGTCTGGTCCCAGGACAACCGAACTGTTTTCTGCGCTATCCCTAAGACCATTTCCAGTTTAGCTGCTTTGCCAGATGATTATTATAAGCGTCTGGTTGCTTTTGCTGATGACTTCTGGCGAATTAACCTGGATATCGGAGAAAAGGCCGAAATCTATATTCCCACTGATGAAGAAGCAATGTCCTATGACGCTCAACAGCTGCTTTTATCTCCTCTGGAAGATTATCTTCTTTTTGTTAATAAGCGAAATGGTCGCTTATACACCCTAGAGCTATAACCAGCCAAAAAATTATTGCCAGGTCATTTTTCCAATAGGTAGTATCAACCAAACCGTGAATTAAAATATAAATCATCGCCGCCATTAAAACAGCGAACAAAGAACAGTGAACAGTGAACAATTTTTCAAGGCCTATTCTAAAAAATAAAGCTAATAGCCAGATAAAGCCAATTAGGCCAAGTAAGCCGGTTTGCAGCCAGAAAGCCAAAAAAAGATTATGGGGCTGCGGCACAGCCCATTCTAAATAAAGCGGAAGTTTGGCTTGAAAAGCTAAATAATATTTTTGAAACATACCCGGACCAACCCCGATTAGGGGATGGTCTTTTATTATTTCCCAAGCGCTTTGCCAAATAATTAAACGGGATTTTAAGGAGGGATAAGAAAAATCAAGGAAGCCCTGAAACTTTTGACCTGGTATTTGCCAGAGAAAAGCTAAAATAATTAGTAAAAGAAAAAAGCTGGTCAAGTACAAGAAGCGCCTTTTATTTTTAGGAAGAATTGAACCCCTAAAAGAAATAATTAAAAGAAAAATTAAGCCAGCTAATATTCCTAACCAGGCGCCATAAGAATAAGTTAAGTAAATAACAATGAACAATGAATAATGAACAATGAACAATAGAATTTTTAAAAACTTTTTCTTAAAGCAGGAGTATAAATAAAAAGACAAAATTAAAATAGGACATAAATACATAGCTAAATAATTAGGCGAGAGATAAAAAGCCCCTAAACGACCATCATAAGTCAGCTTATTATTTAACCAGTAAAAAAGAGCGATTAGAACCACTCCCATGCCTGATAAAGTTAAAGCAATAAGTATATCTCTGACTTGTTTTTTAGTCCTGATACTGCTAATGGCTACTATAAAGAAAATCAGAGGGACTATAAACCAACTCTTCCAAATGCCAGCGCTGGTTTGAATATCAACTGAGAATAGGGCAGAAATGGTTACGCCAAAAAGAATTAGAAAAATAGGCAAAAAGAAAGCTGCTTTTTTAAACCGGACTTGATTAATCCAATTTCTTGAGACCAACCAAATAATAAACAATCCGCCAATCATTAACTCTAAAAGATTAGTCGGAATCCAGCCAATCTTAAAACGAACCAGATAAAGAGGCAGGGAGAAAACTGTTAGATAAATACCGAGATTAATGATTTTTTGAAGCATTGCTGTATTAGACCAAGGTCAGACCTTTCAAGCGGAACTCCAGAGGTTCGACCTCTTGAGCGGGACCTTAAAGAGGTCCCTACTCCCAAGGTCAAACCTCTTTCATTCTCAATTCAAGAAGGTCTGACCTTGGTCTAATTAGGTCAATTTTAATCTTTTATTGGTTAAAATAGTAGAAATCCCTAAAATTATCATTAACAATGCCAATATACTCGGACTATATATAGCTGTTTCAAAAAAACTATGCACGGAAAAATAAACTAAAGAACCAATTAAGCCAATTCTCATTATGGTCTGACAATTTTGAAGGTCAGACCTTTTTGTAATGCTAATTCCCCGGAGCAGCTGCCAAATAGTCCCTAAAATTAGAATCAACCAAACTGTCAAGCCGAAAAATCCTATTTCTGAAAAAATATCCAAATAAAGATTATGAGCCGTAACCGGGTTTCTATATCCCAAATCCTCATCAACCAACAGAGAATAATTACCCAGCCCAACTCCTTGCCAAAAATGTTCCTGTCCAGTCTGATTGGCCTGCTGCCACATTTCTAAACGACCGATATTTGAACCATCACTCATATCAAAAGAAGAGTAGAATCTGTCAAAAATAGGCGTGCCCGGAATAATAAAAATCAAGAGGGACAAACAAAGAAGCAGGACTATTTTTTTTGCTTTTAAATATCGCCAAAAAAGACCGGCCATAACTAAAAAGGTTACAATAATGGCAAAATAAGCGCCCCGGGTAAAAGTTAATAAACATGTAACATATAACATGAAACATGAAACAAAAATAATTGAAAATTGAAAATTGTCGCCGACCGTGTCCGCCGTTGCCACTTTGGCAGGCGAGGCGTGCCATAGCCGCTTTGGCGACGGCGCGATAATTGAAAATTTGGTCTGATTCTTTTCTGATGTCTGATAAAGTAAAATTATAGCCAATGGTAAAATAAGTCCGATATAGAAAGATAACATATGAGGGTCAGAAAAAAGAGAAAAAGCCCTTAAAATAGTTTCCCCGTTAATATTAACCAACCAGCTCGGATAAGCTAAAATCATTGCCCCTAAATTAAAACCGGAAAAAATAGGAACAATATTAACAGCCCAAAACCCGTAAACTCTCTCTAATCCAAAAACAAATTGAGATAAAAATTGAACTAACCCAATTAAGGCAATTAGACCACTGCCCATCACCAAAATAGAAATAATTTTTTTAATCTTTAACCAATTATCAACTAATGCAATAACTAAAAAATAAAGAGGGAAAATAGATAAGAAAAAAATAAGCTTTCTAATGCCCCAAGAAACATTTTCCGCTCCAATCAATGAAAAACCAGACAAAAATAAAAAGATGAACAAGCCAATGTTCTGAAGACCCTTCAAACTGACCAAGTTCAGGACCCCAGGAATCCTTAATTTGCTAAATATTGCTTTCCCCAACCAAATAACAAACAATAAAACAATAAAAATCCGTAAAGAAGCCAAATCAAAACCAGGCCTGGGGTTTAAGGCGATTTGAAAGGGAAGATAAACGATTAAAAGAAGAAGCCACTTAAACATCTTTTCTAGTTAAAACTAATATATCTCTCGTTGGAAAAATACTATCTATTTATAACATAAAAACTCTATTCTTAATCGCTTCTTTATAAATATAATATCTTCTTAAAAATAAATATATTGGCCATTTTGCAAAAAAAATCTTAATATCGTATTTACCATGATATAAGTACCGTATAAACAATAATGGAATTAATATTGGTAGTATTAAAATATAAAAATAATCTTCTATATTTATAAACATTCCATATCTAACAGAAGGACGAAAAAATCTATAATAGTATGGATATTTCTTTTTAAGCACAGGCCAGACAGAAACATTCTTCGCTGAATTAAATAAAGATTTCACAGTCCAATTCATTGCTTGGTGGTATACAACCGCATCCAAAGCTTTTCTACAACAAAAACCATTAGCCACGGCCCTAATCGCTATTTCCGAATCTTCATTATTATAATAATGATAAAAATCATCAAATCCTCCTATTTTTTCAAAAACGTCTTTTCTAAAAGCAATATTGCCTCCCCCAGGCCAGCCAATAATATTAACTAATCTTTCAGGAAAATAACCTTTATATCCTTTTCTAATATAATAAGTCGATCCAAATACAAAGCTTATTTCCTGTTTTTCTATTGCCTTCTTTGTATTTCGAAAAAATCTGTTAACCAAATTCTTCAACCACATCCTATCAACTACGCAATCATCGTCCGTAAAAACTATAATATCATACTTAGCTACCTTTGCCCCATTATTTCTCGTAATGCTAGACCCGAGATTTTCATCATTACGAAAAATCTTTATCTTATTATTTTCTAATGCATTCAAATATTCCCATGTTCCATCAGTTGACGCGTCATCTATTATAACAATTTCATAATCCTCATAATCTAACTTTAGCAATGAATTTACGCACTTCTTTAAATATTCTAATCTGTTATGAGTAGGAATTATTATTGAACAATTCATAAATTAAATATAACTATGCCAATATACTTATTATGAGTATATTAATTTTCTATTATTATTTTTGGAAAAAGCTTTTTACATCTCTAATTGAAAAACCGCCGATTACCCATAAAGTCCCGAAATAAACTAAAACAGCTAAAATAATTAAAGCAAATAAATTCCAGCCAGCTAAGAAGTAGAGTAAGCCGGCCATAACTAAACCAGCAAAAACATATTTAACCAACGAGCCAAAGGAAACAAATGTTCGGAGAGCCCGATAAAGAACAAATAACATTAAAACAGTAACCACTAATTCAGTTAAAACAGTTGTCCCGGCCGCTCCATAATAAGAATATTTAGGAATAAAGATAAAATTAGCTGCTAAATTAAGAACCGCGCCCAGACCATAAATATAAATTAGGTATTTTTGCTTTTCCAAAGAAATAATCATATTAGAAAAAAGAACTCCCAGAAAAATAATGCCAGCCGCTATAATTAAAATGTTTAATACGCCAGCTGATAAAATAAAATCCTGACCGGCAATTAGGGTAACTATTTGCCGGGAAAGAAAAAATGTGCCGATAACCAAGGGAATAACAAAAATAAGTAAAATATCTAAGGTTTTTTGAGTGATTTTTTTAAACTTCTCTCTGGCTGAAAAGGCATATTTAGACATTAAAGGCATAACCAGTCCAACAAACATCGCCGGAAAAAAAAGCAAACTCTCTAAAATCTTATAAGACAAACCGTAAATACCAACCTCGCTTGGGGTTTTCATTAAAGAGAGCATAATCGTATCTATTTTAAAATAAATCATCGTGAAAATAATCGCCAGAGCCAAAGGAAGAGATTTTTTCAATAAAGACCGCCAAAAAGAAAAATCAAATTGGAAAGATATAGGAATATATTTTTGGCTGAATAAAAAAACTAAAAGAAAATTAACTAAAGCGCCGCCAACTATTGCGCTAATAATAAATAAGAAGTCGAATTTTTGCCAAATAAAAAAGACGACCAAACCCAATTGGATAAGTCGTCCTGAAAATTCAGCCAAAGCCACTTTATCCATCCGTAAATACTTCTGAAAAACACCGATTAAAACCTGTTGATTAGACATTAGCCAAAAACCAACAGCGCCAATTAAAATACCCGTTTTAACCTGCCCGGGATAAGGAAAGAAATAAGCCGCTAATGGCGCCAGACAAAAAATAAATAAGCCGACGATAAATCTTAAAGTGAAGGCGTTGCTAATTATTTTCTTTTCATCGGCGCCTGGTCTGGAAATATCCCGCAGACAAATAGAATAAAGACCCAAATCAGCTAAAACAGTGAAAAAAAATAAAAAAGCCAAAATAGTCGCGTAGTAACCAAAACCGGCCTGACCCAAGTAACGGCTGATAAAACCAATTGTAATTAAAGAAAGGACTAGTGTAATAACCCTAGCCCCGGCAGAAATAATGGTATTGTAAGCTATCTTTCTACCAAGCATTTACCAAACTCACAAAAGGAAAATGTTAGACCTTTAGGGTCTAACATTTTCTGTTACTGGTTTAATAACTATTCTTCTTCTTGGCTCTTGACCGGTACTCTGGGTATTTATCTCCGGTTCATCAGCTAAAGCTAAATGAATAATCCTTCTTTCATAAGCCGGCATAGGATGTAAAACAAGAGAGACCTTTTTTGATAAGGCCTGTTTAGCTATGTCTTTAGCTAATTCCGTTAAAAGTTCAAGGCGATGTTTACGGTAATTATTAACATCTAAAATAAATTGAATTGAATAATCCTGCTTTTTATTAACTAAAATCCTAGCCAGATGCTGTAAGGCATTTAAATTAATCCCGGCCTGGCCAATCAAAAATCCGCCTTGTTCGGTTTGGATATTAACTAAAACATTATTTTCATCAGAACCATCAACAACCACTTCTGCCTCAAAATTCATACGCCCTAATAGTTCTGTGATCGTTTCTTTGATAATATCTGCTTCTTTCATATGTCCCAATTATATACTTATACTCTGTATATTTCAAGTTTTGCTCCGCAGCCAAGCCCTATGATGTTGGACGAGTGTCAGCTGCAACTTTAGTATAGTGCTGCTGAATAATACCAAATACAGTTATGACTATCCAATAAAGAGGCAGGGCAGCCGGTAAACTCCAGGCAATAAAAATAGTAATTAAGGGCATAAAATAAGTCATTTGCTGACCCATTAGGGAAGAAAAATCCAAGCTGCCTATTTTTAAGCCATCTCCTTGCTTAGCCATCTTTTGAGGCATAATCATTTTGGCCTGAATAAACATAAATAATCCAGCCAAGACAGCTAAAACTATACTTCTTTGAGAAAGGTCTACTATGCCCAGAAACATCGGATTAAGCGAATCCGGCTGACTGATAAAACTATAAAGACCGTTTAATTTTTGAGGGTCTAATCCAGTGAAAAAAACGCGGTAAAGAGCAATTAGAATAGGAAATTGAATTAAAATAGGCAAACAGCCGGACAGGGGATTAATCTTATACTTCTTATATAAATCCATCATTGCCTTTGCTTGTTCCTGCTTATCTTTATATTTCTTTCTAATTTCTTTTATTTCCGGCTGCAGCTTAGCCATTGCTTTTTGAGAACGAATCGCTTTCTTGGAAAGAGGGTAAAGAATAAAACGGATTAAAACAGTTAAAGCAATAATGGCTATGCCCAAGTCATGACCGGGAATAACATTATAAAACCAAACTAACCCATTAAATAAAGGGCGATATAAGGCCTCATTGAATATTGTGATTATTAAATCCATTTTTTAAAAATTTACTCTAAAATTTTTGCCTTTTTTAACAAAAAAGTTAAGCTTTGTTCTATGATTTGGTAGTTCTTCCCTACTATTTCCGGGCTAACTAAAATAATTACATCAAAACCCGGTTTCAATGGTTTCAGACGAATTACTTCCTCTAATCGCCGTTTGATTTTATTTCTCTCAACGGCTTTCTTGGATATTTTCAAACCAACTATCAATCCAAACCTGCTTATTTTTAAATTATTTTCTAAAATCTTGAGTCGGATAAATTCCTGCTGGTAATTCTTCCCTTGCTTAAAAACCTTCTTAAAATCATTATCTTTCTTTAATTTATATTTTCTGGGCAACATAAATAACAATTAAACAGTTAATTTTTTTCTTTTCTTTCTCCTTCGTTGAGATAAAACCCGTTGACCATAACGAGTAGCCATCCTCTTCCGAAACCCATGAATCCTTTTCCTTTTTCTCTTTTTTGGCTTGTAGGTGATAGACATTGTTATTAGAATAGCATTTCACTTCTGGATAGTCAAATTCAATTCAGTTCTCATTTTTAATTCACTAAAATTATGATATAATTAAAACATATGAATCAGCAAAACCAATCTGAACAACCAAATATTTCCCAAGAACCGCAATTGAGTATTCAGCCAGAAATACCTCAAAAATCTAGCATGCCTACTTGGGCGATTGTTTTGATTGTAGTTTTATCTGTTATTGTTATCGGCTTAGTCAGCTATGAGGCTTACCGATATTTTATTCCTCAACCTGAACCAGATAAATCACTAGTGGTTAAAGAACTAGAACAAAAAGAAAATCTTATCCCCCTAGGAGTATTAACAGATGGCAAAGTAAGATTGGAATTTTATACAAATGATAATTTGATGTTATGTGAGGGCAATAGATGTATCGTCTATATTATCCACTTAACAAAAGATAATAAAGAAACAAAGACATTGATAACTTCGGTAAACGATAATTTTTACCTTAATCTTAGCACAGAGTATTCATCTCAGCCTTATATAATAATTGAAGATTATGTTGTGGTAAAAAAATTTGTTGATTTTGGTCATGTTTATATCTTCTATAATTACAATAAAAATCTTGAAGAGAATAATGAGCTTGTATTACAGGTTATGGGCACAATAGATGACTCTAAAATATATATAAAGAATCGTCATAAACTTTCACTTGACCCAAATGAGAATATCGTTCAATTTTGGAAATGTATCTCAGATATTTGTAGTATTCACAAAGATTCCAAATATGAACTTTTATCAGAAAGATACCTGTCAGACAGAAATGAATTTACGTTTAATCTAGATGAAAATTTTGGACATAGAAATTTTGTTTATTGGATAGGGGAAGAAAAAACTACACTTGAAACTGACGAAACAGCTGACTGACATATTTATCAGAATGAAAAGTATGGGTTCCACTCTCAAATTTATTGACTAAAAATCAACAATATTTCTAAATCAACAAAAACCTACTTTAATAAGTAGACATGAAGTAAATATGTCTATCATTATATTTATAGTATCTATACTTATAGCTGTCGCTTATTTAACTCGTTGTGCTTATAAAGAAAAAGGTATCAAGAGATGGGTTTGTTTATTCGCAATTTTCTTGCTTTTGTTCATAGCAGCTCTTGTTCTCGCCCCAGGATGGATTAGTTCAGTTTTGAGTTTATAGAAATATAATAGTCACACTACTAATAAAAACCTGTTTTGAGGAACGGGTTTTTGGTTGAGTTTTTTTGTAATTCTTCTTCACTTATTAACAGGGATACTCTTGACACGGGTTATGGTTGTGGTAAGATATTACCACATAAACAATTTAAATTATATGTCTAAAAATCTTAAAAAATTCGGTAAAGTTTTAAAAGATTTACGAATTAAGAAAGGACTAACCCTAAGAGAAGCATGTCGATTAACAAATTATGATCCGAGTAACTGGAGTAAGATAGAAAGGGGAAGAATTTCGCCGCCTTCTGATGAAAAAACTTTGCGAAAATGGGCAAGGATTTTAGGGCTTTCTAAAAATAAGAAAAAAAATCAAGAATTTATTGACGAGGCCAATGTAGCGCAGGGCATAATTCCACAAGACATTTTATCTCAAGATAATGTTGTTGAATATTTGCCTGCCTTTTTCAGAACTCTACGCAACAGAAAGCCAACTAAAGAAGAAATAGATCGATTAATAGAATTAATTAGGGGTATTTAGAAATGGACTACAGAAAGATTAAAGTTCCTTTTTTAGGCAATATAGTAATAAAAAATGGCGCGGATTTATTTAGAAAAAAATTCCGAGTTTATTCTGTACCTGTTGATATAGAAAAAATTATAGAGTTAGGATTGAAAATTAGCCTTATTCCCGTGCCAAATTTTCAAAATTTTTGCGACACAGACGCACTTATTACTTCAAATTGGCAGTTTATCTATGTAGATAAGGATAGATATCAAGATGAACGCTTTCAGAATCGTTTAAGATTTTCATTGGCCCATGAGATAGGCCATTTTGTTTTACATAAAGGAATCTATAATAGTTTTAACATAAAAACCATTAGTGATTTTTATAGATTTGTTGAACAAATTCCACAAAATCAATATAATTATCTCGAAATTCAGGCCAATAAATTCGCTAGTTATTTGCTCGTACCAAGGAAAATATTAGTTATAGAAAGAGAAAAAGCGCTCAAGGAAGCCGATAAATCTATTCCATTAGAGAAGATTGGGAAAGATTCACTGAATTCTTATTTAGCTATTCCAATATCAGGGGTTTTTGGAGTTTCTGAAGATGTTATCCAGTTTGCCTTAAACGAAATCAACTAAAAAAATTATATAAACAACAAAAACCTGCTTTGATAAGCAGGTTTTTGGTTTGGAATAATCCCCAACTCCTCCACACCTTATTCACAAAAGTGGATAGTTTATTTATTTTCCAGATATGCTACAATAATAACTAATATGAACCTGAGAGAACTTTGGCAAACCATCTTAGGAGAAATTGAATTAGGTATTTCTAAAGCCAACTTTATCACTTGGTTTAAAAATACTAAAATCCATTCTAAAAAAGATGGTGTTGTCACTGTTGGCGTGCCTAATGGTTTTACCAAAGAATGGCTGGAAAATAAATATATTAAAGTTATTTTAGGAATGCTCCGTAATAATTCTCCGGACATTAAAGAAGTTAAGTTTGTTATTGAAGGAGGGAGCGCTTCACCAATAATAAGCAGAAAAAAAATACCTCCTCTTTTTTCCGAAGACCAGCTTAAATTTCAGGAATTAAATATCAATAAAGAAACAAATTTAAATCCTAAATACACTTTTGAAAATTTCATTATTGGTTCTTTTAATGAATTAGCTCAAGCAGCCAGCCGCGGCGTAACTAAACACTTAGGAACTCTCTACAACCCCTTATTTATCTATGGCGGCGTTGGTCTTGGTAAAACCCATCTTCTACAGGCAATTGGCAATGAATTAGCAAAAAAATATCCTTCAAAAAAAGTCAGATATTTGAGCTCGGAAAAATATACCACTGAATTAGTTGATGCTATTTCAAAAAAGGGTATGGATACCTTTAAGAATAAATATCATAAAATAGACACTTTGATTATTGATGATATCCACTTTATTGCCGGCAAAGAAAAAACACAAGAAGAGTTCTTTCATACTTTTAATGCTCTTTATCAGAAAAATAAACAAATTATTATTAGTTCAGACAGGCCGCCCAAGGCAATTTCTACTTTAGAAGAACGTTTACGAAGCCGTTTTGAAGGAGGAATGATTGCTGATATTAGTTATCCTGATTTAGAAACAAGAACAGCCATCCTTAAAAGCAAAATTAAAGAGAAAAAATTCAAAGTTTCTGATGAGGTATTAAATCATATCGCTACTCATATTCAAAAAAATATCAGGGAGTTAGAAGGAGCCCTTAATCGTTTAATCGCCTTTTCTCAAATAAATGAAACGACTCTTACTCCTGAAATAACTTCTCAACTTCTCTCAAAAATTATTTCCACCCCCAAGAAAAAAACCAGCTTAAAAAATATTATTAAAGCAGTTTCTGAATTTTATGATATTAGTTCTAATGATTTAGTTGAACGTTCAAGGAAAAAAGAATTAGTATATCCCAGACAAATAACTATGTACTTAATTAGGGAGGAATTAAAAGGCTCTTATCCCTATATTGGAGAAAAAATAGGTGGTCGCGACCATACTACTGTAATGTATGCTTATCAAAAAATTCATAAAGAAGTTGAAAATAATGAATCACTTCAACAAGAGATAAACTTGATTAAAGAACGAATCTATGAATAATATATAGTAATCCAGAATTTATTCACAGGTTATTTAATTATAAATTCACATCTTTTAAATTCCAAATTCTATATTATAGATTATAAAAATCGGCTTTTCCCCAATTTTAAAGAACTTAATAATAATAATAAGAATATTATATATAAATTATTACTAATATTATGCAAATAATTTGTCTTCAGGAAAAATTAAAACAAGGTTTAAATATAACCGAAAGAATTATCGGTCGGAATTTAACTTTACCTATTTTAAATAACCTTCTTTTATCTACTGAAAATAATAAATTAAAAATCTCTTCAACTAATTTAGAAATAGGAATTAATTATTGGCTCACCGGTAAAATTCAAAAACAAGGCAGTATTACTATACCAGCCAGATTAATTAGTGGTTTGGTTAATAATTTACCTAATAAAAAAATTGAACTCAAAGTTAAAGACCAGCAGTTAGAATTAAAATGCGAAAAATTTAAAGCTAATCTTAAGGGATTAAGCGCTGAAGATTTTCCGATTATTCCTAAGATTAAAGATGAGCCGATAATAAAAATCAATGGAAATCTTTTAAAAAATAGTTTTGCTCAAGTGGCGGAGATGGTTTCTTTTTCTGAATCAAGGCCGGAAATTTCCGGTATTTATATGAAATTTGATAAAAATCTAATTAAATTAGCGGCGACTGATAGTTTCCGCTTAGCTGAAAAGAATATTGAAATTAAAGCTAATCAGCAGTCATCGTCTCTGAAAAACCAGTCCATTATTATTCCTCAAAGAACTATTCAGGAATTAATCAGAATTTTAGGAGAAAAAGAAACAGATGTAGAAATAATTTTATCCGGCAATCAGGTTTTATTCAGTTTAGAAGAAGCACAAGTTATCTCCAGGTTGATTGAGGGACAATACCCAGATTATCAACAGATTATCCCAGATAAGTTCCAGACCGAAGCGATTATTAACCGAGAAGAATTAATTAATAATATTAAAATAGCCAGCTTATTTAGCGGCAAAATAAACAATATTAAATTAACTCTTAATCCTCAGAAGTCCTTAATAGAGATTATGGCTAAAGATGTTGATATTGGAGAGAACAAGTCGCAAATTGAGACAAAAATTAAAGGTAGGGCAGTAGAAATAATCTTTAATTATCGTTATCTTTTAGATGGTTTGAATAATATTTTCAGTGATAAGGTTGTTTTGGGCTTAAACACCAGCGCTAACCCTATAGTTATCAGGCCGGTTGGCGACATTAGCTATACCTATGTAGTTATGCCGATTAAGGTGTAAGGAGTAAATTCTTGTCAATAAAAACAATTAAATCCCAACAAAAAATTAAAAAGCGGCGTTCTTGAACAAGAAAACTAAACTAAAAAACAAATCTCAGATGAGATTTGTTTTTTGATGAGCTGACATGGATTGATTAGTTATTTTTACTCTATATTAATAAATATTTCATCTTCCTGACGATTAAGAACCTCATCATAAGCGCGGACTTTAATAGTCTGTTGAGCGGAAGTGTTTGGATAATAAGAAAGATTGAAAGTAACGGAATAGGGTTGGGTTGTATCAGTGCCAACTAATTGATTATTTAAGAAAAAGTCAATTTGTTTGATTCCCAGAGTCGCTTGGGCTTGGGCTTTAACAGTTAGAACAGATTGAATAATTAAATCGCCTTGTTTCGGAGAGGTGATTTCTATTTCCGGCTGATTATCTTGAATATGGACATCATCATATTGACTAGGCGGGTTTTGATTATAGCAAATACCCTTAGAACAAGGTTGATTAATTGCCCATGTTGAAACTGGTTTTTCCCAGTTGGCAAACTGGGAATCTTCCTGACCAAGATAATAGAGAATTGAATGAACTTCTTGGTAAGTTTTTTCTTCAATTAAGTCCGGCGGGGTTAATGCAGTAGCTAATTTCCCGGAAATTTTATCAATTTTAATTTTTCGCTGATAAGCCAATTGCCCATTAAGCATTGGTTCAGTACTGGTCGGGCTTGGTTCCGGCGGAATAAAGTTTTCTACTCGTTCTGGCAGAGTGAACAAGGACAATCCTTCAGGGATATTATCATTGTTTTCTGTTCTATACTCTTTGTTCACTTCCTCATAGGCCTGCTTCATAAAATCATTCCACATTGGCGCAGCCACATATAGACCAGCCGCCCCCTGCCTCATTTTTTTAGTATAATCATTATTACCAGCCCAAATA
>Ga0209976_10000557_pt1 | contig 23868 bp, 18 predicted proteins | sample SumtaG_FD_182806 | JGI IMG/M metagenome (GOLD analysis project Ga0209976, IMG submission 182806) | Deep subsurface microbial communities from Indian Ocean to uncover new lineages of life (NeLLi) - Sumatra_00157 metaG (SPAdes) (version 2) | ecosystem: Environmental > Aquatic > Marine > Oceanic >...
AACATTTCATCTAGCCTGCCTTCTGGTCATGAAATTAAATCTTTCAATTATTATTTCTACCTACAATCATGCTGCGCCACTCCAACAATGCCTTGATTCACTTACCAAACAAATAGCCAATCAGAAAAGTTTTGAGGTCATTATAGTTAACAATCGCTCTACAGACGAAACCCCAAAAGTGATTAATCAATTTGCCAAAAATACATCTAATTTTAAATCCATCAACGAACCCAAGCTGGGTTTAAGTTTTGCCCGCAACACCGGTGCCAAATATGCTCGCGGTCAATACTTAAGCTTCATCGATGCAGATGCTATTGCCCCCAAACACTGGGTCAAAAACATCATCAATGCCATTAGTCAAAAAACTTATCATATCTTCGGTGGACCAATTTATCCTTACTACACCACTCACAAACCCAATTGGTTTAAAGACAGCTATGAAACCAGAACTCATGGTAAAAAGGCCAGACAACTTCAACCAAATGAATATTTATCAGGTTCAAACTTTATTATCAAAAAAAGTCTATTTAATAGACTAGGCAAATTCGATCATTCACTGGGGATTAAAGGCAAGACTCGTTTTGTTGGTGAAGAAACCGCCATGCAAAAAAAGGCACGGTTAAATAAAAAAATAGCTATTTACTACGATCCTCAACTTAAAGTCAAACACTTTGTTCCAGCCCACAAAATGACTCTTTTTTATCAGGCTAAAGCATACTTTCTTTTAGGTCAATCATCTCAACAGCAATTCAATACCTTCTTTTTAATTGGAAAGGTATCAATTTCCGCCACTTCAGCAATATTCAAATGCCTTATCACCCCTTTTAGAAACAAATCTATCTATTCTTTTTATCAAAATTATCTAGTTGAACAAATTTTTCCCCATTTTTATTGGTTTGGAGTTGTTTATAAAACAATTTTGCTATGAAAATTTTACTTGTAGCCAAAGTACCAGCGTATTTTGAGCAATTTAAACAAAAAAACTTAAGTTTCCCATATTTTCAATCCCAAACTCACTGGCAAAAAGCCTTATCCAAACTAAACCATTCAACCAAAACTTATCTTTACTCAAATAGCATAATTTGCCCTCATAAACTGTCAGTTACATTGTCTAATTTTTTTGATCAACACACTCCGACACTATTTACTCGTTATCGTCTTATTAAAAACAAGTTGTATTTCTTAAATCCTGAAAACTATTTTCGCTCAATTAGTCTATGTAGCCTTATTAAATCTTATCAGCCAGGAAAAATTATTATTGCCGGTGGAGTATCCGAACTTCTTTCTTTTCCTTTAAAACTTGCCAAAGAGCAAAAAGCAACCATATTTATGCTCCACGGCGAAGATCCTCTCCAGTCAGCCACCTCTTTTGAACGTCAAAACATTAAGTTTTTTGATTGGATTATTACTAACGACCCTACACACGCCAAAAACTGGAAAAAGTTGGGTGCCAAAAACACCCTGGCTCTTCCATATTCAGCCATTGATCCCACTTTTCATAAAAAAGTAAACCTTTCCTCTGCTCAAAAAGAATCTTTAGGAGCAGATGTTGTTTTTGCAGGTACTCTGTTGCCTGATCGACAAAAGATTTTAAAAAAACTTACCCACTTTAATCTAAAAATTTTTGGCCATATTCCTTCTACTTTCAAATTAGACCCGTCATTGACCAAGCACTACTATGGTCAAGCTTGGGGCAAAAAAATGGTAAATATTTTCAATGCTTCAAAAATTGTTTTAAATTTTGTTCCATCCCATATGCCCACGGGAGGTAATCTGCGCACCTTTGAAATTCCAGGCTGTGGCGCTTTTCAACTTGTCAGTCGTTGCCCCAAAGAATGGTTTATTCCCAACAAAGAAATTGTTATCTTTTCATCAACCAAAGACTTAATCCAAAAAATTAATTATTATCTTAAAAATCCAATCAGGCGCAGTAAAATTGCACAAGCTGGACATCACAAAACTCACCAACATCATACTTACCAAAAACATTTTGAAGCAATTTTAAAATTTGTATGAAAACATCAATCAAGCTTGCTAAAAAAAACTCTCATCGCCCACCCAAGCCTCATTTATTAATCATTCAACAATCCCCTGATTGGGGTGGGGCAGAAGAATGGATCGCCTCACTAGTAGGGGAGTGGGCTAAGAAAAAAATCAACATTACTGCCTACACCAACTTGCCTAAACTCCAACTTTCATGGCAGCAATCAGGTGCCAGAGTTTACAACATTCCCTTCATCTTAGACATCATGGGCAACTTGAGAGGTTTAATCAAATCTATTCTTTTACTGCCTTACGCCATATTTTGGTATTTAAAAGTTTTATTGCTTGCTAAAAGCAGGGGAGTTAATTTAATTGTCATGAGTGGGTTTACTGAAAAACTTCTGGTAAGTTGGCTATCAAAAATATTCTCACTCCCAATCATCTGGTTTGAATACGGCGATTTAAAAACCATATTTACAAGAAACTTTTATCTTCCCAAAATCGCCTATCGCTTAACTAAGCACATTCCTCAAAGAGTCATCACCATTTCCAGTCATACTAAAAACAGCCTTATTACCGATGCAAGAGTCTCATTAACCAAAATAAAACTCATTCCCCCCGGAGTAAGTATCCCCAAAACTTTCCATTCTACAGACTACCCAATTGTAGGCCACTTATCCAGGCTCACCCCAGAAAAAGGTCAACGTCATTTACTCAAAGCTTGGAAAAAAGTGATTAAAGCCCTTCCAAACGCCAAACTCAAAATTGCCGGCCGCGGCCCAGATTCCAAATATCTTCACCAATTAGCCAATAAGCTCAATATCTCGGAATCAGTAGAATTTCTTGGTTTTATCAATAAAAAAGCTAAGTTTTATAACTCGCTATCACTATTTATTTTTCCCACTATCTGGGAGATGGAAGGTTTTGGTATTGTTGCTGTTGAAGCTCTCTCCTATGGCATACCAGTTGTGGCCTACAACACCGGCCCAGTGCCAGAAATCATTGATCACACCTGCGGCATCACTGTTCCTAGTGAAAATATCCACCAGTTAGCTCAGGCAATTATCAATTTATTAAAAAATAAAAGATTAAGACAAAAACTTAGTAATAAATCCAAAACCAAAGCCAAAAAACAATTTAACCTTACCACTCAAGCCAGTAAAATAACCAAAGAACTTACTTGTGTACTAGCAGAAAACCAATGAAAGCAGCTTTAAGCATTATCATTCTTGCCCAAAACGAAGCCAAGAATCTTGAGAATCTTCTTCCCACTCTTTCTTGGGCTAAAGAAATTATTCTAGTTAATGATCACTCAATAGATAACACTATTAAAGTAAGTAAAAAACATCGCGCCAAAATAGTAAACATTAAAAAATCATTAACCTTCTCCAAGCTAAGAAATCTGGGACTCTCAAAAGCTTCTAATCAATGGGTCTTATTTATTGATGCTGATGAGCGAGTAGGGGACAAACTAAAAGACGAAATCCTCTCGGTTATTAAAATCAAAAACAATTCTATCAAAGGCTATTTTCTTAAACGCCAAGATTATTTTTTGTGTAAAAAACTTACACATGGCGAAACTGCCAACATTAAACTTTTACGCCTCGCTCAAAAGGGGAGTGGTAAATGGACTCGGCCAGTCCACGAAGTTTGGAATATAACCGGTCCTAAAAAAACTCTTACTAATGTTCTGGAGCATAGCCCCCATCCCACTATTAGTCAATTTCTATCCCAAATCAATCATTACACCGACATAGAAGCAAATTTACGGGTTAGTCAGAAAAAATCATGGAATTTTTTTTCCACACTCGCCTACCCCCTCGCTAAATTTTTTGTAAACTACATTACCAACCTTGGGTTTCTTGATGGCTTTCCCGGCTTAATCATGGCCTATATAATGAGTCTACACTCACTTATTGTTCGCATTAAACTCTATGAAAAAACACGAACATAAATCTCTCACCCTCAACGTAATTCAAGCCTTAACCTTGATTGTATTTATCCTATTACCATTTGGCCAACTCCAACGTCTCCAAATTACTCCCACTATTTCAACTTACAGTCATGAAATCATTTTAGCCGTATCTGTTATTCTCTGGATTTGTTATCAAATTACCAGCAAAACCAAAAGAACTAAATCCGTATTAGAAAAACCATTTCTTGTATTTATTGGTTTTGCTCTTTTTTCTTGGCTCATTAACTTCACTCGCTTTGGAACCCCTTCTCTTCCTGGTTTGCTCTATCTGCTTCGTGTTTCCTTTTATTTTGGCTTTTACTTATTACTCAATGATTTCAGACACAAAAAACTCCTTTCTTTTAAAATCGAGTTTATTCTCACTCTGGTTGGCGTTTTATTAGTTCTATTCTCTTGGCTTCAATACACTGTTATTCCAGATACTCGCTTTCTTTACCTTATCGGCTGGGACGATCATCTCTTCAGGGCAATAGGCACACTTTTTGACCCAGGATTTTTAGGCCTAATTTTTGTTCTAATCTTGATTTTGATTGAAGATAAATTTAACCAAGACCTATTCAAAATCATTTACATTGCCACTTTTCTAATTATGCTTCTAACCTATGCTCGCAGTGCTTATTTTGCTTTTATCATTGCCGCTCTTGCCCACTTTTCCATTAGTAAAGACTGGAAACGCCTGATCGTTAAAATATTTATTCTTTTTTTCGCCCTACCTCTTCTTCCTCGTCCAGCCGGCGAAGGAGTTAGGCTAGAGCGTACTTCCAGTATCTATTCGAGAGCTCAAACAGCAGTAAGCTCAATGGACATTTTTAAATCAAACCCGATATTCGGCATTGGCTTTAATAATTACCCTCTTGCTGCCCCCACTCAACCCAATCTCAAATATCCTGACTTGCCTTCCCATCCTTCTGCGCCTGACAATAGTTTTCTTTTCATTCTTGCTACCACCGGCATAATCGGCCTAATTTCTTTTCTTTATTTTTTGGGAAAAACTATTATTCTAACCCATCCTTATCCCACATCTTTTATCTCCATCATCACCATTTTAGCCCACTCTTTTACCAACAACTCTTTCTTTTATCCATGGATCTTGCTTTGGTTTTGGGCAATTCTAGCTTCAAGAAACCTTAAGGGTTTTAAGGGTTAAACTTAACTCTTATTTCCTTTACTATTTCATTGCCAGCGTCATCAACGGCTTTAACCACTATTTTATTGTCTCCATCGCTTAAATTTAATCTGGCTGAAAATCCACCATTACTATTGACCGAGTAATACCTATCGTTTACATAAACAGTTGCTTCTGGATCAGTGCTACCTTCTACTGCAATTGTTTTTTCACTATCGCCTGAAAATTCTTGACCATCATTTGGTTTATCCAAACTCAAAGCTGGTGTTTTGGTATCGTAAATTACTGTCTGTTTTGTTGAGGGCTGACTTTCTTCATCGTTCTCATTCTCTGCAATTGCCCAAAATTCATTCTCTCCTTCATATAATTTTACGAATTTAAATTCAAATTCACCCTCATCATCTGTTAGCGTTTCTTCAACTTGCGAACCATCTCTATACAGCACTACCGTTGTTTCTGCCTGAGCAAACCCGCCTATATTTATCGAGCCGCTTTGAGTTGCGCTGACCAATGGCGCCAATTGAGGAGCCGAGGGTGGAATTCCTTTAATTTGTTCCACTTGCTGGTTCGACCCCCGCAGATCTCCAATAAAAATTGCCATCCGAATCAAAGCTGGAATGCCAAAATAAATCAATACAACTATCAAAACTAATGTCAACAATCCAAAAAAGAAGGTTTGTTTTCTTAGCTTCTTTTTCTCTGTACGCGCTAACCTGGATCTAGATACTCTTCTTGCTCTTCTTTTTCTTGCCATAATATTTTTCCTCTGAGCCAAGGGTGGAAATCGAACCAGCCTCGACTAGGCTTCGAGTCTAGGCGGGCCCACGACCTACGGTTGGAGCTTATCCCGCATTTATGGAGCCGAGAAGGGGAGTCGAACCCCTAACCTGCGGTTTACGACACCGCCGCTCTGCCACTTGAGCTATCTCGGCTTGAGCTCCTTGGCCAATAGAGCATATTATACAATTTTCAACGCTTTTAAAGATTATGAGCGGGATACGGGGATCGAACCCGCATTTTCAGCTTGGGAAGCTAACATACTACCATTGTATTAATCCCGCAACGTAAAAAATCAAGATTTTAACGTTGCTGAAGCGTTTAAATTTCAAATTTATCACGCTTCGCACTATAGCTTAGACTACAACCACAAAACGCTCTTTTCAAGCGTGTATTATGATTATTTATTTGTTTTCTATCTAGGCAGCATTAGTTGCATTCCCGCTTCGATCATGTTTGGGTCAACAATTAATTCTTTGTTTGCTTCCCAAACTTCACTCCAGCGGTAGCCATCACCATAGGCTCTAACAGCAATATTCCACAGATCATCACCGCTCTCAACTGCATAAATTTGAGATTCAATTGATCGATCTCCAGCAACCATTGGCACGATTTCCACGCCTTCTGGCACTCTTACTTCCACTTGTGGCAGAGTCAACTCTTGACCCACCAGCAATGTATCTGGACTAGTCAAACCATTAACTTCAGCCACATCAACCCAATTGTAGCCTGAGCCATAATGTTTTTCTGCAATTGCCCATAAATGATCTCCAGCAGCAACTGTGTAGGCAGCAGGCAAATTTTTAGGTATTAATTTACCATCTCTTTGTTCCAACTCAACTCCTTGCTCAGTTACAATTGCTTCAGGCTCAATTTGTGGATCCAGCCGTGCGCTTTTAAAATAATTAAAAAGCAGCACTCCGACCACCACGACCACCATTACGCCTAAAAGAGTACTTATAGTTGATTCATTCATTCGCACTTGTTTTAACCAATTTTTCAAAACTCCCTCCATACTACCTCCTTTCTAGGCAGTAATAATATTTCCAAGCTCACTTGGTTTAGGGCAGAAATTTTCACAAAACGTATCTAAATGAAGAATATACGATCCACCAACCAAAAGTCAATAACAATCATTTAATAAGTCAATAATTAGTTTTGCGGGAGTTAGTGAAAGTTATTGAATCGTATTTAACTTAAAGCGGATATGTTCCACAGTACTCCAATCTTTAGGGTCTCTTGAATTTGCTCTAATGATAGTTATTTTATTTGCCAAGAATTTATTTCCCTTCAACTTTATTTCACTAACTATTTGCTCTCTTGTCTTCATATCGAAATCACCATAAACCAAGCTGGCATGCGGCATAAAAACATTATTCTCAGCGTCTTTTAACTGTTTCTTAAGAGCGAGATGAGTATTTAACATAATTGCACTAGTTTTCATCCTGGCAAAGATACATTGGAAATAAGTGGTGCTAAATTCAACTTCTCCAACTTCGACCTCAAAAGGCTTAATTTTACTGGCAACTTTCAAAACATCCTCAATAACATTCTTGTCGGTAGAGGCCACACTACCATGAATCGTCATATGTGGCACAAAACTAGGAGAAGAGTATTTTTTGCTGTATTTTCTTATTAGTTTTTTTAACTCTTGATAAAAATCATTCTCTGGAATAATCCAAAATCCATACCTTTTCATATCTTTGTTTTATTAAGCTGAATTACGGTTATTGCAAAGCGCAATACGCACTTAAAAACAACCTATAAATGGGTAAATAAATATCTTGCGGGGCCGACGGGACTCGAACCCGCGACCTCTGCCTTGACAGGGCAGCGCTCTATCCAACTGAGCTACGACCCCAAGTGGGTAAAGTGAATTTTACCTCAGATATGGTTTTTTATCTAGTATTTGCTATCATAAACTCGTGGCTGGAAAATCTTTCACAAACCAAGAAATTTCTCAAATTTTAACAGAAATTGCTGCTGCTTTTGAAGTCAAAGGCGACGACCAATTCCGTATTCGCGCCTACCAAAACGCTGCTGATGCAATTGAACATTCCACTCAAGAAGTCAAAAATCTCTGGGAAAGAAACAAACTTACCTCGATTCCTGGAGTTGGCGCAGGTCTGGCTTCTCATTTAGATGAATTGTTTAAAACCGGCACAGTCAAACACTTCACTCAAGTCAAAAAATCTCTCCCTGCCGGCATGTTCCCCCTTCTTACCCTTCCCGGAATAGGTCCCAAAACCGCCTACAAGCTCTCAAAAAAGCTCAAACTTACTGATTCCAAGACTGCTGTAAACAAACTAAAAAAAGCCGCTTCTGAAGGTAAAATAGCTGGACTAGAAGGGTTTGCTCAAAAGTCCCAAGCTGAGATATTAGAAACAATTAAGCAGGATAAAAAAACACCCAAAAACGCTCGTTTACGCCTAGATAAAGCTCATCTGATTGCCAACGACATAATCCAATTTTTAAAACAATCATCAGATGTTCAAAAAGTTTTTCCCATGGGTAGTTTGCGCCGCCGCAATGCTACTGTAGGCGATATTGATATTGGCGTTGCTACTCTCAAGCCTCAAGAAGTTGTTTCTCACATCAAAACTTACTCCAAAATCAAAGAAGTTTTGGCTTCTGGAGAAGGAGTAGTCAGGTTTCTTCATGAAAACAAACAACAAATAGATATTAAAATTGTCAAACCGGATTCATTTGGCGCTTTACTTCAGCATTTCACCGGATCCAAAAGTCATAATATTCACTTACGAGAACTTGCCTTGAAAAAAAAGTTCTCCTTGTCCGAATACGGCATAAAAGTAAAAGGCAAACTCAAACCCACTCCTACTGAAAAAGAATTTTATGCCACGCTAGGCTTAGATTGGATTCCGCCTGAGTTACGTGAAGACAGGGGCGAAATCGAAGCTGCCAAAACCCATAAACTTCCCCAATTAGTCAAACTAAAAGATATCAAAGGCGACCTTCATATCCACACCAACTATGATTGGATTAGTAGCCATGATGCAGCTGATTACAATATTAAGGATCTAATTAAAACTTCAATTAATAAAAGTTATGAATATATTGCTATTGGCGATCATAACCCCAGCCAGTCATCATACTCGCAATCACAAATTATATCTCAAGTGAAAAAAAGATCTGAACAAATAAAGTCTACTATGAAAACTCAAGTGAAAAGCAGAGTACTAAATATACTCATTAGTTTGGAAGTTGATATAAAGCCGGATGGCAGTCTTGCTCTTCCAGATCAATCTTTAAAATCTTTGGATTTTATCATTGCTTCAATTCACTCCAGCATGAAAATGGATAAAGCCAAAATGACTGAGCGGATTTTAAAAGCAATTTCTCATCCAAAAGTTAAAATATTAGGTCACCCCACCGGCCACCTTTTCAATCGCAGAGAATCTTACGACCTAGATTGGGACCAAATCTTTTTGTCTTGCAAAAAACACCAAGTGGCTCTCGAAATTAATTCTTACCCAGCCAGATTAGACGTAAATGATTTAATTGTCAAAGAGGCAATCAGCAAAGATATTAAAATTGCCATTAACACTGACGCCCATTCAATATCTGAGTTAGATCACATGCAATACGGCATTGACGTAGCTCGCCGTGGCTGGGCTAAGAGTTCAGACATTATCAACACCTACACCTGGACAAAACTAAAAGATTGGTTAAAGATATAATAAATGTTTATTACTTGTAGTTTGAAATTTGTAATTTTTTTGCGGAGGGGGGTGAACATATGAGCATTATTACCATTTTAATTATCGTTTTAGTATTGGTTGTTGTTTACGCTTTGTCTGTTTACAACAGTCTCCAAACCATCAAAACCAGGATAGAGGCCTCTATTCAAGAAATCGGCAACCAACTTAAGCGTCAAGCTAGCCTTATTCCCAATCTCCAAGAATCAGCCAAAGGGTATTTAAAGCACGAAAAAACCATCTATAAAAACTTAACTGATGCAAGAAAAGCAGTTGATGAAGCTGTTAAGTCCAAAACCGGATCAAAAATCAATGCAGCTGCTGAAAAACTATCTGCTGTCCTTCCCAAACTTCAAGTCTTAGTTGAATCCAATCCAGAATTAAAAGCAGACAATGTAGTTTCCAAGCTTATGGATGAGCTTCGTGATACCTCCGACAAACTCATGTACGCACGCCGCACTGTCATTGACTTGACTCAAGACTTTAATGTTAGGCTCGTTACTTTCCCTTCAAACATTGTTGCCAATACATTTGGCTTTAAAAAACAAAAGGGAATTGTTACACCAATGTCAGGGAAACACGTAGAAGTTTCTGCTGCAGAAACCAAAGACGTCAAAGTTAAATTAGATTAAGCAAAAGTTCTTTAGCACTCTCATTGACAGAGTGATAATTTTGTTGTATTCTGCTTTACGCTGAGTGAGACTAAGTGCCTATGTTAAACATCTACGAACAAGTTGATCGCAATAAAAGAAAAAGTGCCATTATTATGGTGCTTTTTATTAGTTTTATTGCCACTGTTGCTTGGATACTTGCCCAAGCTTTAGGATACGGTCTCTCTTTTGTTGGTTGGGCTCTAGTTTTATCTGGTCTGATGAGTTTCTTTTCTTATTATTTCTCCGATAGAATCATTCTTTCTATTTCTGGCGCTCGCCCCGCTTCCAAAAAAAAAGATTTTCATTTCTACACCGTCACTCAAAATCTTATTATGGTCGCTCGTATACCCATGCCCAAACTCTATGTTATTAATGATTCTGCCATGAACGCTTTTGCAACTGGCCGTGATCCTAAACATGCAGTGGTAGTAGCCACCACAGGACTTCTTAGCCGTCTTAATCGTACAGAATTAGAAGGAGTCATTGCCCACGAACTTTCCCACATCAAAAACTATGACATTAGGCTTATGTCTTTGGTTACTGTTTTAGTTGGCATAATTACTCTCTTGGCTGATTGGTTTTTGCGCGCCAGTCTTTTTGGCGGTGGCAGAAACAGAAAAGAGGGTGGCCAAATAACCGTCATTATCATGATTGTCGGCTTCATTCTTGCGTTGCTATCGCCCCTAATTGCCAACCTAATTAAACTAGCCATTTCCCGCCGCCGCGAGTTTTTAGCTGATGCCTCAGCTACAGCCATTACCAAATATCCAGAAGGTTTAGCCAAAGCTTTAGATAAATTATCAAAAGACCGTGAACCCCTAGAAGCGGCTAACAAAGCCACTGCTCATCTCTATATTACCAACCCCTTAAAAAATCTTCATGGCGGGATCGGATGGTTTGCAGGTCTTTTCAATACCCATCCCACCATCAGAGAACGCATTACCGCTCTACGCAAGTCAATCTAAATTAGAAATTAGGCTCGCCTTGCTGTCGAAGAAGGTAAATTAGTAATTAGAAATTTTGTTAACATGGATCCCAATAAACTCACTCAAAAATCTCAAGAAACTCTAGCCAAAGCCCTTGATTTAGTTAGAATCAAAGACAATCCAGCCTTGGAAGATCTCCACTTACTCCACGCCTTGCTTATTACAGACGGTGTAACCAAAGAAATCATTTCCGATCTTACTGACTTGCCCTCGCTGCTAGAAAAACTAGAGACCAAAATCAACCAACTCCCCACTATTACCGATGGGGGAGAGCCAAGCATAAGCAGCATTACCAGTAAAATTTTATCTACAGCCACCAAACAGGCCAACAAAAAGAAAGACGATTATGTTTCCCAAGAAATCCTACTATTGAGTTTAAGCTTAACTGATGGTCCAGCTAGTGATATCTTAAAATCATCTGGCATTAAATCGGATATCATTGAGGATAAAATAAAATCTATGCGCGAAGATAAAAAAGTTGATTCTCCCACAACTGATACAACTTACAAATCACTTGAAAAATACACCACAAATCTGACTCAACTAGCCAAAGAAGGCAAGCTAGATCCAGTCATTGGCCGCGACAAAGAAATCCGCCGGCTAATGCAAGTTCTTTCTCGTCGCACTAAAAACAATCCAGTTTTGATTGGTGATCCTGGTGTTGGTAAAACTGCAATTGTAGAAGGTTTAGCTCAACGAATTTTTATAGGCGATGTACCTGAATCGCTAAAAAACAAGCAATTATTAGCTTTGGAGATGGCTTCGATTCTAGCCGGAGCAAAATTTCGCGGCGAATTTGAAGAGCGTTTAAAAACTATTATAAAAGAAGTTGAAAAAAAGCAAGGTCAAATCATTCTTTTTGTAGATGAACTTCACACTGTTGTTGGTGCTGGTGCTGCCGAAGGGGCCGTTGATGCCAGCAATATGTTAAAGCCTGGGCTTGCACGAGGCACTCTTCGTCTTATCGGCGCTACTACAATAAACGAATATAGAAAATATGTGGAAAAAGATGCCGCCTTGGAACGCCGCTTCCAGCCCGTGCCCGTAAATCAACCTAGTGTAGAAGACACGATTGCTATTTTGCGAGGCCTTAAAGAAAAATACGAAATACACCATGGCATTCGTATCCAAGACGAAGCATTAATAGCTGCTGCTGAGCTTTCTGATCGCTACATTACTGATCGTTTTCTACCTGACAAAGCGATTGACTTAGTTGATGAAGCCGCATCTGCCTTAAAAATTGAAGCAGAATCAGAACCAGAAGAATTAGACCAGCTCAAAAGAAGTATCACCCAACGCGAAATCGAACTTCAAGCATTAAAAAAAGAGTCAGGTAAAAAATCTGAAGCAAAATCAGCCAAACTAAAAAAAGAAATAGAAAATCTAAAAGAACAGCAAAAAACCATCCAAGCTAGATGGGAAAAGCAAAAAAAACTTATTAATAAAGTTAGGTCTTTAAGAGAAGAAATCGACCAGTTAAAAATCAATCTAGAAAAAGCAGAACGTCAGGTCAAGCTCGAAGAGGCTGCAGAAATTAAATACGGTCAAATTCCTCAAAAAAACAAACAGCTTCAAAAATTAGAAAACCAATGGAAAAAAATTCCCAAAGAGGAACAAATTTTAAAAGAAGAAGTTGGTGAAGACGATATCGCTCAAATTGTCTCTCGCTGGACCAGCGTCCCGGTAACCAAGCTTTTAAAATCCGAAAGCACCAAATTAGCTAATTTGGAAGCAGAACTAGCTAAGCGCGTCATTGGTCAAAAGGACGCCCTTATTGCTGTGAGCAACGCCATTCGTCGTTCTCGCGCCGGAATTGCCGAAGAAAATCGGCCTCAAGCCGCGTTTTTATTCCTCGGCCCCACCGGGGTCGGTAAGACCGAAACAGCCAAAGCTTTAGCTGAAAGCCTATTTGGCGATGAAAAAGCCATCATAAGACTTGATATGAGTGAGTATTCCGAACGCCACGCCGTCGCTCGTTTAATTGGCGCCCCTCCCGGATATGTAGGCTTCGATGAGGGCGGTCAATTGACTGAAGCCATTAGAAGAAAGCCTTATTCAATCATTCTGTTGGATGAAATCGAAAAAGCTCATCCGCAAGTGTTCAATATTTTCCTCCAAATTTTTGAAGACGGTCGTTTAACAGATGGTAAAGGCCGCACTATCAACTTTAAAAATAGCATTATCATCATGACCAGCAATATCGGCGCCAACATTATCAAAGAAAGTTCTCAACAAAGTTCTCAACAAAGTTCTAAATCAATTCAAGACAAAGTTATGGAGCTAGTCCAAAAAACTTTCAAACCCGAATTTTTAAACCGCTTGGATCAAATCATCATGTACGAAGCCTTATCCAAACAAGAATTAGCTAAAATTGTTGATCTTCAACTCAATTTAGCTCAAAAACGCCTGCAGAAACAGGGCATAACTTTAATAATTACCACTAAACTGAAAAATTATTTAGCTGCACAAGGCTATGATCCTATTTACGGCGCCCGTTCCTTAAAAAGACTAATCCAAACTAAAATCCTTGATCCACTTGCTCTACAAATCATCGGTTCAGATTCCAAAGATAAAAAAACTATTACCGCCGACATGAAAAATAAAAAAATATCCTTTACATAAGCCTTTTTCTCATTTATCATACTTTTTCATACCTTTGCACACCTCTTACATATTGACCTTTTTTACAGTCATCCTTACAATGCAAAAGGCATGAAATTCAACACTTTTTTTCAAATCAAGCAAATTAAGCTTAAAAGATAAGTGGCTGTTTTTAATATAAAAAATTACAAATAGCCACCAGAACCAACAGGTGGTTTTTTTAAAGCCAAATTTATAACCTGAAAGGAGCCTGCCATGAGTCCAGATGAAGCATCTGAGACCTACGAAACATTACTAAGGGAAGCCAGAGACTACCGGGGGCCTCGTACGCCCGGACTGAATGAAGCTGCCAAAGGAGTGAAAAAAGGGTTAAAGCACTTAAGCGAAATCAATCAAAACGCCAAACAATAAAATGAACAATCAGGGAACTTTGTTTCTTATCAAGCAAAATATTTTTGATCTAAAAAGCTAGGTTGTTTTTAACAATTAATAACAAAAAACCATCAACTTTAGGTGGTTTTATTACTTTAAAAGTATGTTTACCTTTTCGTCAAATCAACAAAACCAACAAGCCATTCGCGCATAGCGTGGTTAGGTTGGTTGCGGTAAAATAACAAACTAGCCATCGTTTATCCTGAGCGCACCGAAGGGCTAGTTTTTTTACTTGAAAAAATATGAAATCAAAAACTATCAACAGCAAAATAGTTCGTTACGTAGGCACTTTAGCCAAGATAAGTTTAACTCCAAAAGAAGTAATAAAATTTACTTCTCAGTTTGGCAATGTCCTTGAGTTTTTCAACAAAGTCTCTCAACTAAAAACAAAAGGTTCAGCTGGTACTTATCAGGTAACAAATATTAACAATCGTTTTAGAGAAGATAAAATTGACAAATCTAACATGCTTACTCAAAAACAAGCCCTTTCTAACGCAAAAAAAACTCATCAAGGCTATTTTGTCGTCAAATCAATATTTAAATAATTATGGACTTAGCCAAGCAAACCCTCCAAGAAACTTTAAGTGGATTAAATAACAAAGAATTTTCAAGTGTCGAATTAGTCAATTCTTGTTTGGCGCGAATCAAAAAATACAATCCTAAACTAAATGGTTTTATTACAGTGCGAGAGGAAGAAGCAATAAAAGAAGCCATGCTAGCTGATAAAGCAAGAAAAAAAGGTGAAAAAAAACCACTTTTGGGCATTCCGATAGGTATAAAGGACAACTTTCTTACTAAAGGCATTCGTACCACTGCCTCATCACCAGTTTTGGACGATTACATCCCCCAATACGACGCTACAACTGTTAGACGCCTAAAAAAAGCAGGCGCCATTATCATTGGCAAGACCAACTTGGATGCCTGGGGTCATGGCTCTTCAGGTGAACACACAGTTTATGGTATTCCTCACAACCCATATGCTTACGGCCGAGTTACTGGTGGTTCTTCCAGTGGTTCAGGAGCATCCGTGGCAGCAGACTTTTGTTTTATGGGAACAGGATCTGATACTGGAGGATCCAATCGCCAGCCAGGCTCATACTGTAATGTAGTTGGACTCAAGCCCACTTATGGTCGCACTTCTCGTTACGGTGTTATTGCCATGGCTTCTTCAGCTGATTGCATCGGGGTTCTAACCAAAACCATCTGGGATGCAGCTGCTTGTTTGACTATTATGGCCGGTCACGACCCCTTAGATGCAACTACTTCAACTTCTCCTATAGAAAAATACCACTCCAAAATAACCAAGTCTTTTACAGGCAAAATTGGCATACCTAAAGAGTTTTTAGAAGGCTTAGACAAACAATATGTGGCCTCAGTTATTAAAGCCTTAAAAGTTTTAGAGAAAAAGGGTCACCATTTAATAGATATCTCCATCCCTGAATTAAAATTTGCTTATCCCATTTACGCCCTAACAACTTTCTCAGAAATTTCTTCCAATCTGGCCCGCTTTGATGGTGTTCGCTACGGTGATAATCGAACTAAATTTCAAGAAGAAGCCAAACGTAGAATTATGATCGGAACCCATTCACTCTCCAGCGGCTATGCAGATAAATACTATAAAAGAGCGATGAAAGGAAGATCTTTATTAATCAAGAGATTTAAACAAACTTTTGAAAAAGTAGATTTAATCGCTGGTCCAGTTTTCCCTTTTTCTCCTTTTAAGCACGGAGAAAGAGAAACAGATCCTTTGAAAATGTATTTATCAGATGTTTTAACTGTCCCAGCCAACCTAACTGGCCATCCAGCCATTTCAGTACCTGTAGATTTTGTCAATAATCTCCCCAATGGTCTACAGCTTATTGCTCCCCACTTTATGGAAAGCAGACTTTTTCAAGTAGGTTATCAAGTGGAACAAGAATACCAGATGTACAAAAGAAAGCCTACTCTAAAAGAATGAAACAAGAAAAATACCAACCCACAATAGGCATGGAAGTTCACGTAGAGTTAGCCACTCAAAGCAAAATGTTTTGTAGTTGTCCGGCCAATCATTTCCGCATCAAGCCCAACACTCACACTTGCCCTGTTTGCTTAGGTCTCCCTGGAGCATTACCAGTACCTAACAAAAAAGCAATCGATTGGACTTTAATGATAGGCTTAGCTTTAAACAGCCAGGTAAGTCTAGAATCAAAATTTGACCGCAAGCACTACTTTTACCCAGATCTTCCCAAAGGTTATCAAATCAGCCAATACGATGAGCCCTTTTGTACTGGGGGTGATCTAGAAACTTCTAAAGGACAAGTAGGTATAACTCGGGTGCATTTAGAAGAAGATACCGGCAAGCTAGTCCACAAAAAAATAAAAGGCAAAAACGTTTCTCTAGTAGATTTTAACCGCTGTGGTGTTCCCCTGGTAGAAATCGTCACCGAACCGGACATTCACTCAGCAAAACAAGCCAAAGAATTTACCAAAACCTTGCAAACCATTATCCGCTACTTAGGCGCATCTGACTGCGACATGGAAAAAGGCTCCATGCGTCTTGAAGCCAATATTTCACTTGGTAAAGATTTAGGCTACAAAGTAGAAATAAAAAACTTAAATTCATTTAGGTTTTTAGAAAAAGCTATAATCTACGAGATTAACCGCCAAGAAAAAATGCTCCAATCAGGTAAAACCCCTACCCAAGAAACCAGAGGCTGGGACGAAAAACGCCAGCAGACTTTGTCTCAAAGAGGCAAAGAAACAGCCGAAGACTATCGCTATTTCCCTGAACCAGACATACCTCCTCTAAAATTTAAAAAAGAGCAAATAGACTCAATAAAAAAATCTTTGCCAGAATTGCCCACAACTAAAGCTAAAAGGTTTACTAGCGAGTTTAATATTCGCCCAGACTATGCTCTAGTTTTGGTATCACAACAAGAAACAGCAATAAAAGCTGAAAATCTTTTTAAATTAGCCCAAAAAGAAAAACTAGCTCCTCAAAAGGTGGCTTCCGACATAGTTAATAAAAAAATAAGTATCAAAACTAAAACCCCGACTCAAATAGTCAAAGCTTTAAAAGCAAAGCAACAATCCCAAGTTTCCGATCAAAATCAATTAACCAGTTGGGTAGAGGAGGCGATTAAATTTCTTCCAAAAGCAGCAAAAGACTACCAATCAGGCAAAAATTCCGCCATAGGCGCCCTTATGGGTAAAATAATGGGCTTATCTCAAGGAAAAGCTGACCCACAAGCCGTGAAAAAAATACTCCAGGATAAACTAAAGTAAAAATCAAGTTATAGTATAGTAAAGAAGTAAATTACTTGCATGCCCCGTAGTAAGCTACGTTTTACTACTGGGGTTACTATTTGCGTATGAGTAAATTCGTTCACTTGCACGTTCATACAGAATACTCCCTTCTAGACGGTTTAAGTAAAATTGACAAGCTTCTAGTCAGGGCAAAAAAACAAAATCAAAACTCCTTAGCCATAACTGACCACGGCACCATGTATGGAGTCATTAAGTTTTATTTAAAAGCCAAAGCAGCAGGCATAAAACCCATCATTGGTGTTGAGTCCTACCTGGCTGAAAAAAGCCGTTACGACAAACAGCTAAGAATGGGCGCAGACCAATTTCACCAACTTCTTCTTGCCAAAACTACAAAAGGCTACAAAAACTTAATGAAATTAATTTCCATTGCTCATTTAGAAGGCCATCACTATAAACCCAGAATTGATCTAGAAGTTTTAAAAAAATACTCCCAAGACCTGATCGCCACAAGCAGTTGCCTTAAAGGAATAATTCCTCAAAAACTTATTCAAGGTAAGGAAAAAGAAGCCTTATCCTGGATAAAAAAATTCCAAGACATATTTAAAGAAGACTTTTACTTAGAAATCCAAGCTCACTCAAAGATCCCCGAAGTGGAAGATTCGCGTAAAAAACTAATCAAACTTTCCCGCCAATTAGGCATTCCTCTAGTTGCTACCAACGATGTCCACTATGTAGATCCAGATGACGCCGAAGCCCAGGATGCTCTTTTAGCCGTCCAAACTAGAAAAACCATAGCAGACAAAGTTCGTCTCAGCATGCTTGATTCACCTGATTTTTATCTTCGCTCCAACGAAGAAATGGTAAAACTTTTTAAAGATACACCAGACGCCATAGAAAACACCATCAAAATCGCCGACAGCTGCGAAGTAGACATTCCTATTGGAAAGATGATTTTTCCAGACTACCCTATTCCCAAAGGCGAAACTTCCGAATCTTATCTAGAAAAAATGTCTAGAAAACGCCTTAAAGATCGTTTTAAAAAACCTACAAAGGAACACTTAGCCAGATTAAAATATGAACTAGACATCATCAATTCCAAAGGGTTTGCCACCTACTTTCTCATTGTCCAAGACTTTGTAAATTGGGCCAAAGACCAAGGTATTCGCGTTGGCCCCGGAAGGGGCTCGGTAGCAGGGTCGTTAGTTTCTTTTGCTCTAAGAATCACTTCGATCGACCCCTTAAAGCACAACATTCCTTTTGAGCGATTCATGAATCCACAGCGCCCAAGCCCACCGGATATTGACATCGATATAGCCGATGAGCGTCGGGATGAAGTTATCCGCTACGTTGCCGATCGTTATGGCGAGGATCACGTTGCCCAAATAATCACTTTTGGAACTATGGAGGCTAGGGGTAGTATTAGAGATATTGGCAGAGTTTTAGGAATGCCTTATTCCCAACCTGATCGGATTGCTAAACTTATTCCTGTCGGTTACTCCATTGAAGAAGCCCTAACTAGCGTCTTTGAACTTCAGGAATACTACAAACAAGATCGTTTTAAAAAACTCCTCAATTTAGCCAAAAAAGTAGAGGGCGTAGCTCGCCATGCTAGCGTTCATGCTGCGGGCGTAGTTATTGCCGACAAAGACTTAACTGAATACACCCCCATTCAAAGGGAAGCTAGAGGTGGCAAAATTGTCACTCAATATGATATGTATTCTTTGGATCTAAACATTTCCGAAAAGGCCATTGGTCTTTTAAAAATGGACTTTTTGGGTTTACGAAACCTATCTATTCTTGGCCACACTATAGAATTTATTAAACAAACTAAAAATAAACACGTAGATCTCTCATCTATCCCGCTAGACGACAAAAAAGTCTACAACCTTTTATCCAAAGGTGAGACAACAGGCATGTTTCAATTAGAATCAGCTGGCATGCGCCGGGTAGCTCGATCCCTCAAGCCATCTCGTTTTTCAGACATTACCGCCATGGTGGCTCTTTATCGCCCTGGACCAATGGATCTAATCAATGATTTTATTGAAGGTAAAAAACGACCTCACAAAGTCAAATACATTCACAAAGACTTAACCCCTATTTTAGAAGAAACCTACGGCATTCCAGTATATCAAGAGCAAGTTCTTCAAATCGCCAATGTTATGGCCGGTTATTCTCTTGGCGAAGCTGATATTCTTCGTCGCGCTATCGGCAAGAAGAAAAAATCAATTCTGGATAAAGAAAAAAAGCGTTTTTTAAAAGGTGCCAAAGACAAAGGGTATTCCAAACAAGTTGCTGAAAAAGTTTGGGGGTTTATTGAGAAATTCGCTGGTTACGGTTTTAACAAAGCCCATTCAGTTTCATATGCCATGATTGCCTATCAAACAGCTTATATGAAAGCAAATTACCCAGTAGAATTTATGGCGTCTCTGCTTTCTACTGAAGCACTATCTCGGGCTACTAATTGGGAAGAAAAAACTGGTAAGGCTGTTGAAGAGTGTAGGCACATGAACATCATCCTTCTTCCGCCGGATATTAATAAATCAAAGACTAGTTTTACTATAGAAGCAAACTCAAAATCTTTAGAAAAAAAGTCTATCCGCGTTGGTCTTGCCGCTGTCAAAAACGTAGGTGAAGCAGCCATTGGCGAAATAGTATCCGCTAGGATTAAGAAAAAATTTAGCTCTTTATCAAATTTTTGTTTGCGAACTGACACTCAAAAAGTCAACAAAAAAGTCATCGAAAGCTTAATAAAGGTAGGAGCTTTCGATTATTTTGGCAAACGTTCTGCCATGCTCGCTTCTATAGACACTATTAGGGGTAGAGCTCAAATGGACCAACAGCGGCGCCAGTCAGGTCAAGCAGGACTTTTTGACTCTATAGCCAAATCCAATCTTGCGGATGCAGAAAAACTTCCCAGTATCGACGAACTTCCCAAAAGCGAGCTGCTGGCATTTGAAAAAGAACTTCTTGGCGTTTATTTAACAGAACATCCTTTAGCTGATGCCTTACGCCTTCTACGTCACCAGGTCACTAGCAAAATCACTGACATAGATGTAAATATGCATCAAAAACGCTCAATAACTTTAGGGGGTATTATTACCAGCACTCGTCAGGTGTTTACTAAAAAAAATAATCAAGAAATGGCCTTTGCCACTTTAGAAGACGACTCTGGCGCTATAGATTTAGTTTTTTTCCCCCGCGTGTTTAACGCTAACAAAAACCTTTTACGTCAGGAGATGGCTATTATTGTTACTGGCACCATTGATATTAGGGAAAACAAACCTTCCCTTTTAGTAGAAACTGTTCAAGAAGTGAGTGCTGATTCTAAAATTCCCGACCAGTCAATCATTTTAGAGATTCCAAGAGGCACTAAAAAACCAGTCTTAGAAAAAATTGGTCAAATCTTACGCTCAAACAAAGGTTCTCAGTCAATCACCATTATTCTGCCCAATGGAACAGATTTTAAAAAAATGAAATTGCCCTATACTATTAACTACACCGATGAAGTTCAAACAAAAATCAAATCACTTTTAAAAAATTAAAAACATGAAAATTCTTTCCGGCTCATCAAACTTACCCTTAGCAAAAAAAATCGCTTCTAATTTAGACTCAAACCTTGTTGAAGTAGAGCTTGCTCAATTCCCCAACGGCGAAAAAAGAGTTTGGGTAAAAGAAAGCCTTGAAAATCACTCTGTAGCTATTGTCCAATCTTTTTCCGACCCAGTTGATGAGCATATTATTGAATTATGTCTTCTCATCGATGCAGTTAAAAACCTAAAAGCTAAAAAAATCATTGCAGTTATCCCCTGGTTTGGCTACAGTCCTCAAGATAAGCTTTTTCGCACCGGTGAACCAATTTCTGCCCAAGTAATCGCTCGACTTGTTGAGTCGGTTGGCTTAGATCACGTAGTCATCGCAGATATTCATTCACACGATAGTTTAAAATTTTTTACCATTCCCACTACTCATGTTAGCGCCTTACCCATTTTCACCAACTGTTTTAGCCAAAAAAAACTTAATAACTTTGTTACTCTTGCTCTTGATAAAGGCGCTGTTGAAAGAGCCCAAAGCTTCGCCGCCCACTTTGATCTTCCCGTAGCGTATTTTAAAAAAGTCAGAGATGGTAAAACCGGAAAAGTTACTTTTAAGCATTTAAAAGGTGATATAACTGGCAAAAAAGTAATCTCTTTTGATGATTTTGTCTCTACAGGCTCTACAAGAATTCAGGCAGCCCAAATCTTAAAAACCCAAGGAGCCACTTACTACATTGACTGTATTACTCACGCAATTTTAGCTGGAAATACTCACAAACTTTTACAACTTAGCTTAATCGACAAAATTTTTGTTACAGACACATATCCGATTCCATCAGCCAAACATATACCTAAAATGAGCATTTTATCTTCAGCTTCCACGCTGGCGCAAAGCATAAAAGCACTATAATATTTGCTTGACTTACTTACTACCTCAAGATAAAATTATCTATGCCCCAAATTAAGAATGTAAAATTCATTTTTACAATTGGCGGAGTTCTCTCAGGACTAGGCAAAGGTGTTACCACCGCCTCTGTGGGTCTTCTTCTCAAATCCAAAGGCTACTGCGTAACTGCTATCAAAATTGATCCTTATATCAGTATTGATGCTGGCACTATGCGCCCAGCTGAACACGGCGAAGTTTTTGTTACCGACGATGGTGGCGAAATAGACCAAGATTTGGGAAATTACGAGCGTTTCTTAAATCAAAGTCTCACCAAACATCACAACATCACTACTGGCAAAGTTTATCAAAACGTTATTCACAACGAACGTCATTTTAAATACAAAGGTCGTGACGCTCAACTTTTTCCAGATGTCATCAACGAAATCAAACGTTTAATATTAAAACCAATTAAAAACGAGGATTTTTGTTTGGTAGAAATTGGTGGAACAACTGGCGATTTAGAAAACTTACCCTTTTTGCACGCTATTCGCGAACTTGGCCGCGAGTATAAGAGCATTTATATTCTCGTTACTTATTTGCCTTACTTAAAAAACATTGGTGAATTAAAAACCAAGCCCACCCAACACGCTGTCACTAATCTAAGAAGTACTGGTATTTTTCCTGACTTTATTATCACTAGAAACGAAATCCCTATCGATAAACCCAGAATCGAAACCATAGCCAAACGTACTTTTTTGGATGAGGAAAATATTATCGACAATCCGGACACAGATTCAATCTATAAAATTCCTCAAAGGTTAAACCAAGCCAAATTTGCCGAAAAAATTCTTAAAAAATTTAATCTCAAGTCCAAAGCAAATCAGTTTCAAAACTGGACAAACACCACCAAACGCCTTATTCAAGCAAAAAAGACCGTCAATATCCTTTTGGTAGGAAAATATGTAATCCATGGTGTTGCCAAGCATAAAGATGTTTATATTAGTGTTTATGAATCCATTTACCACGCCGCTGCCAAACTAAGCTTAAAACCCAACATTGTTGCTATAGACTCAAGTCAAATAGAAAAAGAAGGCCTTCAAATTTTAAACCAGTATAAACCCCACGGCATTATTCTTCCCCAAGGATGGGGCAGTAGGGGAGTCGAAGGCAAAATCTCCGCTACTCAATTTGCTCGAGAAAACAAGATTCCTTATTTAGGCCTTTGTTTTGGCATGCAGCTAGCAACTGTTGAGTTTGCCAGAAATGTTCTTAACTTAAAAAATGCCAACTCTCAAGAAATCAATCCTAAGACCCCATATTCAGTGATTCACATCATGCCAGATCAAGCAAAATATTTAAAAAAACACCAATACGGTGGCACAATTCGTTTGGGTGCTTGGCCTGCTATTGTCAAACTCAATACCCTACTTGGTGAGTCTTATAAAAAATACGGCACAGACGACAATCTCATTAAAAAACAGCGCATTTCCGAACGCCATCGCCATCGTTATGAAGTCAATCAACAATACCTTTCTAAACTTGAAAGTAAAGGCTATATTGTTTCAGCTATCTCGCCGGACAAAAAACTAGTTGAAGCCATGGAGTATGATCCTAAAACTCATCCATTTTTTGTCGGAGTGCAATTTCATCCAGAATACAAATCTCGCGTACTTTCACCCCATCCAATTTTTGTGTCCTTTTTAGAACACGCTCTCAAATATAAACATAACTAACCATCTTGTTCTCAAGCTTTTCCCCTGGTAAAATACTACCTTGTTAAACATATATGGCAAACAGATTTACCTACCAAGATCAAACCTTTTCTGTTGGAGACACTATTAACGTTCACCAAACAGTTAAAGAAGCTGACAAAACCAGAACTCAAGTTTTTACCGGTGTAGTGATTGCTATTAAAGGCTCTGACATTAACAAATCTATTACCGTTAGAAAAATT
>Ga0209976_10000558_pt1 | contig 23853 bp, 20 predicted proteins | sample SumtaG_FD_182806 | JGI IMG/M metagenome (GOLD analysis project Ga0209976, IMG submission 182806) | Deep subsurface microbial communities from Indian Ocean to uncover new lineages of life (NeLLi) - Sumatra_00157 metaG (SPAdes) (version 2) | ecosystem: Environmental > Aquatic > Marine > Oceanic >...
ACCAACAAAATCTATGTCTAACTTCAATAGTTCAGCCGGAATATTTCTTGTTTCGCACAACCCATCACCTGCTACGTTACAACTTCTAGTTACACTGTCGCCCGAGTCACCTAAATTTGTGGCTGTGGTTGTAGCAAAATTCACCGAACCAGCAAAAGCAGCGACATCTCCACTTGAGCGCATACAATCAACAGTTACCGGCACTTCCTGCCCATCATCCACCGTGGCTGTGTTTAGAGCAGCTTGATATGTGTAAATATCAAGAATGTAACCGCGACTTACGGTTACGGGCATCTGAGAGCTGTTAGCCACATTTCCACAATTATCCACTGCTCTTGCATACGTATTAACGCCACCCTCTTCCGTACAATCTGGAACCCAATTTCTAGTTATGGAACAATCGGCACCTGAACAGGTTTCGTTACCATCTATTTGACGATCAAGAGGAATGTACCCCGAAGGACCACTTCTTCTCAGTTGCATGTATGTTAAATCACTGTCCTCATCGGTTCCTGAGCCTCGGAATGTGTAGGTATTTCCTGGACGGAGAGTATACGTTGATGTTGGTTCATCTAAAGTAGCCGTAATTATGTCTTCGACATAGTTTGTAAAATTCCAAGTGGCTGAATAACCACCCCAGTTCGCCCCGTTATGGGCGCGAACATTCCACGTAAAGGTTTGATCACAAACATTTGGGGGATAGTATGTGTAAGCAGAGCTACCTACACTAGCTACATTTGATCCATTGACATAAACACGATAGCTGTGGCCTCCGCTTCCGCAGTTTTCACCCCAACTAACGTTTGTCCAATTAAGTCCCACACCGCCCACATCGTGATAAACTGTCCCATTTGCGGGGGCTTGCAAACCCGGCGTTCCAGGATTTGTTGGGTAACAACACCTCCCGCAATCCGCAACGCACACATCGCATCCCTCATCTGAATCACAAGTTCCATCACCACAATAACTCACGGGGCCACAGCAACCTCGACACAAATAAGCGTACGATTGACAACCCCAACAGTTCTCATCATAACTATACACATTGTAAGAATTGTATCCTCTTTGATCGGGACCAATACAGTAATTACTTTCCCTTATGCAGGGAGCTGAAGCACCGCATCTAAAAGAGATATCCCACGTCTGACAACTTGGACATTCAGCCAAAACGACGCCTCTTTTTAAATAAAATAAGGCCGATACCAAAACAAGAACCCCTATCAAACGGGCGAGATTCCCACACAAGAAAGTCCTAATAAGATTGGTAATGCTGAAGTTATTCATTTCGATTTAAGATATACTCAAACAGACAAACTTTATACAAGTACAAACACTCGTCTCTGCAATAAGAGGTTACTTTAAAACCCGGACTGAGATAATCAAAAATTTCGTGATCATCCGTAAGATCAAGATCTACACCCGTACGACTTTGCGACACAGAACCGTCGGAAAGAATATAGTTAATTGTTATATCCTTGGAATCGCATTGGATTTCCATAGAGCGATATCCTGACAACTTAGGGGGGGAACTGATTGTAACACCAATTTTGCCGTCTGAAAACATTGTGGGATCCGTAATCTCACCCGTAAACTTCACCGGCTTTCCGGAAATTTCACTAAAGACTGTGTCTTGGTTGGAATCATCCAAGTATCTAAAACGTTCTTTAATAAAGCCAAGATTTATTAATATAAGTCCCGGAACGAGAACGACCAAAACATAAAGACACAATATTCCAAAGAGCCTACTGCGTTTGCTGGGCACATATAAATAGTAACAAAAAAATCCATTATCAGAAAGGTAAAAGTATAGAAAGAAACCAACCTAAATGATAGTATGTGGTTGATAAACTGCACATAAAACCACAATCTCAATCCGGCGAAAGCCGCTGATTGAAAGGAGAGACAAAATGAACAAGAGAATTTTATACGTGTGTACTGTGTTGTTCCTCATTATACTCCTTTGCAGCGGCTGCACCTACAAACCTATCATAGTTGCCCAAGCCGAGCAGCTGTCGCCGAAAGGGAAGACAAAGGATGCTGAGAAATCTATATCAACCCCAACAAACACACCCACCCAAGACCCAACGATCACACCGACTTTAACAAACACACCCACCCAAGACCCAACGATCACACCGACTTTAACAAACACACCCACCTCCGCCGACACGCCCACTTCTAACCCTACTCCAACCCCAACGCCTGGAAAGGTTACTGAGATCCTTCAACCGGAGGGGATTTATTGTCCATTCGACAAGGTCGAGAATTTCTCGTTTCTGCTTGGGCCCGGCTCAAGCGGGGTACGCCTCGGAAATGTATGGGTAGTTGAAATACCTCTTATCTCAGAAACCGTCCACATAGAAGAGGGATATTCAGGGATGATCTATGTGTCGACCATATCGAACGGAAGAACTTTCGCGATAAAGACTCTAGGAGGTCAAATCTTTGTTCTTAAGTTTGAAACGGACACTGGATCCAGATCACTTGGTTACGCAGCAGGGATAGATGGAAAACAGGGCGAATTCATAATTCCCCCCCGAACGTCGCCATGCGTTGGAAATAAAACCCTCCAAACAGGCTTTATCTCCTGGATTATAGTCACGAACAAAGAGGCTGGAGCATACCAAGAATGGAAACGGACTTGCGAGGAAAGTCACGCAGACCCAAAGCCCTACTTACTTCCCAACGGAAAATATTACACCTGGCAAGGTTGCCCTATACTGGAGATCTGGGAAGTACCATAAGCGCCTGTCCGTGGGAAGGTGGGATGTCGTTAGGTATCCTGTTTTTACCAGCCACACACATCGAGATAAGAATAGAGCGGAAACAAGAGAAACCTTAGAAAGAGAGTAGAGACAGAGGACCCACCAAGCTAATTGTGCAGAGCTGGTGGGTCCGAAGTCGTTTTGGGGATAAAATCCCCGTTGAAAAAATATCAGGATAAAGCCCTGATTTTTTTTGCGCAAAAAATAAGTTTACAATTTTTAGGGGGTGTAAGCAAGGGGATTCGGGCTCAGCCCGTTCCGGGCTGAGCCCGCAATATTCTAATCTAAATAGAATAGCGAGAATCCAAAGAAGACAAACCACTTAACAAGTAATCTCTCATACTTTTTCTATCATTATTAAAAAAACTCAAATATCTATCTTGAGACAAAAAATCTCCCGAGATCCGCTCCTTCTTTAAGTACTTCCTCAAGCTAGAGTAATGATATTTCATAATATCTTCATCGGGGTTATTATGAATATAACTCATGCAAGAAATAAAACCTACGTCGGATTTAATTCTTCGACCCCTGTATATACTTTGAAATAAATGACCAACACGGCAATTTCGTTTGTTCACTATTGCTGTGAAACTAAGCTGTAAGCTTTGCATAAATTCGGTCATTGCTTTCTCATCCTTCTGTTCGATCAATAAATGAAAATGATTTGGCAACAAGCAATAGGCATGCAAAAGAATCCTTTCGTGATACACTTTTTGTTTTATCTTAATTGGAACTTTAACAAGAGTTCTTATCAAAAGACTCTCGAAAGCTTCAAAGTCTGCTTCAGAATAAAAAATATTCTCTCTGTTTACACCCCTATTGTAAACATGATAAATCCCATTATTTATAAACTCCTTTTTTGCATTTTTATATGGTATGGGAATAGCCTAGACAGTCACAAGAATTAATAAAGTATCAGCTGTCTACTTTAAATAGACCTCGGTGTCCGGGCTGAGCCCGGAACGGGCTCAGCCCGTTTCGTTCTTATATTTACTCAAAAAATTCTCAACTTCCGTAATAAGCTTATCAGGAGGATTTACTTCAGACTTAATAAGGTAGCCATCGGCTCCTAGCGAATATGCTTCGCTGATTATCTTTTCGTCGTTAAGATTGGTTAACAAAACGACCGGACCTTTTTTCCAATCTGGGTGGTTTTTTGCCTCACGCAAAACCTGAATACCATCTTTTCTTGGAAGCATAATATCTAAAAGCAGTATATCCCACTCTTCGTTTAGAACCGAATCAAGGGCAGTCTCGCCTTCGGGTGCATGCAAAACCTCGTAACCAGCCTCCGAAAGTAGCTTGGAGTACAAGACCTTTATCGCATGCTCATCTTCAACTAATAAGACTCGCTTCTTAAAAATCTTTTTTTTCTGTACCTCGGGCATAAAACCTTTATAGCACAACTCAATTTAATTTTGTACTATTATTAGTATAACAAACATGCCAAAAAAACTGCCAAAAAGTATTCAAGTAGAACAAGAGCAACTTCAAAACCTTTTAGAGAATAATCAAGGGTTAAACGCAATTTATCAATTGAATGAGTTTCTTCACGAAATATTAGACTTTGAAGAAATGACTAAGAAAATTACGAATCTGATCCCACAAAAATTGGGGTTTGAATTTGGAGCATTAACGCTTTTAGACAAAGAAAAGAAAAATCTAGTTCAAGTTGCTGAATCAGAAGAATCGGGAATTACAAGCCTCTCACTTAAGCCAAAAATCCTTTCTAAAGAGGTCATTATTCCACTAAAAGAAACGGAAAACGTGTGTGTAAAATCTCTTCGCAGTAGGGAACAATACGTAGAAAAGGATCTTTATCAAATTTATAGACCGAGCATTAGTAGAGAAGAAGCGGAAAAATCCCAAAAAAAGATTGGGATGAGGACAAGCGTAATAACACCACTTTTTGCACGAAAAAAACCTATTGGTGTTTTTATAGTGGGAATGTCCAAAGAAGAAGAAAAGCTTACTAATGTAGAGCTGGAAATCATCAAAAAGTTTTCTAATAGCGTCGGCATTGCGATAGAAAATTCGAGGCTATTTACCGATCTAAAACGAACGAAGGAGGATCTCACTGATGCTTACAAAAAACTTAAAGCGATGGACGAATTAAAAGATGAATTTTTATCAGTGGCGGCACATGAGTTAAGAACCCCCATAACCGTAATAATGGGGTATTTATGGATGCTCGAAAATGAAAAGGCCGGAAAGCTTAACAAAAGACAAAAAGGTTTTCTTGAGGTAGCGATAGAAAATTCGGAAAGAATGACGGCTCTTGTAAACGACATGTTGAATGTGTCAAAAATAGAACGTGGAAATATGAAACTTCATTTGAAAAAAATGGACATCTGTAAAAAAGTGAAGGATATGTGTAGCGAAATGAGATTTAATGCTGATCAACAAGGAATCTACTTAACAGTAACGGGTTGCGACGAGGGAATTGACGTTCTTGCAGACGATGATAGGTTAAGTGAGATTCTGTCCAACTTACTCGACAACGCTATTAAATTTACTAAAAAAGGCGGGGTTACAGTAAGTTTAAAAGATACACAAGACTACACAAAAATATCTATTAAAGACACAGGTGTGGGAATCAGTAAAGAAGACATAAAACACCTTTTTCACAAATTCGGAAGGCTAGAGACATCGTATATTCGAGTGGCAGAGTCTGGTGGAACTGGACTTGGCCTTTACATAGTAAAACTTTATGTGGAAAAGATGAATGGACGGGTGGGCGCGGAATCTCCAGGAGTAGGGAAGGGGAGTACATTTTGGTTTACGTTACCTAAAAAGAGAAAGAAATGCACAACCATTTCAAATTCACCTGAGAATATTTAAATACCACCATAAAATAGTATCCCCAAAAGTTATGGCGGTGAGACTGCCTAAAATTAAAAATGGCCCAAAAGGTATGTGGTCTTTAATACTTTTTCGTTTCAAACCCACTAACACTAAACTAAACAAGGATCCGAAAACAAAACCCAAAAAAATGGCTAATACGTTTTTGGGAAACTCGTTTACCAGACCCACTAAAATTCCTAAAGTTACATCACCACCTCCCATACCCTCTTTGTGAAAAATCCACCTAGACAAATAAATTAAAGAAACAAAAAACAAACCTATACAAATAGCACTGAGTATATCTAATCCAAGACTTTTTAGTAGCCACACCAGCTGGGTTCTGATATAACCCGTTTGAGAAAGATATTTCCCTAACGGATTTTGCATCAAACCTTTTCTTATAATAAAAACGTAATAGGATACACTACTTAATTTGTACAATAAAACAAAAGTAATTGCCGGGAAAACTACCTTATCGGGAATGAGATAGTATTTTGAATCAGATAAAAAAAGGATGATATAGAAAGAAAATACAATTATCAAATAAACAAAATAAACTACGTTTGCTACTTGCGTTATCTCAAAAAATTTTGATAAATGCATTGCCAAAACAAACGCACTTCCTGTCATCAATTCCGAAATTGGGTAAACCCACGAAAGCTTTTTTCCACAGTAAGAACAATGGCCGCGAGTTTTAGCAAACGATATAAGAGGGATTAAATCTTTTAATTTAAGTCTTGCGCCGCAGTATTCGCAGTTAGACCCACCAAATACAATGGACTTACCTTTTATAACTCTATCAGATACTAAATTATAAAAGGAGCCAAAGAATAAACCCGACAGAAACACCAGAAGGTAGTAAAAAACAAGCCCCATACAAACAATATATAGCTTGATTCAACAAAAGTCTAGACACCACCAAAAGGGCCCGCTAGGCGGGCCCAATATATGCAATTAAGGAGTGTATCCGCTAAGTAAATCGAGACCAGGATCTGTACCTAATTCGTAACGCGTCAAAGTATCTCCTCCGTCAAGACTCTCTTTTGTACTGTTGTCCGGATGTTCAAGTTTAGCATCAAGTTCAAACGTGGCATTTGGGCCATTGGAAGCAAATCTATAAACATAGACACCACTATTAGTAGGGTCGATTGGAAGTGCTGCTAAATAAGTTGAAACATCACCTAAACTAGCTACCAAATCCCAAGTCACGTAACCATCACCGTTTACTTCCCTCGTTCCTGATCCTGAGTCGTTACCGCCAACCGTGGTAAGAACTATCTTGTTTTCCGCTTGAGCAAGCAGAATGGCTTTAGAAAGAGCATCCATATCAACTAAACGTTTTGCATCCCTTCCCTTCATCATCATTTCGGCTGGGTTGATAGCAAGCAGTAAAGCACCAGCTAAAAAGCCAATAATAGCGATAACAACCAACAGCTCTATTAGTGTAAAACCTTTTTTCATTTAATTCACCTCTTTCTAAAGTTAATATTAAATACTACTGGTAATCTTGTAAATAGGCGTGATCACCGAAATAATTAAAAACCCAATCATCGTCCCTAAAATAACCAAAATAATTGGCTCGAGAGCGGCCGACACCCCCTTAACCAAATGGTCAATCTCGCCACGCAAATACTCAGACACCTTTTCTAACACTTCATCCATTTTTCCAGTTTCCTGACCAACACCAGCCATTTGAGCAACCAGGGGTGGAAACACCGGATTACTAGAGAAGTATTCTGCTAACTCGTTTCCTTTTTCCACCTCTTTTGCTGCAGTTGCGGCTGCCTCCTTAAAAGCTCGATTTTGTACAACCTCCGAGACAATGTTTAAAGATTCTACGATTGGAACTGCGGATGAGAGAAGAAGCGCCAAAGTACTCATAAACTGATCAAGATCCTTCATTTTATTAATTCTTCCAAAAACTGGGATTTTAAACGAAAGCTCTGAAACTACTGAATAACCATAATCTGATTTTCTAAATGTCCTAAAACCTAAAACCAACCCGACTATCGAAAGTATAATAAAAACAACATAATTGACCATAAAAGTCGATAGTCCTAGCATGAATTTCGTAATCGCGGGAAGCTCTACATCCAAACTCTCATACATAACAGCAAGTTTTGGAATTACAAAAATCATCAATAGGAAAAACACACCTATCATGGCTGTAAAAATTATCGACGGATAAATCATTGCTCCTTTAAGCTTTGAGGAGAGCTCTCGTTCTGCCTCCAGTTTTTCTGCTAATCTTTTGAGAATAATATCTAAATTACCCGAAGATTCACCCGCCGAAACAAGGGCCTGGTACGTAGGTGTAAAAACATCCGGATACCTTCCTAACGCCTCTGAAAGAGGTAATCCTCCTTCTACAGAACGTAAAACGTCATACAGTATCTTTTTCAATAAACTGCTCTGGGCCTGAGTAGTAAGTACATCTAAACTTTTTGTAAGTGGTAATCCGGCGGAAATCATGGTGGAAAACTGCCTGGTAAAACCAACAAGTTCAGCCATAGATACCCCACGAATATTCATAAAATCATCAAGAAATGATGCTCTTTTTTCTTCGATTGTAACAATATACAAACCCTGCTGTTTTAGAAGTGTCACAGCTGCTTCTTGAGAATGAGCGTCTACCGTTCCAGCTTTTCTTATTCCTTTGGAATCGTTGGCTTTATACTTATAGAGGGGCATCTTATTTCTTCTTTAACAATCTTCTTAACGCTTCTGGGTTTGGAGTAAATTTTAAAGCCTCTTCTAACTCAACCTTCCCATCATCCACCAACAGGGAAAGGCTTTTCTCCAACGTTAACATTCCAATTTGAGAACTTGTACTAATAACGTTATTTATCATGTGTGTCTTTTCTTCTCTAATCAAATTCTTTACAGCTTCGGTTCCAAACATTATCTCAACTGCAGGAATAAGCTCACCATCTTTTGTTGGAATTAATCTCTGAGAAATCACCACCTCGATCACGTATGAGAGATGCATAGAAACCTCTCTACTTTGATCTTTGGGAAAAGAAGAAATAATCCTCTCAACTGTTTGGGACGCCGAATTTGTATGAAGAGAAGCGAAAACCAAGTGTCCTGTCTCTGAAATTCTTAGTGCTGTATCGATGGTTTCGTAATCCCTCATCTCACCGATAACCACAATGTTTGGATCTTGTCTAAAAATTGATTTTAAAGCCACATTCCAAGAATGTGTATCCAAATACATCTCTCGTTGCTCTATCATAGATTTCTTATTTGTAAAAACGTATTCAATAGGATCCTCGATGGTTATGATATGTTCGGCTCTTTCTTCATTAATTTTGTCTATCATCGCTGCAATAGTCGTAGACTTACCATGACCAGTTGGCCCGACTATTAAAACCAATCCTTGTTTTAAACCGCACATGTTTCCAACGGTTTCTGGTAAGTTTAGTGTGTCTAATTTTGGTACTCCCAATGGGATTATTCTAAGTGCAGCAGATGGGTAACCCTTCTGAGAAAAAATGTTAACCCTGACCCGCGCCTTCTTACCCAAAGAGACAGATAAATCTAACTCTTTATTTATTTGGAAAATGCCTCGTTGTTGATCGTTTAACAACTGCATCAAAACCGACTCCATATCATCGGCAGTGAGTATTGGTACCTCGGTAACGGAAGAGAGCCTTCCGGCAATTCGTACAAAGGGGGAACACCCAACAGTAAAATGAAGATCAGAAGCGTTTTTCGCTAAAGCATCCTCAAGTATTTTTGTTACATTTATTTTCATATATTCCTCCTAAACATTTGCTACCCTCATAATCTCCTCTAAGGTAGTGGTTTTCTCCAACACCCTAATCATTCCATCCTGCATTAATGTTAACATTCCGTCCTTAACTCCTAGCTCGTTCAACTTACTTGCGGGACTGTGTTCTAAAGTAGCGTGAGCAATATCATCGTTCATAGGTAACAATTCAAAAACGCCGACACGTCCTTTATACCCGGTGTTTCCACATTTAGGACATCCTCTTCCTCGAACTAGATTAAATTTCTTGCCTTTGCTTTCTTTAATTACTCTAGCCACAACCGGGTCTCTTATCATGGCCACTTTATTGGTCTCAATTTCGGATATTACTTCTTCGATCTGCTTTTGAACCTCTTTTGGAGCCTCAAACTCCTCAACACACGAAGCACAAACTTTTCTCACGAGCCTTTGTGCAAGAACAGCATTTAACGTAGAGGAAAGTAGAAATCCCTCAACGCCCATGTCTAACAAACGAGGTATAGCACCAGCCGCTGAATTCGTGTGAAGTGTAGAAAGAACTAAGTGGCCGGTCAGGGCTGCGTGAACCGCAAGCTCCGCAGTTTCACCATCTCTAATTTCACCCACCATTATTATGTTTGGATCTTGCCTCAAAAAAGATCTTAATCCTTCGGCAAAGGTTAAACCGGCCTGTGTATTCACCTGAACCTGATTTACTCCAGCAACTCGAATTTCGACTGGATCCTCTAATGTAATTATGTTTACTCTTGAGGTATTAAGTTTACTAAGCGCGGATGCTAAAGTAACAGTTTTACCAGACGACGTAGGACCAGTAACCAAAATCATTCCGTTAGGTTTTAAAGTAACTTCTTCAAATCTCTTAAGTGTTAGTCCTCTCATGCCTAAATCGGAAAACGTGTAAACTGTTCCTTCCTCTTTAAGTAACCGGATAACTACTTTTTCTCCATAAATAGTGGGTAACGTAGAAATTCTTAAATCGGTTTCAGATTTTCCAACTCTAACTTTAAAACGCCCGTCTTGGGGAATACGTTTCTCGTCAATTTTCATTGCCGCCAAAATCTTGATACGAGCAATAACAGAATCGTGCATTTCTTTTGGGAGAACCCTCTTTTCCTCCAAAACCCCATCAATACGATATCTTAGTCTAGATTTTTCCTCTCCCGGCTCTAGATGAACATCGGAAGCACCGGTTTTCACGGCCGTTTCTAAAATCATACCAACGATTCTTGCTATGGGGGCGTCCCTTATTGTTGCGCTAGTAATTTCTTGATCACTTTCTTCAATTTTAAGAGTATTCTCATCAATTTGCTCCATAGCAGCTGTAATTTCTTCACTAAGTTCTGTACCTTTTTGGGATTCTAAGATATTATCCATAGCTTTTTCGGTCGTGATAAAAGGAACAACCTTAAAGCCAGTCTTACGTTCCACGAAGTCTATCGTGGCCAAGTCCATCGGATCTAGCATCGCAACAGAAAGTGTTTTTTCTTTTAGCTCAAATGGGACTATTTTATGTTTTTTGGCCACAGTTAGTGGAATTACATTTAAAAGTTTTTGATCGATTTGTTGGGGATTAACATCTGCAAACTTTATTCCGTATACATCTCCATATGCAATAGCGAAATCTTCGCTACCCACGTAACCTCTTTGTTTCACAATCTCTCCGACACTTTTGCCGGTATTTACATTTTCAAACTTAATCGCAGCCAGCTGATCCGCTGTCAAAAGCTTCTTTTCATAAAGAACGTCTGCGATTGTTTTTACTGTGTCAATCTTCATAGGGCAGGTAGTTTTTATTATGATATATAATCAAAAGCATGGCAAGAGGTGCATTATTAGTTTACAACGGTACAATCCCAAAAAGAACTAAAACAATCCTTGAAATAACAGGGCTCAAAAACTTAGAGGAATCTCCAGATTTAATGGTTGTAAAAAAAGACGAAAAAGAACGTTCGATTGGTATAGATACTATCAAAACTGGAATCAAGTATCTCCAAAGTAAACCTTTTTCAAAAAACACAAAATTCCTAATAATATTATCCGCAGAAAAACTTACAAAAGCGGCGCAAAATGCACTTTTAAAAACTCTTGAGGAACTTCCATCATACGCAACTCTTGTACTGTCTTCATCCACCGAAAACGATTTACTTGAAACTGTTGTTTCGAGATGCAGAAAATTTCCACTAAAAACAAGGCGTGAGAGCAATGACAACACTTATTCTCTAATAATCAAAATGTCTCCAGGTAATAGGTTAGGGTGGGCAATGGAAAACGGCAAAAATGAAAGGGAAAATACGTGTGAGCTACTAAGAGATTGGGTGGTACAAGCAAGACTACTTCTTCCAAAATCAAAGGTTACTGTTGCAAAAGATATCAAGATGATATTGGAGACAATACAAGATTTGGAAAATTCGAATTTAAATCAAAAACTAGCTTTAGAAACTTTGGTACTAAATCTCCACTAATTGCATAAAAACCCAAGTCTGAGATAATATATAGTGTATGTCAAAAGATTATTCTGCTGAACAAATACAAGTATTAGAGGGGCTAGAACCAGTAAAAAAGCGCCCTGGAATGTATATTGGGTCAACGGGTCAAACCGGGCTACATCATCTTGTTACAGAAATTGTTAATAACTCAATGGATGAGGCTATGGCGGGGGAAGCTGACCATATTAAAGTTGAGTTTTTTAAGGACGGTTCCATGGCGGTTTACGATAACGGAAGGGGCATCCCCTACGGCATTAAAAAGGAATATGGCGTAAGTGCGTTGGAATTAGCTTTTACAAAGCTTCACGCGGGAGGAAAGTTTGGTGGTGGGAGTTACAAAGTCTCGAGTGGATTGCACGGGGTGGGGTCTTCTGTAGTTAATGCTTTATCGAAATGGTGCAGGGTTATTGTTAAAAGAGATGGGGAAACTGTAATCCAAGAATATAAAAATGGTGGAGACATTGTTCGCCCTGTAGAACCTCTAAACGAAAAAAAACCTTCAAAAATCCCAAATTCAGAGTGGAACATCGATCTAGAGAACTGGAAATATGAGTCAGGAACAATTGTACAGTTTTTACCAGACAATAAAATTTTTGAAACTACCGACTTCAAACTCGAGTTTTTTATCCAACAACTTAGAGAGTACGCTTATCTTACGGCAGGAATAAAATTCGAACTATTGGATCACAGAAGTGATCAATACTATACTTATTACTTTGAAGGTGGGGTTAAGTCTTATTTACGATCTCTAAATAGAAATAAAAAAGCTCTTAATAATAAAATTTTCCACACGAAAAAGGTTTACGAAAATGTGTCTGTTGAGGTTGCTCTACAATATAACGACTCCTTCAATGAAAACGTTGTGTGTTTTGCTAACCACCTAAAAAATATTGAGGGTGGAACTCATTTATCAGGTTTTCGCTCTGCCCTTACAAAATCAATAAACAATTTCGGAAGAAAAGCAAACATTCTAAAGGAAAAGGATCCCAATCTGTCTGGCGACGACCTAAGAGAGGGATTGACAGCGATTATTTCCGTCAACCTAGACTCAAGTGAAATCCAGTTTGAAGGACAAACAAAAGGAAAACTTGGAAACACCAATGTTAGAGTTGCCGTAGATAATGTTGTGAGAAGCTCTTTAATGGAATACTTTCAAGAAAACCCTAAAGATGCTCAACGAATTATTGCTAAAAATGTTTTGGCACTTAAAGCTCGTATGGCGGCTAAGGCTGCAAGAGAGTCTGTTATTAGAAAAACTGCTCTCGAGGGTGGGGGAGTGCTTCCTGGAAAACTTGCCGACTGCTCTAAAAAAGATCCCGAATCTACAGAACTTTTTATTGTCGAGGGAGATTCGGCCGGAGGTTCTGCAAAACAGGGAAGAGATCGGAATACACAGGCTATACTGCCAATATTTGGTAAGGTATTGAACACAGAAAGGGCCCGTTTGGACAAAATTGTTAGTTCTGACAAGTTTAAACCACTTATTATTGCAATAGGGGCTGGAATAGGGGAACTATACAATGCAGAAAAATTACGATACAACAAAATAATCCTAATGGCGGATGCAGATGTTGACGGCATGCACATTGTAACCTTGTATTTAACCTTCTTTTATAGACACATGCCGGAGCTAGTGATACAAAAACATATCTACGTTGCTGTACCTCCGCTTTATAAAGCTGTGTGGGGTAAAGAAAAAAAATATCTTTTCGACGACTCTGATAGAAAAAAGTTCGAGAAGACCCCAGAGGGAGCACGGGCTATTATTCAGAGATTTAAAGGTCTTGGAGAAATGAACGCAGACGAGTTGTGGGACACGACAATGAACCCAGCGACCCGCCTCTTAAAAAGGATGACTATAAAAGATGCTGCAAAAGCTGACGAGGTGTTCTCGATGCTTATGGGTGAGGAAGTTGCACCAAGAAAGAGGTTTATTCAAACTCACGCAAAATACGCGAATATTGATTTAAAGTAGGGAATGTTCAGAACGAACCCACATCGATTAAACATTTTCACTAAAGGAAAAAAGTGATATATTTATCTGGTCATGACTGAAAAAATTTCAGATTTAACATCCAAGAATTCGGGTATTGTGGACGCTGATATTTCTGAGGAAATGAAAAGCGCCTACCTTGATTACGCAATGAGTGTAATTGTGTCCCGAGCACTTCCAGATATTAGAGACGGCTTAAAACCAGTACAACGAAGAATTATCTATGCGATGCAAGATCAAAATATGACTGTGTCGAGTAAGTTTCATAAGTGTGCGGCTGTTATTGGGGAAGTCTTAAAAAAGTACCATCCACACGGTGACATATCTGTATACGATGCTTTAGTAAGGATGGGGCAGAATTTTTCCCTTAGATACCCACTAATTTTTCCTCAGGGTAACTTTGGAAGCATAGATGGGGATCCTCCGGCTGCAATGAGATATACGGAGTGCAAACTCCAGAAAATCTCACAAGAACTATATTCTGATATTGATAAAGATACAGTTAACTTTGAAATGAATGATCTTCAAAACTATGAACCAATATATTTGCCATCACTGCTGCCAAATTTGCTTTTAAATGGTGCTACTGGAATAGCGGTCGGTATGGCCACAAATATTCCTCCGCACAATCTTTCTGAGATTATCGATGGAATAATCCACCTAATCGAAAATGTTGACGCTTTGGGAAAACCTCCAACAAAAGATGATACAAGATCAATAAAAATTTTTGATGGTAAACAAGGCGAAATTAAGGTACCAGTAGCCACAATAGACTTTTCCTCATCTGCCACTGTAGAAGATTTAATAAAGTTTGTTAAGGGACCCGATTTTCCAACTGGGGGAATTATCTATGATCAAAAGGAAATTATTCAAATGTACGCCACTGGAAAAGGAAGGGTAGTTACCAGAGCAAAAATGGAAGCGGAGGAAAATAAAAACGGTAGATATAGAATTATTGTGTCCGAAATTCCATACATGGTTAATAAAGCCACGCTAGTATCAAAGATCGCCGACTTAGTAAAAAACAAAAAGATAGAGGGGATTTCAGACCTCAGAGACGAGTCTAACAAAGAAGGGATGAGGATTGTTATTGAGCTCAAAAAAGATGCTCCGGTTAAAAAAGTGCAGAATCAGCTTTACAAATACACGCCTCTCCAAAGCACCTTCAACGCCAATATGGTAGCTCTTTTAAATAACGAGCCTAAATTGATGACGCTCAAGATTATTTTGGAAGAGTTTATTAAACACAGGCAGCAAGTAATTATAAGAAGAACGTTGTTTCTATATAAAAAAGCGAAGGAGCGTGAACATATTCTACAGGGTTTGAAAATCGCAATTGATAATATAGATGCTGTAATAAAACTCATTCGAGCATCTAAAGATGCCGAAATGGCAAAGATAGGATTAATAAAGAAATTTTCTCTTACCGAAATACAGGCCCAAGCAATCTTGGATATGCAATTAAGAAAACTGGCTGCCCTCGAAAGACAAAAGATTGAAATCGAGCTAAAAGATATTGTTTCTGTCGTTAAGTTATTCGAAGCACTTTTAGCTTCGCCAAAAGCTATTATCGATAGAGTTCAAAAAGAATTATCTGCGGTTAAGGAAAAGTACGCTGATAAAAGAAGAACAAAAGTGGTAAAAACGGGAGTTGGAGATCTTTCGGATGAAGATTTGATAACGAACGAAAGGTGCATTGTTACAATATCGGAAAGGGGTTATATCAAGCGTCTAAAAGAAGATGTATATCGAAGACAGGGTAGGGGAGGTGTTGGGAAGATCGGACAAGCCCTAAAGGATGAGGACCATGTCTCCACAATTAAAATCTGCGATACTCATGATTGGGCACTCTTCTTTACCAGCAAGGGAAAGGTTTACAAAATGCGTGTCTGGGACATTCCAGAAGCTTCTAGAACCGCTAAAGGTACGCCAATAGTAAACTTTCTCGAGATATCACAATCAGAGAAAGTTCAAGCATTTTTTACGCTTACCGATAAGGCACTAAATAGTGAAAAAACATCTATTATGTTTGTAACCTCGCTTGGAAGAGTGAAAAGAACATCAATCAAGGATTTCGCTAATATTAGAAGTACTGGAATAATTGCAATTAGACTCTCGGATGAAGACGAACTATCATTCGCCGGGATGGTAACAAAATCTAATCAGCTATTAATAGCCACATCTAGAGGCCAGTCTATTAGATTCAACGTTTCGGATGCCAGAATAATGGGTAGACCTGCAGGTGGGGTGGTAGGAATTAAGCTATCAAAAAAGGACGACCACGTGGTTGGGGCGGCAATTACAACAAGGGGGGACAAAGACACCGATTTATTGGTGGTTTCACAAAATGGATATGGTAAAAAAACAACTATCTCTGAGTACAAAACCCAAAACAGAGGCGGGTCGGGTATATTAACGTACAAAGTAACAAGCAAAACGGGCTTGTTAGTTTCTGCCAGAGCGCTAAGTAAAGAAAAAGAAACAGACGTTCTAGTAGCTACAGAGATAGGAAAAATGATTAGGTTCGGTAAAAAAGATCTTCCTACACTAGGACGATCTACTCTAGGTGTTAGATTGATAAGATTAGGAAAGGGAGATAAAGTAACCTCCGTCGCCGTAATAGAAGTAATAGAAAAAGAGTAAATCACCGTAATTGTAAAAAACTATGCTTGAGTTTGAAAAAAATCTTTTTAACAAAGGTATTAGGTATGTTGCAGGCGTGGATGAGGTGGGTAGGGGACCACTGGCTGGACCAATGGTCGCATGCGCAGTAATTTTAGACCTGGACAAACTACTAACAATTAACGACGTTTCTGATGATTGGGATGCAAGTTATTATTCACAAATAACGGATTCGAAAAAATTAAGCCCAAAGAAACGAGACCTTCTTGAAGAATTTATTAAAAACAAAGCAATAAGCTTTTCTTTGGCGGAAATTTCAAACCGTAAACTAGACGAGATAGGAATAGCGGAGGCGACCCAGATATCTTTTTTTGATTCCATCAATGGATTATCAACAAAACCGAACCACATTTTAACTGATAGTTACGAGATAAAAAAAATAACAAAAGATGGACAAACAAATATTATAAGGGGAGATTCAAAAAGTATTTCTATTGCGGCAGCTTCGATTGTTGCCAAGGTATACAGGGATAATCTAATGATAGAACATAGTGGAAAACACCCAGAGTATGGGTTCGAGAAACATAAAGGTTACGGTACAAAAGCACATATTGACGCCATTCACAAACACGGAATTTGTCCTCTCCATCGGAAATCATTTGAACCAGTTAAAACTCTGTTAAAAATCCTGTGAGCCTCCTATCTGGGAACTTGGGATTACATTAAGTAATTTGCCCAAGCCCCCAAAAATACGGTCTGATGGTCAAGATAGACCTATCATGACTCTCTCACCAAAACCTAAATTTGGCTGCGAACCATTTTATTCCATCTAAGATGTTCGACGGAAACGCCTGCTTTTTTGGCGCAGTAACGAGCACATGATCAATTCGCATCCTTGCAACAGGATCGGAACCTAGCAACCGCGAAAACAAAGCGACTGCGATCTCTCGTGCCCTCCTAACTACCTCCTCCGCTTGGTCCTTGGTTAAGGCTCCCACACTTACTCCTGTAAATGGAACCTCCACTTCTCGCTTGCTGCCATCTATCTTCAAGTTCCAAAACTTCACCTCCGTTATTAAGGTCAATGTTCCAATAGGTTCTTTGTCCCCGCCTTTCTTTTTTAAGGGCATATCAAAAGTCTCCTTTCTAATTATTTTAAATCTCAAACAGTAGGGGAGAAGTGTAGGAAAAACTTATCCACTAATCTTTGGTATCTTTATGAAACTTTTTGTGTACGTCTCTCAGTTGTTTATTTGTAACGTGCGTATAAATCTGGGTTGTGGACACATTAGAATGGCCCAACAATTCTTGAACAGAACGTAAATCAGCTCCCTCTCTTAACAAGCCCGTTGCAAAAGTATGTCTTAAAGTGTGTGGGGTAGCGTCTACGGAGATACCCGCCCTCAAAGCATACTTCTTTACCATTCTTTGAATACTCCTTGGAGTTAGCCGCAGAGACTCTCCTTCAAAATCATGTTCGTCCATTTTTTTTCCAGAATAGCGAACAAACAACGGCTTGAACGAATCTTTTCTCGTAGTAATATACCTCCCTAACCAGTTTTTTGCACTCTCCGATATATACACGATCCTGGCCTTACGACCTTTACCTAAAACTGTGAACTCATCCGATTTTAGATTAACGTCGTCTATATTGAGCGCGACTAATTCTGACACACGTAGCCCTGTACTGAAAAGAAGTTCTAATATCGCACGATCGCGTAAACCAGATTTTTTACTTAGATCTTGAACACTAAAGAACCTTTTAAGCTGATCATCATTGAGCACTTTGGGGATTCTATCCTCAGTTTTTCCTAATATGATCTGATCTGGCGGTAATATTTCTAGACCCTCCTCAACCACTAAATACTTTAAAAAAGCCCTTATAGCAACCAGAAACGTCTTTTGTGTTGATCGTTTGAACTCCCGACGTGATTTTGAACTAATACGTCTATTTAGGTTAATTCTGTATTTTTTTACCACATCCTGACAAATATCACCTAGAACAATATTTTCTTTTTTTAAGTGGGAACCCAACCAGCCTAAAAAATCCCTCAAATAAAAGTCGTACATTTTGATAGTGTTTGGGGAAAGATTTTTATCAACTTCACAATATTCTAAATAACCTACAACCACGCTATAAAAACTCGATCCAGACGATACTTTACCCATCTTTTTAATAAAAATCCCTTAGAACGCATTGTAGGCGTTTTGGCTTTAACCACGCCATTCCAAGCAATTCCTCGACTCATCTTTACATATTTATTCTACAAAATTACAGTAGGGAAGAAAAAGCGACGTTGCTTGTAATGAATTGTCAATAAATTCGAGTAAGTTGCAAGAATTCAACAAAAATAAAGTAGATCATTATATGGTTGTGGGGTAGTGTGCTTATTTTTGTAACAATAAGACGGAGAATAGGTGATGGTAATTTTTCAGAGTATGTAAACAATAGTGGAGAACGGATCATCGAGAATTTCTTTAGTCGTTAATTGTATGTTTAACGACTACTCGTGTAGTTTTTGTCAGCTCACAAAAATAAGTCAGACATTTTGGGTACATATGCTTACAAAGGGGATAAATAAAAAAAGAAATGGTTTAATAATAAATTATATTCCCTGATTAAATCTATTTTATTAATTATTTCTAACAATCATATAAGTTTATGCGGACCACTTCCACCCCACATGTTTAATTGCCGCACACTAACTTATCCACATCAAGAGAAAAAACGGTATGACAAAGGTACAAAGAGGCGTGTGACAACCGTACGGTAGTCTGTATGACAAAGTATGTATGACAACTGTACACAATAAATACCCGAATATTATCCTATAGGATACGTCGCTTTATCACAGTTCACTATAGGCTGATAAGTTTGGGGGTCCTCTTCCCCACTCCAGCATGCCACATAAAATTTTAGGGTGAGAAGATTAATAAAATAATATAAAAAGCTAAAATAATGGCAAGATGCTGTAACAGATTTTTTTTACTAATATCATTTCTTAAGTGAGACTGAACATACGAAAGACCAAACATCATAACGCAGGACACAAATAACCCTCTTAAGAAAGATTCTGTTGGAAGAAAAGATACCGACAAATTTGAAATCGCTGTTAAGAAACTTACGAAAAAACATAATAGAAGGGTTTCCCCTACTCCGGCATTCTTTGTGTCGTCATCAAAGCGCAGGGACCAAAACTGGTATATACTAAAAAAATTTGCTGATGTAAAAACAAAAAGGCTTTGCCAAAAAGCATTCACATTAAGTTTAAATAAAGCGGAAAATAGTGGTATGGCTATCGCCACAGACAGAACCTGCGACGTTGTTAAAGCTACTCTGTATAGAGGTATCTGCTCTTCTCTATCGTGTACAACAAGAAAAATATTATCCACTAAAGATGAGACGTAATAAATTGCAGAAAACCCAGCGGAGGCCATTACTGCAAATATGACACTTAAGTTTGGAAAAAATTTTAAAAATAACATCGTTCCTACAAATAACTGAAGAGGAAGTATGGTACTAAAAACCAAATTATTTATCTTGATGTTTGGGTAGTGTGAAAACATAGAAAAACCTACCACAAAAATTGCGGAGGAAAATACACCCAATGATATGGGTACATTAAGTTTGTAAAGAAAAAAATAAACAAACAGAAACGCAAAAATGGATTGGATAATGTATCTATATCTTCTCTCAATGTTAAACGTCATTTTAGATTAACGTAAACTTCTTGAACGTCCTCCAAACTTGCAAGATGGTCGGAAAGTTGCCTGATTTTTTCTTTTTGTTCCGAGGTCTCGGCTTCCACATAAAATGAAGGGTTATTTGGGTCTGGGCTAAAAATATAAGATGTACTCCCCTGCCCGCCCAACGAACCACCTAATCTTGAGAAAACTCCTCTAACCTCTGCGACTATTCTATTTTTATTATCGGTTATTACTTTAATTAAAAAGGCCTCCCCTTTTGGTCCAAATCCCTCGTAAATAACATCTTCAAATCCCCCACCATCGCCCGCCCTCCCAGCGCCACGATTAATCGCACGTATAATGTTTTCCTTTGGCATTCTGGCTGATTTTGCTTTTTCGATAGCATGTCTTAAAGAAGCGTTAGAATCTGGATCTCCTCCACCCTTTTTAGCTGTTACTGTAATCATATTTGCCATTTTGGTAAAAACTTTTCCTCTTTTCGAATCAGCTATGGACTTATCTCTTTTGATGGTGGACCATTTTGAGTGCCCCGACATGTGTTTTATATTACCACCCAATACTTTATTGACAAAATCCATTTTACTGGTAGCATTTTTATGTCATGCAGACCAAATCAACAAACCTGCAAAAACAGGCAATTGACGCGGCCCTTAGTGGCAATTGGAAAGCAGCTATTGAGCTGAACTCTTCCCTACTCAAAAAAACCCCAAAAGATGTAGATACGAAACTCAGAATTGGGCGAGCTTATATTCAAATCCACGAGTTCACCAAGGCAATAAGCATATTCAATGATGTGCTAAAACAAGATCCTATCAACCAAATCGCCTTAAAAAATCTCAAAATTGCAAGAGGAAACAAAGTGGAAAATAATAAAACAAGGGATAGCTTCTCGCCAAAAGAATTAATTAAAGTTCCAGGAACGTCCGTTGAAGCAAAGATTGATACTAAATGTGGACAAAGCATAATAGAAGAACTATCTACAGGCGATAGTTTAAACTTGAGAATTAAAAAAGCTATAGTGGGTGTTCATCTTGGTAAGAATCTACTTGGTTTTATCGACGATCCTCAACTTGTTAGAAGTTTGAATAAGGCAAAATCCAATAAATTATCCCTAAAAGTTAATTATGTAAGATACAGGGAAAATAAAATCATTGTTCTAATAAAAGCACCCGTTCCGGTTTTTAAAGCCGAAAAGCAAGAGGTGAGACCTTATCTAAAAAAAGGAACTATCGAAGAGCCCGAACTTGAAATGGCACCTTTAGAAGATAGCGAGTAATTAACTTATCTTAAATCATCATCATCTAAAACGGGTTTTTCGTCAGCCGTTTTGGTTTTTGACTTTTTATTCCCTTCTGAAGATATATCAGCAACAAATTCTTTATCGATATCCTGGTTTTTCTTTACTGGTTTTTTAGAAATCGGTTTCCTGACGGGTTTTTCAGGTTGAATCGTTTTCTTTTTTGAAAGAGATTTATCAAAAGCTGCATAGGTTACATTAACTCCCTCTTTTGGAATAATTACTTTAATCTCATCATTTATTTCAAGGTTGTTGAACCCGATCACTACATCCATTAACCTAAAGCTTCCCACATCTGTTAGCACGTACCACTTGCCCTCTTTTTTAGACACTATGCCGTCGACTCTCTTTCTTTCTACCTTTCCAACCTGCTTAAATATCTTACTACCGTTTTCATCAATAACTTTCAGCCTATCACCGCAAAGAAGCCTCGACTTGGCAACATAGTTTGGTGGCACTTCAACATCTTCACCGTCTTCTATCACCAAAGATATGCCGTCGAACACACCCGACTGCCCAGGAACACTTTTATATTCTTCGAGCTTAGCCTCCTTTTCAAGCTTCTGCACTTCCTCACGAACATTATCTAAACTTTTATATGCGGCGTTTAAGGCTCTGTGGAACCTTTCTATTCTTTTTTCATTCATAATTTGGTTTCCCCCTTCTCTAATTTAATTTCACTACTCTTTTCTTTCATTTTATATTCTTCCGCAATTGCTACCCCTTTGTCAAAAATCATATTCACCCACTTATATATTTTTTCTTCTACATACTCCTTTGGAACACCGTATTTCTCCCTACTTAACCTAAGTACCTCTTCTTTGTTTTGTGTTTTTTTTGGAAGAAAATCGGAATGTTCCCACGGAGTTAAAATCCTTGCTGAAAAAGGAAGTGACGACATACCATCAATCATTAATCTGATATACATATAGAATCTTTCCAGAGTTACAATATCCCCGGCTGTAAAATAAGGCATAAACTCTTTCTCCATCAACTGTGCGTCCGTAGCCCCCGAAGAAAAATTAATAATTGTTCCTACATTTCCCAAAACGGAGTTCAATATTTCCTCTGGAAGCTGTGCTGTAAACTGATGCGTAAGATATAATCCAAGCTTATACTTCCTCGATTCAGAAAGAATTTCCTCAAAACTTCCGGTTGAAAAGTTTTGAAACTCATCTACATAAAGATAAAAGGGTGTTCTTTCGCTATCTTTGATTCTTGATCTTTGTAATGCATAAAATTGGATTCTCGAAACTATCAACGCCCCAAGTAGATCTGCGTTATCAGCACCAATTTTACCCTTAGATAAATTAATTAGAAGAATTTTTCTGTTTTGCATAATATCCCAAATATCTATTGTTGATTTCGCTTGACCTAAAATATTTCTAATAGTTGTTGAGGCTAAAAACCTATTCACCTTGTTTTGAATTGGGGCTATTGCCTCTGTAACTAACCTTTGATTTCCCATCATTTCCTTATATTCCTTTTCCCAAAACCTCACTACAACCGGATCTTTAACCCAATGAAGAATATAATTCCGATAGTTTTTATCTTCCAATAGCCTAGTAATTCCCAACATAGTGGTACCGGGAACATCAATTAATGTTAATAAACAATAGTTTAGTAAATACTCAAGTCTTGGCCCCCATGAATAATCAAAGTGGTGTTTTATAGCTGCCAACAGACCGGACGCCATGAGATTCTTTTGGGATGTATCTTGTACCTCAAGGAGATTCAAACCAATAGGCCTTTCTGTATCCGATGGGTCGATATACACGACGTCTTCCTTCCGATGATCCGGAATTCTTTCCAACACTTTATCGATAGTCTCGCCGTGGGGATCGAGCATACAAACACCCTCCCCGTTTACAATATCCTGCGAAATCATAGACTCAAACAAAGTAGACTTCCCTACTCCGGACTTACCAATCACATACATGTGCCTAAGCCTGTCCTCACCACCGTTATGTTTATTAGATAACCCAAAACGAACCTTTTTACTCCTAAACATGGTATCGGCAATGTAAACACAATCATTTAGTGGAAGGCTTGCCGGGGGTTCCGATTTACGAGAATACGACCAGGAAATGTCTGGTGTATCTATGTTACCTGAGGGAAAATGATAAATCGTAGCTAACTCCTCGCTACTAAGAAGTATTTTCGAACCTTCGTCTATACCCCTCTTTTTATATTTTGTTAGGGCCTTCTCACGGGATCGTTCGACCTCGGATGTGAAAGTATTAGAACCCGACGCATAGTACTGCCTCACAGACGCCAGGATTGAACGTAAGTTAGTTTGAACTCTATTAGGGTCTGACGATCCTGAAAATATTCTAATTGTTGCCTCGAAACCGACTCTTGCAAGTTTATTCTCTATTGATCTTATC